>Ga0209098_1000027_pt1 | contig 154628 bp, 120 predicted proteins | sample AD_JPNHW1_MetaG_FD_184429 | JGI IMG/M metagenome (GOLD analysis project Ga0209098, IMG submission 184429) | Active sludge microbial communities of municipal wastewater-treating anaerobic digesters from Japan - AD_JPNHW1_MetaG (SPAdes) (version 2) | ecosystem: Engineered > Bioreactor >... | reverse complement strand
CAACAGATTGCGTATTGGATGAACCACTACCCACGCAGACAGTTCGGTTATATGTCGCCCTCCCAGATGAGCACCTTCAAGACTGCATGATGTGGCAGGGGGGCGGCAATTCAACTTGCAATTCACAAGTGACTCCGCGAAGAAAATTCTATTTGCATTTTCATGCCTGATCGGATATAATTGTCGGAAATACTTTCGGGCGTATTGAACGCATCATCTGCCCTCAGGGCGGGTGGCGCGGTTTTGGATTGCCCGCATTGCTCAAGGAGGCGCTTAGGTTTGACCGCATGGCTGATTCACCTGTTTGTAAAAAACCCGGACCGCACGACCGACCGTAAGGTGCGCGGCGCATACGGTACACTGGGTACCTGTACGGGGATCACGATCAATATTTTACTGTCCGCCGCCAAATTTGTGATTGGTTTGCTCAGCGGCTCGCTCGCCATCATGGCGGACGCGGTGAACAACCTGTCCGACGCGGCGGGCAGCGTGATGGCGTTTATTTCCGTGCGGCTGGCCGGAAAACCGGACGACAAGGAGCATCCCTTCGGGCACGGGCGCATGGAATACATCGGCGCGCTGGCCGTAGGGATCCTGATCCTGGTCGCCGGCGTGCAGCTGCTGCGCGAGGGGTATCAGGCCATTCTGAACCCGTCGGAACTGACGATCACTCTGCTGGTGCTGCTGATTTTGGCAGGTTCGTGTCTGGTCAAGTTCTGGCTCTATTTCTATTACCGCAAAATCGCGAGCATCATCGACAGCGAAGCGCTGTATGCCGCCTCCAAGGATAGCATCAGCGACGTGGCGGCGACCGGCACGGTGCTGCTGAGCATGGTGCTCCAAAAGCTGTTCGGCTGGAAAATCGACGGCTGGATGGGCGTGGTGGTCGCGCTGTTTGTGCTCAAAACCGGGCTGTCGGTCTGCAAGGATACCATCGACCGGCTGCTGGGTGAAAAACCGGACCCCGCGTTAACCCGCGACATTAAGGACCGTCTTATGCAATATGAAGGCATCCGCGGCGTGCATGATCTGGTGGTACACGACTACGGCCCCGGGCGCTGCATCGCGTCCGTACACGCGGAAGTGCAGGCTTCGGACAACATCGTCGCCATCCACGAGGTAATCGATCAGGCGGAGCGCGAGCTTCAGAAGGAACTGGGCATTGTCGTTTGCATCCACATGGACCCAACCGTAACCGATGACCCGGTCATCAACGACGTGCACCGGCAGATGACGGATTTTCTGCACGGTGTGGATGCCCGCCTGACCCTGCACGATTTTCGGATGGTACCGGGGCAAAAGCAGATTAACCTTGTGTTTGACTGTCTGCTGCCGGACGGCTATGCCGACCGGGAAGGCCTGCGCGCGAAGCTGAACGAATTTGCCCAGAAGCTGGACCCCCGCTACGCGGTAGTGGTTCAGTTTGATACGGATTATTCCTGACCGATGCTGCGATTAAGCTGCCCGCGCGGGTATCGTCGCGCGCCGGCAACCGGCGGGGGGAGGGTTTTCGGTGGCTGTCCGAATCCGAAACGCGGGGGCTGCGCTACTGGCGCTGCTGATGTTGCTTGCTCTTTTTGGGCCTTGCGGCGCGGCGCTTGCGGAAGCGGCCCCTTCCGGCTCCCGCGTCGCGCCGGTTACGCCCAAGCCCTGGCTGGCGCCGGTCGCGAGTACGCCCACGCCGTCGCCCGCCGAAATGCAGGCGACCGAAGCTCCGTTGGCGGTCGGCGCAGGCGCGTCGCCCACCGCAACGCCGCCCCCCTCGTCCCTGAACGATTGGGCGGACGATTTTACTCCCACCGCCAGCCCAACGCAGGCCGCATTGCCCGGCGTGCTGGGCTTGAAGGATGAAACCGCGCTCCGCGTGCTACTGATTGGCACCGACGCTTACACCCTGAAAGAGGCAGGCCGGAGCGATACCATGATTCTGCTTCAGGTAGATTTACGGGATGGCGAAATCCGCATGGTTTCGTTTCTGCGCGATCTGTATGTCCAAATACCCGGGCATGGAAAAACGCGCCTGAACGCCGCGTATGTATACGGCGGCGCGGCGCTGCTAAAGGATACGCTGCAAAGCAATTTTCACGTGGAAGCGGATCGCACCCTCGCGGTCAACTTTTCGCTGATGGTGGACCTGATCGACCAGATTGGCGGCGTAACCGTGGACGTGAGCGAGCGGGAGCGAAAGCAGCTGAACTCCATCCTCAAATTCTACAACACCCACAATGGCTACCGGGCCAAGGACGGGTTGCTGAACGACGCGGGCGCGCAGTGCCTGACCGGCAAACAGGCGCTGTGTTACAGCCGGATTCGCAAAATGGACAGCGATTTTGCCCGCGCAGGCCGCCAGCGCAAGGTGCTTGAGGGAATCTATGAACGCATCCGCACGATGGACGCGCTTTCCCTCGCCAATCTCCTGACCCGGATGCTGCCAAAGGTGAAAACAGATTTTACACTCGCCGACGCCGTCGCCCTGATCCCCACACTTATGCAACTGAACAGCATCGGGTTTGAGGAGCTGACGGTACCCGTGGCTAAGGGTTACCAAAGCGAAACCATCCACGGCATGATGGTGCTGGTGCCGGATTTATCCGCAAACCAAGACGCGATCTCCAATTTTTTACGGTAAATTTTTACCCGCAAATGTTGGGGCAATGCCAAAGTCAATGTTTACCGCAGGCGGCGCATGGCATGCAAAAAAAGCGGTTTCCTGAGCGCTGAGCGCGGCCTCCGGGATTTCCCGGCATACTAACGTCCCCTCCCGCACGCGAATGCGGAAGGGGACGTTTCTTTCACGGTTATCAGGCAAACCTCATGCCTTGCCAACGATGTCATCCGCAACAGCCATGCCGGTCACGCTCGCCTGCATCAGGCCGCGGGTGATGCCCGCGCCGTCGCCAATGGCATACAGGCCGCCGATCGCGGTTTCAAAGTTGTTGCCCACCAACACCTTGCTGGAGTAGAATTTCACCTCTACGCCATAGAGCAGGGTGTTTTGGCTGTACAGGCCGGGGGCCAGATGGTCGAACGCGCGCAGCGCCTCAATGATGCTGGTCAGGTGGCGCGCCGGCAGCACAAAGCTCAAATCCCCCGGCACGGCGGTGGAAAGCGTCGGGATGGTTGTGGATTTGCGAAGCCTGCTCGCGTCGGTGCGGCGGCCCTTGAGCAAATCACCCAGACGCTGCACCATAATGGGGCCGCCGGTGAGCATGTTGCCCAGTTGGGCAATATATCGTCCATATTCAATGGGTTGGTTGAACGGTTCCGTAAACGAGGTGCTCACCAGCAGCGCAAAATTGGTGTTGCCGGTGCGCTTTTCCTGATCCTCATAGCTATGGCCGTTCACAACGGCGATGCCGCCTTCGTAGTATTCCTGGCTCACCTCGCCGCCGGGGTTCATGCAGAAGGTGCGCACCTTGTTTTCATAGGTGTCGCTGTAATAAATCAGCTTTGCCTCGTAAAGGTCGCGTGTCAGGCCATCCATAATCGAGTTGGGCACCTCGACGCGCACGCCGATGTCCACCTCGTTGTTTTTAGTGCGCAGGCCCAGTTTGCCAACCGTTTCGCTCAGCCACTGCGCGCCGCCGCGGCCGGGCGCCACCACCACATAGGGCGCCGTGGCTGTGAAGGCTTCGCCGTTTTGCGGCTGAAAGCGCACGCCAACCACGCGGCCTTCTTCCACAAGGATATCCTGCGCGGTCGTCAGCTCCCTGAAGGTGGTCTGGGTGTTCTGCACCAGATGGTCGTGCATCGCGCCCAACACGGGACCGGCGTTTTCCGTGCCCAAATGGCGCACGGGGCAGGGCACCAGGCGGATGTTATGCCGGCTGGCCTGATAGGCAATCTCCTCCACGCGGCGGTCATCACGGCCGTGCACCACGGGGCTCGCGCCAAAGCGGATGTAAATATCGTCCGCCCGCTGAATATACTCCATCGCGCGCTTGTGGCCCAGATATTCGCTGATCTGCCCGCCCACCTCGTCGGAAAGGCTCAGCTTGCCGTCGCTGAATGCGCCCGCGCCTGCCCAGCCATGCACGATGCCGCAGGGTTTGCAGTGCAGGCACTGCCCGTTGATGCGGGCCGGGCAGGTACGGTGCTTAATCGCGCGGCCCGTATCCACAATCAGCACGCGGCTGTCCGGTTTGCGCTCGGTCATTTCCAGCGCGGTAAAGATTCCGGCAGGGCCGGCTCCGATAATAATCACGTCATAATTTTGGCTCATACTTGCGCTCCTTTGGGCGGATCTGTGTGGGCGGGGTCGTGCAGGTTCTGGCGAAGCGTGCGCCGCCCGGCCCGGGCGGCATAAGGAAAGGTGCGGTTCCAAACCGGACGGAGGGGTTCAGCTCTGCGGGGGTTACGCTTTGCCGTGCGGCGCGCAGCCAACTTTCCGCTTCACTTTGTCCAGAATGCGGTTGGCGCGGCGGGAAGCCTCCTGCGCGTTGCGATCCAGTACGGCCTGTAACGCCGCTTTGTCCGCCATAATGCGGGCATACTCGGCCTGAATGGGCGCAAGCGTGTCCAGCACGCATTCGGTCGCGCGGTTTTTCAGCTCGCCGTACCCCTTGCCGGACAGATCGGCCACCACGGTATCGATCGTCTCGCCGGTGAGCGCGGCAATGATGGAAAGCAGGTTGCTCACGCCGGGTTTGTTGTCCGGATCAAACCGGACTTCCCCATCGCTGTCCGTTACGGCGCGTTTTAATTTGCGGCGGATATCCTCCGGCTTGTCCAACAGGGCGATGTACGTTTCTTCCGGGTCGGATTTGCTCATTTTCCGGGTCGGCTCCTGTAAGCTCATCACGCGGCTGCCCACCTTGCCAATGTAGGCTTCCGGGATGGTGAACACATCGCCGTACACTGAGTTGAAGCGCTGTCCAATGTCGCGGGTAATTTCAAGATGCTGTTTCTGATCCGCGCCGATGGGCACCAGATTGGTCTGGTACAGAAGGATATCCGCGGCCATCAGCACAGGGTAGGTAAACAGACCGGCGTTGATGTTATCGGTATGCTTGGCGCTTTTATCCTTGAACTGCGTCATGCGCTGCAATTCGCCCATATAGGTAAAGCAGTTGAGGATCCACGCCAGCTCCGCGTGGGCGCTCACATGGCTTTGGCAATAGATAAGGCTCTTGTCCGGGTTCAGGCCCACGGCCATGTACACGGCGGCCAGCGACAGGCAGCGGTTGCGCAGTTGGGCGGGGTCCTGCCGCACGGTCAGGGCGTGCAGGTCCACCACGCAGTAGACGCAATCGTACTCATCCTCCAAAAGCTTAAAGTTACGCAGCGCGCCGATGTAATTGCCGAGGGTCAGCGTGCCGGAAGGCTGGATGCCGGAAAAAATGACCTGTTTCCGCGAAAGTTCGGGTTGGGTTTGCATGGTTGTGTCCTCCTCCTATGGCCGGAGCGCGGCTCCGGCAACCCCGCGCGGGCCGTTTGCGGCCGCGTTGGCCCGCGCCGCGTGAAACGGCGGGGCGGGGTGAATGCGAATGCGAATGAATATGAATGCCTGAATGAACATGGAAGCTTCAGGGCTGAAAACCGCCGGCCTGCCCGCCAAAGGCTTCCGGGGCGGGGGGTTAGCCTTTGCGAGCAAAATACCCGTCGATTCTCAAAACCGTCTGTTACCTGACGCTTTGTGGGGTTCAGCCCTTACTGGCGAAGTACTCGTCGCGCAGGATTCCGTACAGCGTATAATCGCAGATGCCTTGGTTATTACGGTCGCCCTGGCGCACGGTGCCTTCCCTGGTCATGCCGCAATGGGCCATTACCGCGCCGGAATGGGGGTTGCGCGGGTCATGGCGGCTGTCGATCCGGTTCGCGCCCACATCCTCAAAAAAGAATCGGATCACTTCGTCCAACGCCTCGCTGGTGATACCCTGATGCCACCAGCGCCGCCCGATGCAATAGCCGATATGCACCGACTGCACGCTGTCGTTGCGCTGCACAACGGAAATGCCGCCTATCGGCTCCCCGACCGTTTTTGGAACAATCGCCCACTGATAGTAATCCGCCTCGTCATAGTGCCCCACCCAATCGGCCAACACCTGCGCGGACACTTCCTCGTTTGTGTGGGTGGGCCAGGTGAGGTAGCGGGTCACTTCAGGGTCGCTGCCCCAGTTGCGGTACATGGCGCTTGCATCATCCATGGTAAAGGCGCGCAGGATCAGCCTCTGCGTTTCAAGCCTTCGGGTACCCAAATGCTGCATCGTATAAACCCTCCCAGCGATTGATTTCAGTGTAAAGTAAGCGTGATCGCGATGCCGGCCACAATCAGCGCGTTGCCGATCAGCTTTTTCGGCGTGATCTTTTCTTGCAGAAACAGGCGGCCGAGCACCATCACATACAGGAAACCGGAGGCTTCCAGCACGCTTGCCACGGTCAGGTCCAGCGTTTGAAGCGCCACAATGTTCAGCACCATGCACCCAAAAAACAGCAGGTAGGCAAAAACCACCAACGGGTTCACGTAGAAGCGGACGCCGGTATAGCGGGGATTGTCCGCCGCTTTTTTCAGCATCAGCTGCGACGCAGCCGAGATCAGCGGCGTTACCAGATAGATGACCACGCCGCTATTCATGATCGCTCACCACGAGCCAGACTCCGGCCAGCACCACTACGATGCCAACCGCCTTTCCAAGGGTCAGGCTTTCGCCAAAAAAGACAATCCCAAACAGGCAGGCCCAAAGCGTGCAAACGCCCTTGTTGCTGTAAGCAAAGCTCAGCGGCATGCGCTTGAGCGTTTGCTGCCACAAAACAGCATACGCGGCGAGCGCCAGAAATTCAAGCCCCATGAACAGGATCGTGGCCCCCATGGCCTTGGCGGCCAGGTTTACGCCCGCGTACTTGCCAAGCACGCTGACCACCGCGTACAGAAAAAGCGTGCCATGCAAAAGCAGAAAGTCCCGAAGCGACACGCGCGTCGCGTTCAGGCCGCGCATTGGCGCTTCCGAGGCGGAAAGTTGCGGTTTCATCGGTTCAGCGCGCCTCCCTGTCCGGTTTGCCCGCGTCGGGTTCGGCGGGGTGGGCGTGCTTTACATAGGTGTACAGCGTGTCGGCGATGGTCGCGCCCGCGTTGGTGTACACGCGCAGCACCTTGGCGTTGTTGCTTACGATGGTGGAGGTCAGGCGCGCGCAGGGCTGCTCAAAGCAGGTATCCAGCGTTTTCTTGTGCAACAGCGCGCCCATGCCGCGATCCTTCGCCTCGTCATACATGCCCATGAGCACCGGGTCCACCGTTTGTTCGTCCACGCGCATAATCACAAAAAAACCGATCGGCTTTTCGCCCTGTTGCACCTCGAAAAGCTTGCCCCCGCGTTCCAACATCTGCGCCAGCCAGTTGGCATAGCGGTTACCGGCCTGCGCGGCTGAAAACGACGGATCCACCGACACGCGGTCGCTCTTGAACACGCCCGAGCGGATCAGCCGGTACACGCGCTCGCGTTCCTCCGCGCTTTGCAGCTCGCTTACGCCAAGGCCACGGTCAAAGCGGGCGACAGAGGCGGGCATATGGTACTCGTCCCGGCGGATCGCCACATGAAACACGGTTTCAATATTGGCATACCCCAGGCTAGGCAGGCCAAACAGAAACGGAGGGCAATTCACAGGGGTTTTCACCACCAGATATTCCGCGCCCTTCGCGAGCATCTCCCGCTCCGCTTCGGCGTACGCTTGCAGCGTGTCCTCCTCGGTCAGGAGCGTCTCGTACGCGTCCACGCCAAGGTTGCGCATTTCCCAAACCGCATGCGTAATTTTCATGGGTTCTCGCCTCCCGGCGCGCCTGCATCGGGCATTTCCGCCACACGCGCCGTTTCGGTTTCAGGCCCCCGGCGGTCGATCACATTGCGCACCACATACTGGGGGCAACGGTTGATGCTCAGGTAGATCCGCCCGACGTATTCGCCCACCACGCCGATCAGCGCGATGATGACCCCGCCCAACACCAGCAGCACCGCGATGGTGGAGGACCAGCCGGCTTCCACATTGGGGTTCACCAGCTTGCGCACCACCGTGTACAGCGCAAACAGAAACCCGAACACGGCAGTCAGCCACCCGATGTAATTGGCAAACCGAAGCGGTTTGATGGAAAACGCCGTAACCCCGTTGGTCCACAGGGAAATCAGCTTTTTGAGGCTGTAACCGCTTTTTCCCTCCAAACGGGCGCGGTGCGTGACCGGCACATTGCAGTATCGGCTCACGCTTTGGAACAGCAGCCCCGTCACATACGGGAACGGATTGGGGTATTGCAGCGCGGAATCCACCACAAAGCGCTGGCAGGCGAAATAGCTGTTTACCTTGAGCTTTTTGGGCTGGTTAAAAAAGAAATGGTTGCAGGCGGCGTTAAAGCGGCTGCCCACATTGCGCAGCGCGTTTTGCTCGCGTTTTTCATATTCCGCGTACACAATATCGTAGCCCTCGGCCACCTTGTCGATCAGCTTAAAGCACTCGTTCGCCGGGGTTTGGCCGTCGTCATCCAGGCAGATGATGATCCCGCCTCTAGCCTGCGCGAAGCCCGCCATAATGGCGCTGTGCTGGCCGAAGTTGCGGCTCAGGTTAATAAACACAATCTGCGGGTACGTTTTGCACAGCCCGGCAATCACATTCGCCACCGTGTCGGGGCTGCCGTCGTTCACCAGCACAATTTCATGATCGTACTCGTCGGCGCGCGTCGCTACGGTATCGGCAATTTCCCGGACAACCGCGCCGATGGTTCCGGCGCTCCGGTAGCAGGGAATCACAAAGGAAAGCAGCGTTTTTGGCATGTTGCACCTCAAAGGATAATATGGGGCCGCAAGCGACCGTCAGGGTAGGGCGATGCGGCGCGAAAGCGTTTCAATCAGGTCATAACCGTCCCACAGGAGGGAAAAGTCCATGGTGTGGCCAACCGCCGTAAGCCTGTCCAACCCGCGAACGCCGTGCGCCAGCGCGAAATCGCGCACAGCCCCGGCATCCAGCCCAACCAGCGACAGGGTTTGCGCCTTTGCGGTCAGCAGCGGAACCAAAGGTTCCAGCGTGGGGGCCGCAAATTCCAAAAAGCAGCCGCCCCCGCAGCGAAAGTCCACCACCGCCGGCACAAGCGTTTTGAGCCGGATGCGCACGGCCAGATTGTCGGGCATGGGCGCCAGCGCGGCATCGCCCAGAGTAAGCGCCGCGCGGTACAGCGCAATCCGCTTGTCCACAGCGGTAACCGCGTCAATGGGGTAACGGGGTTGCGCGCAGGCATGCACGGCATTCCAGAACTGCTCCTGCGCCACATTCAGCGTTTCCCCTTCCCCCACCCAGACAATCAGGCGCGGGGTGGTGCAGGCGTTCTGATCGTACAGGTAGGTATCGTTGTAAAAACCCTGCGCCAGCGCCGAGAGCGCGCGGCTGTCCATCGCCGCGACCGTTTGCGCGTCCATCGCCATCAGCGACCAGCGATCCGCAAACGTAAGGTCAAACGCGCGCGGCGGTAAAGGCGCTTCCCGCACGCGGCGGATGGTTTCATCCCCGCCCCAAATCACGCGCACATCGCACAGGGCGCTCAGCGTCACCGTGATATCCTGCCGCTCGCGCGGGTATTCCACCACGTTCACATACGGGCGCAAAGCCGCGTGCTTGCCGGCCAGCAGGCCCTGCATGGCCGCGCAAACCTGACGGACCTGCGCAAAATCCCGGCTGCTGGCCTTGACGATGCTCGCATTGCCAGCCAGCAGCGCGGACGCCAGCGAGTAGGCAAAATTCATGGGCACGTTGCTGGGCGCGATATGGAACGCAAGCCCCCGGCCCAGCCGCCCGGCAAGCGAACCGTATGGCGCGCGAAGCGTTTCCAGATTGGCGCGTCGGCAAAAAAACGCAAAGGTGGCCACATCCGGGTATTCCTTCGTAAGCGGGTCCCGGAGGAGCGTCGCCGACACATCGGCCAGAAACGCCGTCACGCGCGGGTCAAACGGAGGCATGGGCGACGCGAGCGCCGCCTCGCGGGGATCGTCAAGCCCGCACAGCACCCGCCAACCGGGGGTTTCGCCGCCGGACGCGGCGGTGGGGCGCGAAGCCTCCGCCATTTGCGGGTGCAAGCCCGTTTCCGGATCGGCGGCCGCGGTTGCGGTTTTCACAGCGCCTGCCGCCTCGGCCAGATTATCGCTTTGGCTCATAGGTATCGCTGCACCCCCTTGTTTCGGCGCGCTTCACACGGCCCAACACTTCAAAATACTTTCCTTTGCGGCCGCAGGGGCAGTCATCTTCGCCCAGCAAACGCCCTTCGTCCTCGGTGAGCAGCGCGTGGCCGGGGTAACTGCGCGGCAACAGGCTGACCACCTCGATCAGCCCGGTTTCCCCAAGGCCCGCCACAGAAAAATCGGCCGGCCTACGAATGAGCACGTCCGACCATACCGGCGCGTGCAGGTGCCCCTGTTCACACTCCACATAAATGGTCCCCGTCTGCTCCACCATGCCGTAATAATCCAAAACGCGCGTTATGCCGCATACGTCTTTCAGCGCGTCGCGGAACTGCCCGGGGCTTACGGCCCGGTCGGCAAGCTTTTTCCAGCCGCCGCCGTGCAGCAAAATACCCTGACTTAAGTCCAGCTTCAGGTTCAGGCGTTTCAGCTCGGCATAGAAATACTGCCAGACCATGAAGGTAAAGCCAAACAGGAAGATCGGCTCCCCCGCGTGCTTCGCTAAAAACGCGCGCACCCCTTCCACGTCCAGGCGCATGGATTCGTCCAGCGCGTATATTTTATCGCGCCCAAACATCCCAAAGCCCACAATGCCCGCGCCGCGCGCCGAAAACATCGCGCGGTTGCTGATGACGGCGCTCGTGTCCAAAATCATCATCGGCAGGCGCGCGCCGCCCAGCGTGTTTTCCATGATTTTGGCCAGTCTCTTGCTTTGCAAGGCGCTGGTTTCCCGGTCCAGAAAGATTCGGCTGACCTGCTGCCCCGTGGTGCCTGAGCTGGTAACGGTCTTATAAACCGCGTCGTCCGGCACGCTTTTTAAGGCAAATTCCTTGAACAGCCGCACCGGCAGCGGCGGCAACTGCTCGTACGCCGTGATGGCGGCGGGGTCCGTTCCCGTGGCCGCGAGCATTTGGGCGTATTGCGGGCAGCGTTCCTGATGGCTTAGGGTCAGCGCGACCAGTTCCCGGGTGAGCAAAGCGTGCTTTTCCTCCCGCGCAAGGCCGTAAGGGGGCAAGGCAAGCAGCGCCGCTTCGTCAATCATCGTACTTCTCCAACTCCACATACAGCGTTTTGCCAGCGTCGTTTTTGGGGATTTCCGTAACCGCGCGGGTGAAAAAGCCGCTCTGGTTCAGCCCGGTTTTTTCCGCCAGATACGCCCGCATGGCCGGTAAAGCCCCTTCGTCGGTAGAAAACAGGGTCAGGTGATCGTCATGCCCGCCGCAGGCAACCTCCGAGGCGGGAAACTGCGCTTTGAGCATACGCTCGGTTTCGTCCAGGTTCACGCGGTTGCCAAACATTTTCAAAAAGCGCTTTTTCCGGCCCACGATGGTGTAATAGCCGTCCGCGTCCCTTTGCGCCATATCGCCGGTTTCCAGCACGCCGTGCCGCTCGTCCCCCTTCATCAGGTCCACAGCGCCGGTCGCGTACCCAAGCGTTACGTTATCGCCACGGTAGCGTAGCTCGCCGGTTACGTTCGGCTCGTTTATCAAGCCGCCTTCCGCGTCGATCAGCTCAAACGAGCCGCCCGGGATGGCGATGCCCATCGAGCCGATCTTTTCCAGGCTTTTTTCCCAAGGCAGGTACGCCATGCGCGCTGTCGCCTCGCACTGACCGTACATCACAATCAGCTTGCGGCCTGTGTCCCGGCACCATTCGGCGTATTTCTGGTGCAGCTGGGGCAACAGTTTGCCGCCGGCCTGGGTCAGCGTGGTCAAGCTGGGCAGGTCCATGCGGGTGAAGCGCATGCGATCCAGCATTTCATAGGTGTAGGGCACGCCGCCAAAGCTGGTGGCGCCTTGCTCCCTGAAGAAATTCCAAAATTCCTTTTGCGCAACGCCCTTGTCCGTTAACAAAATCGTCGCGCCCACGTCCAGGTGGGAGTTGAGGATGCTAAGCCCATAGGTGTAGTTCATCGGCAGGGTGGTAATGGGGCGCTCCCGTTCGGTAAGCGCCAGATAGGCGACGATCGAATCGGTATTGGCGCGGATGTTGTTATGGCTCTGGCGAACAAACTTCGGGCTGCCGGTGGAACCGCTGGTCGTCAGCAACAGCGCAAGCTCCGGCGAAAGGCGGGTCGCATCCCCAAAAGGAGTTTGCAGCAGGCGGTAGCCAAAGCGCTCGTAACGGCAGCAGCTGTCCTCCAGCTCAAATTCCGCCGGAGCCCAGATGTATTTAGGCTTGTACGCCTCATACAGCGCGGCGAACTGCGCCGGGTCCATATCGGCGGAGAGCATCGCGGGCACGACCCCGCCGTTCACAAATGATGTGTAGCCAACAAAACTGCCCATAACGTTTTTGCAAAGGCAGAAAACCAGGCAGCGGCCATCCGCCTGCTGGCAGAGCATCCGCCCCTCGTGGCGCAGCTCGGCGTAGCTCAGACTGGCGCCATACTCGTCCACCACGGCGGTGTTGGCCTGATAGCGCTCAAATCTCCACATCATATTTCCGAAGGATCTCCTTTCCCTTTTCAAACGAGCTGAGGTCGATGATGTCGTCCATCTCCATCATCACATCAAAGGCGTCCTCCAGCGCGGCAATCAGCGTCATGTGGCCGACGCTGTCCCACGCGCGGCTTTCGCCGTATACAAGGGCCGGAGCCTCCTCGGCGGATACCTCCAAGGCCTGCACAAAAGCGTTAACATACTTTTCCTGATTGGTCATGGTTCATCGCTCCTCACGTCGTTTTGATGGTTGGGAACTATCCGGAGCGGCGCCGTCCGGCTTGCCGCGAAACAGGGAAAAACGGTTTACAGGATGCCGCCGTCCACGCGCCATACCTGACCGGTTACGAAGCTGGCGCGGTCGCTGGCCAGGAACGCCGTCACGGCCGCGATTTCCTCCGGCCTGCCTTTGCGCCCCATCAGGTTATGGCTTACGGCCTCTTTTTCAATCCTGTCGCCCAGGTTGCGGGTCATATCGGTTTCAGTGTAACCGGGAGCGACGGCGTTCACGCGGATGCCAACGGCGATCAGCTCCCGGGCAAGCTTTTTGGTGGCCGCGATCAGCGCGGCTTTGCTGGCGGAGTAGTCCAGACGGCTGTCCCCGTCCAGCCCGGCCACGGAAGCGATGTTGACCACCGCGCCCTGCCGTTTGCGGGCCATCCAACGGGTGGCGAGCTGCGTCAGGTACAGCGTGCCGAAAAAGTTGGTTTCAAACAGGGCGCGCATTTCCGCCACAGGGGTCAGCTGAAACATCTTATCCTCGCCCATCACGCCGGCGTCGTTCACCAGCAGGTCCAGCGGCAGCTTATCGGCCATTGCCATACGGATGGTGGCGCTCACGGCGGCTTCATCGGTCAGGTCGGCATACAGGGGTTTGATCCACACGCCAAAACGGGCGGATAGCTCGGCGCAGCGCGCCTCAAACGCGGGGTTTGGCGTGCGGGCAAACGCCCACACGTTCGCGCCCTCGGCCGCAAAAGCCTGCACAGTCGCCGCGCCGATGCCGCGCGCCGCGCCGGTTATGATCGCGTTTTTTCCCTCAAGGAGCATGCCGGCCCTCCGTTTCCGCGACGCTTACGGTCGCTTTGTTGTAATACTCCGTGTACAAGCGAAGCACGTAGTCGAGGTTGTCGCCGCTCAGGGCGTCCCCCATCAAATTGGCGGGCGCGCCCTCTACGGGGATCAGCTCCACATCCTGAAGCGCGGGGTCGTTCAGTTCCGCGTCCCGCGCGTCCATCGCGGCGCTGAAGGCGGCGGCCTCGCCGCTGAGCACCGAGCGCAGGGCGCTGCCGCCCGCCATGTTCTGCGGGCCGTAGCTCTGCGAGCCGTCGGGGTGGTAGGCGAGGCAGCCCATCAGCAACATCCCCGCGACCAGCGCGAGCGTCGCCGCCTTCAAACGGTTTTCCGTGAGCAAGACGTTGCCGCCGGAAAACAAGGCGTCCGGAACGGCCGGGGCGCTCTCCCCATCCGTCAGCGGCATCTCTGGGCGCTCGGTCGGCGGTTCAGGGGCGCTGTCGGCTGGCGCAAGCCCTCGCTCGCCACGCCGGAGAAACCACCCCGTCCAGTACAGCACAAGTTGCGCCGCCGTCAGCACCCATGTGTAATGATACGTATCCAACACGCGGCCGTCGCCCAGATAATTCCCCGTATACAGCGTGGGGGCCAGTTGAGCGCAAAACAGCGCGACCGCCAGCCCGGTAACCCACACCGGATGAGCAAAACGGAAGCTGCTTTGCCTGAGCGCGGGGGCCGAAAGCGGAACCAGCAGAATCAGCGCCGCCAGCAGCGGCAGGGAAAACGAATGCCCAATCAGCGCAACCCCAAAGTAGAGGGCTTCCAGCACCGCTTTGGGCGCGCTCAGCCCGCCGCCGAGGGTTTTGGCGCGCACGCTGTTGCCGGCTGCCATTGCGCTAAAGGCAAAACAGCCAAGCAGCAGCAGCGTAAGCAGCAAGTAGGCCCAGCGCTTGGGCCGCCTGTGCCAGAAAGCCCAGACCGTAAAGCAAACGGCCAGCAGCGCCGCAAACAGCACGGTTGAATACTTTGCGCCGCCTACCAGCACGGTCAGCGCCACCAACAGCCCAAAAAGCCACACGTTCCGCGCCTTGCCGGACGCGCGCTCAAACGCCAGCCACACGCCGGCCTCCAAAAGCATAACCGACCACAGCAGCGTATACGCCACCCCGCCGTTATACCAGTAAAATGCTTCGGCGGCGTCCGGCACAAACTGCACCAGCACAAACCCCAGAATGCCATATGCCGTCACTACGGTTGTGCGGTCCATCCCGTAAAGGCCGCTCAGGGTTTGCCGGAGAAAGTACCCTACCGCCAGTAAGAAGCACGTCAGCAGCAGGAAGGTGGTTATCCAGTACGCGCCTTCGCCGAAAACCGAGGGCTGCAAAGCGCTGAGGAACGATGTGGTATACGTGCCCTCCCAAGTTTGCCGGATCCCCACCGTGTTTCGCACGGCGGCTTCCAGCACGGCGGCAAGGCTGCCGGTTTGCTGCCACGCGGCGCGCGTCAGCAGGGAAAAGCCCAGATCGTCATAAAAGGAATGGTTATAAAGCGCCAGCGCGTACAAGGGTAAAACGCTGAGCAACAATAGCAGCGCGCACAGCCACGCCAGCGTGCGGCGCGGGAGCGACCGGAACCGGGTCACTGCGCATCGCCTCCCTCAAGCAAGATGGCGGTTTTTCCATAGTAACCGCACAGCATGGGCCGCACATCGTACGTCGCGTCGGGGGCGAGCAAATCGGCCATGAACGTTTTCGGCACGGCCGAAAGCGGCGAAAGCGTCACCACCGGCTGGGAAGCATCGTTTAGCAACGTTTCCCGGGCGGTCATTTCCCGGTTATACTGTTGCGCCTCGCCGGTCAAAAGGGAAAGCGCGGCGCTGCCCCCCGCCATGTTCATGGGGCCGTACAGGGTTTCGCCGTTGGGTTTATACCCAATGCACCCGGTCAGCAGCAGGCAGGCGGACGCCACCAGCAGCCCACGCCGCGCCGCGCCGGACAGTTGGAAGGCGGGCAGGCCCAACCGCTCGCGCCGCCGCGCGTACGCGCCCAGAAAGTAGGTTTCCAGGATAAGCGCCAGCACAATGTAAGCATAGTAATAGGTATCGGTAATCCGCCCCGCGCCCAGAAACACCCCGCCGTATAAAGGCGGCGTCAGTTGTGCGCAAAACAGGCAAACGCCGCCCGCCAGCACAGGCAGCGGATGGCGGAAGCGGTACGGGCTGGCCTTAGCCAATCGCCCTAAAAGCGGAGCCAGCGCCAGCGCAACCGCCGCCACCGGCAGGGTTGTGTAACTGCCCAGCAGCGCGACCCCATAATACAGGCTTTGCAGCACCGCCTTTGCCGCGGAGGGGTGACTGCCGATCATCGCCGCGCGCACGCCGTTGCCCGGCGCGAGCATGCTGTAGGCAAAACAAACGCAAAACCAAAGCGTCAGCGCGGTAAAAACCCAGCGATGTCTGTTTTTCTGTGCAAAAGCGAAAACGCAAAACAGCGTAAACAGCAAGATGCCCAACAGCCCGCCGCCATAGCTTCCCCCGCCCAGCAGAGCCGTCAGTAAAAACAGCGCCGCCACAAGCCCCGGCGCGCGGCGCGCGGCGCGGCGCAGCTTCACCATCAGCGCAAGCGAAAGCGCCAGCAGGGAATAGATAAACGTGTTGCCAATGCCGCCGTTAAACCAATAAAATGCCTCATTGGCCGCGGGCAGAAACTGCGTCATCAAAAACAGCGCAAGGCTGGCGATGCACACGGTTTCCGCCCGGCTCGCCAAAAGCACGCCGCGAAATACGGTTTTGAACAGGTAGTAAAAACAAAGCAGGAAAATCGTGAGCAACAGGAACGTCGTAACCCAGTAGAGGTTTTCGGAAAAAACGCCCGGCTGCAAATTGGAAAGCAACGTGCCGGTATAGGTGCCCTGCCAGCTCGTGCGCACGGTTTTCGCGCTTTCCCACGCGGCAACCAGCGCATTCCCCAAGCTGTGGGTTTGCGACCAAGCCTGACGCACGTTTGCGGAAAATCCGTAATCGTCATAATAGGGGTGGTTGTCAAAGGCGATCGCGTACAGAGGCAGCACGCCGGCAAGCAATATAAGCGCGCACAGCCATGCCAGAACGGTAGCGGGGGAACGGCGCTTTGTACGCGCTTCGGCTTTGAAGCGGTTCTCCATCAAAGCGGCCCCCTCTCAACATTCTTATCCAAAATAGAATTATAGCATAAAGCGCAAGAATTTGTCACTACCGGGGTAAAAAGCGGAAAATCGTTGTTCCGCCTTGCGTTTTGGCACGCACAGGCTCCCGTGCGCCCCCGATGAACTCGGATGAATCCATCGAACCTTGGCGCGCGATGTTCACCCTTTTCCGACAGCCTCGCCGGGCGCATGCCTGTCAACCCCCCCAGTTTGGCTCGCCCACACGCCGGGTAGATTCGCCTTTCCGCCATGCGCACAGTTGTTTCTATTTACAGCCGCAACATTGACGAACCGCCCGTCCCGCTTTATAATAGTACGGAATCGGCAGACGCGGAAACGCGCAAGAAGGAGCTTTCATGGACGCGACAGCCTCGCTTGGCACTTGGAAAAGGTATCTGGGCCATGCGCTGGCTTTCGCGGCGCTGCTTGGTTGCGCGTATTTTTTCCCTCCGCTGGCTTTTGTGTTTGCCTTTACCCTTCCGCTTGCCGTGTGCCCCATGATTGTGGAGGGCGACGTTTGGTTTGCGCTTGCGCTGCCGGTCGCGCCCGCGGCGGCCCTGATCCTTGGGGGCGGCGACGCCGTGATTGGCGTTCTGCTGATGGTGTTTCCCTATCTGTGCTTGCTGACCGTATCTGTTAAGCAGCGCTGGCGGCTCAGCTTTATCGGCGAAATTCTCGTTTGCGCGGGCGCGTTTGCGCTAAGCGCGATGGGGATGCTGCTCCGCCTGAGCGAGCTGCTAGGCGCGCCCTTGTTTTCAGGGCTTGCGGAATACGCGGTGCAGACGATTCAGTCCTCGGCGCTGTCCGGCAACCTGCTGTACCGCCTGACGCAGTTAGGGTTTTTAACCGTGCCGGAGGCGTACAGCCAAACAACCGGCATCCAGTTTGGCGGAATGATCTGGCTGAACCCGGCGCTTCAGCGCGAGCTGATGAACATGCTGCGCCTGCGGCTGATTGAGGGCTTAACCCAGTGGATTCCCTCGCTGCTGGTTCAGGGCGCGGTGATTCTGGGCCTGTTTACCACGCTAAGCACCGAGCGCACGCGCGCACGCCGCGCCGAGGGCACGCGAATTGTCCCCGCCTTTACGCTGCTGCGGTTATCCCGGCGGGAGCAGGGGTTTATGCTGATGCTGTGCATTGGCACGGCGCTGACCAGCCTCACGGATAACGGCGTAACGTCATTGGTTTGCGCGTTGATGTACGCGGCGTTCACCACGGTTTACCAGTTGCTGGGCGCGGCGGTCATGGTTTTCAGCCTGACCCGACGGCATCCGGAGCGCAAAACGCTGTACGGGGTTTTCGCGGCCATCCTGTATCTCATATTCCCCGTTGCGCTGTTTCTGCTGGGCGTGGTGGATCAGTTCGTCAATCTCCGCGCTTTCAGCATTCACCATCAGGATCAGGAGGAGGAATAATTTATGAGAGTCATTCTGCTTTGCGATGTGAAGGGCACCGGTAAAAAGAGCGAGGTGCTCAACGTTTCCGACGGGTTTGCGCGCAACTATCTGTTCCCGCGCAAATGGGCCGTGGAGGCCACCCCCGCCGCCGTGAAGGAAGTGGAGCGCAAACACGCGCTGGAAGAAAAGCTGGAGGCCGAGCGCCGCGAGGAAGCCGCCCAGCGCGCGGCGGCCCTCAAGGGCAAGACCATCCAGCTGGTTGCCAAGTGCGGCGAAAAAGGCCGCCTGTACGGCAGCATCACCGCTCAGGAAATCGCCGACGCCCTGAAGGCGCAGCACGGCGTGGAAGTTGAAAAGCGGAAAATCGAATGCGAACCCATTCGTCAGGTAGGCGAGTATGACGCGACCGTATGGGTTTACAGCGGCATCACCGTAAAAATGAAAGTCGTCGTGGTAGCAACGCCCGGTAAATAGCATCGGGCAGGCGCACAAAGCGGGCGCGAACCGCCGGGGCTTCCGTGCCCGGCATGCCGCCTGAATTGGGGAAGGGAGGCGAGCGGAGTTGGCCGATCAGGAACTGATGCGCGTAGCGCCCCCCAACAGCGTGGACGCGGAGCGTTCCGTGCTGGGCGCGGTGTTGCAGGACGCGGGCGTTGCGACGCTCGTTTTCGAAACCCTGATGCCGGATGATTTTTACACGGCGGAGCACCGCGAAATTTTCGACGCGATGCGCGCTTTGCACATCACCGGCTCCCCCATCGACGTGATGACGGTCAGCAACGAGCTGGCGCGACGCGGCACGCTGGACGGGGTCGGGGGCGCCGCCTACCTGCTGGAAGCCTACCGCTATGTGCCCACCACCGCCAACACGCGCAGCTATCTGCAAATCGTGGTGGAAAAAAGCACGCTGCGCAAGCTGATCGGCGCGGCCCGCCGCATTGAGGAGCAGTGCTACAGTCAGCTGGACCCGCTGGAAACCGTGCTTCGCAACGCCGAGCGCTCCATTTTCGATATAGTGATGAAGCGCAGCGGCGCTGAATCCTTGCAGCCGCTCAACGCGGTGCTGATGCAAACCTTTGATAAAATTGAAGAAATGAGCCGCTTAAAGGGCAGGCTCGCGGGCGTGCCCACCGGGCTTTATGATCTGGATCGGATGCTCACCGGCCTGCACGGCGGCGAGCTGGTCATCGCGGGCGCGCGCCCTGCCATGGGCAAAACATCGCTCGCGTTGGGCATCGCCCATTTCGCGGCTGTGAAAACCCAAAAGTGCGTCGCCCTGTTCAGCATGGAAATGCCGCGGGAGCAGATTGGGATGCGCATCCTGTGCAACGCCGCGAGCATTAACATGCAGCGGGTGCGCAACGGAATGCTGAGCGACGACGAGTGGATGAAGCTCGGCGATTGCCTCAACCGGCTGAGCGCCTGCCGAATCTTCATCGACGATACCTCCGGCCTCACGCCTTCGCAGGTGCGCAGCCGCTCCCGGCGGCTGATGATGGAGCAGGGGCTGGATCTGATTGTGATCGACTATCTGGGCCTGATGAGCGCGGACAAACGGGTGGAAAACCGCCAGCTGGAAGTCAGCGAAATCAGCCGCGGCCTCAAATCCATCGCGCTGGAGCTGAAGGTGCCCGTGCTCGCCTGCGCCCAGCTTGCGCGCGCCAATACGAGCCGCACCGATAAACGCCCGCTTTTAAGCGATCTGCGCGATTCGGGCAGCATTGAGCAGGACGCGGACGTTGTGCTTTTTATCCACCGCGAAGGATATTACCAGACCGGAGCGCAGGAGGAGAACAAAGCCGACGATACCTCCGGGGAAATCATCGTCGCCAAACAGCGCAACGGCCCGGTAGGCACGGTGAATGTGGAGTGGCAGGCGGAATTTGCCCGCTACGTGAACCTCCCGGGCACGCGCGTGCCCCTGTACGCGGATCAGCCGTAGCGGCAAACCCGCGCCCGTTTCAAACTTTGATGGATAAGATTGGGGATACACATGCAACAGCCAACCATCGCCACCGTTGCCAAGGATAACCGTTTCGAAGGTTTTCTGCTTGTGCGCATGAGCGAGCAGCGCACCGGAAGCAACGGCGGAAAATACCTTGACCTGACCCTTGCGGACCGCACCGGCGAAATCAACGGCAAGCTCTGGGACGGCGCCGTCGCCCCGCCCGCGGTGGGCAGCGTTGTCAAAGTGCGCGGCGCAACCCTGGAATACAACGGCCGCCTGCAACTGCGCATCGAAAAGCTGCGCGGGCAGGAGGAAGGCGACGACGTGGACATGACGCTGCTGACGCCGTGCGCGCCCGAAAGCCCTGAAACCATGTTTGCGGAGCTTGAAGCCACCCTGAGCCAGTTTCAAAGCGATCCGCTGCAAAAAATCGTCCGGGAAATGCTGGCCCGCTACCGGGAAAAGCTGACGTATTACCCGGCAGCCCAGCGCATCCACCACGCCGAACGGAGCGGGCTTCTGCACCACACCACCGGAATGCTGAAACTGGCCAAGGCGGTGCTGACGGTGTATCCGCAGCTGAACGCCGATCTGGTGCTCGCGGGCGTGATGGTGCACGACCTGTGCAAGGTGGAGGAGATGGACAGCGACACGCTCGGCGTGGTTCGGGATTATACCGAAACAGGGTTGTTGCTGGGGCATATTGTGATCGGCGTTGGCCGCATCGCGGAGGCGGCACAAGCCGCGGGCGTGTCCGGCGAAGCGGTGACGCTGTTGCAGCATATGATGCTCAGTCACCACGGCGAGGAAGCCTACGGCAGCCCCCGCAAGCCGATGTTTCCCGAAGCGGAGGCGCTGCACTGGATCGACCTGATGGATGCGCGCATGAACGAGATGCAAACCGCGCTGGATAAACTGCCCGAAGGCGTGTTCAGCGAAAAAATCTGGTCGCTGGAACGCAGGCTTTACCACCCACAGTACGGTGACCTTACGCCCGAAGGTTGACGCTCCCGGGCCAAAATGATACAATGACGTTGCCGGGAAGTTTTTCCCATTTAGAAAACGCATTCCATTCGCTTTGAACCGACGCGCGTAGCCTTATGCGCGCCAAAGATCGGAGGAAAACCCTATGAAGCGCAAATGGCTCACGGTACTGTGCCTGTTGGCGGTCGCGGCGCTCCTGACGGGCTGCGACAGTCAGCAGCAAACCGGCCAGACCTTCGCGGAGGTCACGCAATACTTAGGCCCGGCCGTTACCGATACGCCCGTCCCCGTGAACAGCGATGTTACGGGCGTGAGCGACGGGGACACGACCGGCGACGGCAGCGACAGCATATTTGCGGATAATCCGTACGTGGTCGATCCCTCCGCCGACACCGCCGCCGACCCGGACGCTCAGGCTGCCTTGGGCGAAGAAAGCGGGCAGACCAGCGATACGGTGGTCTACGGCCAGGCCGACGCGGACGCGACCGTGTACCCCTACGCGGGCAGTTCTCCCATACCGCTGATCCCGATTGACGCGCCCTCCCCCACGCCGCGTACGGCCCTCGCCTTTACCTATGTGCCCTACGATGTTACCTCGCTCGGGCTTTCTTTCCAAGCCCCGGCCGGTTGGGTTCCGGATGACAGCGTCAATGAAATGTACACCCTCACGGAGCCGGAAGCGCAGATTAAGGATGGCCAGCTTGGGGTGATCAATGTATACGCCGTGCCCGTAAACAGCAATTACAACGATAACAGCCTTGTCGCCGAGGTAAAGCAACGCCTGAGCACCATCGGTTCCACCAACTTTGTGGAGTGGAAGCCAAGCCTCACCGCATCGCGTTACCTGATGGGCGGAAAGGGCATTTACGCCAATTACAGCGGCACGCTTGCCAACGGCGTTCAAGTTGGCGGGCGCATCCACGCCACGTATATCGACAACGTGCTCTACTGCATCCAGATCACCTACCCGCTGAACTTTAAGGACGATTACCTCAACGTTTTCGCTCAGTTGCGGGAAAGCATCAAGCGCACGGGCACCAAGTAAAGGGAAATATCACAACGACGCGTCAGGCATTGCCGGCGCGCCGTTGTTGTTCACAGATTTCCTCGTTTACGAACATACGGGCAGTTGATTGCGTTGCCAGACAAATCACCTGCGCGTAATTAAGGCCGAAACCCGGTTAAAACGGCTGATGCGCGACCGGGCACAACCCAAGCACAGCCACAGTGCAACTCGCGCTCAACCTTAGTACGGCCCCTGTACAGCGTAAGCCCGCTCCAAACCGGTTGCCCGGGGTGGGCAACCCAAAGCACGCGGCGCGGTTGCGTTTGGGCATGCAAAAGGCGCTTCCCAACCGGGAAGCGCCCATACGCCCAAAGGCGTGTTGTGACTTAGTACTGGCCGCCCTGACGGTTACGCTCGAAGCAGTCGCGGCAATACACGGGACGGTCGCCCCGGGGCTGGAACGGCACCTGAGTGGTCGCGCCGCAGCCATCGCAGATTACTTCGTACATTTGGCGCTCGCCGCGGTTGGGGTTCTGAGCGGAACGGCGCGCAGAACGGCAAGCGGGGCAACGGCTGGGCTCATTCTGAAAGCCCTTGTCGGCGAAAAACTGCTGTTCACTGGCGGAGAATACGAACTCCGCGCCACAGTCACGGCAGGTCAGCGTTTTGTCTTGATACATGATGGTTCCCTCCAAAATTGTTAATCTGTGTCCCAACTCTCTGTGATTAGGGTATTGGGTTTCCAATCATTCGGACATAGATGAACGAATCCGGAAGAACCTAAACCTTATACCTCGGCTGGGTCAACGCAGATATTATATCATGTAACAAAGGCTTTGTATACCTTTTTCGGCAAATTTCTGCTTGTCCGGCCTGAATCGGACCCATCCCTGTTTCCAATTTACAACGTTGGCAATGCGGTTAATTGGTAACATTAACGACTTCTAGACACTTTTCAAAACTCGGCGCATCCGCTATATTGTATAGTGTTCTCTTGTATTCCTTGGGAGCAATGTGACGACATAGGACATGGGGTTGAGGAAATGGATTACGTCGATCTTGGCCACCGGATTCGCAAGCAGCGCGCACAGCGCGGTTGGACACAGGAGGCGCTGGCCGAACGTGTCAATGTATCGACATCCTTCATTGGGCACGTGGAGCGCGGCACGCGCAAGGCCAGCTTGGAAACGTTGGTGTCTATCGCCAACGTACTGGACGTCAGTCTGGATTATCTGCTTTCCGGCAGTATGAATACCAGCGTAATCGGGCCGATGCCCAGGGGGCTTAACAGCCAGCAGCGAACAGCGCTGAAGGAAATCCTCTCAACCATTCAGGATAACCTTTCCGAGTGGGAAAAAGATGAATAGGTTCTCAGATTGCTAATCATGAACTCCACGGCTCGGGCGAGCTGATGGAGTTTTTCATTTGACGCCCCCTTGTAACCGACGCCGCAACTGAAAACCGAACCGCGCCCCACGCGTTAATACGGCAGAATATTGCCGCATCAAACGATTCGCCGGTATGCAAACCTTTTGTGGGCTTGCCTTTCGCAATATTCACCGCGAACCCCGGCAAGGGATGCGCATCAAAATCAAGCGCGTTTTCCGGGTTCATCCAGAAAGAATATTCTTTTTTCCGTTGCTTTTTCCATTGTGTACTATAAGCATTATATTTCTATTTGATGGCATTTGTTCCGCATTGTATGGTTAATGGTATTCGCTTCCTTGTTCGCGCCTATCATTCCGGGCTGTGCGCCGTTCTTTTACCAGCGCTATTCTCCGTCAAACGCCGCCTGTTAAGCACGAGAAAAGCGGCATCGCCTTTTTCCGGCAACGCCGCTAACCGCGCAAGCTCAACGATTTTCACCGCCAACGCGGAAAAGGGTTAAGGTTGAACCCCCTCCTCAGGGCGCCGGAGTGAAGCTTCTGCCTGGGCTGTGCAGAGTATCCAAACCAAAGCCGCCGCATTAGCTACAAAGCGAGCTGACGATCCCACAGAGTTTACCGGGCGAGCATTTCCGCCACCACATCGTGCATACTGTACTGGCCGGCCGGTTTGCCCACAAGGAAAGCGGCGGCTCGAAGCGCGCCCTCCGCAAGCAACGCGCGGCTTTCCGCGCGGTGGGTCAGAATGATTTCCTCTCCCTTGCCATAGAAGCCTACCTCGTGCTCGCCTGTCACCGTGCCGCCACGCACCGCGTGGATGCCAATTTCGTCCTCCTGACGCTTGGCGGAACGCCCATACCGGCCATAAACTGGCTTATAAGCTCCGTTCTTTGCCGATTGTACCGAATCAAACAGCATCAGCGCTGTGCCGCTGGGGCTGTCCATTTTCTGCCGGTGATGCTTTTCAACAATCTCCACATCATAACCGTCGCCAAGCGCGCGGGCCGCCATGCTCGCAAGCTGTTGCAGCACATTGATGCCAAGGCTCATGTTTGCGCTTCGCAGAATTGGGATCTGCCGCGCCGCCTCGGCAATGGTCGCCTGTTCCGCTTCGTTGTAACCCGTTGTGCACAGCACCAGCGGCCTTTGCGCCCGGGTTGCGTACGCCAGCAAATGGGGCAGCCCGTCCGCATGGGAAAAATCAATCAGCACATCCGCCTCAGCCGTCAGGGCGGTATAATCCTTCACCATCGGAAAATCCATCGTTTGCCCCGTATACGCCACATCCACCCCGCAGGCGACCGTTATGTTCGCTTCCGCCGCGGCCTTGGCCAGTTCGCGTCCCATGCGCCCCAGCGCACCGCCGATGAGTATGACCATGATTGTATTCTCCCTTCAAAACAAGCCGGGCATATCGGCCCGGCTTTGGCTGTTGCTAAAACTTTCAGGGAATTCTGCCGGGATTGGGGGGCGGTACGGGCTGCAAGCGCAGGTCAGCAGGCTGCGACCGTCAGCTTTTGCAGATCGCCTTAAACCGCGCGTGGAGTTAAGTCCCGGCCTGGCATCGATAAGGCAAGACCGAATCAAAACCGAATCTGGCCCCAGTGTGCTTCCATGCGGTTCCCGTTTTCATCAAACCGTCGGCTGGTTACAGCGACACCCCGACGCTGATCAGCGCTTCCCGGAGCTTCGCTCGGTTCGCCTCGCCAATTGGCACCAGCGGCAACCGCAGGTCCCCGCCGCACAGGCCCATCATTTCCATCCCCGCCTTGCAGGGGATGGGGCTGACCTCGGCAAACAGCGCGCAGATCACGGGCATCAGCGTCAGCTGCAAATCCAGCGACGTTGCGTGATCGCCCGCCAAATAGCTTCTCGCCATTTTGGAAACCATGTCCGGCAACAGGTTGGCCACCACGGAGATAACGCCCTCCGCGCCCAGCGCCATCATCGGCACCACCATGTCGTCATTGCCGCTGTATACAGCGAGGCGACCGCCCACATGGCGAATTTTGTCCATCACATAGGGCAGGTTGTAGCTGCTCTCCTTCAGGGCGACGAACTGCTCGCAGCTCGCCAGCCGATCCAGCACTTCCGGGCTGATATCCAGCGCGGTGCGCGACGGCACGTTATAGATCACAATCGGGAGCTTGGTAGCCTCGGCAATCGCCATATAGTGGCGGTACAGCCCTTCCTGCGTGGTTTTGTTGTAATAGGGGGTCACAACCAGCTGTGCAGCGCAACCCAAATCTTCATAACGGTTGGCGGTATCAATCACATTCTGCGTGCAGTTGCTGCCGGTGCCCGCAATCACGGGAACGCGGCCTTTCACCGCCTTCATCACTGTGCGCACCGTCAGTTCGCGTTCGTCGGCGTTCATGGTGGTCGGCTCGCCGGTCGTGCCGCACGCGACAATCGCCGAAGTGCCGCCGGCCAGTTGCATTTCTACCAGCCGCTCAATGGCCGCCGTATCCACTTTGCCGTTCACAAACGGCGTTACCAGCGCAACCGCGCTGCCCTGAAACAAAGAAGGCATCCTGATCCAACCTCCTCCCAAAGCCCCGGTCTTTGCATACCCGAGCTGTTGCCCATTCATCCCAAACGGTTGCTCCCGGCGCGCAAACAGAGCGGCCGACAGCCTTATCCGTTATTTTGCCTGAATGTAGCCCAGCTTGCACAGGTATTCGGCGCTGAGCACGCCGCCGCCCGCCGCGCCGCGCACGGTATTGTGGCTGAGGCAGACAAACTTGTAATCAAACACGTTATCCTCGCGCAGGCGGCCGATCGTGATGCCCATGCCGCGCTCATAATCCCGATCAAGGCGCGTTTGCGGCCGGCTCGGGTCGTCAAAATAATACAGGAATTTGGCGGGGCTGCTGGGCAAATCCATCCCGTCGGTCAACGGCTTACAGTTCGCCCACCGTTCCAGAATCTGCTCCATCGTCGGCTTTTTACCGAACTTGACGCTCACGGCCGCCATATGGCCGTCCGTGCAGGCCACGCGCAGGCACTGCGCGCTGATGTTGGGCGATGCGGCATGCACAATCTGGCCGTTCTCAATGCGCCCAAAAATCTTCATCGGCTCGCGTTCGCTCTTTTCATCCTCGCCGCCAATGTAGGGGATCACGTTATCCACCATTTCCGGCCACGTGGCAAAGGTTTTGCCCGCGCCGCTGATGGCCTGGTAGGTACACACAATCAGGCTCTGCGGCTCAAAATCGAGCAGAGGCCACAGGGCCGGCACATAGCTCTGGATGCTGCAATTGGGCTTGACCGCGATAAAGCCGTGCTTTGTGTCCAACCGTTTGCGTTGCGCCTCGATAATGGCGGCATGCGCGCCGTTGATTTCCGGGATCATCATGGGCACGTCGGGAGTCATGCGGTTGGCGCTGTTGTTGCTGATGACGGGAACCTCCGCCTTGGCGTAGCGTTCCTCCAGCGCGAGGATTTCATCCTTTATCATGTCCACGGCGCAAAAAACAAAATCCACCTGCCGGGCGATGGCGTCCACATTGGCCGCGTCCTCCACGGTCATATCGGCGACATATGCGGGGATGGGCGCGTCGGCAAACGCCCAACGTTTACCCACGGCCTCCCGGTAACTTTGACCCGCGCTACGGCTGCTCGCGGCCAGGCATGTGACCCTGAACCACGGATGATCCTGAAGCAGTAAAATGAAGCGCTGGCCAACCATTCCCGTTGCCCCGATAATGCCTACGCGGTATTGCTGCATGGTGAAAACCTCAATTCTGTTGGATGATGCCGACCCGGTTCCGTTTACGGGCCTATGCCCGCTGCAAGGATACCAGCAAAGCATATCATGATTCATATAAGTTGTCAAACCGGGTCAGGGCCCGGGTTTGTGTATTTTTTCTGCATTTGTAAGATGATTTCCCGGCCCGGCGCGCCCGCCCCGGGAACGCGCCGGTTGCCCTTGAAACGCTCATTCCCCCGCCTTCACAGTCGGCCGGGCGCAGGCGCATAAAGCAACGCCGCATGGATGTTCCGCCCCATGTGGGGAGGCGCCATGCGGCTTGGGCTGCTCTGAAGGGGTTAAGCCCTCTTTCCCCGTAACCCATCGCGCTATGGGCGCCCGGGTTGTCCTGCCCGGCGGGTGGCGTCCCGCGGCTGGCGGCGGGTTGGGACGTTTCCTTCCACGCCCGCGAATACGTTGCCTGTGCGTCTGTTCGGCCATATCGGGAGCATTCGCTAAGCCGAGCCGCGTCGCCGCTTCCCGGCGGAAAGCCAATGGGGTTGCCTCGCGTGGTCTGAACCGCATCGCGGGTGCATCGCTGTCCCCCTGCGTGAGTAAACCGGCAAAGTCCTTTGCCTGCCCGGTTTACCGGGTCAGCTCCCGGTGCAGCAATTCCGCCAGCCGCTCAGGGTTGGCTTTGCCGCGCATGATGGCCATGGCTTTGCCCATCAGCGCCTTTTCCACGTTCAGCTTGCCCTTTTGAAAGCTCAGCACCATATCCGGGCTTTCCGCCATCGCGCGGCGGGCGGCGGAAAGCAGCGCCTCGTCGTCGCTCACGGTGAACAGCTCATGCGCCGCCGCGTACCCTTCCGGGTCGCAATCCTCGCAGAACAACGCCGCCAGGATTTTCTTGCCGGTCGAGCTGTTCACGCGCCCGTCCGAGAGCAAATCCGCCAGCTTGGCAAGGTTTTGGGGCGCAACGGGCAGGGATTCCCGGCCTTCCACCGCGGGCAGGCCATTTTTTTCCGCTTCGGCGGCGCGCGCGCCAATCAGCGCGAACACCTCGCCCTGCAACAGGTTGGCAACCCCGACGGGCGACTGCGCCAGCGCGGCCGCTTCCTCAAAATATTCCGCCATCCAACGTTCCACCGTCAACTGCTCGGCCGCGTAAGCCGTCAGGCCATAATCCCGCATATAGGCCTCGCGGCGCGCGTCCGGCAGGGTTGGGATCGCGGCGACAATCGCCGCCATGTCGTTATCCGTCAGGCGCACCTCGGGCAAATCAGGGTCGGGAAAATACCGGTAATCGGCGCTGTTTTCCTTACGGCGCATGGTGGAGGTTTTCCCGGTTTTCTGATCGTAGCGCCGCGTTTCCTGCACGATTTCCTCGCCGGCCTCCACCGCGGCCACCTGACGGTCAAACTCTGCCTGAATCGCCCGTTCCACACTTTGGAACGAGTTGAGGTTTTTCATTTCCGTGCGCACGCCGAATGGTTCGCCGGGCTTGTGAATGCTCAGGTTCACATCGCAGCGCAGGCTGCCCTCGTTCATGCGGCAGTCGCTCACGCCGATGTAGGTAAGGATGGCGCGGATTTTCCGCAGGTAGCCCACCGCTTCCTCCGCGGAACGGATGTCCGGCTCGCTGACAATTTCAATCAGCGGCACGCCGCAGCGGTTCATGTCCAGCATGGTGCCGTTTTCCTCGTCATGCACCAGCTTTCCGGCATCCTCCTCAATGTGGATGCGGGTGATGCCGATCTTCTTTTCCCCCTCGGCGGTCTGCACGGTCAACCAGCCGCCTTCGCAAATTGGGCGGTAAAATTGGCTGATCTGGTACGCCTTGGGCAGGTCGGGGTAAACGTAATTCTTCCGGTCAAACCGGCTGCGGTGGTGCACATGGCAGTTGAGCGCAAAGCCGGCCATCGCCGCGCGGTTGAGCACCGCCTCGTTAAACACCGGCAGCGCGCCGGGCAGCCCCATGCAAACAGGGCAAACGTGCGTGTTCGGCTCCGCGCCAAACGCCGTTTCGCAGGTGCAGAACACTTTGCTCTTTGTGTTCAGCTCCACGTGGGTTTCCAGACCGATCACCATTTCCCAGCTCATACGCGTTCGCCTCCCTTGCGTAAACGGTCGTACGGGTGCAACCCCTCGTTGGGCTTCACCTGCCGCTCATAGGCGGCCGCGATGCTTAAAAGCTTGCCAAGGCTGTCGCGCGCGCCCAGCAGGCTCATGCCCACCGGCAGGCGCTCGCCGTTTTCCTCGGCGCAGCCGCAGGGCACGCTCACATTGGGCAAGCCCGTCAGGTTAGCGGGCACGGTGTACAAATCGCCCATGTACATTTCCATGGGGTCAGCGGTTTTTTCGCCCAGTTTGTAGGCGTAGGTCGGGGCTACGGGGGTCAGAAGCGCGTCGCAGTTTTCCAGCGCCAGCCCAAACTCATAGCGCAACAGTTCCCGCGCCTGCTGAGCTTTCAGATAGTACTGATCCTGATAGCCGCTGCTGAGCGCGAAGGTTCCCAGCATAATGCGCCGCTTTACCTCCAGCCCAAAGCCTTCCTCGCGGCTCTTGCGGTACAGCTCGTCCAAATCGGCATATTCCCGGACGCGGTAACCGTAGCGCACGCCGTCGAAACGGGCAAGGTTGCTGCTGGCCTCGGCGCTGGAAAGCACATAGTAGGCGGAAAGCGCGTACGGCAAGGATGGCACGCTCACTTCCACCACATTCGCCCCCATGGCCCGCAGCTGTTCCGCGGCGGCCTGCACCGCGTGGTACACCGGCATGGACAGCCCTTCCCCAAAGCATTCTCTGGGCATCCCGATGGTCAGGCCCGTAAGCGTTGGCAGATCAGTCAGCGGAAACTCGCTGGCCAGCGTCGCGTCGCTGGTGGCGTCGCGGCGGTCACGCCCGGCGATCACGCTCATCACCATCGCGGCATCCTCGGCCGTTTTGCACAGCGGCCCAATCTGATCCAGCGAGCTGGCAAACGCGACCAGTCCGTAACGGCTTACCGTGCCATAGGCGGGCTTCACCCCCACCACGCCGCAAAAGGACGCGGGCTGGCGGATGCTCCCGCCCGTATCGCTGCCCAGCGCGACCGGCGCCATACCGGCCGCCACCGCCGCCGCCGCCCCGCCGGAGGATCCGCCCGGCACGCGGTCCAGCGCCCACGGGTTGCGACAAACGCCAAAAGCGCTGTTTTCCGTGCTGCTGCCCATGGCAAACTCGTCCATGTTCAGCTTGCCCAACAGCACCATGCCCGCCGCACGCAGTTTTTCCACCGCGGTGGCGCTGTAAGGCGAAACAAAGTCCTGAAGCATCTTGCTGGCGCAGGTGCACCGGGTGCCCTCCACCAGCATGTTATCCTTCACGGCAACGGGGATGCCGTCCAGCGCGGAGAGCGGGCAGCCCGCCTGCCGCCGCGCGTCGCTTGCGGCGGCTTCCTTACGCGCGTCTTTGGCGAACACATCCAGATACGCGTTGATAACTCCGTTCTGGGCGGCGATGCTGTCCAGATAAGCCTGCGTGATATCTGAAGCGGTCAGCTCGCCGCCCTTGAGCGCGGCTATCAGCTCCACCACCGTCAACTTGCAAATTTCGGGGTACGGTCGCATCGGAGGCTCCTTTCCGGCAAACGGGGGTATGCAACCCCCGCGCCCTGTTATTCAAAGGTTTTCGGCACGGTAATATACGGTCCGCTCACGGTTTTGGCGTTCATCAGCACGCGGGAAAGCGGGAAGCTCTCCGCCGTTTCGTCCGGCCGCACATTCACGCTCCGCTCATTGCGCACGCGCGGCGCGGGCGGGGCCTGCCGATCCAGCGCCGCAAGCTCGCCCGCAAAGTCCACAATGCTGATAAAATCTTTGTCCAGCGCCTTTTCATCGCTGGCGGAGAGGCTGAGCATGCTCAGCAGCGCCGTGTTCTGCACCGTTTCGCGGGTCAGCTTTTCTTCGTGCTCGCGTTTCAGTTCCTCGGCAACGCCAACGCCAATCTTCAAATCGTCCAGCTGTTTCTGATCCACAAAATCCGGCGCGCCGGTCATGGGGCAGCTCGCGTCCTTAATTTTGGGGAAGGCGATCACATCGCGCAGGGAGCTGGCCCCCATCAGCAACATGCAAAGCCGATCCAGCCCAAACGCGAAGCCGGCATGCGGCGGGGTGCCGAAGCGGAACGCCCCCAGCATGAAGCCGAAACGATCCCGCGCCTCCTCCTTGCTGAACCCGAGCGCGGAAAACACGCGGCTTTGCACATCGGGCCGGTGGATACGGACGCTGCCGCTGCCCAGCTCCACGCCGTTTAAAACCACATCGTAGGCTTGCGAACGCACCATGGGCTTGGTCGCGTCCTCCAGCATCAGGTCCAAATCCTCCTCATAGGGCATGGTGAAGGGGTGGTGCATCGCGGCGTAACGGCCTTCATCCTTTTTATATTCAAACATCGGGAAATCCGTCACCAGCGCAAACTGGAACTGGGTTTTATCAATCAGCCCCATCAGCTCGCAGCAGCGCACGCGCAGGCCGCTGAGCACGCGGCGGGCAACGTCCAGCTGATCGGCGCAGAAAAGCAGAAAATCGCCTTTGCCCACATCCGTTTTTTCCGTAAGCGCCTGCCAGCATTCCGGGGTAAAGTATTTGGGCAGGATGCTGTTGATTTCGCCATCCTCCTTGAACAAAATCCAAGCCATGCCCTTTGCGCCCAGCTTGACGGCGTGCTCGGTCAGCTGCTCGATCGCGGTGCGGGTAAAAACCGATCCGCCGCCCTTGACGTTGATCGCGCGTACTACGCCGCCGTGTTTGATCGCGTCCGTAAAAACGCCAAAGCTGGATTCCGCGGCAATTTCGCTCACGTCCACAATTGGCAGATCAAAGCGCAAATCCGGTTTGTCGTTGCCGTAGCTATCCATGGCTTCCTGCCAGGTCAGGCGTTTGAAGGGCAACTCCAGCGGGCGCTCCATGACGCTTTCAAACAGCTGGGTAAACAGCTCCCGAAGAAAGGCGAGCATGTCCTCCTGATCCACAAAGCTGCGTTCCATATCCACTTGGGTAAACTCCGGCTGGCGGTCGGCGCGCAAATCCTCATCGCGGAAGCAACGCGCTACCTGATAGTACTTGTCAATCCCGCCGACCATGAGCAGTTGCTTAAAAATTTGCGGGCTTTGGGGCAGCGCGTAAAACGTGCCGGGGTGCACACGGCTTGGCACCAGATAATCACGCGCGCCTTCGGGGGTCGATTTGCACAGGATGGGCGTTTCCACCTGTAAAAAGCCCTGATCGTCCAGCAGGCGCTGGGCTTCGCGCTGCACCCGCGCCCGGAAACGGAGCGCGTCGTACATCTTGGGGCGGCGCAAATCAAGGTAACGGTATTGCAGGCGCAACTCCTCTCGGATCGGCTCGTCATCCGTAAGGGAAAAGGGAAGCGCCTCGGCCACGGAGAGCACCTCCATCGCGGTGGCGGCGAGTTCGATTTCCCCCGTGGGGATGGACGGGTTATAGGTGCTCGCGTCGCGCAGGCGCACATCGCCCGTAATGCGCACAACGCTCTGGTTGCGCAGCCGCTCGGCGGCCGTAAAGCTTTCCGCGTCCACCAGCGACAGGTCAAACACCGTTTGCAGCGTGCCTTCGCGGTCCCGCACGTCTACAAAGATCACGCCGCCCATATCGCGGCGGGTCAGCACCCAGCCACAGACGGTTGCCTGCCGGCCGATGTGCTCGCGGCGCAGGCTGCCGCAATATTCTGTGCGATACATGGTTCCGATCCTCCTTGCTGTGTTGTCAGGCGCGGCCGGATACCCGGCGTTCACGGTTTTTCGCGCCCTGTTATTCAGTGCGGCTGCACTCGTTTCAGCCGGATCAGGCGGCAGGCGCAACCTGCGCGGGGTTTCGGCGGTTTTGCATACGGTTCCCCTTTCGTGGGGCGGGTATCAAAAAAGCCCTCCGCCCCGATTGGTTTCGGGGCGGAAGGCTATGCTTGCCTTTCGCGGTACCACCCGCATTGGCCGATATTCGGCCCGCTCTTTGACGGAAACGGCGTTCGACGGCGACGTGCGCCCTCTGTGCGTGATCTCCATTCGCTGTATCGGGCGTACCCGTCCGCGTCTACTGGGCCGTTTGGCGGCTTTTCAAGCGGATGCTCAGGGCTGTTCTTCGCTCCATCGAATCTGCCGCATTTCCAGCGTCGGCGGCTCTCTGAGAGATTCGGGCTTGGAGGTACTCATCCCTTCATGGCCTTGCAGGGATTATAACGGCGGCAGGGGGCGTTGTCAAGCTTAGTACAGTAAAAAAACCGTCCGACGCGCAACAAAACCAAAACCCGCCCCGTTATTCATTACAGCGGGGCTGTCTGCGCCGAAACGCCTATGGCTATCCAAACCTTGACGCGCCCGGTTGCGCAATGTTAGAATTTAACATCAAAACATGAGAATATTTCATTTGGAGGTTCGCATGAAAAAGCACGCCATCCTGACTCTGGGCTTGACGGTCTGCCTGTTGCTGTGCCTTGGCGCGCCGGCAACCGCGCAAGATTTTCTGGTTGCGGAAGCGACCTCCGCCACAGGCGCGACCGCCGCGCAGACCGCCACGCCTCAAGCGGAAATCGCCCTTCCGGCCAACGCAAGCGCCGCCCTCACCCAAGCCATTGCGCAAATCAACGCCGGAAGCTATCTGGACGCGATCAACAGTCTGGCTAAAATGGGCGACGAGCCGGATGCGGACCGTTACGCCGCCTACGCGCAGGCGCAGCTTTCCCTGATGCGGGAAAACCCCGCCGCCGCCATGGAAACGCTCGCCAGCATGGGGGATTTTCTGGACGGTGCCTATCAGCTCGCGCTCACAAAAGCCCTTCGCCTGCACCGTTACGCGCAGGACGGCCGTTTCGGCTATGTGGACGCGACCGGCGCGTGGGTCATCGCCCCGCAGTTTGACTGGGCGGAGCGCACGTTCCGCCGCCAAAGCGCGCTCACCCATGATCCGAACCTGTCCGCCTACCAGCCGGAGGAGCTGTACGCCGTAGCGGTCGTGTTCAGCGGAACCACCGAAATCAGCCCCACCGATACAGAACCGCTCGAAGGTCGCTACGGCCTGATCCGCAGCGACGGAACCCTGATTGTGCCCGCGCAGTATACCGAAATCCTTTGGACCGTAAACGGCGTTGCCGCCGTTACCGACGAGAAGGGCGTTCACCTGCTCAGCCTAGTGACAGGGCAGCCGATTGGCGAAACCTATCAGGCGGTAACCGCCTATCAGGAAGGCTGGATCGGTGTGGAAAAGGACGGCCTTTGGGGCTACCTGAGCCCAACGACCGGTAATCTGCTGGGCGACGGAACCGTGTGGGAAAGCGCGCAACCCTTCACCGAAGGCAAAGCGGCCGTGTCGCAAAAAGGGCTTTACGGTTTCATCGACACCGCCGGCACGGTGGTGATCGCGCTGCAATACAGTCAAGCGGGCGCTTTTTCCGAAGGATTGGCGGGCGTTCGCGCACAAAAACGTTGGGGCGTCATCAACGCGCAGGGCCAGATGGTTCTCAAGCCGACTTACGCGGGCATCAAAACCTTCCAAAACGGCCTGTGCGCGGTGCAAAAAGGCAACGTATGGGGCTTAATCAATACCTCCGGCGAGGTGGTGCTACGGATAAAATACAGCGAAATTGGTGATTTTGACCCCGTGTACCACCGCGCGTGGATCCGGCTCAACAAACTTTGGGGGTTGGTTTCCGCCACAGGCGACGTGGTGCTGAAGCCCTCGTGGGGCAAGCATGACGAGTTTAACGGCAACACGCTGTGCCGCGTTGCCTACCAAAACCGTTATGGCTACATCGATTCCAGCGGCAAAATCCGCATTACCAACGCCTATACAAACGCCGCGCCCTTCCGCGCGGATTACGGCGGGGTCACGGTTTCCAAAGGTGAACTGCGCTATCTTAACAAATCGCAACGCGGCTTCAACCTTTCGGGCAGCGTGCCGGTGGAATGCCTCTGCGGTTTTATTGAAAGCCGGGCCATCACCGAAACCGAACGGCCGGTTGCAACGCCTTTGCCGACTGTCGCCGCCGCCGGCGAAACCCCGGCCCCGACAGACCCCGCCAATGTCGCGCTGGTGGAAATTGACCGCACAATCGCATACGCGTTGTACGACGCGCAGGGTAACCCCATCGCCGTGCCAACCTACGCCGCAAAGCAGGAATAAACCGTAACGCCGCCCATCGCTCAAACAAATGAAACAAAGCGGGAACCCGTGAAGCTTTTGGCTCCTTGGGTTCCCGCTTTTAATTCAGCCTTTTTTCGCCAACGGATCGCGCATTTTCAGCCTCGCGCTACCCGATCCGTTTTTCCATTAAGTAAAACAGTCCTTTGCGCCAAACGGCCTCGCCCCGTTTCGCGTAGCCAAGTCGGTCGTACATGCGCAACGCCTGAGGGTTCAGGGAAAAAGCGTCCAACCGGATATCCCGGTAACCGCGCTCTCGCGCCCAGGCTTCCACCGCGCCCATCAACCCCCGGCCTGCCCCGCAACCCTGCGCCGATGGGGAAATGCACAGCCGGTGTACAATCACGGCAGGGCCTTGCCCCTCCCACTGACCGTTCCCATACGCCGGGTCGCAACGCTCGTTGAGCACAACCGCCCCCACTACGCCTACTTCAGTTTGCCCCACATACAGTTCTCCCTTGGCCAAGTCCTCCCGCAGCAGGGCGGGCGTGGGGTAAATCTCATCCCACTGAGGAATGGAGCGGGCATTCATATCCGCTACCGCGTCACGGTAAATGGCAAAGACTGTTTCCATATCCTCGGCCGTCGCGGGCCGCATCGTCACGTTTTGCATAATGCCCCCGATCAAAACCGGCGAAAGGAATCGCTCCTTCCGCCGGCAACTGCATGTGATTTAGAAATTTTCCACCAGATCGATATCCTTGTAGCGCTTCATGCCGGTACCGGCCGGGATCAGCTTGCCGATAATGACGTTTTCCTTCAAGCCCAGCAGGGGATCAATCTTGCCCTTGATGGCCGCGTCGGTCAGCACGCGCGTCGTTTCCTGGAAGGAAGCGGCGGACAGGAAGCTTTCGGTGGCCAGCGAAGCCTTGGTGATGCCCAGCAGAATGCGCTTGGCAATGGCGGGGCGGCCTCCCTTGTCGATGGTATCGCGGTTGGCTTCCTCAAAGCGGAAGATATCCACCAGCGCGCCGGGTAAAAGCGCCGTATCGCCGCTATCCTCCACGCGCACCTTGCGCAGCATCTGGCGAACGATAATTTCGATGTGCTTATCGCTGATGTTAACGCCCTGCTGACGGTACACGCTGAGCACCTCGCGCAGCAGGTAATCCTGCACGGCCTTCACGCCCAGAATGCGAAGCAGATCATGCGGGTTGATGGAGCCTTCGATCAGCTCGTCGCCCGCTTCCACGTGCTGGCCGTCCGTCACTTTCAGGCGACTGCCGTAATTGATCTGGTAAGCCTTCTGCTCATGGCCGTCTTCCTCGCCGGTGACGATGATCTCGCGCTTTTTCTTGCTTTCGCCAATGTTCACGCGGCCGCTGATTTCACTGAGGATCGCGTCGCGTTTCGGTTTGCGGGCTTCAAACAGCTCCTCTACGCGGGGCAGACCTTGGGTGATATCGTCGCCGCCGGCCACGCCGCCGGTGTGGAAGGTACGCATGGTCAGCTGTGTGCCCGGCTCGCCGATGGCTTGCGCGGCCACGATACCGACGGCTTCGCCTACGTCCACGGGTTCGCCGGTGGCAAGGTTGGCGCCGTAGCAACGCGCGCACACGCCCGTTTCGTTACGGCAGGTCAGCACGCTGCGCACTTGCGCCTTTTTGAGGCCCGCGCCGGCAATCTGTTTGGCCTTCTGGTGGGTAATGGTTTCGTTGAGCGCCACGATGATTTCGCCCGTCGCCGGGTTCACGATATCCTCGGCGGCCACGCGGCCAATCAGGCGATCTTCCAGGCTCTCAATCACCTGGTTGCCGATGGTGATTTCGGAAAGCGTGATGCCGCGCACTTTTTCGCCGCGTTTGGCAAAGCAGTCCGGCTCGCGCACAATCACTTCCTGAGAAACATCCACCAGACGGCGGGTCAGGTAGCCGGAGTCCGCCGTACGCAGCGCCGTGTCAGCCAGCGATTTGCGGCTGCCGTGGGAGGAAAGGAAGAACTCAAGCACGGAAAGGCCCTCGCGGAAATTTGCGCGAATCGGCAACTCGATGGTTTTACCGGAAGGCGACGCCATCAGGCCGCGCATACCGGCCAGCTGGGCCACCTGCGAGGCGCTGCCGCGCGCGCCGGAGTCCGTCATCATCCGGATGGGGTTGCGTTCGTCCAGCCCCGGCAGGATCATGTTGCGCAGGCGGTTGGTCGTGCTGCCCCAAATTTCGATGACGCGGTTATAACGCTCGTCCTCGCTCAACATACCCATGTTGAACATGTCGTTGGTTTCTTTAACCTGTTCGTCCGCTTCGGCCAGCATCACCGGCTTTTCCGGGGGCACCACAATGTCGCTCACGGATACGGTTACGGCGCCGCGGGTGGAATACTTGAAGCCCAGCGCCTTGATGGCGTCCAAAACCAGCGCCGTATCGTGGATGCCGTGCTTCTGGTACACCTGATCGACAATTTTACCCAAATCCTTTTTGCCAACCAGCGTATCCACTTCCATGGCGAACAGATCGTCCAGGCAGTCCCTGTTTTTACGGCCGATATCCTGCGGGATAATCTCGTTAAAGATCATCATGCCCAGCGTGCAGTCGATGATTTTGGAGGCCGTCTGGCCCTCAAACGTACGCCAGATGCGCACGCGGATTGGCTGTTGCAGGGTGATGTGGCCGGTCTGGTAGGCCATCATCGCCTCGTTGTAGTTGGAGAATACCGGAATTTGTTCCAGCGTAAGGTTTTCGCGCTTCGGGTAGGTCATGGTCAGGTAGTAGCAGCCGATAACCATGTCCTGCGAAGGGCTCATGACGGGCTTGCCGTCCTGAGGCTTCAAAATGTTGTTGTGGGCCAGCATCAGGAAACGGGCTTCCGCCTGCGCCTCCATGGAAAGCGGCACGTGAACGGCCATCTGGTCGCCGTCGAAGTCCGCGTTGTACGCGGTGCAAACCAGCGGATGCAGCTTGATGGCGCGGCCTTCCACCAGGATCGGCTCAAACGCCTGAATGCCCAAGCGGTGCAGCGTAGGCGCGCGGTTCAGCAGCACCGGGTGCTCCTTGATAACGCCTTCCAGAATGTCCCACACCTCAGGCTTGCCCTTTTCCACCATGCGCTTGGCGTTTTTGCCGTGGTGGGCATACTTGAGCGCCACCAGCCGTTCGATCACAAACGGTTTGAACAGCTCCAACGCCATTTCCTTGGGCAGGCCGCACTGGTACAGCTTCAGTTCCGGGCCGACGACGATTACGGAACGGCCCGAGTAGTCCACGCGTTTGCCCAGCAGGTTCTGGCGGAAACGGCCCTGCTTGCCGCGCAGCAGATCGGATAGCGATTTGAGAGCGCGGTTGCCGGGGCCGGTGACCGCGCGGCCGCGGCGGCCATTGTCAATCAACGCGTCCACAGCCTCCTGAAGCATACGCTTTTCGTTGCGCACAATGATATCCGGCGCGCCCAGCTCCAGCAGCCGTTTCAGGCGGTTGTTGCGGTTGATGACGCGGCGGTACAAATCGTTCAAATCGCTGGTGGCAAAGCGGCCGCCGTCCAGCTGCACCATGGGGCGCAGATCGGGCGGGATCACCGGAATCACGTCCAAGATCATCCATTCCGGTTTGTTGCCGCTCTGGCGGAACGCTTCCACAACTTCCAGCCGTTTGACCGCGCGCGCGCGTTTCTGGCCTTCGCTGTCACGGTCGCGTTCTTTTTCGGCCAGGTCGCTGATCTCTTTTTTAAGCTTCACGCTGATCTCGTCCAGGTTCAGCTCCAAAAGCATTTCCTTGACCGCTTCCGCGCCCATGCCCGCGTGGAACGCGCCTTTTCCCAGCTGCGCTTCCAGCTCGCGGTACTTGGCGTCGGTAATCAGCTCATGGCGTTTCAGGCCGGTTACCTTGCTGTCGCCGGGGTCCAGCACAATAAAGTTGGCAAAGTACAGCACTTTTTCAAGCGCGCGCGGGCTGATATCCAAAAGCATGCCCATTCGGCTGGGAATGCCCTTGAAATACCAGATGTGGCTCACAGGCGCCGCCAGCTGGATATGCCCCATGCGTTCGCGGCGAACCTTGGCGCGCGTCACCTGCACGCCGCACTTGTCGCAGATTTTGTTTTTATCTTTGAACTTGATGCGCTTGTATTTTCCGCAGTTGCACTCCCAATCCTTCGTTGGGCCAAAGATACGCTCGCAAAACAGGCCGTCGCGTTCGGGTTTCAGCGTGCGGTAATTGATGGTTTCAGGTTTGCAAACCTCGCCGAAACTCCACTCAAGGATTTTTTCCGGCGACGCCATGCCAATCTGGATAGAGTCAAGGTTTGTCAGTTCAAACAAGTATGGCCACTCCTTTCGGGCAAGGGCTGTGCCCCTGACCCCCTTACCGCCGCGCGGCCCGGCTTGGGCTTGGCAAGCGGTGAACGGGGAAGATTTGAACATATGCGGTGGTTGCCCCAAAGCGTCTGCCTCGGGTAACCGGATTGGGGCGCGCCTTTGGCCCTCGCGGGCGTTCCGCCTTTACGCGAAGGACCAAAGGCTCCGCCGTTTACTCGTCGTCGTTTTTCGGTTCGCCCGCGTCGCTGTCCAGGTCGATCCCCAGATCGTCGCCCAAATCCATGTTGAAATCGTCCAGATCGTCATCTTCAAGGTTGAAGTCCACGTCCAGCGCTTCGTCATCGGTATCGGCGTGCGGTTCTTCGCCCGTGGTTTCTTCTACATCCTCTTCAAGCTCGAAGCGGTCGGTCGTCGGCGTTTCGTCCATGTCGTCGTCGTCCAGCTCGCGGATGATGATCTCGTTTTTCTCCGTATCCAGCACGCGGATGTCCAACGCCAGCGACTGCAATTCCTTGAGCAGCACTTTGAAGCTTTCCGGCACGCCCGGCGCGGGGATGTTGGTGCCCTTGACAATGGCCTCGTAGGTTTTCACGCGGCCTACGATATCGTCGGATTTGACGGTCAGGATTTCCTGCAGGGTGTTGGCCGCGCCGTACGCTTCCAGCGCCCACACTTCCATTTCGCCGAAGCGCTGGCCGCCAAACTGCGCCTTGCCGCCCAGAGGCTGCTGCGTAACCAGCGAGTAGGGGCCGACGGAGCGCGCGTGCATCTTGTCGTCTACCAGATGGTGCAGCTTGAGGAAGTACATGATGCCCACCGTTACGCGGTTTTCAAAGGGGTCGCCGGTGCGGCCGTCATACAGCATGGTTTTGCCGTCCGGGTCCTTGCCCGCTTTGACGAGGCAGTCTTTAATTTCTTCGAAGGTCGCGCCGTCAAACACCGGCGTTGCCACATGCCAGCCCAGCGCGCGCGCGGCCATGCCCAAGTGAACTTCCAGCACCTGGCCGATGTTCATACGGGAAGGCACGCCCATCGGGTTAAGCACAATCTGCAGGGGCGTTCCGTCCGGCATGAAAGGCATGTCCTCCTCGCGCAGGATGCGCGACACAACGCCTTTGTTGCCGTGGCGGCCGGCCATTTTGTCGCCGACGCTGATTTTGCGCTTCTGAGCGATGTACACGCGCACCATCTCGTTTACACCGGGGCTGAGTTCGTCCTTGTTTTCGCGGGTGAAAAGCTTCACATCCACCACGATGCCGCCTTCGCCGTGGGGCACGCGCAGCGAGGTGTCGCGTACCTCGCGTGCCTTTTCGCCAAAGATGGCGCGCAGCAGGCGTTCTTCCGCGGTCAGGTCCGTTTCGCCCTTGGGCGTCACTTTGCCAACCAGAATATCGCCGGCATGCACTTCCGCGCCGATGCGCACAATGCCAAACTCGTCCAGATCCTTCACCGCGTCGTCGCCGATGTTGGGGATATCGCGGGTGATCTCCTCCGGCCCCAGCTTGGTTTCGCGGGCTTCGGATTCAAATTCCTCAATGTGGATTGAGGTATAGTAATCTTCCTTCACCAGCCGCTCGCTGATGAGCACGGCGTCTTCGTAATTGTAGCCTTCCCAGGTCATAAACCCGATCAGCACATTGCGGCCGAGGCCGATTTCGCCCATCTCGGTGGAAGGGCCGTCGGCAATCAGATCGCCCTTTTCAATCGGCTGGCCCACCTTGACGCGCGGCCGCTGGTTAATGCAGGTGCCCTGGTTGCTGCGGGCAAACTTTTGCAGGTGATAGCGGTGGCGCTCCTTGTGGGCGTCCATCACCACAACCTCGTCGCCGGATACCTTTTCAACGTAGCCGTTCTCTTTGCACAGCACCACCGCGCCGCTATCCTGCGCCGCCTTAAACTCCATGCCGGTGCCGATGATGGGCGCTTCGGGCACAAGCAGCGGCACCGCCTGGCGCTGCATGTTGGAACCCATCAGCGCGCGGTTGGCATCGTCGTTTTCAAGGAAGGGGATCATCGCGGTTGCGACGGATACCACCTGACGGGGGCTTACGTCGATGTAGTCCACCTGCTCCAGCGGCACTTCGATAATCTCCGCCTTGTCGCGCACCGTTACGCGGTCATGCACAAAGGAACCGTCCGCGTTGAGCGGTTCGTTCGCCTGCGCGACCTTGTAAAAGTCCTCCTCGTCGGCGGTCATGTACACAATATCGTCCGTGACGCGGTGGGTTTTTTTATCCACACGGCGGTAGGGCGCTTCGATAAAGCCGTATTCGTTGATGCGCGCATACGTGGCCAGAGAGCCGATCAGGCCGATGTTGGGGCCTTCAGGCGTTTCAATGGGGCAAATGCGGGCGTAATGGCTGTAATGCACGTCGCGAACCTCAAACGAGGCGCGGTCGCGGTTTAAGCCGCCGGGACCAAGGGCGGACAGGCGGCGCTTGTTGGTCAGTTCCGCCAGCGGGTTAGGCTGATCCATGAACTGCGAAAGCTGCGAGGAGCCAAAGAACTCCTTAATGGCGGCGCTTACGGGGCGGATGTTAATCAGCTCGCCGGGGCGCACGTCATTGGCGTCCTGAATGGCCATGCGCTCGCGCACCACGCGCTCCAGACGGCTCAGGCCGATGCGGATCTGGTTTTGCAGCAGCTCGCCCACGCGGCGCAGGCGGCGGTTGCCCAGATGGTCAATATCATCGCTCGTGCCCACGCCGTAGGGCAAGCCCAGCAGATAGCTGATGGAGGCGACGATATCGTCGGTCAGGATGTGCTTGGGCGCAAGGTTATGCACATTGTCCGTGATCGCCTGACGAATCTGCGCTTCTTCCTTGCCGCAGGAGGCGAGCACGGTTTGCAGCGTCGGGTAATGCACCATTTCCAGCACGCCGCACTCCTTGGGGTCAAAGGGCAGGTACTGTTTGGCGTCCACAAAGTGGTTGCCCACAATTTTGTGCACATGGTCGTCAATGCGGATGTTGACGGCGTTGATCCCGCTGTTCTGGATATCGCGCGCGGTTTCCTTTTCGATTTTTTCGCCGGCTTTCACAAACACTTCGCCGGTTTGGGGATCGACAATGTCCTCCGCGGCTGTGTGCCCCTGAATACGGGTTGCCAGCGAAAGCTTTTTATTAAACTTATAGCGGCCCACGCGCATCAGATCGTAGCGCTTGGGGTCAAAAAACAGCGAGTTGAGCAGGCTCTGGGCGCTGTCGCGTGTCGGCGGCTCGCCCGGCTTCTGGCGTTTGTAAATTTCAATCAGGCCGTCCTCCTGGCTTTGGGCGTTGTCGCCGCGTTGGAGGGTAGCCATCAGGCGCTCATCCTCGCCCAACAGATCCACAATCTCGGCGTCGGTGCCGTAGCCAAGCGCGCGCAGGATTACCGTGATGGGCAGTTTACGCGCGCGGTCAATCCGCACCCACAGCACATCGTTGGAGTCGGTTTCATATTCCAGCCAAGCGCCGCGGTTGGGGATCACGGTCGTGGAAAACAGGTGCTTGCCGGCTTTGTCGATCGCATCGCCGTAGTACACGCCGGGCGAACGGACCAGCTGGCTCACAATGACGCGCTCCGCACCGTTGATGATGAAGGTGCCGTGCTCAGTCATGAGGGGGAAATCCCCCATAAAAACGTCAGATTCCTTAATTTCTCCCGTTTCGCGGTTCTTCAGGCGCGCGAACACCTTCAGAGGCGCCGCGTACGTCATGTCACGTTCTTTGCAACGTTCCACGCTGTTCTTGGGTTCGTCGAGCGAATAATCAACAAACTCCAACACCAGATTATCGGTGTAGTCGGTGATCGGCGAAACGTCGGCAAGCACCTCGCGGAGGTCTTCCTCCAGAAAACGCTTGTAGCTGTTCTTCTGCACCTCGATCAGATCGGGCATGTCCAACACTTCGTCGATGCGCGAGAAGCTCATGCGCTTCCTCAGCTTCCCCATTTGAACCTCATGCACCATATATGCTATCACCCCTTATGTTCTCGCAGCGCATCGCACCGGGCGCGCCGTATGCCGGCAACAAGAAAGTTCCTGTTGATTTTTTCCCGCACAGCATGTACAATACTGATTAACGGGCAGGCATGGCTCCGCATAGTAACGATACTGATGCAAGTTTATATTTTAGCACTTGTGGTTACCGGTGTCAAGCTCTGCGCCAACTTTTAGGCAAGGGTTTTATCACCGCCCTGTAACCGGGAGGTTCCGTTACCATTTGCGAGGGGAAATATAAAAAATGACGAAATTCGGTCAGGTTTATGAGTATAATGAAGCAAAGCAGTTGGCGGCCATCAAGTTTTCGCGTCCGGAAGCGTGCGCCAAGTGCGGCGCGTGCGGGTCGCTGGCGCAAACCGGCACCGTCACGCTGAAAGCTGTTTGCAAGGTTGGCGATTGGGTGCGCGTAGAGCTGCCCGAAGGGCGTTTTTTGGAAGCGACCGCCATTGCCTATGTGATTCCGCTGATCGGTCTGCTGGCCGGAATTGCCTCCGGTTGGTTTTTGGGCGGCGGCAGCGACGGCGTAACCCTGTTGGGCGCGGTCGCGGGGCTGACGGTTTCCGCCGGCATCCTGTGGCTGGTGAACCGCAGCATTTCCGGTCGGCCGGAATGGACGCCCCGCGTAACCGCTGTGTTCGATGAAAAACCCACGACGGAGGATATCGGCTGTTCTGTGGAATAATCGCCCCGGGCTTGCCTCATGGCGTCTTGAAGGCCGGGGACGGTTTGCCCTCCGCACGCCTTACCGAAACCCGTTTTTCCCACATGCCAGTGCAACGGGAACCCGCGTTTCCGATGTATCCTTTCTGCCAGTTAGGCGCAACGCGCGCGCCTGAAGCTTTCTGAACAATGAGGTTCAGGAAAGCGGTTTTGTTGTACCCAAACGCCATTTCACAGCCAATCGGGCGGCCGACGGTAAGGTTTGTCGATGTTTCTGCCAGCAGAACCATCAAACTGTTTCAAACGCTTACTGCGTCTCATTTTTTGTGAATAACGGAGCGGAAAGGGCGCAGGCGAACAAAATCCGGCGGCTCTGTTCAAGCGTCTGTGTTTATGGTATACTACGCTTGTTATTGGGATCGTTAGCCAAAAGCGTGCGAAAAGTGCATTTTTTTGCAAAGTCGCCCGTCAGGTATGATTTCCGGCACATTGTGCCGCTACTGTCCTATATCCGAATGGCTTTCGCTCAAGAAAAGCGTTCCCAACGCTTTTTCACGGTTAGGTAGCCCAACGCTGTGCGTCGCTTTGCGTCGCCATTGATTAAAGGAGGTTCCCGAATGACAGAAATCGAACAGCCTAAGCTGCGTATCATCCCCCTGGGCGGCGTGGACGAGTTCGGCAAGAATATCACCGTAGTGGAATGTGGGGATGATATTCTTGTGGTGGACTGCGGTTCCATCTTCCCCGAGGCGGATATGCTCGGCGTAGACCTGGTGATCCCCGATGTAACCTATCTGATTAAAAATAAAGATCGCATTCGCGGCATGCTGCTTACGCACGGCCACGAGGACCATATCGGCGCAACGCCGTACGTGCTGCGTCAGGTGCCCATGCCCCTGTACGGCACAAAGCTCACGCTGGCGCTGGTGGACCTGAAGCTGAAGGAGCACCGGATCTCCGGCATTCAGCTCAACGTGGTCAAACCCGGCGACGAAATCAAGCTCGGGTGCTTTACCGTCAAATTCATCCATGTTAACCACTCAATCGCTGGCTCCGTTTCGCTGGCCATCACCAGCCCCGCCGGCACGCTTGTGGTGAGCGGCGATTTCAAGATCGATTACACCCCCATCGACGGCGAAGTGACCGATCTTGCGGAATTTGCGACCATCGGTAAAAATGGCGTGCTTGCATTCCTTTGCGAATCCACCAACATTGAACGCAAAGGCCACACCATGAGCGAAACCAAGATCGGGCAAACCTTCATCGACACCTTTCAGCAGGCGAAGGGCCGCGTGATTGTCGCGATGTTTGCAAGCAACATCCACCGCGTGCAAATGGTGGTGGACAGCGCGGCGATGTTTGGGCGCAAGGTGTGCTTTATCGGGCGCAGCATGGTTAACGTTTCCCGCGTGGCCATGTCCATCGGCGAGCTGAACATACCGGAAGAAAGCATTGTGGATATCGACGATATCGATAATTACCCCGACGAGGAAATCCTCGTGGTCACAACCGGCAGTCAGGGCGAGGCTATGGCCGGGCTGACCCGCATGGCCTACGGCGAGCACCGCAAGCTGCAAATTAAGCCGACCGATATGGTCATTATCTCCGCCAACCCCATCCCGGGCAACGAAAAGCCGATCAGCCGCGTCATTAACCAGCTGTACCGGTGCGGCGCGAACGTCATTTACGGGCAAATCGCCGAGGTGCACGTTTCCGGCCACGCCTGTCAGGAAGAAATCAAGCTGCTGCACGTGCTGGTGAAGCCCCAGTACTTCATCCCTTACCACGGCGAGTACAGCAAGCTTTGGCAGCACGCGGAGCTGGCGGAAAGCCTCGGCATGCCCAGCCAGAATATTGTGATTCCGGAAATCGGTCAGGTGATTGAGATGGCCCCCGGCAGCCTGGCCATCACCGGCGTTGTGCCCACCGGCGGCGTGCTGGTGGACGGCCTCGGCATCGGCGACGTTGGCAACGTTGTGCTGCGCGACCGCAAGCATTTGAGTCAGGACGGCCTGATTATCGTGGTGATGGCCATCGACCGGGACAACGGCACACTGGTCAGCGGGCCGGATATCATCAGCCGCGGGTTTGTGTATGTGCGGGAGAACGAGGATATCATCGAAAGCAGCCGCGACCTTGCGCGCAATATCATCATGAGCTACGGCCGCATCGACGGCAGCGAGTGGCAAAACATGAAAAACCGCATCAAGGACGAGTTGCACCGGTACATCTTTGATAAAATCAAGCGCAACCCGATGGTGCTGCCCATCATCATGGAAATTTAACGCTCCCTGAACCGTCAAAAGTCGGGGCTAAACCGGAAACACCCGCAGGGGCTGAAAGCGAAACCCCGGGGCGACTGCCGTATGCTTGCCCATTCTGGCGTGCAGACCTCCGGCCACGGATTGATTACAGGCAGCACCCCCCGCGCCGTAAGCGCGGGGGGTGCTGCTTTTTCTAGTTGAAAAAACACAGGCAGGCGGTTATCGCCGCTCGCCTCATAGCCCTACGGGCTGTTCGCTCGCTTATTGGTGATACGCTGCGGCGTGGGGATTTAGGGTTCCACCCCAAATCCCGGCAAGGGTTTCACCCCTGCACCCCGACAAGGGTTTCGCCCTTGACCCGGTTTCGCTGCGGCGAGGGGTTTCATCAGTCTGAGCCCTGCGGGCTGTTCGCTCGCTTGTTGGTGATACGCTGCGGCGTGGGGATTGGGGTTCCACCCCAAATCCCGGCAAGGGTTTCACCCCTGCACCCCGACAAGGGCTTCGCCCTTGACCCGGTTTCGCTGCGGCGAGGGGTTTCATCAGTCTGAGCCCTGCGGGCTGTTCGCTCGCTTATTGGTGATACGCTGCGGCGTGGGGATTGGGGTTCCACCCCAAATCCCGGCAAGGGTTTCACCCCTGCGCCCCGACAAGGGCTTCGCCCTTGACCCGGTTCCGCTGCGGCGGAGGGTTTTTCCCCTGAAAGTCACGGATCAGCCGCCATAGGTTTCCCGAATGGAAAAACTGACCCCCCAGACATAATAGGTCACAATGATTTCACGGATGGAGTTGCTATCCTTCGCCGTCAAAATCGTGGCGGTGATATCCCCCTGCGTTTTTGCGTCCAGCGAGTGGACGCTCAGGTCGCCAATTTGCAAAATATCCTTGGGATCAGGCACCACCTGAACCTCGATCATATCTACCGGCACCAGGCATTGGTTGCTTAGGCGCAGGGTGTAGGTAATCAGCGCGTACTGGTCGGCATTGCCCAGCGCTCCGGTTTGGAACAGCGTACCCTGAAACGCCTTCTGGGCCACCTGCTGTTTGATCTGTTCAAACTGATCGGCGCGCTCGGTCGCCGGTACCCCCTGCGCGTTGTAGGCCGCGATGCTCACCTTGGCCGTTGCGAAAAAATACCCGACCAGCGCAAGCGTCAACACCACCAGCGCGATCATCACGATCATGACAGCTTTCAGGATACGCAAACCTTCGGCCTCCCCATGCTTGTTTTATTCACCGGTGGAAAGGATCGTGCGCATTTCATCGATCATCTCGCTGTCCTTGAGGCGGAATTTGAACTCCACCCTGCGGGATGCTTCCATATTGACCGTTCCGTCCGCGTTGTAAACCGGGTCGGAATAACTGCGGCCCTTGGCGGAAATCAGCTGGCGCAGCTTCTCCTGCTGGTCCGAGGTCAGACCCCGGATTTGCAGGCAGTAGGTGGCGACCGCCAGCGCGCGATCCTGTGAAAGTTCCAGATTGCTCAGGTACGTGCCCTGCGTGTCGGTATGCCCCTCAATGATAATCTCGCCCAGATAATCGGCGTAATCCTCCTTGAGCAGCACGGACAGGTACAGCGGTATAAACTGGTTCAGGAACTTTTTACCGGTATCCTTAATATCAAACTTGCCCACATCGAAAAACACTGTGCTTTCCAGCATGATATCGCCCGTGTTTTTATCCACCGAGGCTTTGATGTTGGCCGTGGTGAGCGAATCGCTCAGGTCGCGGATAATCTTTGTGCGCACGCCGACCAGATCCTCCAGCTTCTGTTGCTGGCTATCTAGCGCGTCCTGCTGGGTTTTCACAAGATCGGTCGCCGCGTTCAGCTTGGTTTGCTGATCCGCCAGAGCGGTTTGCGCCAGCGCGAGCGCGTCCTCTTTTTCCTGCAGGGCCGCCTGCGCGGCTTCGATGGTCGCCTGCTGATCCGCCAGCGTCTGGGATTGGGAGGTCAAAAGGCCCTTTTGGGTGTCAATCGCCGTCAGCGCCCCGTTCAGCTCATTCTGCTTTGCCAGCAGTTGGCTATTCTGCTCGTCCATTTTGGACTGCTGATCCGTCAGTTGCTGTTCCTGTGCGGTCAACTGGGAGCTTTTCTGATCCAGCTCGGCGGTTTTGGTTTCCAGCATCGCAAAGTACTGATAGATGCTGTAACACAGCACCAGCACAAACACCAACAGCAGCGCCGCCATCATATCCGAGTAGGAAATCCAGGCCGCGCCCGAATCCACCCGGCCGGCACGCCTGCGGGAGTATGCTTTGCGCGTCATGTCAGATGCCCTCCGTGTTGCTCGGATGCTTGCGGTTCCTGCCCTTTATGTTCGTTTCCGGCAGGCTGGCCTCCACGCGTCCGCTCACCGCGTCCATCGCCTCGCGCATGCGACCGAGCGATTCCGTGAGCGCCTCGGCCTGCGCGGCGGTCTGTTCCGCGCTGCTGACGGGCAGGCGGGCTTCGATGTTGCGCAGGGTTTCCAGCAGCTCGTTCTGCATCGCGCCCATGCCTCGGGTCAGCGCGGCCTGCTGGTTCACGTTTTCCCGCAGCAGGTCGATCAGTTCATCCTGCTTTTCATGGGCCACCGCCTGCGTATCGCTTTCCAGAGCGCTCGCAAACTCGCGGCTGCTCTGCTGAATGCGCTTCGCGTCGTCCACCAGCGATTCGGCCACCTTGAGGGTGCGTTGCAGGTTCTGCTGCGTCGCCGCTTGGTTTTGGTTTAAAATGGTCAGCGTGTCCGCCAGCGCGGTCAACTGCCCGTTCATGGTGGTGTTCATCTGATGGATAAATTGCCCCACAATGCGCTGCACGCCTTCGACCTGCTCGCGCGTTGTGCCCTGAATAAAGTTATCCAGCGACATCGTCAGCGGGTGCACCGCGCGGCTGACCGCCACCTCCACAGCCGTGGCCAGCTGGCTTCCCACCTGATCGGCGGCGCGTTGCAGGTTCAGCTCGTCATCCTGCTTCTGGCAGATCATCTGCACCTCGGCGTCCAGCGGGCGCGGCATGGCAAGCTCATAAAACGCCTCGTCGAAGGAATCCAGCGTTTTGAACGCGTGCCCGACGCTTGCGCGGTTGATGATGTTAAACAGCAGCGAGCACGAAATGCCCGCGACCGATGTGGCAAACGCGAATTTCATTCCGTTCAGCAACGTTGGGATGCTCCCGATGGTTTTGGCCGCGTCCGTCAGGTCCAAGTCCGAAAGGCCGGACATCAGCCCCATGAACGTGCCCAAAATGCCCAGCGACGTGAGCAGGCTGGGGATCAGCTCCGCAAGCTGCGCGTGTCCCGGTTTGTAAATCACGGTATCCTCATTGATATATTCCTGCGTGTTGCAGGGCATACCGCGCAGATCCAGCTGGCCCGCGTTCAGCAAAAAGCGCTGCCACTCGGGCCGGAGCGCGCGGCCCAGAAAACGGGCCTCGCGCCACACAGGCCGCTCGTTGCTGACCGCGCTTCGTTCAAGCTTCATAATCCCGCGGTTCAGCAGGGCGCTGTTGCGCAACACAGGGTACACGCATTTGGAAAACCCAATCAGCGTAACCAGCGCAATGGCGCCGTACACAAACGCTCCGGCCATCCCGGAGGTCAGTTGCGCAATCAGTTCGTTTACCATGTTGCACACCACCCGTCTTGTTCCGTTTTATGTTGACATCTTAACATTTTTTTCACACTTTGTAAACTTCTATCCCGTCATCCGCTCTGTTTTACATTTGCATCCCTTTGAAAAGCGGAAAAAATATCCGCGTCCGGCCCGGTTGCAAGATTATGCTTGCCTTCTTGCTAAATAATGGTTATAATGTTAATAGTTCTTTGCTGATGTAACTTTCCATACGCTACCAATCTGCAGGAGGTACTTCCTTATGCCTCGAAAACACGTTGCAAATGATGGCCTGATTGACAGCGTGGCCCAAAATCTGTTTCTGGCGTTGCCGATTTTCCGGAAACGCCTGTTACATATGGACGTGATTCAACGGGAGTTTAATGTACCCCTGTCGCATGTGCAGGTGATGGCTATGCTCAATGATAACGGCAGCATGAACGTGAGCGAGATTTCCCGCAGGCTGGGGATTGCCAAGCCGAACATTACCCCGCTGATCGATCGGCTGATCGAGGAGCATTACGTAGAGCGCAAACGCGATGAAAACGACCGCCGCATGGTAAATGTCAGCATCTGCCCGCTGGGCGTAAGTCGGTTGATGGAAATCCGCCAAAAAATGCGCGAGCTGGTTGGCGAATGGGCGACGACGCTCAGCAGCGCGGAACTGCGCGAGTTAAACGAAAGTTTGCGCAACATCAATCAGGTGTTGGGTTCCTCCCTGCAAAACAACCGTGAATAGCACCGTTTTCCTGGCCGTGCGCCAGTATAAACCAAGCGACCTCCCAGCGGTAAAAACTTGCCCGGGAAGGCCGCCTTTGTTTGATATCCTTTAAGACTTCGCGCCCTGAAAAGGCTTGCGCTGCGGCGGGGAATCGGCGGCGGGCCGGAATCGCCCGCCGCCCGCTTCAACCCGCCCTTGGCTTACTGCGCGAGGCAGTCGTTAATGGCTTTGAGCACGGCGGTCGATGTGATCGTCGCGCCGGATACCGCGTCGATGCCGTCGCCGTAAACCAGCGTGCCGGATTTGCCGATAAACTGGTTGCGGAACTTGTTGGTTTTCACTTCCGCGCCATAGTATTCGGTTTCCGCAAATTTGGGGCCGCCAATGGAAAGCGATACGATCGTGCCGGTTGCGTCCAGCCCAACCTTCACCACGATTTCGCCCCTGAACCCCTGCACGGTTTCGGTGCAGATTTTCACCGCGCCGTCCGCGTCGGGGGTCGCAAGCGTTTCAACCTGCACGGCCGTCTGGGCGTCCGTCTGGGCGGCGGGGGTAGCGGTCGCCTGAGTCACCGCGCCCGCTTGGGCGGATGCGCCGCTGCTCAGCGCATTGTTAATCGCCTTGAGCACGGCGGTGGATGTGATGGTCGCGCCGGAAACCGCGTCCACCCCGTCGCCGTAGGCAAGCGTGCCGGATTTGCCGATAAACTGGCTGCGGAACTTATTGGTTTTCACTTCCGCGCCGTAGTATTCGGTTTCCGCAAAGTTTGGCCCGCCAATGGTCAGGCTTGCGATTACGTTGTCGGCGGTTAACCCTACGGTCACCACGATTTCGCTTTTAAACCCCTGCACGGTTTCGGTGTACACTTTCACCGCGCCGTCCGCGTCGGGCGCGTCCAGCGCAACCATTGTGCCCGTCGCGGCTGTCGTGTCCGCATCGGCCTCCGCCGTTTCCGGCGCTTGCGTGGCGGTCGCGTCGGCCGGGGTTCCCAGCGCTTCGTTAATCGCCTTCAATACCGCCGTGGAAGTGATGGTCGCCCCGGCGATCGCGTCAATCCCGTCGCCATAGCTCACAGGGCCGCTTTTGCCAATAAACTGGTTGCGGAAGTCCGCTTCCAGCGCGCGCGCGCCAAGCCCTTCGGTTTCGTTGAAATTGTCTCCGCCAATCTGCACGCCCTCAATGGTGCCATCGGCATTGATGCCAACCGTCACGTCAATATCGCCGCCGTACCCTTTAACGGTAACGGTTTTCACGGTTGCGGCTGTCAGGGGGGCTTCGGTGGCGGCGGGCGTTACGGCCACGCCGGCCAGCTGCTGCCAGTACACATAAAGCCGGTTTGCGCCGTTGGTTACAGCGCTGGAGCTGATGGTCGCGCCGCTGATGCCGTCAATGTTTTCACGGAGCTTGGGCGCGGCTTTCAACCCGATAAACTGGTTGGTAAACTCCGGCTCCCGCGTGCGGGTGCCAAGGCCCGCGGTTTCCGAGAAATCGCTTCCGCCAACGGAAATCCCCGTAATGGCGCCTTCGTTATCCACGCCCATCACGATCTCGATCGGCCCGCCGTACCCGGTGACGGTTGTTTGCAGCACATAGCCTACGGTTTTCCCGTCCTGGGTGGCGGCATAAACGCTATCCAGTTTGCTGCCCTCGTCAACGGTCATCTGCTCAAACCCGTTGGCATTGGGGAACACCGCAATGCGCGCGGCATTGCTCTGCTGCAATTTTTGCTGGGCAATGGGTTCTTCGGTTACCATATTGGTCAGGCTCAGCGCAAGACCAGCCACCACGGTAATCAGGCACAGGATGAGCCACGCATGCTTCTTCACGGGTTATTCTCCTCCACTTGTGTTTCTTCCCTTTTCTGCAACCGCCTGAGAGGCGGTATGGATCGCATCAGGATTTTGGCAACCGAGCCGGTTAAAAACCCCATGCCGGCGCCAACCGGCATCAGAATCCCCAGATAGTAGATCAGCGAGGGCGTTTGCAAAATCAGCATGGCCACCGCGACCTGCCCGATGTTGTGGGTTACGCCGCCCGCGACGCCAATCCCGATGGGGCTTACGCCTTTGAGGGATTGCAGCAGCGACATCACCGTAAGGCTCAGCGCTCCGCCGGCCAGGCTGTACAAAATCATCATCGGATTGCCAAATAAAAAGCCCAGCAGCACAACCTTGACCACCATGATTTCAAAGCTGACCGCCACGCCAAGCCAGTAGAGCGATATCAACAGCACACAGTTGGACAGCCCCAGCTTGATGCCCGGCACGGCCGATACGGGCAAAAGACTTTCCAGATAGCCCAATACGATCATAACGGCAATCAGGATGGCCGCAAGCGTCAGTTTCCCGGTTTTGTTCATTGCGTAATCCCCAGCGATGTTTCGTCCCCCGTCACAAGCTCCAAAACCACCTTGTGCGGCAGGCAGATAATCTCGTTTGCCAACGCCCGGCTTTCCATGTTCGAAAGCGTAACATCCCCCTGAAGAATGCAGTCCTGATTGGCGCAGTTGGCTTCCTTCATGCGAAAGCCGTCCTGAAACACCTCAACCACATTGTGGGAACCGTCCGCCTGGTCAATCACAATTTCCTGACTCCCGCTCAGCGGTACCAGATCAAAGGTTTGCCCCGGCGCGGTGATGCGCAGGTACGCCGATGCGGTTCCGGCGGTGTCCGCCTTGGGGCGCAGCAGCAGAAGCGTAAGGCTGACCGCCAAAACTGCGGCGATGATCCACCAATCCCTGCGTTTCATGCGCACCTCCCCAGAGCCAAACGGTCTAGCAGATATTATACCATTCAACAGCGCAGGTTTCAATCCACAGATTATCGGAAGGGAGGTTTTGGCTATGCGCCGGACGCATGGCGCTATATAAAATCCGCACAGGCCTTGACGGGGCGTGGCAGGTTATGATATCGTTACACCGAGCGAGATTGTTAAAAACATCTCAATCTTTCCCGACAACACAGCACTCAACAAAAAAGGAGGACCCCTCTTATGAAAAAAGCATTCGCACTGTTCCTCGCGCTAACCCTGTCGCTTAGCGTCGGAATGCTGTCCGCAACCGCCGAGCAGGGAACCGGCCTCAAGTTTGGCCTATATATCAACACCACCATGGCCCAGTCCAGCGACGCGTCCGACACGGACGGAAACGCGCAGGTGGATTCCGACGCGGTCGCCGTGCTGGTGGACGCGCAGGGTAAAATTGTCGATCTGGACATTGATTCCATGCAGACCAAAATGCCGTTTACCGCCGCCGGCAAGCTGGGCAACAACTTCCCCACGGAGATGAAAACCAAAAGGGAATTGGGCGACAGCTACGGTATGGCCGCCGTATCCAAGCTGGGCGATTGGGATAAGCAGATTGAGGCGTTCCGCGTGTACGTGATCGGCAAAACCGCCGACGAAGTGAACGGAATTGCCGTGGATGAAAGCACCCGGCCGACCGGCGCGGACCTGACCGCCGGTTGCACCATGGCGGTTGGCAGCTACATCAGCGGCGTCAGCGCCGCCATCGGCGCGGCTTCGCCCGCGGAAGCATCCGCGACCGACAAGGTGGGGGTTGGCATCACGACCTCGACCGATTCTTCCATCGACGCGGCCGACGGTCAGGACGGCCTTTGCGAAGCCTACTCCTACTACGCGGCGGTCGCGGTGAACGCCGACGGCGTGGTGACCGCCTGCCAGATTGACAGCACCAAAGGCGCCGTAACCTTTGACGCGACCGGAAAAATCACCTCCGACCTGAGCGCGCGCGTTACCACCATTAAGGAATTGGGCGACGCGTACGGCATGAAGAGCGCCTCCTCCATCGGCAAGGAATGGTATGAGCAGGCCAACGCCTTTGCCGCCTATGTGGTTGGCAAAACCGCTGCGGACATTCAGGGTATCGCCGTGGACGAAAGCACCAAACCCACAGGCGCGGATCTGACCGCCTCCGTGACCCTGCCCGTAGGGCCGTTCCAGGCGACTGTGCTCAAAGCCATTGCAAACGCCCGGTAATATGCTACAATGCTAATCAGGGACCCGACGTGTTCGCGTCGGGTCCCTTTTAAACCATGAAGGAGGTATGCGTATGCGTAGAATCGGGGGGTTCGTCCTCGCGCTTCTGCTGGCGTTCGCGCCGGGCCAAGGTGCGCTGGGCGAAACCGCGCGCTACAAAGCATCATTTTTTGATGTGTTTGACACCTATTCCGAAATTATCGTCTATGCCCAAAGCGAAACGGAAGCACAGACAATTCTGGACAAGGCGCACGCTGAGCTGCTGACGTGCCATCAGCTTTTTGACATTTATAACCTGTACGATGGAATGAATAACCTGAAAACCGTCAACGACAACGCCGGCGTCGCCCCCGTTAAGGTGGATCAGCGGCTGATCGACCTGATCGCCTATGCCAAGCAAATGGAAGTGGAGACAAACGGTCGCATGAACATCGCCATGGGCAGCGTGCTGAGCATCTGGCACACCTACCGGGAAGCCGGCATCAATGACCCCGCCGTCGCCGCCCTGCCCCCCATGGCCGATTTGCAGGCGGCCGCCGAGCATACCGATATCCATAACATCATTGTGGATACCGCCGCGAGCACCCTTTACCTGAGCGACCCGGCCATGAGCCTGGATGTGGGCGCCATTGCCAAGGGCTTTTCCGTGGAGCGCGTCGCGCAGGAGCTGATCGCGGGCGGCGTGACCAGCGCGCTGCTCAGCATCGGCGGCAATGTGCGCTCCATTGGCATGCGGGGCGACGGCACCTCATGGCGGGTCAACGTCCAAAACCCCGACCTGAACGCCGCCGAACAAAGCCTGACCACGCTGGACCTGAAGGATCTGTCGCTGGTGACCAGCGGCAGCTACCAACGGTATTATACGGTTAACGGCAAGCAGTATCACCACATCATTGACCCGGATACGCTGATGCCTGCCGAGTTCGTGTGGGCGGTGTCCGTGGTCACGCAGGATTCCGGCCTTGCGGACGCGCTTTCCACAGCGCTTTTCAACCTGAGCATTGAGGACGGTAAGACGCTCCTGCAAAACTACCCCAACACAGAAGCCCTCTGGGTTACACTGGACGGCCAGATTGTGCGCAGCGACGGTTTTTCCGCCCTCGCGGGGGAGGAAATCCCCGCCGCATAAAACGGTTTCACTTTCCAAACGCCCGTGTATTGATACTGCATACCGTAACCCAAAGGGAAGCCCGAAAGGAGCGTATCAATATGCCAAGTTTTGCCAATCCGTTTCAGGGAAACGTGCCCCGCAGAATGACGAAGGAAGAGCTGATCCAGTCCATCCGGCTGGACATTGCCGGGGAGCTGGAAGCCATCTTCCTGTATGACGCGCACGTGCAGGCCACCGATATCGAGCTGGCTAAGCGTGTGATCGGTGAAATCCGGGATGAGGAAAAGGCGCATGTGGGCGAGCTGATGACGCTCCTGTACGCGCTGGACCCTCAGGAGGCAGAACATTTTGCCGCCGGCCGCGCCGAAGTGCAGGAAATGATGGAATCCCTGGGAAAAACCCAGCCCGCCGCCACGGATGACGGCGCGGCGAAACCCACGGTTGGCACCCTGCGGGACTAACCCGCAACCGGCGTTTGGAAAGGAGCAAACATTATGGATTTTCTAGCCAGAACCACATCGCCCATCGCGCCCGCGTTATGGGAACAGATAGACGCGGCTACCGTTAACGTAGCCAGGAACGTGCTCACAGGCAGGCGGATTCTTCACCTCAACGGCCCTTTGGGCATCGGCGTTGCCTCGGTTCAGATTGACGACGCGGATACCCGCGCGGAAAACCTGGAAGACGGCTTTATTGTCAACAAGGGCCGCAGGACGGTTGAAATCCCTACTATATATGAAGATTTTACCCTTCTGGCCCGGGATTTGGCCGTGAGCGAAGCCTCCGGCTACCCGACGGACCTGTCCGCGGTGCTTGGCGCGGCGCAGGCCGCCGCCCTCAAGGAGGATCGGTTGATCTTTTTTGGCAACGCAAACCTTGGGATCGACGGGCTGCTGACCGCGCCCAATGCCAATCAGGTGCCCAAATCCGACTGGTCCGTCGGTGAAAACGCGTTTACCGATGTGGCAGCCGCCATCGACGCGTTGGTGAACCAAGGGGTATTCGGCGCGTACACGCTGGTGCTCAGCCCCAACCTGCACACGCAGCTGCAACGGTTGCAGCCGGGCACGGGCTTGCTGGAAATTGACCGCGTAGCCAAGCTGGTCGGCGGTCAGCTGTACAAATCCCCGGTGCTGGGCAAGGATCAGGCGGTGCTGTTGTGCGCCCAGCCTGAAAATATGGATTTGGTGGTTGGGCAGGATTTAGCCGCCGCATACCTCGAGCAACGGGAGCTGAACCATCATTTCCGGCTGATCGAGAGCGTTTTACCCCGCATCCGCAAGCAGAAGGCGATAGCGGTATTCCGGTAAAACCGTTCGCAAAACACACCGTAGCCCCTGTTCCTCATTGGGAACAGGGGCTATTTTCATTCCCCCTCCCCCGCCGCAGCGGAGATGGGCAAGCGTAACGCCCTTGTCAGGACGCGGAGGTGAAACCCCTGTTGGGGTTTTGCTGTAACCCCAAGCCTGACCCTCAGTCAAAAGCCAATCAGCGAGCGAATAGCCCGAAGGGTTTTGAGGCGGGCGAGCGAATCCATGCGCCGCCTCAAAACAGCCCGTGCCCCTGTTCTCCATTGGCAACAGGGGTTGTCTCTATTCAACCGGTTCAAACGCGTAGGGGTTCCAGCCGTTCACAGCCATGATAAACCACGCCGTGGGCGCAATGTGCGCATCCCGCGAGTAAACCCACGGTTCGCCGGTGAACAGGTTAAAACCAGTCGAAAGCGCGTCCACCGTAGCGGCTGGGAAAGCGCCGTCGGGAAGCTGAATATTGCACAGCGCGTCCAGCGCTTCCGTCGCGCGCGCGTCATTGCCGCGCAAACGGAACATCAGCGCCGTGTAGGCCGTGCCCTCCGCCCACCAACCGCCGTTTTCGTTGGCTTCGCAGAAAGGATAGCCGCCGTTTGCCACGCGCATCGCCTCCACGCGCGCAAGCGCCGCCTCATAGGGGGCAAAATCATCGCCAAGGGCCAGCGCCATCCACACCTGCGCGTCCAACACAACAGGGTCCACACTGGGGGTTACGCCATCTTCCTGAGTGCCGGTGTAAAAATAACTTTGCCCTTCGCTGTACATGGCGTGCAGAAACCGCAGCGCGCTTTCGCAAGCCGCGCGGTACTGATCCTCGCCCGTGAGGGCGTACAGCTGCTGAAAAGCGGCATAGGCGTCGATATTGTGCTCAATGGATTTATACGTGAACGGGTACGCCACCGGCGGGTCGGCTTCGGCCCAGCCGTCAAACCCCGCGGTGAAGCCGTCGGTTCCGTCGGTGCAGTTGGCCAGCACCCAATCCATCAGCTGCCGCGCGGTTTTCACATAGGTCGGGTTCGCTTCCAGCGCATTGCCTTGCAGCAGCGCCAGCGCCACATAGGCGGTATTGCCCACGTTGCTGCCCACCTGATACCGATCCTCGTACCATACGCCGGTTTCGCCCACGGCGGTGTCATACCAGCCGGGGAGCCGGGCGGAGCTTCCCCAGCCTGCAAACGGTCGAATGTCGCCGGCCGCGTAGGCGTTGCGCACGCGTCCGGGCGCCTGGCGGTCGTTTTCCACCGCGTAAACAAACGCGTCCAGAATAGCCGTCGCCTCTTTCTTTTTCCCTTCGGAAAGAAACGCCATCGCGACCAGCGCGTTATCATAGGAAAAAGCGGCGTTCTGAATGTACACGTTGTCCGTGTCGTAAGAGCGCAGCAGGAAAGGCGCGCCGATGGTGGAGGCGATTTTGCCGGTAAAGCGGATTTCATCCAGATAAAACACGTTGGAGCTTTCGCCGGATTCCGCGCCGCTGCACACATACCCAAAACCGCAGGTAATGTCGCTCATATCGCAACGTTTCAGGGGGATGACATACTCCTTCCACTGTTGGGTCAGGGTCACAAAGCCAAGCGATTGCTTGACGGCGCTGTCGGGGTAGGGCACCAGCTGCGTGTCCCACTCGCCGTCATACCCAAACCCGGCGGTGAAAAACTCAACCTGCTCGCCTCCGTTTTCCCCCCGCGCCCAAAAGCGGAGCGCCTGCGCGCCCTTCAGATCAATGCCCTGCCCGTCCTGCTGGCCGTCGTTCAGCTCAGGCACGGTTTCCCCTTCCGGCAGGGCGCCGTTCAGGAATAACCAGCCGCCCCAATCCGAGGCGCGCGTGTCAATCTGGCATCGAATGCAACTGCGCCCCGCGTAGGGCTGCTCGCGCCAATCCTCGTTCATGTTCTTCACCAGTTCGCCATCCGTGCCGGCCATTTTAGCCTTTTGGGTAAAATGGTTTTCTGTTTGGGCAAAATCACGGTACACATACACGCAGTTTTCGCCGGAGGCAAGCGCGGCGCTCAGGTGGCTGACCGCCGCTTTTTTTGCGGCCTGATACGGGCGGTACGTTTGACTGTCCGCCACGGCCAGGGGAAACAGACATCCGCCGAGGAAACATACCGTGAGGAGGAATACCAGCCATTTCCTTTCTTTCATCAGGGTCACCCTTTCTGCGGTCGGTCATGCGTTTCCGGTTGCATTCGGGGGATCGACGGTTTTTGAGTTTAAGGGCGGATTCCATGGGCCGCTTATGCTTCGGTTTTTTTCGCGTTGGGGAAAATGGCGTATCCGCAGGCTTTCACCACGTCCGGCATATGTCGCACCGTGTCGCGGTCATATTCCTTGACCGGCTCGGTCAGCGAATCGTAGGCAACCATGTATTCGTTACGTTTTTTCGACTCGTCGCGCGGGCCGTAGCTCCATCCGTTTTGCGCCTTTTCCCCCATCCATTCGTCATGCTCGATGCGCGCGAGCATTTCAATGGTGCCAAGCGAAAATGACGTGATGGGCGCGCCGGGGTGATCCGCGCCGATTTTGTAAAGCGAGCAACCGATGTGTTTGAGCTTGTTGGGAATCCCGCGCGCCTGACGGCGGTTGGCCTCCTTCTTTTCTTCGCTCAGTTCGTCAAAGCCGGAAAGCTGAGCCTTGGGGTGGAGCAGGGCGGTGCGCTCGTTGTAGTAGTTATGGATGATCCGCGCCATCTTCTCGATCTCTTCCTCAGTAAAATGTTCAATCTCCTCCGGCGCGCGCCGGTACACGCCCAAGCCGATCGCGTCCAGCAGGGCCGGGATGTTGCGGGCCGGGTCGCGGTCAAACTCCTGCACCGCGTCGGTCAAATCCGGATATGGCACCATGTTGGGGTTGGTTTTTTCCGCGCTGCTTTTCTTTTCGCCGTAACGCCAGCCCCGCTCCACGCGCCCGCGCATCCAGCGTTCGTGCTCGCACTCCGCCAGCACCTCGATTTCCGCCGGCGTAAAGGCCATCACGCGCTGGTCGGGATCCTCCGCGTCCAGCGTGCGAATTTCGCAACCCACCTTGGCCAGCATATCCGGGTATTCCATAGCGGAACGGAAGTTGTAGAATTTTTTCTCCTTGGGCAAATCGGAAAAGTTGGGGTACTTGACGGCTTTTTCCGGGTGCAGCCGCCGGGCGGTCGCGTTGTAGCCATTGTGGATGGCAATGGCGAGCTGTTCCAGCTGTTCCAGCGTCAGGTGGGAATTTTGCGGCGGCTGCGGCGCCAGCGCCAGCGCTTCGCACCCAATGCTGATACCGCCCGGGAAAACCCGGTCCAGCTTGAGCAGGGTATTGAGGGTGCCCATCTTTTTGCCGATAAATTCCTCGGGCATCGCGCCCTTCGTGATAATGTAGGTTACGGCCATCCGCCCCTCCGTGAGCGCGATGGACGCGGACTGAATCTGAATCAGGAACTGATCCTCCCGGCCGTATGCCTCCCGGTTCCACTCCTGCAATTCGTCGCAAAGCATCAGCATATAGGCGAGCGGGTGCGCCTCCGGTTCCAGCGGGCCTAAGTTGAACGCGTTCGGGCGTTTGGTGTTGGCCACCAGCGCAATGTGGTAAAAATTGTGCAAAAGCACCGCGCTGGCAATGTCCAGCATCGGGTAGTACAGCTCGTCCGGATCGTGATCCGACACCTGAATGTGGTACCCGTACCATTTGAGCAGGATCACCGCGGAGAAAAAGCCGTGATCGACGCGCCCCAGCCGTCCGGAATCCGCGATGTAACCGTCCAGTTTTTCCTTCACGGCGCACAAATCCACCCCAAGGGTTTGGTGCAGCTTAAACGCGAGCAGATCGACCGGTTTGAGCAGGTCGATATACACGCATTCCTCATTCCTGTTATAAAACTTGCTGATGAAAGCGCGCTTGGGCACCTTTTCCGGGATCGCGTTCACCAGATCAAAGCGGTCGTATTCCACATGGGCGTGAATTTGCGGCGCGTCCGGCGACAGGCGGGTGGTATAGTTGATAAAATCGTTCACCTGATTGGTGATAATTTCAATCGGGTATCCGATATCGTGGCACAGGGCGGTTAGCCCCCAGCGATAGAGGTATTCCTCCTGCTGCGTGTCGTGCCGGGCGGCGTACAGTTCCCCCTTAAAGCAGGCGCGGTAAAACGCTTCGCGGTACGTCGGGCAGCATTGGTACACCGCCAGCCCCAGCAGAAACACGTTGACCGAGTGGATAAAATGGTCCCGCTGCTTTTGGGTCAGCACAGAGGCGCTTTCCTCATAGCCGCGCATTTTCTCTAAAAAATGAATAAACTTCATGTCGCTGGTTTCGCTGGTATAGCCGTAGCATTCCAGAAAAACGCTGTATACATCGTAGGCGGTTTCCTTGGTTTCCTTGAGCAAAAACCGGTCGATGGCCTCCTCCAGAATGCTCTTGTAATGGTGAACGTCATGGTGATCGCAATCGATGGTCAGGTTTTGAAAAAACGAATGGATATACGTGCTGATCTGGTTCATCGGTGCATCTCCTTCGGTCGTTTGCAAATACGGCCCGGGCTTTCGCCAGCTGACGGAAGTACGGTTGGGGCTTCCCGGGGCGCGGGCCGGGCGCTTGGGGGAGGGGGCTTTGGCGGCCCTGCGGTCGCGTGCGCGCGGCCAATCCGGGGCGCGGGCTTGTCACAGCATCGGTTACACAGGCGCGGGGGCATTCCGTTTGCGGCAGGGGCGCGCCGCTAACGGCATTCATCCGAACGGGACGAACCCCCGGGTTCTCACGGCAAACCGGAGAGCCTTTCCATGAAAAGTCTCCGCTCCAAGGCGATTTTCCCTTCGGGATCAGAGGGCGGCATGGATGGGTCGATATGGCGTTTTCTACAGAACATATCCGCAGGGTCGGCCGCGCGCGGCTACCCATGAGTCTGAAGAAATTGTATCACCTTGTGGTAATATTTGCAATCCTTTACAGCCCCTCGCAACCCCATTTAAGCGCGGCGCACCGGCCACAAAAACAACCGGCGGCAAATCCCCGTTTGCTTTTTTGCAGGCAATGCTTTACAATATTACCCAGATGAGCAGATGATCCGACAACAATTGAACACAAAAGGCACGCGTTCCCCAGCTGTAACGCCGTTCCCTGCCAAAACCGGTTCATTCCGAAGCGCCTTGCGCCCCTTCCCTTCACCGCACCAGTTGAAAGGAGCAACCCGTATGCGTAAACCGATGTGGGTATTTCTGGCTTTACTTGTGATCCTGTGCCTATGGGCGGGCGTCGCCCCCGCCGAAACAACCGCCGCAGCGGGAGACGCTGCTATTGTGTTTACCGACGCGCCGTTGGAAGCTAAGGTAAGGGAATCGATGGGCAAGCCCACGGGCGATATCACGGTTTCGGAGGCGGCCTCCGTGAGCCGGCTCGACCTTGGCGGCAGGGAAGAAATCCCGGACAGCGATCGGATTCACGATATCGAAAGCCTGCGCTATTTCACAAACATCACTTCATTGGCCCTGTTTAACCAAAGCCTCACGGATATCGGGGCCTTGTCCGCCTTGCAAAGCTTGAAAACCATCGACTTAACCAATAATCGGATCACGGACCTGAGCCCGCTTGAGGGCAGCGGCGTGGAGGAGCTTTGGTTGGCGGGAAACCAGATCAGCGACATTTCGCCGCTGGCTACACTAAACAAGGTGCAGCAGCTCGACCTGCGAGTGAACCAGATTGCGGATTACAGCCCCCTTGCAGGGCTTAGCACGCTCAAGAAGCTTTACTTAAACGAGAATGCCACGCAGGACTGTTCTCCCCTGATTCCGCTTGGGGCAACGCTGGAGGAAACCGATTTTACCATGGCGGTGCCGGCGGCCACGCTGACAGGCGGCATCGTGTTTGGCGACGATGTGCTGGAAAGCAAAATTCGGGAGGCGCTCAACAAGCCGGAAGGCGATATTACCGCCGAAACCGCGGCAACGCTCACCTGGCTGGACGCTAGCCTCCCCGGCGATGCCGCGGATGACAGCCGGATCAAGAGCATTGACGCCCTTCGGTATTTTGTAAACCTGGACGGGATTAACCTGAACAACAACGCCGTCAGCGACATCACCCCATTAAAAGGGCTTACGCGGCTTACCCAGTTGTGGTTAAACGGCAACCCGCTGGAGGACAAAACCCCGCTTGGCGACATGACCGGGCTGATCCGGCTTGGGTTTGACGGCGGTTTTCAGGCGCTGCCGTTCCTTGCGAGCCTGACCCAACTGGAGGAACTGAACATCGGCGGCTGTAAGACGCTGCCGCCGGAAATTCTGGGCATGAAAAAACTGAAAACGCTTTGCGCGGCAGGCGGAGAGCTGTCGGATATCAGCCTGCTTGAACAAATGCCGCAGCTCACGGCGCTGGACATCAGCTGGAATCTGGTGTCCGATTTAAGCCCAATCAAGGATTTGAAGCTGGTAGAGCTTTACATCGCGGGCGACCCCATTACCGATTACAGCCCCCTCCGTAACAGCGCAGATACCTTGCAGGGCACGGATTTCAATACCGCCCTCGTAACCGCTTACAACGTTCCGGAGGACCCGCTGCCCATCCCGGACGCCAACCTGGAACGGGCGCTGCGCGACGCGATGAATATCCACGACCGGCCAATCACCCTGCGGGACGCATACGTGACGGAAAAGCTGGATATCAATTACGTGGACGGCGCCGGCGAACCGTACAGCGATATTTCGCCCCTGAGCGCCTTTACCCACATGTACGCGCTCAACATCGAAAACAATCAGGTCAGCGACCTTTCGCCGCTCGCCAGTCTCAAGGCGCTCAGCTGGTTAAGCGCCCGCAACAACCGCATTACTGACCTCAGCCCGCTGCTTACGGCCAACGCGGCGCAAACGCTGTACCTGGAAGGTAACCCCATCGCGGATGTGACCCCGCTGACGGGGATCGAGCCGCTTCGGGTGCTGTATCTGGAACGGCAACCTGTGTGCGATTACGCGCCGCTGGACGCGATTTTTTCCAAGATAACGGACACCAACCTTCAGGCGATCCCCGACAGTGTGCCCAACGAGCCGATCCCCATGCCGGACCCCAACCTGTTGCCCCTGCTAAGGCAGGTTACCAAGGTGAAGGACCGGGATATTACCTGGCGGGACGCTTACCGGATTTATGAAATCCAAGTCGGTGTGGAAAGCATGTGGCAAGGGGTTTCGGACATTTCGTCGCTCGCCTGCTTCCAGAATCTTGAACGCCTGATGATCTTCGGCTCGCAGGTTAGCGATCTTTCGCCGCTTGTAAAGCTGCAATCGCTGAGGTTTTTAGGGGTGGACGATTCCGCCGTAAGCGACCTGACGGCGCTCGGCGATGCCAAACAGCTGGGTTATCTGGAATTGAAGAATAACCAAATTACCGATGTGACGCCCTTAGCCAACCTGACGCAGTTGGACGGGTTGGACGTGTCCTATAACCAGATTGCCGATTTAAGCCCGCTGTACGCGCTTCAAAAGCTGAACGTGCTCTACATCAGCCACAACCTTACCACGGACGCGAGCGGCTTCAAGAGCATTGCCAAGGGCCTGAAAGGCAAGGATTTCGACCCTGACCAGCCCATGGAAACCGCAAACCCGGATGCGGAAAGCACTCCGCAGCCCCAAGGCGACAGCGGGAAAACGGACGTTCAAGGCGACAATGGCAAGCCCGACGCCCAAAGCGACGCCGGTTCGGCGGACAGCCCGGCGCTTGTGCCCGACAACCCCGACGAAGTGATCGCGTTTAAAGATCACAACCTGGAAAAAGCGGTTCGCAACCTTCTGAGCCTTGGGGATCAACCCCTGACCCGGGGGATCGCGGCAGGCGTGACCGTGCTGGACTTTACGAAAACCGAGGGCGGCGACGCGAATTTCACCGACCTTACGCCGCTGGGGGCGTTCCTGAACCTGACGGAATTGCGCCTTGTGGGCAACGGAATCAAGAGCATTGCCGCGCTTGCGCCGCTGACCGGCATGCGTCAATTGCAGCTGGATTGTCAAAGCATCGCGGACCTTACGCCGCTTTCGGGGATGATCCATCTGCAAACCCTGTCGCTCAAAGAAAACAAGATCAGCAAGCTGGCCCCGCTATCCGGGCTTACGGCCCTGCGAACGTTGGAGTTAACGGGGAACAAAGTCAAGGACTTAAAGCCCCTTGCCGCTGTAACGTCGCTTGAGGCCCTATACCTTGCCAAAGACCCGGTTGCGGACCTGTCCCCGTTGAGCGGGCTAAGCAACCTCAGAGTTCTGCACATCAAGGATACCAAAGTGAAGGATGTTTCTCCGCTTGCCAGCCTGACCAACCTGCGGGAACTGATGGCGGAGGGCAGCAAGGTGAAGGACTTTAGCCCGATTGCCAACCTGTACCCCACTTTGGAGGGCAAGGATTTCACGCTGGAATAAAGCAAACCCGCTGAACCCAAGTTGTTTGTATCGAACAAGCGATCGCGCGCCCCTGTCCGAAGCGAAGCCGAACGCCCATCGTTTGGGCGGCGCTTCCCCGGGCGGGCGTGTGGCCGCTTGTTTTTCTGCGCGCATATGCGGTTTCAACAAAATTCTACCGGTTAAACGGCGTTCAGCCGGTACACAAAATAATGATTGGAACGCATGAATAGAGAAAAATCGGCGTTTGTCGCATACTCTCCATTCTGGGATGAACTGACCAGCAGGTAAGGGACTCCAATTTCACGCATCAGGGAGGCCGTTTCCTCCGCCGTCATGCTCGCCAAATCCTTCACCCGCAAATACCGGCGGTACCATTCCTCAATGCCCGCCTTGGAAGCGGGCACGGTTTTCCAAAGCACATAGCAGCTTCTGCGGGAAATCAGCTGAAACCAGTTCGACGCGTCGATGGTCGGCCGGGCCAGGAATACGCTATCCTTTGCAGTTTGCGCCTGAAAATCATTCGCCAGCCTGTCAATCTCCTCAGACGCGCCTGCCACCAGAAAGTCATGCCCGCTTCGCAGGGCCAACGCGCGGTTTTGAGCGGTGTACACCACGCCGTATGCGCCGTACAGCAGAATCACAAGCGTCAGCAGCGCGCCCGCCGCAACGCGGAGGGTTTGCGGGGCTTTGATCTTCGCCCACAGGCCGTTTAGAAGCGGGAGCAGCGCAACCAATAGGAGCAGAAGCCCTATGCGTGGGGCTGCGGTAAGCGCCCAACAGCCGAGCAGCCCAAGGCTGAGCAGCCCCAGCGCCAGCCGGGCTGCTGTTCGCTTCCAACGGCGCGCTTGCCACGTGGTCAGCCATACGGCGGCAAACAGCAGCAGGGAAAGCCAAATGCCGGCGGCTTGAGCGGCCAAGGCGAACGCGGCCACGGAAAGCGCGGTTTCCCACCGGCCGTTTTCCCAATGGGTCATCAGGGTTCGCAGGTACCAGAACATCGCCAACAGCGAAACATACCGGAGAAATTTAGACGCATACAGGGTAATCAGGGTCGCGCTTGGCCACACCTCGGCAAACAGGTAGGTGAAGGTCAGCGCAACGCACCACGCGAACAGGCTCAGGGAAAACTCCACCGTAAACGCCTTCCGCTCCGCCCTGTCGGCCCCTATGGATTGCAGCCGGAATAGCCCGGGGTATACCAACAGCAGAAAATATTGCAGTATAGTAGTCCATCCCCAGGAGGTGGGCCACAGGTGGTGAGGGGTTCGCTCAAAGGCATAAAGGTTCGCAAACTGCGCGTCGGTCAGCGTTGAAGGGCTGGCTTTCAGCCCGGGAAGGATGCACAGGGCGGCAACGGCCAAATACACAACCAGCGTGCGCAGGGTTTTCCACACAATCCGCCGCCGGTTCACGCACTCAATCGTCCACAGAAGCATTAACGCCGTAAAGCCCCAGATGCCTTCGTGCACATGCAGCAGCATGGCGAGGGCCTGAATCCCCCACGCCGCGTTCCACCGCTTCGGCTCCCCCACCGCAAAGGAGAGCGCCAGCATGGAAAACGCAAACCCTGTGCCCATGCCAACGGTGCCCGGCTCAAAGGTGCTCCACCCGGGAAACCCGCTGGTGATGCCCAGCCCCACAAAAAGCGAAAGCAGCGCCACGCACGCGGCACGGTTTTTGGATGTCAGCTGGAGCACTGCATGCACGATAGCCACGCCGGTTACGGCCACGCACAGGTAAATGAAAAACAGCGTGACCCCTTCCCAAGGCATGCGAAGGGTCCGCATCATCAGGCTCGTAAGCCAATTCATAAAAAAACGCGGCGAAATGCCTTCCCCGGTCAGGGACGGATTGTCCGGATAAAGTGCGGAATCGTACTGATGCAGCTGTTCGACCGCGTAATTGACATTGTTGCTGTCAATGGCATTCCTTGTAAAGCACAGAAGAATGCCAAGGGCCAGGGCCAGCAAGCCTGCGGTACGGAGCCCGTTCATTTTACCTGCGCGCTGTTGCACGGTTACGATCCCCCATCCTGAGAATCAAGGTGCGAATCCATTGTGAAACCTTATACAGTACTATACCACAAACGCCAGAGATTACAACAATCACCAGCAAATCGGCAGGCCAGCTCCCGGTTAGGCCAATCAGGCTCAGGATGCCCTTTACAAAAATCATGTGCGTTAAGTAAATATCGTAGGAGTATCGGTCCGCCTGCGTTAAAAAGCGCCGCACCCACGCATGGCGGCCCAGCGGAAGCCTGCGCAACCACAGATAAAGCGCCGCAAACAGGCATATGCCCAATAGCGCCTGCGCGTATAAATATTCCAGATTCAGCAATTCGCCCTTCAGGCCGGTCAGCGGAAGCTTGAGCATGTACTTGCACACATGCTTTACCAGGTTTGCGATCAGCGTAGCCGCAATCAGCAAAGCCATGCCGCCTTTCCGGCCTCGCGGGCTGAGCGCGGGCCACCAGCTCCGCGCAAAATAACCTACCCCATAACACAGCAGCCACGCGCCAATGAAGTAGTCGTGGAACGCATACAATAACACCTGAAACCCCGCAGCCGCAACCGCGAAGGCCGCCGCAGCGCGCCACGGATTCCTGTTGCGGCGCTCCCCCAGCAGCAACCGGATGTCGCTGAGCAGGGGGGTGAGCAGGTAACACGCCAGAATGTAGGGGATGTACCACAGGTGATGGATTCCGACGATGGTCGAGGAGCAGGTCAGCACCCCAAAAAGGCTGTCCCGGTTTACGGAGCCGGGTTTCAGCAGGGCATACAGCGGCAGCGCAAACAGCAGGAGGTACACATAATAATCCAACAGAATTTTCCCGAAATTCCTGCGCACAAAGTTCCATTTGCTCCGTGGGGTATCCAACGGCCGGTTGCCGTACAGCCACCCGGAAAGCACCAGAAACATCTGCACGCACACGCTGAAATAGTCGCCCACGATGGGCACGCGCGACTGCTGAAGCACATGGCACAGGAACACAAACAGCAGCGCGATGGCGCGGATGATGCTGACGGCGTAGTTCCTTTCACGCGTCTCCATAGGCAAACCCCTCCGTAACGCGCAGGCATTGCGCCCCCGAACGCCGCGCCGCCTCCGCGCCGGGTTCCGAATCCTCAAAGATCAGCGTATTTTGAGGGGTAATGCCGAAACGGTCCATCGCCAGGCAAAACCCTTCCGGGTCCGGTTTAACCTTCTGGTAATCCTCTCTGGTTACAATCAGGTCAAAAAGCGGCGTAACCTCAAAGGCGTCCAGCAGCTGCATGCAGTTGATCCGCGATGCGGTGGTCACCACGGCGGTATGGTACTGAGCGCGCATCAGCCGAAGCATCCGGAACAGGTGCGCGTTGGGCACGGCCCGGTTCAAATGTTTGGCATAGCTGTCCTGCTTGATAAGGTGCATGGCTTGCAGCGTCGCTTCGTCCCGGGTGGTGATCTGCGGCAGAAAATCCATGTAATACCGCCCGTTGCAATGCTGGCGGAAGTAGTCGTAATCCAGCGGAAAACCGTAGGCCTCAAGCGCTTCCCGATAGGCGTGGTAATTAACGGCCGTGGTGTCAAACAGCGTGCCGTCCAGGTCAAAAATCGCCAGCCAGTCTTTGGGTTGCAACGCGATCACCCTTCCCATGTCACTGGAAGTCCGCGGCGAATTTTCAGGCTGTCCCGGAGGATCACGCCGCTTTGCCGCAGTTTGGAGTGAAAACCGTGGTTCCAGGAGGACGCGCCCGCCTTGCGCGCCTGCATGACAACGGGAAAGCGGATGACCCGAAAGCCATGGCGTTTAGCCGTCACGTAGGTAAACAGCTCAACGGAAAAATCATCGGGAGCCTGCGACAGCAAAAACGGCATCAGCTCCCGGTGGAACAGCACGGGAATGGCCCCGATATCGGTTAGCGTTGTTCCAAACAGCGCGGATTCCATCACGCTCATGCCGCCGGTAAAAAACCGGTCCAATAAGCCGCGGTTCATGCGCCTGCCCTTGAGCAGCAGGCGTTCCTGCGCGCCGCTTTGCGCGGCGCGGCGCATCAGGGGCGGCAATGCCTCCGGCGGCACCTGCAAATCCGCGTGAATCCAGCCGACATAATCCCCGGTTGCCACCGCAAGGCCCTGTTTCAGGCCAAAGCCATAGCCCCGGTTATGGTCCACATACACCGCGCGGACCGTTTGCCCGTCGATGCCCGCCAGCGTGTGAAAAAGCGCCCGGCTGTTGTCCGTGGAGCCGTTTTCAACCAAAATCCACTCCACCGGATCAGCCGTGGACAGCGTCGCGAGCCGATTCACCATTTGCGAAAGGTTGGCGGCTTCATTGTAACAGGGGATGATAATCGAGAATTTCATGGGCCATCGCTCCCATCCGTTTTTGGAGGCGAGAATACAAACGCCTTTTGTAAAAGATAATTCACCGTGGTCGCCGCCGCCGTGGCCAGCGCAAAGGCAAGCGTTCGCTGATGCAAAACCCCGTAGGCAAGCTGATTCACCAAAACGTTCACGCTAATGTTCACCGCCTGCGTCAGCAGGTACCGGACTGCCATGGGCAGGGAAGCTGGCGCGGCGCGAAATGTCCACCGCCTTTGCAGAAAAAACGAGTATACGCACGCCAGCGTAGTGGAAATCCCTTTGGCCGCGGGCAACGGAAGCGCCCAACCCAGCGCCATGTACAGGCCGTAATCCAAAAGCGTAGCCGTGCCGCCCACCAGCGCGAAACGGATCAGCCGGTGCCCCAGCAGCTTTTGAAGTGCGCTCATGCGGCAGGCCCCGTTTCCCCCGCGGCAACGTTTTCCGGGAACATCTCCATTACGTCGTGAATAACGATGAGCATACCGGCGTAAAACAGCACCGCGCGCTTGGGGTCCTTTTTAATCTTATAGGGCATCAGGCGCAGCCAGTGCACAATTTCGTGGTAGTAGATGCTGCGCACCTGATCCCGCGTGAAGGTCGCAAACAGATAATCCCGGTAGAGACGGTACAGCCTGCGGTACGAGGAGGATTGGGTGGAAAGATAGCTGACTGTGCAGCGATCAATGTTAACCGTGCCGGTGGTCATAAGAAATTCGTAACCGCCATGCAGGGATTGCAGCATTTTGGAATAGTCCAAAAAGGGCGACTCATGCAGGTTGCCGGTGTTGGGGTCAATAATATAGAAGGAATTAGCCGAATCCCGCGTGCAGATGATGTTTTCAACCGTCAGGTCGCCATGGATGGTAGCGTACGCGTCGTGCCTGAAAATTTCAAACAGCGCGGGGTAGGACAGCCGGTCGGCATACTGTTTCAGGTTGGGGTACGCCACGCCGTTGATGGTCAGCGTGTCATAATCCCACAGCGCGCGCAGGTAACGGTCGCCGTTTTGAATCTGCTCCAGATTGCCAAGCACCTTGTCCCGGATGTACTTTTGAAGCGCGTCGGTTGTGGGCGGCGGTGCGCTTTGGGCATACAGCTCCCTTTGCAAAAGCGTGAGCACGTTTTGAAGCACCTGCCAGGACGCTTCCATCGGCGCGGAGTGGATATATTCAAAAAAGCCTACGGCATAAGGGTTATACGCCATATCGTAGCTGCAGTATTCCGGAGTCACGTTTTTTTTGAGGATCACCGGCAACGGCAGCGCGCGCTGCTGCCCCTCCAGCCAATCGATTTGCTCACGCAGCTTAACGGCGTCCTTGCCAAAGGCGTACTTGCGGAAAAACGTGCCGCTCTGGTTGATGCAAAGCATGGTGGTGGCGTTGGACCCGGCGGAATAATCGCGCAGGATGTTCACATCCCGGTTGATTTTCAGGTACATTTCCAGATCGTCCCGCTTTTCATCCTCCAAAAAGTAGGTTTCCAGAAAAGCGAGCCTCTCGTTCTGGTTCAGCTGCGGCAACACATGCGTGGCCGTATCGTCCTCGGTTTGGCCGCCTTTTTGGGCGCGCGCCGCGTTGGCAAGCCGCACGTAAATAAAAATGCCGATCAGCGGCGCCAGCACAAAGGCGAGCAGCAGCAACGGATACAGCCCCACCGTGCCCTGCGCGCGCCAGCTGGCAATTAAAAACTGCAGGCAGTTGGAAGAAAACAGCGTGGCATACACCTGCGATACGTCCACCTGAACGCCGAACAGCCCGAGCGCGGCTGTAAACAGCAGGTAGGATACGCCGTACGCAGTCCAGATGCCGACAGTGTAGGCGGCGAACTTTCGCCTGTTCAGCCGCCGGAAGATATCCTTGAGGGAGGAAAGCGTGCAGTAGGAGGTATGGAGCAGCGCCAGCTCAATCCGGCTGTTGAAAATCGAGCTGACTTTTTGTACCAGCAGTTTCAGGGTTTTTTTGAAGCGGAATCCGATGGCGGAAGCCGCGATCAGCCCCACGCTCAGCAGGGCGTACGCCCGCGCGAGGCGCTGAATCTCCACCGAGCCGACGCCGGCAAGCGCCAGCCCCAGAAACCCAAGCCCAACGGTGATCACATCCACATACAAATCCGCAAGCACCGTGGCGATGGCCAGCGAGTAACCGTTTTTCAAATGCTTGCCGGATAAATAAACGCGGAAAAAATCGCCCGCCCGGAAAGGCACCAGCGTGTTCACCGTATGGCCTATGGAAAGGGCGTTGAGCAGGTCCAGCGTTTTCGGTTTTTCATAAACGCCAATGAACTGTTTCCAGCGGTAGACCTTGAACACATGGCCCACCACAAATACAGCCATTGCCGAAAGAAGCAGTAAGATTTTCATCAGCGCAATTCTCCAAACCGTTCCGAAGTTTTCGCGGCCTCGTATTCTTCAGGCACGCCAAACGGGATGTGGAAATCCGTCTGAAGCCCTTTAACCTTTTGCCCGGCCGCCACCATTACATTGTAAACGCCGCTAATAAAATACTCCTGATATTGGCAGGTGTGCAGGTACTCGGCGGCCGCATCGGAAAACAGCGCGGCGTTGCGGAAGTAGTACGCCCCGCAAATCGCGTCCCCGCTGATAACCTGCTTTTCCACGGTGCGGGTTACATACCCGTCGCGCCCATATTCCAGAAAGCTGTATTTCGGCTCGCGGGAGGGAAAGGTGAGCAGTGCGCCGTCCAAATCCTCGGGAAATCCCTCCAGCCCCATGCGGTTAAAGGCGTCGCAACGGAAAATATGGTCGCAGTCATTCAGCAGTATCGGCTGATCGTCCCCAATCGCCCGGATGCCTTCCAGCGAGGTCAGCACCGCGCCCGCCAGCACTTCGTCCAGCACGCGGATGATCGCCTGCGGGTAAAATTCCCGTATGCGGCGGTCGATATGATGGTTTTCCACATGCTCCCGAAGCACAACGAAAATCACATCCGCCACGGGCATAAACTTGCACACGGACTGGGCGGCCCAGTAAAAAAACGGCCGGTTCTGAATCTCAATCAACGGCTTGGGATAGGCAAAATCGTAGTTTGCGAAACGGGACCCCCGGCCGCCCATCGGCATCACCAAATGCAGCTTTTTCAAGGGTTGCCTCCTGTCCGGCGCTCAGGCCGTGTGCGATGGCGCGGCGGTTGGCAACGAGGCCAGCAACCGCGTTTCGTTTTCGATCACAAGCCGCAGCCCCTCCGCCATGCTCACGCGGGGCGTCCAGCCATAGGTTTCCCGGGCATAGGCGTTGTCGCACAGCGAATACTTGTTGATTTCGCGGGTGAGAATTTCTTCCCGGATGGGGTAATGCCCCTGATACAGCGCGGGATAGTTTTCCCAGTAATGCGCGTCGGAGGCATACTGAGCCCGGATATCCGTGCCCATGATCTGTTGGGCGATCCCGTAGATTTCATTCACGGAATAATTCTGGTTGGAGGAAACATTCACGCAGTCAAACCCTGCGCGGGCCTGCACGCGAATCGCCAGATCCGTTAAATCGGACACGTACACATAATCGCGCCGCTGATTGCCGTCGGAGTGGAAAACGGGCGTGCGGCCATAGTACAGCTCCCGGATCATGTAGGCCACAAACGGCGGCTGTTTCCGCAGGCAATCAATATGCGGGCCGTACACATTGGCAAACCGCAGGCAGGTAACGCTCATGCCATATGTTTTGCAGTACGATTCCGCAAAACGCTCGCTCACATACTTGGTGTTGGGGTAAATCAGCGTGGGCGGCGCGAAGGTATCCTCATGGGTGGGAAACACGGTTTCGTTTTCGTAAATCGCGTTGCTGCTGGCTTGGATAACCTTGCGAACGCCGTGCAAACGGGCGTTTTCCAGCACGTTCACAAACCCGGTCACGTTCACGTCCACCGCTTCCTGCGGGCGGGTCTGGCAATCGGGCAGCGGCGCGATGCCCGCCAAGTTGTAAAGGTATTGAACGTCATCCCCCGAAAGCAGGACGGAAAGGCCGTCGCGGTCCCGGATATCCATCACGATCAGTTCCTTGCGAAAATCGTGATCGGGAAAAATCAGGTTATCCTCCCGCCCGTAGGAGTAGTTGTCCAGAAGGATCAGCTCATTGCCGCCCTGCCAGAGCCGGTAGGCCAACTGCGAGCCAATGAAGCCGGCCGCGCCGGTAATCATGATTTTCAAATGGGAAACCTCCTTTATGGCCATACGGCCGAGGAACCCTCCCGCTAAGCCAAACGGGTTCCATGCCGGGTCAACGCAAAAAACTGATGTTCGAACGCCTCAATATCCACTGTACAATATACGCGGTTTCGGGGCCATTTCCTTTTTTGCAAGGCAGAAAACAAACGCCTGAACCCGCGTAGCAAACGGTTCGCAGGGGCGAGCCGCGCGATCGGGTTTGGCCGTAAAGGCGCGTGCGTAGGTTCCCCCGGCGGTGGATGTGGCTCCGAAAGACCGCGCGGGGCTTTGCGCCTCAGGGCATTGGCTAAGTCAACTGTGTTCATAAGCCGCGCCGCATTGCGCCTTCGTTGCCTGTGGCGTTTACGTTTCATGGGCCGCCGCATCAGGCTCTCGGCGGGCAGGGGTCTTGCCAGCGCACACTGAATGGTCATGGCCCCGACCCCGAATTTGCTTCGGCCAGAGGTTTTTCAACCGTCTGCGGGCACTTTATTCCATATCATTCGCCCGCGCTCCGTCGGAGCCGCGCACGGTTGAGCCCTCCTGCGCGCCAAAGGCCGCGCCAAAAAATTTAAGCAGCTCGCTCACCACGCGCTCGTCATCAGCAAGCGCTTCCTTGCCGCAGTAGATGGCAAAACGCTCGCGGTAATAATCGCAGCAGTAGGAAAACTGAAGCATCATCAGCATATTGTCAAAAAAGAAGGCGAACAGCCTGAGGTCAATATCGGTACGGATATCGCCCGCCGTCTGCGCCTGCCGAAGAATGGTTGCGTAGGTGGTGGCGGAAATCTCCTCAATTTCACGGGCGAACGCGGGCGCGTACTTGCGGCAGCTGCCGGAGGTAATCTCGTGGTACAGGACGTTGTAGCTCGGCTGCTCCTTGGCGCTGCGCTGCACGGCGCGGATCAGCTTTTCCGCCAGCGTCAGCAGGGTGTGCTTGCCGGAAAGCGCGTCGTTAATCGCGCTTTCCAGCGCTTTCAGGGCATGCCGCAGGCACGCCAGAAAAAAGGCGTCTTTGTTTTCGTAATACTTGTAGATCACGCCAATGCTCACGCCGGATTTTTTGGCGATCACATTGATATTGGCCTGATCCGGACCGTTTTTCGCAAATTCGGAGATACCGGTTTCCAGTATCTCGTTGATTTTTGCTTCGGTCAGCTTCTTAAGCATGCAATCCCTTCCCGATTGAGTGTTGTAAGGCGGCGCGCCGCCCGATATTCGGGCCGCTATGCGCGACGTTTGTTCAAAAGCGGCTCGGCAGGCTGGCCCAGGGCCGTTCCAGAATGGCTTTCCCGGTATGGGCGGTTACACCGCCGCGCCGGGGTTCGGTTCCGCCTGCGGCGCGTCCGCTTCGGCCGCGTCCGTTGGTTCTTCTTCGGGCAAGCCGATTTTCCACAGCTTCACCGCAAACACGGCGGCGGCCAGCGTCAGCACAAGGTTCAGCCCATACGGCAGGGCCAGGTTATGCTCGGCCATCGCGCCCGCCACAGTGCTCAGGGGAGAGGTCACCAGCATGCAGATGGCGGCGAAAAAGCCGAGCATACGCGCCCGTTCCTCCCGGTCGATGTTCACAACCTGCAGCGAGTTGCTCAGCGGGTTCAGCAGGCTTAAAGCGAAAGCCTCCATGACCACCGTGAGCAACACCAGCCAGTACGCGCCCTGCGGCATCAAAAGCAGCAAAGTTTCCTGCAACACAAAAAGGCAAAGCCCCAGCAGCACAGGGTTGCGAAACCGGCGCAAATCCAGTCTGGGCACAATCATAAAATAACAGGCGAGCAGCAGCAGGGTTTTCAGGGTGGAAAACAGGGATAGGTTTTCAGCCGGGATGCCCAGCTTTTCCGTAATCAGCAGCGGCCAGAAGGTATCGTTGATGCCTTTGAACCCAGTAAAGCATGCAAAATAGCCCACGGTGAGCATGGCCCGGCGGCTTTTGAGCATCTTTCCCAGCACCCGGCGGCTGTCCCACAGGCGGCCCAACAGATGGGTATCGCGCGTTTCCGCCATGCGGCGAAGCCCCACGGAGGTCTCGCGCGTAGCAAAGTACAAAATCACAAACTTGGCGGTCATCATCACAAAGGAAATGCCGTACAGCACGCGCATGGTGGGGATAACCGAATAACGCTGCACAAACGTATAGGCCAGCGGCGCAAAAAAGCCCGCCAGAAAGCCGCTGATGTGGGTGATGGAATACAGGTGCACAAGCGACTGGGTAGGCGCATCCTCAATCAGCAGCAGGCTCCAGGAGGTATCGGTTACGCGCATGCAGCCGTTGAACACCGCCGCGATCACAAACCAGCGAAAATCCTGCGCAAACATCCACAAAAGCATCGGCACGCTCCAGCATAGCAGGTCAAAAAGGAGCGTGGTCAGCCGCCTGCCCAGCTTGTCGGTAATTACGCCGGTCAGGAGCGCCCACACCATTTGGGAAGCGATAAAAATGGAGCCGACAATGCCGATCATGGTAGGCGAAAGCCCCAGCAGCGCCATATAAACCGACGCGAACGGCGTATAGAGGTTGAAAGGAATGCCCCAGAGCGGCTCGGTATACAGGCAGGCCCGCTGATTGCCGCGAATATCAAACATGGTTTGCAGTAAGGCGTTGCGATTGCGCATGCGACCCATTGGAAAAACCCCCGTCCGTTTTCTCAAAACCTGCGTTCATTGTACTGGAACGGCAAGAGAAACGCAAGATGCGATCCGGCGTTTGGCGTTCGGGCGGCGCGTACCCGCAAAGCCGCCGCGCCGCCCGTTGCCGCTTGCATTTCAGCCCTTTCATGGTATGATGGTAGCGGTTTGGCGTTAGCCTTTTGGATGGGCCGCCCCTGAAACCGACCGTCGCCCTTTCCTTTCTCGGGCAATGGGGCGGTCGGCTCCGCAGGCGCCCAACGCCAAACGCTGATCCATAACAAACGGAGGTCGAACCTATGAAAAGCAACGTAACCAAGGTGGTGATCGTCGGCGCGGGCGCGGTGGGCGCGACGACCGCCTTCAGCCTTGTGGTCAAAGGGGTAGCCGCCGAGGTGGCGATCATTGACATCAACCGCGCCAAGGCGATGGGCGAGGTTTGGGATTTGCAGCACAGCATGGATTTCCAAAGCCGCAACGTGCGCGTAACGACAGGAGAATACGCCGATTGCCGGGACGCGGATATTGTGATTATCACTGCGTCGATGCCGGTGAGCGGGGCGAAAAGCCGCCTGGACCTGATGGACAAATCGGCGGCCATTATCAGGCAGATCGTGCCCCCGATTGTGCAAAGCGGCTTTGACGGCATATTTATCGTGGTTTCCAACCCTGTGGATATTATGACCTACCTTGTCAAGGAGCTTTCAGGTTTTCCGAAAAACCGGGTCATCGGCACGGGGACCATTCTGGAAACCGCCCGCCTCAAGCAGATTATCGGGCAAATCATGGATATGGACCTGCGCAGCATCGACGCGTATGTGATGGGCGAACACGGCGATTCCATGATGGTGCCGTGGAGCCATATCCGCGCGGGCGGCAAGCCCTTTACCGAAATCCTCGCGGACAACCCCGACCGATACCGCGACGTTCAACTGAACGGGATAGTCGAAAAAATCCGCACCGCGGGCCATGAGGTGATGCAGGCCAAGGGCAACACCCAGTACGGCATTGCCAGCGCCGTTACGGGGCTGGTTACGGCAATCCTTCGGGATGAAAACAAGATCTACCCGGTTTCCGCTTATTTGGAAGGGGAATACGGCATCGACGGCCTCTACTGCGGCGTACCCGCGATGATAAACCGCAACGGCGTTGCGGAGATCGGCGAGTTTAACCTGACCGCGCAGGAGCAGGAGCAGCTCGCCGCGTCCGCGGCGGTGCTCCGGGACTATTCGGCACGGCTCAGTCGGCAGTAAATCGTTTTGCGCATTCGCAGGGCGCTACCCGCGCCCCGCAAAAGGCAACGGCATGCAAAACCAAGCGATATTGGGGGACAGCATGGATTTTACGCAGATACTCGACACCCTTTTTAAGCTATGCGCGGCCATGGCCGTGGGCTTTGGGTTGAACCGGGCGAAGATTTTAAACGACGAAGCCAACGCGAGCCTTTCCGGTCTGATTATCACGGTCACCTGCCCGGCGCTGATTCTGTACTCGGTGTGCAAGCAAACCGAGGTCAACCTTCAGGTGCTCTATCTGTTGGGGCTGGGGGTGATCCTGTACGCGGTGCTGCCGTTTGCGGCCGCCGGCCTGACCGCGCTGCTTCGCCCCGGACATGGCAAACGCGGCGTGTACCGGATGCTTCTGGTGTTTGGGAACGTCACGTTTATGGGGTTTCCCGTGGCGCAGGCGTTATACGGCGAGCAGGCCATTTTTTACATGAACATATTCAACATCCCCTTTACCCTGCTGATTTTCACCTTAGGCATCACGCTGCTGCGGGAAAAAGGGGACGCGCCGGTAACGGCCCTTCGGGCGAAGGATATTCTTTCCCCCGGGTTTCTGTCGGGGATTCTGTCCCTTGTGATCTACTTTGCGCAGGTTCCGGTGCCCTCGGTGATCGTGAACACGCTGGGTTTTATCGGCGGGGTGACCACGCCGCTTTCCATGGTGGCGATCGGCAGCATGATCGCGGGGTTCTCCTTCCGGGAGGTTTTGGGGGAGCGGAAGCTGTTCCTGCTTTCGGGCCTCAAGCTGCTGCTGTTCCCGGCGCTTGGGTTTCTGGGGGCGCGCCTTTTGTTTCAGGATCCGATGCTCGCGGGCGTGGTGGTCATCAGTCTGGGCATGCCCTCCGCCTCGCTGTGCGCGATGGTGTCCCGCCAGTACGGAACCCCCCTGCAGGCAAGCACCGCCGCCATGGGGGTGTTCGTGACCACTATTTTATCCGTCATCACCCTTCCGCTGATGCTGATGTTTCTGGCGCAGCACCTGTAGCCCGCGCCGGCCCGGTTGCGCGCCGCCGGAACAAGGCTTTCGGGGATTGGGCGCGGGCCGCCGCAAAATTTCCCGAATATATTGACACTGGCGGGATGTTGGTGTAATATATATAGTTGAGTATGCGCAAACCGCATCGCTTAGCAAGGGGGAACGCGGATTGAACGGCTTGCTGAAAGGCGCGACGATGTACCGGCAGGGTAAGCTCTGCAAGGGTGATATTGCCATTGACCATGGTAAAATCGTTCAGGCCGAAGTGTTGGCAAAGCAAGACGGCGTTCCTGTTTTTCCCGGTGTTTCCATTGAAAATTGTATTGTCAGTCCCGGTTTCGCAGATGTTCACGTTCATTTGCGGGAACCGGGTTTTTCGTACAAAGAGCAAATTTTAACAGGCACGCGCGCGGCGGCCCACGGCGGGTACACAACCGTATGCGCCATGCCCAACCTGAACCCCCCGCCCGACACGCCGGAGCATCTGGCCGTTGAGCAGGCGCTGATCCGGGCCGGCGCGCAGGTGCGCGTGCTGCCCTACGGGTGCATCACGCTGGGGCAGAAAGGCGAGGGCGATCTGGTGGATTTCGCGGCGCTTCAACCGCTGGTCGCCGGTTTTTCCGACGACGGGCGCGGCGTGCAAAGCGAAAGCACCATGCGCGAGGCGATGACGCGCATCGCCGGAGTCGGCGGCATTCTGGCGGCGCATTGCGAGCAGAACGATCTGTTGCTTGGGGGCTACATCCACGACGGGGCATACGCCCGCGCGCACGGGCACCGGGGCATATGCAGCGAAAGCGAATGGCAGCCCGTGGAGCGCGATCTGCGGCTGGCAAAGGAAACCGGCTGCAAGTACCACGTGTGCCACGTATCCTGCAAGGAAAGCGTCGCCCTGATCCGCCGCGCGAAAGCCGAAGGGGTGGACGTAACTTGCGAAACCGCGCCGCATTACCTGCTGCTATGCGACGAGGATTTGCAGGAGGACGGCCGCTTCAAAATGAACCCGCCCCTGCGAAGCCGCGCCGATCGGGACGCGTTGCTGGAAGCGGCGCTGGACGGCACCATCGATATGATTGCGACCGACCACGCGCCCCACGCCCCGGCGGAAAAAGCCAAGGGGCTGGAGCACAGCGCGATGGGCGTGACAGGGCTGGAATGCGCTTTCGCTGTGCTGTATACGGGGCTGGTGCGAAGCGGTTTGGTGCCGCTGGCCCGGTTGCTGCGCATGATGACCGACGCGCCGCGCGAGCGGTTCGGGCTGCCCCCCGTGACCCTGACGCCGGGGCAGGACGCGGACCTGACCGTGTTCGACCTTAACCGATGCTGGACGGTCGAGCCCGACAATTTTCTTTCTCTGGGGCGCGCGACGCCGTTTGAGGGCGCGCGGGTCTATGGGAGCTGCGAACTCACATTGGTAGGAGGCAAACCCGTATGGCAACGCTGAACCGCAAGCTGGTGATGGAGAACGGCTCCGAATTTCTGGGCACAGGTTTTGGCGCGGCAAGCGACGCGCTGTGCGAAATGGTGTTTAACACGTCCATGGTCGGCTATCAGGAAATTGTAACCGACCCCAGCTATACAGGGCAGATGGTGGTCATGACCTATCCGCTGATTGGCAACTACGGCGTAACTGATGAGGATTACGAAACCCGAGTGCCCAGCATGAGCGCTTTGGTGGTGCGGGAGTATAACGACCTGCCCAGCAACTTCCGCTACACCAAAACCCTGAGCGAGCTGTTGGAAGAAAACGGCATCCCGGGCATATCCGGGGTGGATACGCGCAAAATCAACCGAATGATCCGCGGGGAGGGCAGCCAGCGCGCGCTGCTCTGCTCCCCGGAGGTCAGCCGCGAGGAGGCGTTGGAAAGGATCCGCGCCTACCAGTACCCGCACGACGTGGTCAGCCGCGTCAGCTGCAAAAAGAAGTGGTACGCCCGCACGCCCAACGCGCGCTTCAACGTGGTGTGCATGGACTGCGGGGTGAAGCTCAACATTATCCGCAAGCTGAAAAGCTACGGTTGCAACGTGCTGGTCGTACCCTACAACACCCCCGCCGAAACCATCCTGAGCGTCAAGCCCGACGGCCTTTTCCTCTCCAACGGTCCCGGCGACCCGGAGGATGTGACCCCCGTGATTCAGGTGGTGCGCAAGCTCCGGGGCAAGCTGCCGATTTTCGGCATCTGCCTTGGCCATCAGATGATCGCGCTGGCATACGGCGCTAAAACCTATAAAATGAAGTTTGGCCACCGGGGCGGCAACCACCCGGTGATGAACCTGCAAACCGGCAAAATCGAAATCACCAGCCAAAACCACAGCTTCGCCGTGGATACGGACAGCCTTGCCGGCACAGGGCTTACGCTCACGCACATCAACCTGCTGGACCGCACCGCCGAGGGCATGGAATGCGCGGAGGATCACCTGTTTTCCGTGCAGTACCACCCGGAAAGCGCGCCCGGCCCGCAGGACAGCACTTACCTGTTCAACCGTTTCATCGATCTGATGGAAAGCCACAAGGAGGGAAAAGCCCATGCCTAAGCGCACCGACCTCCGCAGAATCCTCGTGATCGGCTCCGGCCCGATTGTCATCGGTCAGGCGGCGGAGTTTGACTATGCCGGCACGCAGGCCTGTCTGGCGCTGCGCGAGGAAGGGTACGAGGTCATTCTGGTCAACTCCAACCCCGCCACCATCATGACCGATACCCACATTGCCGATAAAGTGTACATGGAGCCGCTAACCTTGGAGTATGTGGCCAAAATCCTGCGCTATGAACGTCCGGACGCGATTTTACCGGGCCTTGGCGGGCAAACGGGCCTCAACCTTGCCATGCAGCTTTCCCGCAAAGGCGTGCTGGACGAGTGCGCGGTGGAAATCCTTGGCACCAGCTTCCCCTCCATCGAAATGGCGGAGGACCGTGAAAAGTTCAAGGAGCTGTGCCAGCGGCTGGGCGAGCCGGTGCTCCCTTCCAAGATTGCCACCACGGTGGCCGAGGGCAAGGAGGCCGCGCTGGAAATCGGCTATCCAGTGGTGCTGCGCCCCGCCTTTACGCTGGGCGGCACAGGCGGAGGCTTCGCGGACGACGAAGCGGAACTGATCCCCATGATGGAGCACGCCCTGCAACTCAGCCCCGTGCATCAGGTGCTGGTGGAAAAAAGCATCAAAGGCTACAAAGAAATTGAATATGAAGTGATGCGCGACCGGAACGATACCGCCATCGCCATCTGCAACATGGAAAACCTGGACCCCGTGGGCGTGCACACCGGCGATTCCATTGTGGTTTGCCCCAGCCAGACGCTGACCAACAAGGAATACCACATGCTGCGCGACAGCGCGCTCAAAATTATTAGGGCGCTGAAAATCGAAGGCGGCTGCAATGTGCAGTTTGCACTGGATCCCTTCAGCTTCCAGTACTTCCTGATCGAGGTTAACCCCCGCGTGAGCCGCTCTTCCGCGCTGGCGAGCAAGGCCAGCGGCTACCCGATTGCGCGCGTATCCGCCAAGGTGGCCGTAGGCCTGCATCTGGATGAAATCCGGCTGGCCAACACCCCCGCCTGCTTTGAGCCTGCGCTGGACTACATTGTGACCAAGATCGCCCGCTTCCCGTTTGACAAGCTGGAAGGCACCAGCAACCAGCTTTCCACCCAGATGAAGGCGACCGGCGAGGTGATGAGCATCGGCCGCACCTTTGAGGAAAGCCTTCTGAAAGCCATCCGCTCGCTGGAAATCGGCGCGTGCCACCTGTACAGCCCCAAGTTTGACAGCTTTACCGCGGACGAAATGCTCCGCTACATCCACAACGCCACAGACGACCGCCTTTTTGCCATCGCTGAGCTGATCCGCAAGGGCGTCGATCTCAGCCTGATTTATAACCAGACCATGATTGACATGTTCTTTCTGGAAAAGCTGAAAAACATCGTCGAGTTCGAGGGCACTCTCCGGGTGTCCAAGGGCGATGCGGAAACGCTGCGCGCGGCCAAGCGCATGGGCGTCAGCGACCGCTACATCGGCCAGCTGTGGGGCATGAACGAGAAGGATGTGTTCCGCCTGCGCGAAACCCTCGGCCTGATGCCCGTGTATAAAATGATCGACACCTGCGCCAGCGAGTTTGACAGCTACGTGCCCTACTTTTACTCCACCTACGAGGAAGAAAACGAGTCCATCGTATCGGAACGCAAGAAAATCGTCGTGCTCGGTTCGGGGCCGATCCGCATCGGTCAGGGCGTGGAGTTTGACTATTCCACGGTTCACGCCATCTGGACCATTCAGGCGGCAGGGTACGAGGCCATCATCATCAACAACAACCCCGAAACCGTGTCCACCGATTACACCACCAGCGATAAGCTCTACTTTGAGCCGCTCACCGTGGAGGATGTCATGAACATCCTCACGCTGGAAAAGCCGGAGGGCGTCATTGTGAGCCTTGGCGGGCAAACGGCCATCAACCTGGCCGAACGCCTCCATTCCATGGGCGTGCGGCTAATCGGCACCGATGTGGAAGCCATCAACCGCGCGGAAAACCGCGACTCGTTTGAAAAAATCATGAACGAGCTGAACATTCCCCAACCCATGGGCGAAGCGGTTACCGATATCGAAACCGGCGTAAAGGCGGCGGAGCGCATCGGCTATCCGGTGCTTGTGCGCCCCAGCTACGTGCTGGGCGGCCGCGCCATGCAGATTGTCAACAACGAAAAGGCCCTGCGCCACTACCTGCGCACCGCTGTGCTCCTCAACGAGGAAGAGCCGGTGCTGGTGGATAAATACATCATCGGCAAAGAGCTGGAAACCGACGCCGTGTGCGACGGGAAGGACGTCTACATTCCCGGGGTGATGGAGCACGTGGAGCGCACCGGCATCCACAGCGGCGATTCCATCAGCGTCTACCCCACCTTCAGCGTCAGCGAAAAAGCCAAGCAGACCATTATCGACTACACGGTTCGGCTGGGGCTGGGCATCGGGATTGTCGGGCTTTACAACATCCAGTTCATTGTCGATCAGCAGGATCATGTGTTTGTGATTGAGGTCAACCCCCGTTCCAGTCGCACGGTGCCGTTTATCAGCAAGGCGACGGGCGTGCCGCTGGCGGATATCGGCACACGGGCCATGCTGGGGCAAAGCCTGCGGGAGCAGGGCATCACCGATGTGATCGCGCCGCAGAAAAGGCGCTGGTATGTCAAAGCGCCGGCCTTCAGCTTCAGCAAGCTGCGCGGCATGGACGCCTACCTCAGCCCGGAAATGAAATCCACCGGCGAAGCCATCGGGTACGATAAAACCCTCAACCGCGCGCTGTATAAGGCCATGCAATCCAGCGGGATGAACGTGAGCAACTTTGGCACCATCTTTGTGACCATTGCCGAGCCGGACAAGGCGGAAGCCCTGCCGCTGATCCGGAGGTTCTTCAAGCTGGGCTTTAACATCGAAGCCACGCGCGGCACGGCGGAATACCTGAAAACGCACGGCATCCGCACCCGCGTGCGCCGCAAGCTGAGCGAAGGCAGCGAGGAAATCCTCGATTCGCTGCGGCAGGGGCACGTGAACTATGTGATTAACACCCGCACCCCGGGCAGCGACAGCCACGAAACCGACGGCGCGAAAATCCGGCGCTGCGCTGTGGAAAACAACGTAACCATTTTTACGGCGCTGGATACCGTTCGCGTGCTGCTGGACGTGCTGGAGGAAATCACCCTGTGCATTTCCACCATCGATGACGATTAACGGCCGCTCAGGTTTTGCCCGGACGCCGCGCCGCTCATCCGATACCCGTCGCGGCCGCGCGGCCTGCCCGGCCCAGAAAGGAACCCCTACATGCAGTGGACTGTAACGGAAAACACCGCTCTGACCGCATCCGTGTTTCGCATGACGCTGACCGGCGACACCCGCGCCATCACAAAGCCCGGCCAGTTTGTGCAGGTGCAGGTGCCCGGTTTCTACCTGCGCCGCCCGCTTTCGGTATTTGATTGGCAATCGGCCGAAAACGGCAGCGTCACGCTTGTGTATAAGGCCATCGGCCTCGGCACCGAGGCGCTAGCGCGCGTGGCGGCTGGCAGCCGGCTGGATGTGCTCGCCGGCCTCGGCAACGGGTTCAACCTGGAAGATCCGCATGCCGCCAAGCAGGCGCAAAAACCGCTGCTGATCGGCGGCGGCATCGGCGTGCCTCCGCTGTACGGGCTTTGCAAGCGGTTGCTTGCGCAGGGAAAAACCCCGACGGCCATCCTCGGCTTCAACACTGCAAGCGATATCATTCTCCGGGACGCGTTTGAGGCGCTCGCCGTGCCTACGCTCCTGAGCACCGCGGACGGCAGTCAGGGCGTGAAGGGCTTTGTGACGGACGCGGCGGCGCTGGCCGGCCCGTTTGATTATGTGTATACCTGCGGGCCGGAGCCGATGCTCAAGGCGGTTTATGAGCTGTGCGCCTCACGTGGGGTCAGCGGGCAGTTCAGCTTTGAGGAACGCATGGCCTGCGGCTTTGGCGCGTGCATGGGCTGTTCCTGCCGCACCAAGTACGGCAGCAAGCGCATCTGCAAGGATGGCCCGGTGCTTGTGTGGGAGGAGATCGTATGGTAGATACGAGCGTGACCCTGTCCGGCATCCGGCTGGATAACCCGGTGATCCCCGCCAGCGGCACGTTTGGCTTTGGGCAGGAGTTTAAGGATTTTTACGATATCAACCTGCTGGGCACGTTTTCCTTCAAGGGAACCACGCGGGAGGGCCGCTTCGGCAACGAAACGCCGCGCATCGCGGAATGCACGGCCGGCATGCTCAACGCCGTGGGCCTGCAAAACCCGGGGGTGGATCACGTGATCTGCCATGAACTGCCGGAGCTGGCAAAGTTTTTTCACAAGCCGGTCATGGCGAACGTGAACGGTTTTTCCGTGGAGGAATATGCCGAGGTTGCCCAAAAGCTGGACCGGGAGCCGCAGGTGGGCTGGCTGGAAATCAACGTCAGTTGCCCCAACGTGCACGGCGGGGGCATGGCCTTTGGCACCAACCCCAACAACGCCGCGGCCGTCACCAGCGCCGTCAAGGCCGTTGCCCGCAAGCCCGTGTACATTAAACTCAGCCCCAACGTAACCGATATTGTCGCCATCGCCAAAGCCTGCGAGGATGCCGGCGCGGACGGTCTGAGCCTGATTAACACCCTGCTGGGCATGCGCATCAGCCTGCGCACCCGTAAGCCGGTGCTCGCAAACGCCATGGGCGGCTTTTCCGGCCCGGCCATCTTCCCCATCGCGCTCCAGATGGTCTATCAGGTAGCCAAAGCCGTGAAAATCCCGGTGATCGGCATGGGGGGCGTGGCCAGCGCCGAGGACGTGATCGAGATGATGCTCGCTGGCGCAACCGCAGTGCAGGTGGGCGCGCAAAATCTGGTGAACCCTTACGCCTGCAAGGAGATCATTGAAGCGCTCCCGCAGGCGATGGAAAAATACCGTATCCAAACCCTGACCGACATCATAGGAGGTGCATGGAAATGAACCCGCAAGGCAAGGGCGACGTCATCATCGCGCTGGACTTTCCCTCCGCACAGGATGTGTACGCGTTCCTTTCGCAGTTCACCCAGGAAAAACCCTTCGTCAAAATCGGCATGGAGCTGTTTTACGCGGAAGGGCCGCAGATTGTCCGGGAAATTAAGGCGCGGGGGCACCGAATTTTTCTGGACCTGAAGCTGCACGACATCCCCAATACCGTCAAACGCACCATGAAGGTGCTTTCCGAGCTGGATGTGGATATGACCAACCTGCACGCCGCCGGCACCGTTGAAATGATGAAAGCCGCGCTGGAGGGCCTCACCCGGCCCGACGGCACCCGCCCTCTGCTGATTGCCGTTACGCAGCTCACCTCCACCAGCGAGGAACAGCTTCATCAGGAACTGCTGATTCACGCCAGCATGGCCGAAACCGTCGCGCAGTACGCGAAAAACGCGCAGCTCGCGGGGCTGGACGGGGTCGTCTGCTCGCCGCTGGAAGCCGCCCTTGTCAAGGAAGCCTGCGGCGAGGCCTTCCAGACGGTTACGCCCGGGATTCGCTTTGCGGATTCGGCCGCCGACGATCAGGCGCGCATCATGACCCCCGAAAAGGCGCGGCAGGGCGGCAGCGATTACATCGTTGTGGGCCGCCCCATCACCGCCGCGGCGGACCCTGTTGCGGCCTACCGCCGCTGCGTAAAGGATTTTCTCGGCTGAACAATGCGCCGGACGGGGCGACGCGATCCGGAAAGCGCCGGGTTGCCCGCCCGCGTTCGGCGAGCCTTCGCCTGCGTTTCGAAAGCCTACGGGGCGGCCGGCCGCCCGCCGGGCGCGGGCCAAGCGCCGCGCCGGTTTTTACACGCGCACATTGAAAGGAGAACCCATCATGCAAAAAAAGATCGCCAAAGCGCTCCTGTCCATACAGGCGGTGTTTCTCCGCCCGGAAGAACCTTTTACCTGGGCCAGCGGAATCAAAAGCCCCATCTATTGCGACAACCGCCTGACGCTGACTGCGCCCGAGGTGCGCACGCTGGTGGAAAAAAGCCTGAAAAAGGTGATTGAAAAAGAGTATCCGGACTGCGAAGTGCTCATGGGCACCAGCACCGCCGGGATCGCCCACGCCGCCATTGTCGCGCACCTGATGGATTTGCCCATGGGATATGTGCGCAGCGGCAGCAAGGATCACGGCCGCGGCAACCAGATTGAGGGCAAGCTGGAACCCGGCCAGAAGGTTGTGGTGGTGGAGGATCTAATTTCCACCGGCGGCAGCGTTCTGGAGGTGGTGGAGGTGCTCAGGCAGGCGGGCGCGGAAGTGCTGGGCATTGCCAGCATCTTTACCTACGGCATGCAAAAAGGTATCCAGAAGCTGGCGGATGCCAACGTGAAAAACGTGAGCCTTTCCAACCTTGACGTGCTTGTGGAGGTTGCGGAGGAAATGGAATACATCCGCCCGGGGCAAAAGGAAGCGCTGCTCAAATTCCGCGACAACCCCAGCGACGAAAGCTGGATGGAAGCGCTCACCCGGTAAGGCGGAAAGTCATGCCGGAAAAGCATCCCCCGCCCGGGCCGGCAGGGAACGGACCCCGGCGGAAATAACCCACACAGGAGGACGAGCGCCATGCGCCACATGCTGGATATTACCGATTGGAGCATTGAAGAAATCAACGGGCTGATGGATACGGCTGACGATATCATCGCGCACCCGGAGGATTATGCCCATGCGATGGAACGTAAAAAGCTGGCCACGCTGTTTTATGAGCCGAGCACGCGCACCCGGCTGAGCTTTGAAGCCGCGATGATCGAACTGGGCGGCCATGTGCTGGGCTTTTCCGAGGCGAGCAGCTCCTCCGCGTCCAAAGGCGAAAGCGTGAGCGACACGGTGCGCACCGTAGGTTGCTATGCCGATATCATCGCCATGCGCCACCCCAAGGAAGGCGCGCCGACCGTGGCGGCGCAGGTATCGCCGGTGCCCATCATCAACGCGGGGGACGGCGGGCACAACCACCCCACCCAAACGCTGGCCGATCTGCTGACCATCCGGCGGGAAAAGGGCCGCCTGAACCGGTTGGTTGTCGGCATGTGCGGCGACCTTCAGTTTGGGCGCACCGTGCACAGCCTGATGAACGCCATGAGCCGCTACCCGGAGATCAGTTTCGTGCTGATTTCCCCGGAGGAGCTTCGCATCCCCGGATATCTTCGGGAAAACATGCGCAAGATGGACGTACCCTTCATGGAAGTGGAAAAACTGGAGGACGTGATCGGCTCGCTTGATATTCTGTACATGACGCGCGTGCAACGTGAGCGCTTTTTCAACGAAGCCGATTATGTGCGTTTGAAGGACAGTTACATCCTCGATCCTGAAAAAATGGCGCTGGCTTCCGCAGAGCTGACCGTGCTGCATCCGCTGCCGCGTGTAAATGAAATCAGCCATTCGGTGGACAAGGACCCGCGCGCCTGCTACTTCAAACAGGTGCTCTACGGCAAATACATGCGTGAGGCGCTGATCCTGAAGCTTTTGGAGGCGAAAGCATGAATATTGACGGCATTCAGAACGGCTATGTGATCGACCATATCCAAGCCGGCAAGGCAATGCTCATTTACCGTTACCTGCGGCTAGATAAGCTGGATTGCAGCGTAGCCATCATTAAAAATGCGAAATCCCGCCGTATGGGGCGCAAGGACATTATCAAAATTGACGAGCTGATCCCGGTGGATCTGGAAATTCTGGGTTACATTGACCCCAATGTGACCGTAAACATCATCCGGGACGGAGAGCGCGTAGCCAAGCAGCATCTGGCGCTGCCGGAGCGCGTGGTGAACGTGATCCGCTGCAAAAACCCGCGCTGCATCACGCAGGTGGAGCAGGAAATCGAGCATGTGTTTGTGTTGGCGGACCGTGATAAGGGCGTGTACCGCTGCCATTACTGTGAGGTTGCGCATAAAAGCGAGGAAAAGCCGGAGTTCTAGCATGACAATAACCCCCTCCCCCGCCGCAGCGGAGCCGGGTCAAGGGAAAAGCCCTTGTCAGGTTCCAAGGGTGAAACCCCTGGCAGGGCTTGGGGTGGAACCGCAAAGCCTGATGTCGCAACATATCCGCCCAAGCGGGCGAACAGCCCGCAGGGCCATGAGGCGAGCGGCATAACCGTTTTCAACAAAACATTGACAAGCTGAAAAATGAACCCGTCGGAAGAAAATCACGACGGGTTCATTTTTACTTCTGTCACAGTAGAAATTGTTGCGGCAAGGGCGGGAACGGCTCATCGTCATTCTGCAATGCGCTTTGCCGCTCGCCTCATCGCGCTGCGGGCTGTTCGCTCGCTTTGATTCAAATGCTGTGTCATCAGACTTCGGGCCCCGGCAGGGTTTTCCCCTCCGCGCTGCACTGCCCCATAAAAAACGGACATTCGTCGGCATACTTAAACCTAACCAAAGAATCTGGCATTACGCCTTCCATGTCAAGACGCGGTAACTGCTACGTTAACGCGCTGGCTGAGAACTTCTTCTCCATCCTCAAATCCGAATGGATTAACCGCTGTAAACCCAGTGCGTTTGCGCAAGCACGGAAGCTGATGGACGAGTTCATCTACTTTTACAACCATGAGCGATCCAAACCAAAACGCGTCTTGCTCCATTGGAAAAAAGGAGCAAGATTGCGTAATCTCGCGTTGTTCTACGCTGGGGGTTTTCTGGCTGTCTGTTTTTCCTGAGGCAGCGCAGCTTTCACACAACCGGCCTCAAAAACCTCTCTGCCCCTCAGGTGAATCGACATTTTCTTGAATAACGTCATTACTTTACCATGCTACTTGACTAAAGCGTCCGGTTGTGCTATGCTACCCCCATGGCATCCACCATGCCCCTGTGGTATACTGGTTTCAGGGCCGGCGGACGCTCCCCCATCAAGTTTGCCGCATGCCGGCGGGAGGTATTATGGAACAACGCACCGAAGCGCGCCGCGAACAGCTGACAAGCCGCCTGCGCGGCCTGTACGAAAGCCTTGGCTACACGCGCTTTTCCATGCGCAGGTTTGAGGAATACGCCCTCTATTTGGAAAACAAGAGCTTCCTGAAAAGCGAAAGCGTGCTCACCTTTACCAATCCGGACGGAAAACTGATGGCCCTCAAGCCGGATGTGACCCTGTCCATTGTGAAACACGCCCGCAGCGAGCGCGACACGCTGGAGAAAGTGTATTATAAGGAAAGCGTCTACCGCCTCGCCCCCACGGCGCGCGAGTTTGTGGAAATCGATCAGATGGGCGTAGAGGCGCTGGGCGCGATTGACAGCTACACAGTTGCGGAAATCATGCGGCTGGCGATTGAAAGCCTGCGCGCCGTTGGCGGCGAATATGTGCTGGACATCAGCCATATGGGTTTCGCACTGGGGCTGATGGAAGCCGCAGGGCTTTCGCCGGAGCAAAAGGAGCGGCTGTTTACGCTGATCCGTCAGAAAAACGCGCACGAATTGGCCGAGGCCATCGTGCAGGAGCGCATCGCTCCGTTTTATGCCGAGCGGATCGCCAAGCTCGCGGGCCTTTCCGGCGCGTTTCCGGAAACGCTCGCCCGCGCCGAAAAGCTGGCAGTAAGCGATGAAATGGAGCAGGCGCTTTCCGAACTGCGCTCCCTGTACAGCCTTTTGACCGCCGTAGGGCTGGCGGATTGCCTTCAGCTGGATTTTTCCATGCTGAACGATCTGAACTACTATAACGGCATCGTTTTTCAGGGTTATGTGCAGGGCGCGCCGCGCGTGGTGCTTTCCGGCGGGCGGTACGATCACCTGATGCACCGTTTTGGCAAGCAGGGCGAGGCCATCGGTTTTGCCCTGTACCTGGATGAATTGACCCGCGTGCTGGCGGAACACCGCGCGTGGGACGCGGATGTGCTCGCGCTCTACCAACCCGGGGACGCTCTGTCCAAGGTGCAGGCCGCAGTTTTCGGCATGGCCGCCCAAGGGCTGCGCGTGTTTGCCGCAAGCGCCCATCCAAAGGATTTCCGTGCCGCAAAAACCGTGGTTTTCCGTGGCGATACGTTTGAGGAGGTGCGCTGACATGCTCAACATCGCGCTACCGAAAGGCAGGCTTGGCGATAAGGTGTACAGGCTTTTCAGCGCCTGCGGGTATGACTGCTCCGCCATGGAAACGGACGATCGCCGGCTGGTACTGGCCGACGAGGGCGGCAAGGTGCAGTATCTGCTTGTCAAGCCCAGCGACGTGGCTATTTACGTTGAACACGGCGCGGCAGATGTGGGCGTGGTGGGCAAGGATGTGCTGGTGGAAGGCGGCAACGACGTTTACGAGCTGCTGGATTTGGGTTTTGGCGCTTGCAGGATGTGCGTGGCCGCGCCCGTAGGTTTCAGGGAGGATCTGGCCGCGCCGCTCCGCGTGGCCACCAAGTATCCCGGCATCGCCAAACGTTATTACGCCGGTAAAAGCCGGGAAATCGAGATTATCAAGCTCAACGGCTCCATCGAGCTAGCCCCGATTCTGGGGCTTTCGGATGTGATTGTGGATATTGTGGAAACCGGCTCCACCCTGGTGCAAAATCATCTGGAAGTGATTGAAACCATCCTGCCCATCAGCGCGCGGCTGATTGTCAACAAGGCTGCCCTGCGCTTTAAGGCGGAGGAAATCCGCCCGTTGCTCGCTGCGCTTCAAAAACCCGCCGCAGAAGGAGAAAAGGTATGATCCGTATCACCCGTTATGAGGGCCAGCCCGTGGAAACCCTGCTCAACCGCGCTTCCGCCCCCAAAAAGGACGTGACCGAGGCCGTATCGGCCATTCTTGCGCAGGTTCAGGCTCGCGGGGACGAAGCGGTGCTTGAGTACTGCGAGCGGTTTGACGGCGCCCGCCCCAATAGCCTGCTGGTTACGCAGGCGGAAATCGACGCCGCTTACCGCAGTGTGGAGCCGGAGATGATCGCCACCATGGAGCTGGCCGCGCGCAACATTCGCGGCTTTCACGCGCAGCAAAAGCGCAGCGGCTTTATCGACGCCAGAGAGGATGGCGTGGTGGTCGGCCAGCGGGTGCTGCCGCTGCAATCCGTCGGCCTGTACGTGCCCGGCGGCACGGCGCGCTACCCAAGCTCCGTGCTGATGGACGCCATACCCGCGCAAATTGCGGGCGTAGCGCAAATTGTGATGACCACCCCGCCGGACGCGCAGGGCAACGTGCCCGCCGTGATCCTCGCCGCGGCGAAAATCGCGGGGGTTTCCGCGATTGTCAAGCTTGGCGGCGCGCAAGCCATAGCCGCGCTGGCCTTCGGCACCCAAAGCGTGCCCAAGGTTGATAAAATCGTAGGCCCAGGCAATATTTACGTGGCGACCGCCAAACAGCTGTGTTACGCGCAGGGGCTTGTGGATATCGACATGATCGCCGGGCCGAGCGAAATCCTTGTGATTGCGGACGGGGAAAGCAACCCGGCGCACATCGCCGCGGATTTGTTAAGCCAGGCGGAACACGACCGTCTTTCCTCCGCGTGGCTGGTGACCGACAGCGAGCCTTTCGCCGTGCAGGTGCGCGCCGAGCTGGAACGGCAGTTGCCCCTGCTGAGCCGCGAGGCCATCGCGCGCGCATCTATTGAGGAAAACGGTCGCGTCATAGTGGTGCCCGATCTCGCAACCGCCGTGCAGGTTGCCAACGCCATCGCGCCCGAGCATCTGGAAGTGAGCACGGATGATCCGTTTGCGCTGCTTGCGCTGATCCGCAACGCGGGCAGCGTGTTTCTGGGCCGGTACTGCCCGGAGCCGCTGGGCGATTATCTGGCCGGGCCCAACCACACCTTGCCCACGTCGGGTACGGCGCGCTATTCTTCCCCGCTTGGGGTGGATGATTTCTGCAAGCGTTCCAGCTACTTGTACTACACGCGCGAGGCGCTTCAAAAGGTGGGCATGGATGTGCGGCGCTTCGCCAACCGCGAGGAGCTGACCGCGCACGCCAACGCCATCGCCATCCGGATGGAGGATCAGCCATGAGTGATTATCTGCTGCCCCGGCTGCGCGCGCTGGACCCCTATGTGCCCGGCGAACAGCCGCAGGATCGGAGCTACGTCAAGCTCAACACTAACGAAAACCCTCTGCCGCCTTCCCCCCGCGTGCTGGATGTGCTCAACCGCGAGGCCATCTCCCGCCTGAACCTGTACCCGGACCCGCTGGCTAAAACCCTGCGGGAAGCCATTGCCGAGGAATACGGCCTCAGGCCGGAAAACGTGTTTGTGGGCAACGGCTCCGACGAGGTGCTCGGGTTTGCCTTTATGGCCTACGCCGATGAAACGCGCGGCGCAACCCTCCCGGACGTAAGCTACGGCTTTTATAAGGTGTATGCCCAGCTGTACCGCGTATCCCCCACCCTTGTGCCGCTCAACGGGGATTTTACCCTGCCGGTGGAAAAATTTATGGCCCAAAACCAGCTGGTGGCGCTGGCAAACCCCAACGCCCCCACATCGCTGGCGCTGCCGCTTGCGCAGGTGGAGCGCATCGTCGCGGGCAATCCCGACAGTCTGGTGCTGATTGACGAAGCGTATGTGGATTTTGGCGGCGAAACCTGCGTGCCGCTGCTTTCCAGATACCCCAATCTGCTGATTGTGCGCACATACTCCAAATCCCGCTCGCTCGCGGGCGGTCGGCTCGGGTACGCGCTCGCCTCCCCGGAAATTATCGACGATCTGAACCGGATCAAGAACTCCTTCAACCCCTACTCCATCAACAGCATGACGTTGCTGGCCGCCATTGAGGCCATGCGGGACGGGGAATATTTCCGCCGCGGCGTGGAGCAGATTGTGGCGCAGCGGGAACGCAGCGCGGCGGAGTTGAGGGCGCTGGGCTTCACGGTTTTACCAAGCGCGACCAACTTCCTGTTCGCCTCGCCGCCGGGGATGGACGGCCAAACCTATTACAGGGAGCTGAAGGCGCGCGGTGTGCTGGTGCGTTACCTTTCTCAGCCCACGCTCAGGCAGTATGTGCGCATCAGCATCGGCAGCGCCCAACAGATGCAGAGCCTGATTCAGGCAACACAGGATATCCTCAGGGAGGGCATGGTATGAGAACAGCCGCCATCACCCGGAAAACGGCGGAAACGGACATCGTGCTCACGTTTAACCTCGACGGCACCGGCGAGTGTTCCATCGCCACCGGTTGCGGTTTTCTGGACCATATGCTCACCCTGTTTGCGCGGCACGGGCGTTTTGACCTTCGCCTGCGCTGCCTGGGGGATACTGCGGTGGACGATCACCACACGGTGGAGGATATCGGCATCGCGCTGGGTCAGGCGCTGGCGGCCGCGCTGGGCGACCTGCGCGGGGTTGCGCGGTATGGCGACATCCTCCTGCCGATGGATGAAGCGCTGGTGCTGGCGGCCATTGACCTGAGCGGACGCGGCGCCCTTGGCTGGGACGCGGCTTTGCCCACGCAGAAGGTGGGCACGTTTGACACCGAACTGGGCAAGGAGTTTTTTACCGCCTTAACGCGGGAGGCCCGCATCACCCTGCACCTGCGCCAACTGGCCGGGGAAAACAGCCATCATATACTGGAGGCGATGTTCAAGGGGTTCGGGCGCGCGCTTCGCAAGGCGGTCGCCATCGACCCCGCCTGCGCGGACGAAATCCCCTCCACGAAAGGGACGCTGGGAGGCAAAGCATGATCGCAATTGTTGATTACGGCGTTGGCAACCTCTACTCGCTGACCTGCTCGCTAACGCGCATCGGCGCGCAAGCCATGGTGACCCGGGAGGAGGCCGCGCTGCGCTCCGCAGACCGGATCATCCTGCCCGGCGTGGGCGCGTTCGGGGACGCCGCGGACAAGCTCCGCGCCCTCAAGCTGGACGCGCTGATCAAGCAGCAGGCGGCGCTCGGCAAGCCCCTGTTGGGCGTGTGCCTTGGGATGCAGCTGCTGTTTGACAGGGGGCTTGAGTACGGCGTTCACGAAGGTTTGGGGCTGATCGGCGGGGACGTGGTTCCCCTCGCGCCCGAAGCCAAAGGGCTGAAAGTGCCCCACATGGGCTGGAACAGTCTGGACATCTTAAAACCGGAGGATCCGCTGATGAAGGGCATTCATCCGGGGGATTACGTGTACTATGTGCACAGTTATTACGCCGCCGGGTGCGAGAAGGCGCTGGTCGCCACCTCGGCATATGGGACGGCCGTGCCCGGCGTGGTGCGCAACGGTAATGTGTGCGGCACGCAGTTTCACCCGGAAAAGAGCGGCGCGGTAGGGCTAAGCATCCTGGCCGCTTTTGCAAAGGAGGCCGACGCATGCTGATCTACCCCGCCATTGACCTGCGGGAGGGCCGCGTAGTGCGCCTGACGCAGGGCGATTACGACCGCATGACCGTGTACGGCGACGATCCGGCAGAAATGGCCGAAGGCTTCGTGCGCGCGGGCGCAACCTGCCTGCATGCCGTCGATCTGGACGGCGCGAAGGATGGCAGCCCCAAAAACCGCGCCGTCATCGCCGAGCTGTGCAAAAAGCCGCTGTTGATCGAGGTTGGCGGCGGAATCCGCACGCAGGAGGATATCGAGCAGACCCTCGCGTTGGGGGTAAGCCGCGTGATCCTTGGCACCGTGGCGGTTACGGATTTTGACTTTACCGCGCGCATGGGCCGGGTGTACGGCGATCGGCTCGCCGTGGGGGTGGACGCGAAGGATGGGTTTGTGGCGATCCACGGCTGGAAAACCGTGACCGAAACCCACAGCTTCGATTTTTGCCGGAAGCTTTTGGATGTGGGCATCCGCACCGTGATCTACACCGATATCGGCCGCGACGGCCTGCTGTCGGGGGCCAATCTGCCCGCTTACGGGCAGTTGCAGCAAATTCAGGGTTTGCAGGTGATTGCCAGCGGCGGCATCTCCTTTGAGGCGGAAATCGCCGCCCTGCGCGATCTGGGGCTGTACGGCGCGATTGTCGGCAAGGCGCTGTACGCGGGCAAGCTTTCGCTGCCCAGAATCCTGAAAATTGCCCGGGGGGAGGAAGTTGAATGCTGACCAAACGGATTATCCCCTGCCTGGACGTGCGCAACGGCCGGGTGGTGAAGGGGATCAACTTTGAAGGGCTGCGCGATGTGGACGATCCGGTGACGCTGGCGCGCTTTTATAACGATTCCGGCGCGGACGAGCTGGTGTTTTACGATATTACCGCCAGCTTAGAGGGCCGGCCGCTGTTTGCGGACGCGCTTCGTCGGGTGGCGGCGGAGGTGTTCATCCCCCTCACGGTGGGCGGCAGCATCAACTCGCTGGACGATTTTGACCGTGTGCTCAAATGCGGCGCGGACAAGGTGAGCGTAAACAGCGGCGCAATCCGCAACCCGGGGTTGATCGCCGAGGCCGCCAAGCGCTACGGCGACCAGTGCGTGGTGCTCTCCATGGATGTGAAGCGCGTGAACGGCCGCTTCCACGTGTTTGCCAAGGGCGGCCGCGAGGACACGGGCCTGGACGCGGTGGAATGGGTTCGGTTTGGGGAGGAACACGGCGCGGGCGAGGTGGTGGTAAACTCCATCGATACCGACGGCGTGCGCAACGGGTTTGATCTGGAAATGCTTTCCGCCATCGGGGACGCGGTCAGCCTGCCCCTGATCGCCTCCGGCGGAGCTGGCAAACAGGAGGATTTTCAGACGCTGTTTCAATTGCCGCGCGTGGACGCGGGGCTTGCGGCCAGCATCTTCCATTCCCATGAGGTGGACATCCGCGAGCTGAAACGCTACCTTGCCAAAAACGGCGTACCGATGCGCCTGTAACGGAGGAACCCATGACATTTGAAGAAATGGAACCCAAGCTTCACTTTGACGCGCAGGGCCTGATCCCCGCCATTGTGCAGGATTATGTGACCCACGAGGTGCTCACTCTGGCCTATATGAACCGGGAAAGCCTGAAAATCAGCCTGAGCGAAGGGTACACCTGCTTTTTCAGCCGCAGCCGCCAGTGCCTGTGGCGCAAAGGCGAAACCAGCGGCAACACCCAAAAGATCGTCGCCCTGCGCGCGGATTGCGATGGCGACGCGCTGGTGGTGGAAGTGAAAAAAGCCGGCCCCGCCTGCCACACGGGCGCGGAAAGCTGCTTTTTTGACACCCTGTATGAGGATGAAACCATCCGGCCTTTTTCCCTTTCCGCTTTGCTTGCGCTGATCGAGGGCCGCCGCAGCAACCCTGTGGAAGGCAGCTACACCACCTACCTGTTCCAGAAGGGGCGGGAAAAAATTCTGAAAAAAGTGGGAGAAGAATGCACCGAGGTCCTCATTGCGGGCGCGAAGGATGATCGGGCGGAAACCCTGTACGAGCTGGGCGACCTGACCTACCATGCCATGGTGCTGATGGTGGATATGGGCCTTTCGCTGGAGGATGTGGTGCGGGAGTTGGCCAAGCGCCATGTGGTGGATCATAAAGTGAAGCAGGAGCGCATGCAATGAGCTTTTTATCCAACGCGCACACGCACACCACCTACTGCGACGGTCAAAGCACCGTAGCGGAACAGTTGACCGCGGCGCAGCGGCTCGGCTTTGTAAGCCTCGGCTTTTCCGGGCACGCCATGCAGGGGTTTGACTGGCAGTATTGCATGAGCGTTGAGGAGCAGAGCGCGTACCGCGCGGAGCTGCGCTGCCTGCAGGACAAGCTTTCGGAATGGAGCCTGCCGCCCCGCGTATATGTGGGGCTGGAGCAGGACGCGCTTGTGCCGGATGACCAGAAGGCGCAAAACCGGCTGGATTTTGATTACCTGATCGGCTCCACCCACTACTTCCCCGATCCGCTGGGCGACGCTTGGGTCGCGGTGGATGGCTCCCCCGAGCTGCTGAAACGCTACATCGGCGCGCGCTGCGGCGGCGATCCGCTCGCGATGGCCCGGGCGTATTTTCAGCTGCACGGCGCATCTGTTGAAAAAGACAAGCCGGATGTGATCGGCCATTTTGATCTGGTGCGTAAATACGCGGCGCAGATCGGGCTGGACACGGCCTGCCCGGCCTACCGCGACATGGCGCTTGAAGCGCTCGCCCAGGCGCGCCGCGGCTGCCGGGTGCTGGAAGTCAATACCGGCAACATTGCCCGGGGGTACGATACCGTGCCCTATCCGGCGCCGTTTATGTTAAACGCATGGCGGGAGCTGGCCGGCGAGCTGACCCTCACCTCCGACTGCCATAACGCCCAGCAGATGGATTGCGCCTTTGAACAAACGCTGGCCATGCTGAAGGCCAACGGTTGGAAACGCGTGCTGCGGCTGGGCACCGGCAACGCCCTGTGGGACGAGGTGACCCTGTAACCCTTCAGTAAACAGCCTCGATTGTCATTGGTTGGCGCGGGGTTTCCCCGTTTCGATGGATCAATCGCAAAACCGGGCGCGCCCTATGGCAGTCGCCCGGTTTTTTGTATTTACAGTTAAATTGTCAGGGGCCGGGTTTCGGGCAGCGGCCTGATTGACCGGGGTCCGCGCGGCGGTAAGCATGCTTTTGCCGGGCTTCAGACTGTTGACAACCCGAATGGAGTCCATACGCGCATCACATTGTGCCTCCGGCACTCGTGGCGCTTACGTTGAATGTGTTCCCGCATAAGGCCTCCGGCGGGCAGGGAGCTTCGCCCCTGCGCCCCGCAAGGGCTTTGCCTTTGACCCATTTTCGCTGCGGCGAGGGTTTGTCAGCAGTCTGAACCTTAACCAAGCTTGCGGTTTTTTCGTCAGGGCAGGCGGTGGCGACCCACTGTCGCGCCGTGACTGCCTCAGGCAGCTGCCGTTCCGTAGGCGTGTACCGGATCGGTTTGTTGGGGCGTGGGGGCGCGATGCTCCGCGCCCTTGATAGGCGCTTTTCGCGGGGCTGTTACGCTTCATGCCGTTATCGTGCGGGGAGCGAAGTACCGCGCCTGCCGCCCCGTGCGCAAACCGTTCGACAGTTTTGCTTTATAACGCCTGTACGGTGTCCTTTTCCTCATCTTCCGGCGCGGCGTTGCCGGAGCCGTTTGCGGCGGTCGGTTCAGGTTGCGCCGCCTTTTGGGCTGCCTTGGCTTCCCGGTGCTCCACCGTCAGGTACCAGACCAGCCCCACCAGAATGATGCAACCGCCCAACAGCGTATACGCCGTTGGCGCGTCGCCCAGCACCGCCAGCACCACCAGCGGGGCCGTCGCCACGGTCACCAGCATCACCGCCGACACGGTGGGCGCTTTGAAATATTTAAGCGATACGTTCAGCATCGTATGCCCAAGCAGGGTGCAGAACACCGCGAGGCACAACGCCCACAGCACGCTTTGCGCGCCGAAGCCCGTCGGCCGGATGCCCAGCGTCAGCACAAAAACCGCCATCCACGCAAAGGTAAACGTGTAGGCGATGGAGGTGTAGGTGTGCGTGTCCATCGAAACCCGCGCCTTACGGCCGCAAAGCGTATAAAGCGCCTGCAGGGCCGCCGCGAGCAGCGCGAACAGGTTGCCGCTCAGCTTGCCGATGCCACCGTCCAGGTTGCACACCACCACGCCGACCGTTGCGATCACCATGCCCACCAGCGCCCCGCGCGATGTTTTTTCATGCAGTATCCACGCGGAAAACAGCGCGGTCATCAGCAGGTACGTTCCCCATATGGCCGAGGCGGCGAACACATCCGTGTTGTCCAACGCCAGCACCCACGCCGTAAAGTGAAACGCCAAAAGCGTGCCCGCCAGCGCGCTCAGCCAGAACGCGCCCTTGGTTACGCCCCGGAGCGCGGCGATGTGCTTTTTACTGAAAAGCGTCATCGGGGTCATAATCACCAGCGTCAGGAACAGGCGAATCACATTCACCCACAGCGGATGCAATCCGGTCGCAAAGGCCAGCTTGTAAAAAAGCGACGCCAGCGACGTACCCGCGACCGCTGTCGCCAACGACAAGTATCCAATTTTTGTATCCTGCGCCTGCGGCATTCCGCCGCGTTCAGCCATATCCTTCATACTCGGTTCCTCCTCACGGACATAAAGGCAGTATACCGCCGGCGGGCGGATGCGTCAATGTGTGGCGGGGCAGAGCGAAAGTTTTTCCTGTGCCGCCTCGCGTATGGGCCATGCGCATTCTGGCTTGCCAGCGGCACGTTGGCTGTTCTGGTACTGGCGCCGCCTCGCGCGCAGGCCCTGCGCATTCTGTTCCGCCCGTGCCTTCGCGCCGCGCGGCGGCCCCCATCCCGTGCCATTACGGGCACAAAAGCGTGATTGTTACAGCCTATTCTTGCGCAGGCTCGGCATTCTATGATACAATACAGAGCATGGCGCAAGCGCTTTTTTGACGCGCCGTTAACCGAACACCTTCGAGGGAATCCTTCCCCCGTGAGAGGAGCCTTCCGTGAAAATTCGCCGGTTGTTGACCTTCGCGCTTCTGGTAGCCTGCGTCGTGCTGTTTGCGGCGGCCCATGCCGAGGAATCCGTCGCATTGGACGGGATCGGCCTGCGCTATACGCCCGCGGAAGGCGAGCTGTACATCACCCGGGATCATATGGACGCGCAGGCGCTAGCGGCGCTGGGCACGGATTCGGAAACCATGCTCGCCTCCATGATCCGCGAAGGCCAGTACCTGATCGGCATTCAACCGGACGGACGACAGTTTTCCCTGAGCGTAACCGCCAAACCGGAGGAGCTGACCAGCGGTGAGTATCAGGAGCTGACCGCCGCCGATAAGGACGCTTTTTTGACCCTGCTGGCCCGTCAGGGCGGTTACGGAAACGCAACCTGGGCCGAGGACGGATATGCGCTTTTCACTTCTACCGCCGAAGCGCAGGGCGACGGCGCGCTCCCCTATTCCAATCTGTCGCTTGCCACCCTGTACTTGAACGATCTTTACGCCTTCCGGATGGATCTGATCGGCCGTGAAGCCACGCAAGCCGATATCGACCTGCTGACCGACGCCGCGAGCCGCACCCTGCGCTTGGGGGCCAAGGCGCAAACCGCGCAGACGGAAGCCGCCGACGCCCCAGCCCAAACGCTCGCGCTGCCCTCGACCGCCGTGGAAAGCCAGCCCGCCGCGCTCAGCTACCAGCAGCAGGGTTGCGACCTCACGCTGGACCCTGTGGCCGATACCCTTTCAACCACCAGCTTCACGCTTTCCGGGCAAACGGTGGCGGGCGGAACGCTTCGCTATTCGGTCAACGGCAAAAGCAGTTCCCGGATCAAGGCGGACACGGACGGCCGTTTCAGCTTTACCGTGCCTAACCTGACCGGCAACGCGACCAACGCCATTGAGCTTACGGCCTTCAAGGGCGACGCGAAAACCGTGGTGGACTTTTCCGTGCGAGTGGATTGGCAAACCACCCCCCTCGCGCTGGAAACCGCCGAAACCGTCGCGGAGGATCGCGTAACCCTTTCCGGCCTTGCCCTCCCCGGCACCACGGTCAAGCTGACGCAGGGCCGCGGCTCCGGGCGGATCACCGTTGCAAGCGACGGCGCCTTCAGCGTTACGCTGCAGTTGGATCGCGTAGGCTCAAACGATTTTACCCTTCAGGCGCAGGCGCAGGGCTACCACCGCAACGATTACGCCTTTTCCGTTACCCGCGTGCAAAGCGATGAAGCCGCCCTTGCCGCCCTGCAACAGAAGGTGCGCACGGTAGCGTACCAAAAGCTCGTCAGCCGCCCCTCCGCCTACGAAGGCGATGTGGTGGAGCTGACCGGTCAGGTATCGGCGCCGGATTACGCGAGCGGCTCCCCACGCTTCCTGCTCACCACGCAGGCCGGCGAAACTTATACGGTGCTTTGCGCCGATCTGCTGGGCATTACGGACGGCCAGACGGTTCAGCTGCTTGGCACGCTTGGCGGCGCGGCTGCCGACGGTAACCAATCCCCCGAGGTCACGCTCGCGGCGCTCCTTTCATGACGGCCATATTCAAAGGATGGTGTATAATGCGCAAATGGAAATGGGGCGTACTGCTTGCGGTGTCGCTCATGCTGCTGGCCCTGCCCGCCATGGCGGAAACCCATGTGTTTGACAACCTGTTCGCGTCCATTGATATCCCTGAAACCTACATCACCATCACGCCGGACAATATTGCCAATTACACCGATTGGCTTCAATCGCACAACCTTTCCACCGAGGAAGAAACCAACGATATGCTGGCCCGGGGCGTGCTTTTGCAATGCTGGACTCAGGAAGGCGACGCCTGCTTTGAACTGACCGCCACCCAGAACGACCAGACGCTGAACATTTTTGACGTGAACGAGCAAAACTCGTCCGTGCGCGCCACCTATCGCCTCAGCCATTATCCGGATAATCTGTTTTTGGATCAGGGGTACGAGTTTTCCAGCGCCGATTGGAAAAACACTGCCAACGGGCGCTTTCTGGTGCTGCGCTATATTTACCGGGAAAACGGGCAGATTGATCACCGCGGGCTGATGCGCCGCACCATCCGCAACGGGTACGAGATCACGTTTGACATGCGCGTTTACGGCCGCGCAGTCACCAATAAGGACAATACGGCGCTCAATAAAATTTGGGAATCGTTCAAGTTTGTCGAAATCAAGCCATTGCCTGCCGCCGCAAGCGCCAAGGTGAACATTTCCGAAGCGCCCCCCGCGGAAACCAACGAGGCTTCCTTCAACCTTTCGGGCACAGCCGCCGAAGGCGTAACGTTCACAGCGGTCGTGATGGGGCTTAGCTACCCCGACCCGATGGTTTCCACCGTTGAGGTGGGCGCGAGCGGCAAGTTCAAATTGCCCATCAAGCTGCCCAAGGAAGGCGTGTTCATGGTCACCGTGACCGCCGATTACAACGGCGAGGATGTGATGGAGCTGGCCTACCCCGTTACCTACCAGCGCACCCTGCTGACCGTGAACGTGACAACCGATGTGCCCGAGCAGGTCACAGTGGACGATTTTTCCATTCTTGGCACCTCCACCCCGGGGGCGACCATTCAGGTTTTTGTGAACGATGAAGAAGTGACGCATAAAAAGGTGACCACCGCCGGGCGTTTCAAGATTGATCTGGATACGTCCAAGGAAGGCAGCTATGATGTGGTGCTCGCCTTCAGCAAGCCGGGGCTGGCCGACCGCCGCGTAAACTACTCTTTCACGCGCAGCTATTCCCAAAACGATATGGTCAGCCAGCTGCAAAGCGAGGCGATCAGCCCGGGTTACGCCACGCTTGTGAAAAAGATCGACGGGTATGACGGCCGCATCATGGGTTACAAATGCTATGTGGTGGAAGTTTCCCAGTCCGGCAACGACTGGATTCTGAAAATGGCGCTCACTAAAAAAGGCGACGGCTATTCCAGCATCCTGTTGGTGACCACCAGCGAGCAACCCACGGTAACCGCCGGAACCCGCGTGATGATGTACGGCCGTTGCGTGGGCATGTCGGTGCCCACCAACGACGCCACGGCAACCGATGGGCAAACCGCCGCGAGCGATACCGAATCCTACCCCTGCTTTGAACTGCTGCTGCTGAGCGACCTGTAAGCCCAACGGACGCGCCGCGCCAGCGAACGCCCGGTTTCGACCCCCGCGCGGCATGGCCGTACGCGGGGGTTTGCCAACGGTACGGGTGATCGCGGCCATGCCCGGCTCGCGTGCGCTTTGCCTTTGCTCCGCATTTTTCCAACGGTACAGATCAACCCACGCCGCTGAAAAAACCTCGCCGAAGCGAAAAAGGGGCAAAGCAAAACCCTTGCGGGGTTCCGGGGCAAAGCCCCTTACCCGTCGGAGGGCTTATGCGGCAACAAATGCAACGTGAACGTCGCGAGTGTCGAATGCACAATGCGGCGCGGCTATTGGACTCAGTTCGGTTTGTTAACAGTCTGAACCCGGGCACGTCGGGTTCGTATGCCCATTGGTCCGAACCCCGCGCTTTGCCCACGAAACCATTGCCCAGGCAGGAAGGGTTCGCGTGAACATTGACTGAAGCCTTACACTGGACGGCTCCCCGCCGCCTTCCGGGCTTGCGCGGGCGTTCATTGGCGGTTTCCCCTGCGCCGCTCGCCAAACAAACCGCCGGGATCACGAGCCCCCGCAGGCTCCCGCGCCCGTTTCACCGCTTGTTCACGGGGAAAAATCCGTGTATACTGGGTTCAGACCGATCAACAGGATGGTGCTTTATGGCTTTTTTACCGATCACCCGCGAGGAGTGCGAACGCTTGGGTTGGGACGCGCCTGATTTTGTGCTGGTTGTGGGAGAGGCGTATGTCGATCACCCTTCCTTCGGGCAGGCAATCATCAGCCGGGTTTTGGAACACGCGGGCTACCGCGTGGCGATGCTGTGCCTGCCGGATTACCACACCGACGCGGATTTTAAGCGCTTTGGCCGCCCCAAGCTGGGGTTTTTAGTAACCGCGGGCGTAATCGACAGCATGGTCAACCACTACACCGTAGCCAAGAAACGGCGCAACAGCGATGTGTACGCGCCCGGCGGGCAGCCCGGCATGCGACCGGACCGCGCCACCACCGTGTATTGCAACCGCGTGCATCAGGCTTACCCCAATGTGCCGGTTATCATCGGCGGGGTCGAAGCTTCCCTGCGGCGTTTTTCCCATTACGATTACTGGGACGATAAGGTTCGCCGGAGCATTCTGGTGGATACGGCGGCAACCCTGCTGCTTTACGGGATGGGGGAGCGCGCCATTCTGGACAGCGCGGATTGGCTGCGGCGCGGCATGCCCCAAAGCGAGCTGCGTTCGCTGCGCGGCTGCTGCTATATGGCCAAAGAGCCCCCTCAGGGCGCGATACTTTTGCCCTCGCACGCCGAGGTGGTCGCGGATAAACACACTTACGCGAAAGCGTTTATGGCGGAATATGACGAGCAGGACGCCGTTCGCGGCCATTGCCTTTGCCAGCAGCAGGATACCGTGCGTTTTGTGGTGCAGAACGAACCCGCGATGCCGCTCAGCCGCGGCGAGCTGGACGCGGTGTACGCCCTCCCCTACGAGCGTTCCGCCCACCCGGTATACGACCGGCTGGGCGGCGTGGCGGCGCTGGCGGAGGTGCGGTTTTCCATATCCGCAACGCGAGGCTGCTTTGGCTCGTGTAATTTCTGCGCGCTTACCTTTCATCAGGGGCGCGTCGTCACCTCGCGCAGCGAGGATTCCATCGTCAACGAGGCTCAGGAATTGACCACGCTGCCGGATTTCAAAGGCTACATTCACGATATCGGCGGCCCCACCGCCAATTTCCGGGCGCCTGCCTGCGAAAAGCAGCTCCGCGAGGGCTGCTGTAAAAACCGTCAGTGCCTTTTTCCAACCCCGTGCAAGAACCTGCGCGTGAGCCACGACGAGCTGATTGGCATCCTGCGCCGCGTGCGCTCGCTGCCCCGTGTAAAAAAGGTGTTCATCCGCTCCGGCATCCGGTTTGATTACCTGATGGCGGACAATAACCCCACGTTTTTGCGCGAGTTGTGCGAGCACCACATCAGCGGTCAGCTGAAAGTCGCCCCGGAGCATATCAGCCCGGCCGTGCTCGATAAAATGGGCAAGCCGCGGCGTGAAATTTATGACGCGTTTGTGCAAAAGTACGAGGATGTGAACCGCAGGCTGGGGTTAAAGCAATATCTGGTGCCTTACCTGATGAGCAGCCATCCCGGGTGCACGCTGGCCGACGCGATTCTGCTGGCTGAGTACCTGCGCGACACCGGCCATCAACCGGAACAGGTGCAGGATTTTTACCCCACCCCGGGCACGCTGAGCACCTGCATGTACTATACCGGCCTGGACCCCCGCGCCATGAAGCCGGTCTATGTGCCGAAAACCCAGCATGAAAAAGCGATGCAACGCGCGCTGATGCAGTGGCGCAACCCGGTAAACCATCCCCTGATCCGCGAGGCGCTTCGGTTAAGCAACCGGGAGGATCTGATCGGCTTTGGGCGCGACTGTCTGGTGCCGCCGCGCGAGATTCGCGGCGGAAGGGGCTTTGGCGGCGCGGATCGCGGCGCTTCCGTAAGCCGTGACCCCCAACGGGGCTATCGCACGGCCGAATCGGGCCGCAGCCGGCGTGCTGAGCCTCGGGGCACAGCAGACAGCCAAAACCGCGCGGGGTATGGCGGCGCGCGCGCACCCAAGGGTGGCGGAAGGGGCAGAACCCCAAAATAAGACCATTAAGTATCCCAGAAACGCTGATTACGCGGCACCCCCGCCGCAGTAAAACCGGGACAAGGGCAACTTGTCCCGGTTTTGCTGCGGCGGGGGACTGATAACAGCTTGAGGCGGTCGCATCTATGCGGCCGCCTCAGTAGCGTTGGAAAAACCGGATGCTTTCTCAGTGTTTACAACCTGCCGCTTAGCGGGGAAGCGGGTCGGCGTCCGCAGGGTAGGTAACCCATTCCCATTTATCCTCGCTGATGTTGTAGTTATATTGCAGCTTGCCGTTATGGTCGTAGTAGCCGCTATCCGTGGACCAGCCGGTAATGCAGAACTGCAACACGTTCAGGTTTGCGTAACTGCTGGGGTGGTAGAAGGTGAACTGACCGTGGCTGGTGCTTTCCCCTTCCGACAGGCCAACGTTGTAGGAGCCTTCCAGCACGTCCGTATCGCCTTGGGTGCTCATGGCGATGGGCTGCAACGAAGCGTCATAACCAAGGATTTCGAAACGCACCTGCGAGATATCCATGTTGGACAGGTTACGCAGCGTAATATAAGGCTTGCCGTTCTTGATCTTCAAATCGGTCACGGATACGGCATGGCGGAGGGTGCCCACATCCACATAAACGTCAACGGTAAAGTTGCCGTCCTCGGTGGTGCCGGTGACCTTGCAGCGGCCCCAACGGCGGCCGACCACTTTGAACCGGTTGGTGGTGCCGCTCACGGTGGCGATGCTTTCATCGCTGCTGACCCAGGTCATATTCTTGTTGGTAGCGTTGGCGGGCGCGATGGTGGCGGTAAAGCTACCATGGTAATCGGTCCCGACCCGCACATCCATATATTTGTAGCTCACGCCCGTTACGGGCACGATCACCTGAACGGTTGTGGACGCGCGTTTTTTGCTGCCGTCGGCGGTGTAGGCATACACAACGGTTTTGCCGCCGGAAAGCGCCGTGACCACGCCGTTTTCATCCACGGTGGCGATCTTCTTGTTTTTAACTTGATAGGTTACGGATTTATCCGTCGCGCTGTCCGGCGATACGGTCGTGTACAGCTGCGTGGTTTCGCCAACCAGCACGGAGTAGAGGCTGTTGTCAAACGCGATGCTCTGCGCCAGCTCCAGCCCGCGCACCGGGACGCTGGCCTTGATGGACGGGTCGGCGTTGCACTGGGCGGTAATCTGCGTTTCGCCAACGCTTTCAAAGGTTACCTGCCCTTTGCTGTTGACGGTAGCGATGCTTTCATCCGCCGAGGTCCAGGTAATGGATTTATCGCCGGTGTTGCTGGGGTACACCGTCGCCTTGAACTGCACCTTGCGGCCCGCGGCGGCCTGCGCGGTCTCGGGGGAAATTTCCACACTCTCCGGCGCTTGGGCTACCGTTACGGCCACAACGGCTTTGGCATAGCCGTCTGTGGAGCGAATGGTAATCTTCGTGGTGCCGCGCGCAATGCCCGTGACCACGCCGTCCGGCGAAACCGTCGCCACGGATTCCCGCGCGGAAGAATAGGTTACGCTTCGAAGCGTCGCGTCGGCAGGCTCATAGGCTACGCTCAGCTGCGCCGTGCGGCCGACAAAAACCGTATCGCTGTCCAGCGTCGCGGTCAGCTTGGTAACAGGATTCACAACCTGTACCGGGATGGACGCGGACGCGCTGGGATCATATACGCTGGTGGCGATCAGCTGGCACTGGCCCACGGCGACGCCCTTGACCACGCCTTTGGAGGTGACGGTGGCAATACTTTCGTCGCTGGTGGTATAGGTTACGCCTTTTTTAATGGCCGCGTAAGGCTTTGCGCCGGCTTTGGCGGTGGCGGTTTTGCCAACGGTCAGGAATACGGAATCCACGGCGAAAGTTACGGTGGTTTCGTCCGCGAGCGCGGCGCTGCTAAAGCTGAGCAGGGTGAAGCAAAGCATCAGCGAAAGGAGCAGTGAGATCCATTTTTTCATGGCGCTTCCTCCAAACGGTGTCGGATATTTGATTGATGTAACGCAACTTGCATGTTTATTATAGCATAACTGTGCGGGCTTGCAAGCAGTCCGGAGGGATTCGCGCTCATGTTTACAAGAATTTTCTTCCATGCGGGCGGTTTGCGCCTATCACATGGCAGGGGGCAAACTGAGAGGAGCCGTGTAATCCGAGCGTATCTTCCCGGTGGATAGCAGCGGAATGCGATCCGGCGTTTGCGGGGCGGTTTACGTTTCTTTGGCGGCGGAGCGATGGGGAAAAAAACGGCGGTTGATCGGCTTTGCCCGCTAAGGCAAACGAAAAAGCGGATTCCCGAACGCTTCGTTGTCCGGGAATCCGCTTGACGACGCATCCCGCGCTCGATCAGCCAAGGCAACCGTCGCCGGTACGCCCCGCAAAGTAAAAACTCAGGCCTGCCGAACCCCGCCGGCCAGGAGGGCGACAATTTTTTCACAGGCGTGACCGTCGCCAAAGGGATTGGCTTCCGTGGGCCAAACGGGCGTTACGGTCAGCTTTTGGGCAATATCGGCCTGCTCCGGCTTTGCCAGCACGTTACACCGGTTCACCATGGTTTCCGGCCACACGGCATAATTAAAGATGGTTACGCAGGGCACTTTGGCAAAGAAGGCTTCCCGCTGCACCCCGCCGGAATCCGTGACAACCCGCTCAGCGCCGGCGACCAGCGCGACCGATTCCAGATAGCCAAGCGGAGCCAGCAGCCGCACGCGCGTGAGGCCGAGCCGATCCCGCAGCCGCTCCGCCGCGACGTGGTTGCGCGGATGCACGGGGTACAGCGTCGGAAAGGGAAGGCTTTCCATCGCCAGCAGAATTTCGGAAAGCGCGGCGTCGTCCCGGGTGTTTTCCTCGCGGTGGCAGGTCAGGTAATAAAAATGTTCGGGAACAGCCACGGGCGAACCGGACAGCGAGGGTAGCGTGTCCGGCACGCGCCCGCCGTTAAACTGGCGGTAGTAGTTGAAAGCGTCGTACATGGGGTCGCCCACCAGCCAGGCGCGGTCGGCCAGGTTTTCTAGCCGGAGGGATTGCATCGCGCTGGGCGCACAGGCAAACAGCATACTGGCCATATGGTCGGTCAGCACGCGGTTGATTTCCTCGGGGTTGGCAAGGCTGCCAAGGCGATTGCCGGCCTCCACATGCAAAACGGGAATGTGCAGCTTTACGGCCGCAAGCGCTGCCGCGAGGGTGGAGTTGGTATCGCCGTAAACCAAAAGCGCGTCCGGGGTTTCCTTCAGCAGCACTTCTTCCAGCGCGGTGAGCATACGGGCGGTCATCTGCGCGTGCGTGCCGCCGGATATGCCCAGATCGTAATCCGGCTTGGGAATGTGCAGTTCCGAAAAAAACACGTCGCTCATCTGAGGATCGTAATGCTGCCCGGTGTGGACGAGGATTTCGTCATGCTCGGCGCGCAGCACCCGGGACATGGCCGCCGCCTTGATAAACTGCGGCCTTGCCCCGACAACGGTGACAATTTTCAATGCGCCGCCTCCTTTATTGGTGAGTGGGAACGTGCGCCGCATCGGCGCGCGGGGCACGCGGGGGCCGATCCACGCGAGGGGCATAGGTCAACCGACGCGCACGCAGAAACAACCGACACGAACGAGGGGGGCAACCGACGCGCAGGGCATAGGTCAGCCGACGCGCACGCGGGGTTCGGCCGACGCGCGGGCACGGTCAACCGATGCGAACGAAGGGGCAACTGACGCGCACGCAGAAACAACCGACTCGCACGCGGGGTTCAGCCGATGCGCTGGGCAAGTTCAACCGATGCGAACGAGGAGGTCTACCGACAGGCAGGGCGTAGGATTTCAGCACGATGCGTTTTCCAACACCTCCGCAAGCGATGCGGCGATGGTTCGGTAGCTGAAGGCCTCCACAACCTCGCGGTTGGGGGCGAAAGGCAGGGGGCTGTGGGAAAGCTTCGCCCGGCAGAGCGTCAGGAGATACTCCCGCAGGCGGGGCGCGTCGGCGGCGTCCGTAGCCTGCTCGTACCCAACGCCAATGGCGGTCCGGTCCACCAGCGCGCGGGCTTCGCTCCCGGGCACCGACCCGCTGACGCAGCACAGCACGGGGCGGTTGGCCATCATATATTCCAGCAGCTTGCCCGTAACCACGCCCTGCCGCTCCGGCGTGTTCCAGGTTGCCATCAAAAGCACATCCGCCGCCTGCTGCAACGCGAGCGAATCCGCCCGGGGGAGCATGCCGTGATCCGTTACCGAGCCTTCCAGCCCATACTGCGCCGCCTGCGCAAGGAAGGTTGCGCCCTGCCGCCCGGCATAATGGAAGCGGAACTGTCCCGGATTGCAAACCCCCTGATCGCACAGTTCCCGAGCCGCGCGAAACACGGGGGTCACATCGCTGAACCCCGGGTACATCTGCCCGCAGTAGGCAATGGAAAGTGCGCTTTCCGAAAACCGAAAAACGGGCAGGCGCTCCACATCCTCCGGGTCGTAGCCGTTGGGCACAATCTGCCCGAAGGTTTCCAGGTTCATCATCCGAAGCGTGCCCTGCGCGACGCCGGTGATCGCGTCGGCATTTTTTCGCACCCTGCGCAGGTAACGGGTCAGCCAGCCCTTTTGCCACCGGAAGGGTACGCTGGCCTCGTCGCGAAAATCGGCGACCCAGCGATCCGCCACGCGGAACCGTTTGGCCCGCCGCGCCACGGTATGCACGCTCAGCGGCCCATAGCAGGAAAACACAAGGTCGAAGTGCCTGTCCATCGCAAGCAGCTTCCGGGTACACGCCCGCGCGAAGGCCATATCGCCGCGATGAAAAAGCCACAGATACAGCGCGTTGAGCCAGCGCGCGCCGGGGGCTGCCGATGCTTGCGCGGTCTTCGGCACGCTTTGGCCGACGTTTTGATCGGCTTCGTTTTGCGCTTTGGCTAAAGCTGCGCTGCGCTGCATGGCTTCCTCCGTCATGCCCTGTTCGGGAAGCACAGGCCGGTCCGTGAGCGTGCGCGTAACCTCGGCGCTTTGGCCGCGTTCCTTCCACCACCGAAACAGGCTGCGCTCGCGCACAACCTGCACGTCCGCAAGCTCGGCAAGGTCCGCCGCCAAAAGTGGGTCGCGGAGCGTTCCGAGGCTCCCGGCGCACAGCACGGTTACCTCGTAGCCCATACGGGTCAGGTATTTAGCCAGCTTGGTGGGCCGCACCGCGCCGATGACGTTTTGCGGCGCAAAGTAATAGCTGATGAACAGGATGCGTTTGCTCACGCCCGGTTTCCCCCTTTCGCCGCGTTGGGGAACAGGGTTTCCAGCAGCTTTTCACTGCGGCAGTATTCATTCCAGCGCGCTTGGGAAGCGGCGCGCATAGTTTCCGCCGTTTCGCGCGGCAGGGCCGCTACGGCTTCCAGCGTTGCCAGCACGGCCGATGCGCCGCCCTCCGGGGGGTACAGCCAGCCGAAGCGCTCGTCCACCATTTCGGGGATGCCGTTGATGCGGGGGGCCACCACCAGCACGCCTGCGTGCATCGCCTCCATGATCGATACGGGCACGCCCTCGCTGCGGCTGGTGTTCACAAACACGTCAAAGGGCTGCACGGCGTAATAGTGCTGCACCTGTTCCTGATCGACCCTGCCGGTGATTTCAAACTCAATGTTGTGCATCTCGCCAAGCTTTTGCGCGGCGTAGGCCCGCACGGTTTTTTCGTCCGGCCCGCCGCCGATGTGCATCCAGCGCACGCGGCCGCCCCGCCACAGGGCCAGCGCGTCAATCAGCACCGGAATCTGCTTGCGTTCAATCACTGCCGCGCAACTGACGATGCGTAACACGCCATCCTGATAAAACGGCGCGGGGAACCGCTCCCGGGCCTCGTCGCCCTTGGACCCCAGCGCGATCACGTGCAGCTTTTGCGCGGGGATTGAGGCGCAGGCGGTCAGGTGCTCCACCGCGTCGCGGCTGATGGGGTAAATCGCGTCCAACTGCTCGCCGATGAAGGTTTTCATCAGGTACGGATTCATGGGGTTGGCTTCGCGGTTGATGTCAAAATGGTGCGCGCGCGCGATGGCGCGCAGGGCGGGGCGGCGTTTTTTGCAAAGCGCAGCCGCAAACCCGTCGTAGCTCATCCAGAAGGAGTAGAGGGTGGCTGTTTCCTCCGGGCGGAGAACGGCGCATACCCAGTTGGCCAGCATCCGCCCCCGGTAGGTGAACAGCAGCAGCTTGGCGGCGTTCACCGGGGTCAGCCGACCCTCCCGATAAAGGTGTTTCAGCTCCTGCCAGAACAAGGGCGAAAAGGGCGCCGAAAGCTTGGCCCGAAGCTCCCCAAGCGCGGGCCGTTGCACAGAAATCCGCTCCGGGCGCGGCTCGGTTACATCCGCCACGCCGTAGTAGCTGCAAAGCACCACACGGTCAAAGTGCGACAGCAGCCACGGCAGTTCCTGCAAAAAGAAAGGGTCGGGCTTGCCCTCGCCGTCCAGCCCGCAGGAGCTGAAATAGACAACGGTTGTTTTCATGGTTTTAACCTTTCCAAAACGCTGCCAAGGATGCCCTGCCAGGACATATGGGCCTGCGCGTAGGCGCGCATGCGCGCCGGCGCGTCCGCGTCAAGCTTTGCGTTTTTGGCAAATGCGACCACTTGCGCCATATCGATCGGGGTATCATCGTTGGGCACGCGCAAGGCAAAGGCGGGTTCCTCCGGCAGGGAAGGATCGTCCACCGCCGAAACAAAGGGCAACCCGCGCGCCATATACTCCCGCAGCTTGAGGGTCATGCCTTGGGCAAGGCCATAGCGGTACATGCCAAGGCTGCCAACGCCGATATCGCACCCCGCGATCACGGAATCCAGCGCTTCGCCGTACAGCGGGCCGTGAAACGCGACGCGTCCGCCCAGCCCGAGCGACTGCGCGAGCGTTTCCCACGCGGCCAGCGAACCGTCGCCGTCGCCGCCCACAAAATCAATCCGCACCTCCGCGTCGCCTTGATAGGCCGCGAGAGATTGAAGGATGCGGTCATACCCGTGCCAGCCGCTCATGCTGGCCAGCGCCAGCAGCCGGATGGGGCCACCCGGGTTGGGGGCGTGCGCGGGCAACGCCGATACGTCAACGCCGTTGAGGATGTTCATGGCCGGGCGACCGTTCAGCTCCCGGCCAACGGCTTCCCCGATAACCGTGTACAGATCAACCATCGGGTTGATTTTGGCCAGCACGCAGTCGGTGTAGCGAAACACCTGTCGGCGAAGGAAGAAGCGTTGATTCTCCTCGGCGGTTGGGTAGGTGGGGTATTCCATCACCAGCCGGCCGCCCCGGGCCTTTAGCTCACGAAGCGCGCTCGGCGCGTTGCCAAACGTGGGCATGTACCGTAAATACAGCACATCCACCGGTATGCGGCGGATCGCCACACGAACGGCGGCCATCAGATCGGGAAAAATGACCGTGTGGTCATAGCCGCGCAGGGAAGCGAAACGGTTCTTCCGGAGCAGTTCCCGCCGGCCGTTACCGATCAGGTACATGCCGCGCGGGTCCCAGCCGATGAAGTACGCGTCCCACCCCAACGCGCGCGCGGCGGCCAGTTGGCCGTCAAACTTGGTTTGCAGGTTGTCCCGCCGGTGGAGCGGGTATTTCATCACAAACAGGAGGGTGGGCATCAGCGGACGCTCCCTTCGGTCAATTGCGCCTGATAAAGCGCCGCCATTTGCCGGCGTACCCCGGGCAGGCTGTAGGCTTCGATGGCCCGGCGGTTGCGCTCGCCCATTGCCTCGCGCAGCGGGGGATCGGTCAACAGCGTGTTCAGGGCTTCGGACAGGGCGCCGATATCCTCCGGCGCGCACAGGTAGCCGCCTTCTTCCGGCTCAATCAGGTCCTCATTTCCGCGCACGCGGGAAACCACGCAGGGCAGGCCGGCCGCCATAGCCTCCATGAGCGATACGGGCAACCCTTCCTGAAAGGAGGGGAACAGGAACACGTCGCTTGCGGCAAGCAACGCCGCCACATCGGCCCGGAAGCCCAGAAAACGGACGCGGTCGGTTATATGCAGCTCCTCGGCCAGGGACTGAAGCGCCCCGGTTAATTCGCCCACGCCGCAAAACAGCAGCGTAACCCCTCTGAGCGCGGCGACGGCGCGCAGGCAGGCTTCGTGGTTTTTGCGCGGAATATGTTCCCCAACGGTAATCACAACCGAATCCGCGTCGCTCAGGCCCAGTGCGTCGCGCACGGCGGAACGGTCCACCGGGCTTTGAAACCTTGCCAGATCGACCCCCACGCCGTTCACAAGCGCCGTTTGCCGCGCGTGAAAACGCTGGGCGCGGGCGTAATCCTCCCGGTTGATGGTAATCAGCAGGTCCGTATCGCGCGAAAGGTAACGCTCGGCCGGGTAGTACAACAGCCAGTTTTTGACCGGCGCGCCCGAGTAAAAGTGAAAGCCGTGCGCGGTATAAAGCACGCGCGTGCCTTTCTTCCGGCTGGCGCGGGCCGCGAGGCGGGCCAGCATGCCGCCCACCGGCGTGTGGCAGTGCACCAGCGCGTAGCCTTCGGTATCCATCAGCGTTTTCAGCTGACGGTAGGCCGCGCGGTTGCCCGGGTTCAGCGGGGAACGCTCAAAGGGGATTTCGATGTAGCGGTCGCAAAACGGAACGGTAGGGCTAGGCTCGCCGGTATCGTTGCGGGCGGCGCAGTGAACCTCGTACCCCTGCGACTGGAACCACTGCATATACGGCAGATGGAAAACCAGAATATGCCCGCGCAACACAGTGGCCACAAACAGCACTTTCCGGGTCATAGGCAACCCTCCGCCGCGCGCACGGTTGCCTCAAACGCCGGTTGGGCATCCTCGCGCAAAGCCTGACTCATTGCCTGATCGTACGTCAGCGTGCCAAAAACCTTGCCGACCGCCCCGCCGCGTTTGGCCAGCCCAGCCAGCAGCCAGCCCAGCCCGCGCGGTTGCCAGAGCCGTTTTCCGTGGGCCAGCGCAATCTGGCGCACCAGCGAATCGGTGGAAACAAACGCCTCGTTTTGGGGGAAGTACAGCCCGCCCTCGCCGCTTTCCAGCAAACGGGCCATGAACTGGCACAGACAGTCGATGTAAAGCATGCTGCGCTCGTTGGGCACGCGCGGAAACGCCGGCAGTTTTTGCACCAGCGCCGAAAGCCGGGGGTAATTGCCCTTGCAGCCGTGGCCGTAAATCATCGGCGGGCGCAACACTGCTAGGTGGAAATGCTCGTCCGCCATGGCGGCAAGGGCCTGCTCGGCGGAAAGCTTGCTTTGCCCGTACAGCGTGTTGGGGGCGGCGGGGGTATCCGCGTGGATGCGCCCGACCGTGAGTCCGTAAACGCTCATAGTGCTGAAGAACACAAACTGCAAAACGCCCGCCGCCTTGGCTTTGGCGGCTGTTTCCACCGCGAGGCGGCAGTTGACGGCCGTGTAGAGCGCGGCGTTTTCGGGCGTTTCCTTTCGGTGCGCGATCCCCGCGACCATCACAACCGCGTCGAAGCCGGAAAAATCGGACGCGGACCAGGCCGGGTCGCGCATATCCAGCGTAACGGTTTGAAAACGTTCCGGCGTGGCATTCAGCCACGCGGCGATCCGCTCGCCCAGATAGCTGCCGGCGCCCGCGATCAGGATCCGTTTCATGGTTCCCCCTCCGTTTTTTTCGCGGTGTAATGCTTGCCTTCCTTGCCCTCGGCAATGCCCTCGCGGTTAAACACCTTGATAAAGGTGAGCGCCACGCATTTCACATCCAGCAAAAAACACACGTTTTGGGCGTATTCCCCGTCGCGAAGGGCTTTTTTGTCAATCGCCAGCTCATCGCGGCCATTCACCTGCGCCCAACCGCTCAGGCCCGGCAACACGGCGTTTGCGCCGTAAAGGTCGCGCCACGCGATCAGATCATCCTGATTCCACAGCGCTGGCCGGGGCCCAATCAGCGACATTTTTCCCATGAGAATGTTAAAGAGCTGAGGCAATTCATCAATGCTGGTGCGGCGCAAAAAACGGCCGCTGCGGGTGATGTAGCTTTGCGAATGGCTCAGCTGATGGGTGGGCACGTCGTGGGGCGTATCGGTGCGCATGGTGCGGAACTTGAGGATGTTAAAAAGCACCTTGTCCTTGCCGACGCGCCGTTGCCGAAACAAAACCGGCCCCGGAGAGTCCAGCTTGATCCAAAGCGCGGTTGCCAGCAGCACGGGGCTTAACACAATCAGGCCCACAGCGGACAGCACAATATCCAGCGCGCGCTTGACAAACCGTTGGTACATGGAATGTTCCTCCTAAGTGTCGGCGGCGCCGACGGGATGCGGCCCGCGAAACAGCGCGGGCTGGGGTGCGGATGGCCGCGTCGGTTTGCCCCGAACGCGACAGGCGCCGACGGGGCCGGACACGCCGCCCTGACGGTTGGGGTTGGATTTGCCGCCCCGATAGGTTGGCGTTTCCAAACGCCCGAAAGCGGATGCGCGCTATCGGCGATGTCCCGGCGGCGCGGCCGCAGGTTTGAAAAGCTCCATGGCGCGGGATGTCCGCGCAAGCGGGCTAGAAGGGAGGTCGCATCACTTTGCGGGGCTTACCGGCCCTGCTACCGCGTAGCCTCCTCGGCAGAAAAATCCAGCTGATTGTAAAAACGCGCCAGCGTCTTTTCCCCGATCCCTTTCACCAGCAGCAAATCCTGCGGGTAATCAAACGGGCCATTCTGCTCGCGCTCATCCACAATTGCCTGTGCGGTTACCGGGCCGACGCCCGCAAGGGTGTCCAGCGTTTGAAGATCGGCGGTGTTTACGTTCACAGTGCCATGCGGAAAGGGATCGGCTGCCACAACCGCGCGCCGCTTCCATTGCACCGGCACGCTCAGCCGTGTGGAAAACGCTGCCGTCTGCCAGTGCAGCCCGATCAGCCATAACCCCGCCGCGAGGGCCAGCATTGCGCAGACCCCCGCAAGCGCGGTTGTGCGGCGGGCGGTCACAGGTTTTTACGGACTTTCTGCCCCGCGGGGGTATCTTCCAGAATATAGCCAGCCGCCTTGATCTGGTCGCGCAGCTCGTCGCTCCGTTTCCAGTTCTTGTTTTGCCGGGCCAGCGCGCGTTCTTCCACCATCGCTTGCACCTCCGGGCTTACGTCGTCGGTTTGCTTCATCAGCAGGCCCAGCACGCCGGTCATGACCAGCATTTTGGCCTTGCCGTAGGCGATAGCCTGACGGCTCACGCCGGTTTGCGGAAGTTTGAAAACCTCCCGCACCAGCTCAAACAGCGCGCCCAGCGCGTCCGCGGTGTTCAGGTCGTCCTCCATGGCGGCGTTGAATTTTTCGTGCGCGCGGTCGGCCTCGGCTATAAAGGCGCGCTCCGCCTCATCAGGTTCCCGATCCTCCGCGCCGGTTTCCAGAAACGCGAGCTGGTCGCGCGCGCCGTACAGGCGTTCCAGACTGCTCGCGGCCTGAGCGATCAGCTCCCGGCTGAAGTTGATGGGGCTGCGGTAATGCGCCGAGAGCATAAACATGCGCACCGCTTCCAGATCAAACTCCTTGCCGATATCGCGCACGGTAAAAAAATTGCCCTTGGATTTGCTCATTTTTTCATTGTCGATGTTCAGAAAGCCATTGTGCATCCAATAATGCACGTAGGGCTTTCCGGTTGCGCCCTCGCTTTGGGCAATCTCGTTTTCGTGGTGCGGAAAGAGCAAATCCTTGCCGCCGCAATGGATGTCGAACGTTTCGCCCAGATAGGTCATGCTCATGGCGGAGCACTCAATGTGCCAGCCGGGTCGGCCCATGCCCCACGGGCTTTCCCACGCGGGTTCGCCGGGTTTCTGCGCTTTCCACAGGGCAAAATCGAGCGGATCTTCCTTGCGCTCGTCGGCGCTGACGCGCGCCCCGCTTTCCAAATCCTCCAGATTTTGGCCGCACAGGCTGCCGTACGGGGGGAAGGCCTTCACGCGGTAGTACACATCGCCGTCCACGGCATAGGCGAGGCCGCGATCCATCAGGCGGCCGATCAGCGCGATAATCTGCGGCATGTGCTCGGTGGCCAGCGGGTGCACCGTGGCCGGATGGATGCCCAGCGCACGCGCGTCGGTATAGTATTCCGCGATGAAGCGGTCCGCCAGCTCACGCACGGTGATGCCTTCCTCGTTGGCGCGGCGGATCATTTTATCGTCGATATCGGTAAAATTTTGCACAAAGGTCACTTCATACCCGCGGGATTCCAGATAACGGCGCAGCACGTCAAAAACAATGAACGGGCGCGCGTTGCCGATGTGGAAATAGTTATAAACCGTCGGGCCGCAGGCGTAAATCTTGGCTTTCCCCGGCTCGATGGGCACAAATTCTTCCTTTATTCGGGTTTGGCTGTTGTAAATCAGCATAGCGTTTCCTCCTTTTCGGGTGGCATGGCATCCGGGCAGGTGGCGCAGTTGCCGGAACATCGTCCAACCTCGTCGGAAGCGTTGGCAACCGTTGCGTTATCCGGCGAGCAGCCAAGCCGCTCCGCGTGCCGCGCGAGGCAGCGCTCCAAATGCGCGAGGCGCGTGTAAAGCGATTCCATCCGGTCCAGCATCGGGTCGGGCAGGTTCACCTGATCCAGATCCACATCGTCCATCGCGGTTTTTTTCCGCACCACGCGGCCCGGATTGCCAACCACGGTGCAGTTGGGGGGTACGTCCCTGAGCACGATCGCGCCCGCGCCAATCTTGCTGTGATCGCCGATATGGATAGGGCCGAGCACCTTGGCGCCCGCGCCGATGGTGACGCCGTTGCCGATGGTGGGGTGGCGCTTGCCAACGTCTTTGCCGGTGCCGCCTAAGGTTACGCCCTGATAGATGGTCACATCGTCGCCAATGATCGTGGTTTCGCCAATCACAACCCCGTCGCCGTGGTCAATAAACACCCGGCGGCCGATTTCCGCGCCGGGATGGATTTCGATGCCGGTTTGATGGCGGGAGCGCTGGCTGAGCCAGCGCGCGAGCAGGCTGTGGCCGTGTTTATAAAGGGTATTGGCGATGCGGTGAGCCTTGAGCGCCGACAGGCCGGGGTAGCACAGCCGAACCTCCAGCCGGCTTTTCGCCGCCGGGTCGCGCGCCAGCACCGCCGCGACATCCTCCCGCGCGCGCGCGCGCCGTTGCATCCAATTCATGCCTTTTCCACCTTTCTGACGGGCTGTTCCAGCCAATCCGCGGTTAGGCGGTCCGCCTGCCAGCCCCGGGAAAAAATGTCATCCAGTTCCCGGTACAAAAGCTCCTGCGCGTTTACGGGGCCGACGCCCTCCGCCGCTTTCCGGGTATAGGTGCCGTCCGGCTGCATCTGCCAGCTTTTCTGATTATCGTCCAGTTGCAGGCTCAGGATGTTCTCCACCGCGCGGCGGCAGGCCGCGTCCTGCACGGGGAACATCAGCTCCACACGCTTTTGCAAATTGCGGGGCATCCAATCCGCCGAGGACAGATACACCTCCGGGGAGCCGCCGTTTTCAAACCGGAACGCGCGCGCATGCTCCAAATGCCGCCCGACAATGGAAAGCACGCGGATGTTCTCGCTCATGCCCTCCACCCCCGGGATCAGCGTACAGATGCCGCGCACGATCAGGTCAATCGGCACGCCCGCGCCGCTGGCCTCGTACAGCGCCTCGATGACCTGCGTGTCCAGCAGGGAGTTCATTTTGGCGACGATGCCGGAGGGGCGGCCGCTCAGCGCGTGCTCCCGCTCCCGGGCGATCAGGGCCAGCAGCCTGGGCTTTAACTGATCGGGGGCTTTAGCCAGCGTCGACGTGCTGAAAACCGTGCTGTTGCCTTCCAGCCCGTAAAAGAAACGCGCCGCATCCTCGCCGAGGGCCGGATCGGCCGTGAACAGGCCCATATCGGTGTAAAGCTTGGCGGTGCCGTCGTGGTAGTTGCCGGTGCCCAAATGCAGGTAACGCCGCAGCTGACCGCCCTCCATGCGGGTAATCAGGAGGGTTTTGCTGTGGGTTTTGTACCCGGGCAAGCCGAAATTGACCATGCAGCCCGCTCGCCGCAGGCGATCGCCCTGCGACAGGTTATTTTCCTCGTCAAAACGGGCGCGGGATTCAAACAGCACCACGACCTGCTTGCCGTTTTCCGCGGCTTTCAACAGCGCGCGCACAACGGGGCTGTTGCTGCCCACGCGGTAGAGCGTCATCTTCACGCTGGTCACGTCCGGATCGGCCGCGGCCCGGTTGAGCAGGTTCAACAGCGGCTCGAAACTGTGGTAGGGATGGTACAAAAGCCAATCCTGCCGCGCGATCTGCTCAAACACATCCGGCCCGGCCAGCGCGGGCACCACCAGCGCCTCGCCGCGCGGGTATTTCAGCTCCGGACGGTCAAACTGCCCGTATACCGACAGCAGCAGTTTGCACAGGTCCAGCGGCCCGGTCGCCCGATAACGGCGCTCGGAGGACACGTTGAAACGCTTCATGAGCATGGAAAGCAGCTCGGCGCTCATCCGCTCCTCCACCTCCAGGCGCATCACGTCCCCGGCGCGGCGTTTGAGGAGCATATCCTTGACGGCGGTCGCCACGTCCTCCCGCTCGTCCAGCGGAAAATCCTGATTGCGAAGCAGGCGAAACACGGAGGCTTCCTCCGTCAGGTCCTCCGGGAAAAGCACGGGGAGGAACAGCCGCACCAGATCCTCCTGACGGATGTAGCAGCGGAGGTCCTCGGCGCAGGGCAGGTCGTAAATTCTGGGGGAGCTGGGCAGCGAAAGCGTAACGTAACGGACGGCTTTTCCGATTTTGGAACGCAGACGGATCATCAGATGCAGCTTCTTTTGCGAGGTAGGAGCGATTTCCTCCCCCCACGGAACCGCCTTGAGCTTGGGCATCAGGTCGTTCAGGAAGATCTCCTTCACACGGGCGCGCATGGCGTCCGTAAGCATAAAAATGGGGTACGCCTGTATGCCCTGATGGTACAGCTCGCTGTGGATGCCCTCATATAGCTGGTATTGCAGGTTTTGCTGGCGTAAAATGGCCTTGTTGACGCGCTGATACAGCTCCCTGCCGCTAAGCCCGCAGGGCGTGAGCTGCTCCGCGTCCGGCGACTGAGCGCCTTCCAGCAGGCGATGGTAGCGCACCTGCAAAAATTCATCCAGGTTGGAGGTTACGATGGCTACAAACTTGGCGCGCTCCAGCAGCGGATTGTCGGAATTGTCGCCTTCCATTTGAACGCGGTGGTTGAATTGCAGCCATGTCAGCTCCCGGTTGAGGATTCGGGGCTGGTCGTCCTTGCGTCTGCCGTTGCCATCCATGCGCGGTTTGCGCCCCCGTTCGTACTTGCTTCATGCCGTATGGTTCGGCCGTTATTGCCGTGCCCATAGGTAAATCTTATTATAGCATAGAGTGCGCGCCCCTTTCAAGGGCGAACCCACACGGGGGACGCGGGCCAGGTATGAGACAGGCCGCCGTTCCCGATCACGCTGGGTACAAGAACCCACACGGGGGACGCGGGCCAGGTATGAGGGGGGAGCGTGCCGCGCTCCGGGGCTTTTGAGCCCCTGAAAAAACGGGCGGCAGCAGCGTAAGGGCCTGACACGCCCGTCGCAGAAGCCTGACGCGCCCGGCAAGGGCAACGCCCGTCGCCCCGGTTGCGCAACGGGCTGAAATCCTGTATAATGCTGTGGAAAGCCAACCGGAACCGTTTGATAAGGCGCACATTTCCCCCGACCCCGCCCTGCGCGGGAGGGGCGGCCGGCTCGCGCGGGCGCGGACGCCGCAATGCCTTTGCGACGTCGCCCCCAATACAGTAAGGAGGCGTTTCCATGAAAGGAATCATCCTCGCGGGAGGCGCGGGTACGAGGCTGTACCCCCTGACGATGGTCACCAGCAAGCAGCTTTTGCCCGTCTATGATAAACCGATGATCTACTACCCGCTTTCAACGCTGATGCTGGCGGGCATCCGGGATATCCTGATTATTTCAACGCCGACGGATACGCCGCGCTTTCAGGATCTGCTGGGAGACGGCAAGCAGTACGGGCTTTCGCTCTCCTACGCCGTACAGCCTTCGCCGGACGGCCTTGCGCAGGCATTTTTGATCGGGGAACCGTTCATCGCGGGCGAGGCCTGCGCCATGGTGCTGGGCGACAACATTTTTTACGGCAACGGCTTTTCGCGCATGCTGCATGAGGCGGTGGAGAACGCCCAGCGCGGCAAGGCGACCATTTTCGGTTATTTTGTGAACGATCCGGAACGGTTTGGCATTGTGGAGTTTGATGAAAACGGCCGCGTGCTGTCCGTTGAAGAAAAACCCCAGCAGCCCAAAAGCAATTATTGCATTACCGGACTGTATTTTTATGATAAACGCGTGTGCGAGCTGGCCAAACAGGTCAAACCCAGCCAGCGGGGCGAGCTGGAAATTACCTCGCTGAACGACCTGTACCTGAAGGACGGCTCGCTGGTAGCCAAGGTGATGGGGCGCGGCTTCGCGTGGCTGGATACCGGCACCATGGACAGCCTTGCCGAGGCCACCAATTTCGTGCAGATTGTGGAAAAACGCCAGAGCATCAAGATCGCCGCGCTGGAGGAAATCGCCTATAATCAGGGCTGGATCGACAGGCCCACCCTGCTGTTCGCGGCTGAACGTTACGGCAAATCGCCCTATGGCGAACACCTGAAGCGTGTGGCGGAAGGGCGAATCCAATACGACCGCAACCGCGAAAACGCGGACTGACGCGCCTGACGCGCGGCTGGCGCACCCGCGATGCGCAACGGCGCAATCCGCGCCCAAGCCGTCAGGTTTTGCGTTCCGGCCCGGCAGCCGTGAGGCGCGGCGACTGGAACGACCGCCGCAGGGCGGGGGATGCTTATCACAGCTAGGAGGATGCTACCAGTGAAAATACTGATTACCGGAGGCGCCGGCTTCATCGGAGCCAACTTTTGCGAGTACGAGCTTGAAAATCACCCGCAGGATCAATTCATCTGCCTGGACGCGCTGACCTACGCGGGCAACCTTGCCTCGCTGACGGGGGTGCTGGCCGCGCCAAACTTTGCGTTTGTCAAGGGCGATATAGCCGACCGGGCATGTGTAAACGAGCTGTTTGAGCGCGAAAAACCCGATATTGTGGTCAATTTTGCCGCGGAAACGCATGTGGACCGCTCCGTGACCGATCCGGAGATTTTTCTGCGCACCAACATCATGGGCACGCAGGCGCTGATGGACGCATGCCGGAAATATGGCGTGGGGCGTTTTCATCAGGTTGGCACCGACGAGGTGTACGGCGATCTGCCGCTGGACCGGCCCGACCTGTTTTTCACGGAGGAAACGCCGCTGCACGCGTCCTCCCCGTACAGCGCGAGCAAGGCGAGCGCCGACCTGCTGGCGCTGGCGTATGCCCGCACCTTCAAGCTTCCGGTAACATTGACGCGTTGCAGCAACAACTACGGCCCTTACCAGTTCCCGGAAAAGCTGATACCGCTGATGATCAGCCGGGCGCTGGCAGATCAGAGCCTGCCGGTATATGGAAAAGGCGAAAACGTGCGCGACTGGCTGTATGTGAAAGATCATTGCGCCGCCATTGATCTGGTGATGCGCAAGGGTCGCGAGGGCGAGGTTTATAACGTTGGCGGGCATAACGAGCGCCGCAATATCGACGTGGTCAAGACCATCCTGAACGAACTGGGCAAGCCGGAAACGCTGATCGGCTTTGTGACCGACCGGCCCGGCCATGATCGCCGCTACGCCATCGACCCGGCGAAAATCCACGCGGAGCTGGGCTGGCTGCCCACCACCGCGTTTGAGGACGGCATTCGCAGCACGGTCAAGTGGTATGTGGAGCACCGCCAGTGGTGGGAGGAAATTCTCGCCGGCGATTATGCAAAGTATTACCAGAAGATGTATGGGAATAGGTAAAACCCGTTGGGCGTGAGCCAAACGGTCAAATGGAAGGAACGGCGCGCTCGTGCGCCTGCCCCGGCGTGAGGAGCAGCTTGGCTCACGCGCGGCGGGTGCAAGTCCGATTGCGCGTATCGCCGAGGAACGGCTGCGCGGTACGCCTTTTTAGCGCTGCCCACAGGCTGCGCGGGGCTTGGCAACCAAGCCTGACGGCACGGACGAGCTTCGGCTGTTGCGGGTTGCGCTGGGCAAGCGTGCGCAACCGTTTTGCTGCCTCATTTTACCAGCATTTTGATAGCCCCGCCCGCTTGACATCCCCAATGGCCAAGCATATAATAATGCCAGAGAACTTCCTGAAGTGTGCGCCAGCATCCTGTTTTTACCCACACTTCTGAAATGGGACTCGCGTTTGTCGGCAGATGTCAGGCCCCCGTCGAAAGACGTCAGGGGAAGGCAAAACCCGGCAGTAGAGTACCAGCCTGCTATACATAGCGGGTGAAAAATCGGGTGCAGCGGCACTTTGGGAACGCATCACTCTTCCGTTTTGAACCGGAGGAGTTTTTTATTGCCGGCGGTAGGCCCGCCGGGGCCGGTTCCCGGGCAGCCGCGAGCGCCTAAAAACGGTTGCCATACGGCAAAAGCATGCTATAATGGTCGGGAAAGCAGACCCCCCGCGCCGAAAGGCGGGCGGAAGGAGGATGCGGATGCAAAAACAGGTTTTACCCGGCAGCCGTGACGTGGCCCGCGCGGCCATCGAAATCAGCATGTCCCGCTCGCGCGACGAGGAGGAGCTGTTGAAAAAATCATTGGCCGCGGAGGGAATCCAGACCGCCGCGACCGATTTTGGCGGCGAGTTTGTGCCGTCGATTATCAAAATTGTCGAGCGCGCGGTGATTGCCGCGCGCAGGGAAGGCCTGATTGGCGAAAGCCATTTGGAAGAAGGCGGGGTCGCGGGCGCGGCGCGCGAGGCGCTCAATCAGGTGACCCCCAAGGCGCTTGGGATGAACGTAGGCGGGAAAATTGGCGTGGCGCGCTATCACGATCATGTGGCGGTGGCTGTTTTTTTTGGCGTGGGCCTTGGGCATTTGGATGAAATCTGCGTGGGGCTGGGGCACCGCGCTATTTAAGGCCGGCTCGGCTACGCGACCCCGACGCGGCGCAGCGCCTGCGCGGGCAGGAAAGGATGAAACGGCTTGAAGCATTTTACCATTGCGATTGACGGCCCCGGCGGTGCGGGAAAAAGCTCGGTGGCTGCCAATGTGGCCGCTAAACTGGGCGTGCTGCATCTGGACACGGGGGCGATGTACCGCGCCTTTGCCTGGCAGGCGCTCCGCGAGGGCCTGAACACAAAGGATGCGGAGGGCTTGGCCGATCTGGCGCGCCGCATCAAAATTGGCGTAACCTTTCAGGCGGGGGCGCAGCATACCTTTGTGAACGGTCAGGACGTGACCGCGCTGATCCGCACGCCGGAAATCAGCATGGCAACGTCGGATTGCGCCACGCAAGGCGCGGTGCGCAGCCTGATGGTGCGCATGCAGCAACAGCTGGCGGCCCGCCAATCCATGATTTTGGACGGGCGCGACATCGGCACCCGGGTGCTGCCAAACGCAACGCTCAAAATTTACATGACTGCCTCCGGCGAGGTGCGCGCCAAACGCCGCTGCGACGAGCTGACCGCCCGGGGCGTGGCCTGCGACTTTGCGACCGTGCTGGCGGACGTGCAGGCGCGCGACGCGCAGGATTCCACCCGAAAAATTGACCCCCTGAGCGTAGCGCCGGACGCGGTAACGCTGGATACCAGCGACATGACCCAGGCGCAGGCGGAACAGGCGGTGCTGAACTTGCTGGAGGAAAAAATGAAGAAGCGGGGCAAGTCGGCGGCCGATGGCCGCGTGCGGGAATCCTACACCTTTTTTTACCGGATGGCCATGTGGATTTCCATTTTTCTGTTCAACACGCTGTTTCCCGTGCGTTACCACAACGCGGAACGGGCGGACATGGACGCGCCCTTTATCCTGATCGGCAACCATAACAGCACGGTGGACCCGCTGCTGATCGGCTGGCGCATCCGCCGGTATCAGATCCGCTATCTGGGTAAAAAAGAGCTGACCAAACACCCGCTGATGAAAAGCATCTTCAAAAATATGACCATGATCTCCGTAGACCGGCACAACATGGACATGCAGGCCGTGCGCGCCTGCCTGAAAACGCTTCGGGAAAACCATGTGCTGGGCATCTTCCCCGAGGGCACGCGCTACAAAAAAACGCTGATGGGGGAAATGGAAAGCGGCGTGGCGATGATCGCCCTGCGCGGCAACGTGCCCATCCTGCCCGCCTACATTACCGGGAAGCCCAAGCTTTTCCGGCCGATTGACTGCTACTACGGCGAACCGTTCTCAGTGACGAAGTTTGCCGAGGCGGGTATTAACCGCGAAACCTGCGACGAAGTGCTGCGCTACATCGCATCGCTGTACCACGATATGGCGCAGGCGCATCTGGAAGCCAAACGGTAAAAGGCTCGCCGCTATCCGCCCCTGCGGCCCGCGCAAACGGCCCGCGCCGCCGTTTTCCCCCCTAAGGCCCGGCGCGTCGACCTCGGGGGCCTGCGGGGCGCGAACCGTACGAAAATCGAATTTTTGCGGTTTTGGCAATTAAAAAGAAGGAATCGCGTAACCCACGGCGAATAGCAACAAAGATATTGCTTTGGAGGTTCCCGCATGCCGATTCTAGTGGCGAAACACGCAGGTTTCTGTATGGGTGTTCGCCGAGCGGTAATCGAAGCGATGAAGGCCGCCGAGACGGAACAGGGGATTGTGACAATCGGCGAACTGGTTCATAACCCGGAGGTCATCCGGCAGTTGGAAGACATCGGCGTTCGGGCCGTTGATTCGCCCGCCGCGGCGACCGGGCGCACCGCAATCATCCGCAGCCACGGCGTAGCCCCGGCGGTTTACCGGGAGCTGGACGCGCGTGGCTTGAGAACCATCGACCTCACGTGCCCCTTTGTGCAAAAGCTGCACAGCATCGTGGCCCGGTACAGCGAAACCGGCAAAACGGTGATCCTGATCGGGCGCGCGGACCATCCTGAGGTGGTGGGCACAATCGGCTGGTGCCGGGGCAACGTGTATACGGTGCACGACCTGGCGCAGGCCGAAACCCTTCCGGAGATGGACGAGGCGCTGGCAGTGTCGCAGACGACGTTTCCCCACGAGGGTTGGGAGGCCATTTTGCCGGTGCTCCGGCGCAAGGTCGCCCACCTGACGGTGGAAGACACCATTTGCACCGCGACGGTGCTGAGGCAAAACGAAGCCAAGCAGCTTGCCTCCCGGGTGGACGCGATGCTGGTAGTCGGGGGGCTGGGCAGCTCCAATACGCGCAAGCTCTATGAAACCTGCAAGAGCATTTGCGACCGCACCCTTTTGGTAGAGCGCGCGGCAGATATTCCGCCGGGCTTTGCAGATATCCATTCGGAATCAATCGGAATCACCGCCGGCGCGAGCACGCCGGATTGGTCACTTAAGGAGGTTGTCACACGCATGACTGACAAGGAACAGATGGATCAGCGGGTTTCCGTGGAGGAGGCGGACAAGAGCAGCTTTATGGCTGACGTGGAAGCCACTCTGGTCAAGATCAGGCCGGGACAGTCGGTTACCGGGACGGTCGTCCAGATTACGGATGACGAGGTTTGCGTCAATATCGGTTTCAAATCCGATGGCCTGATTAAGCGCGAAGACCTGATCACGACGGATGTTAAGCTGGGCGATGAAATCGAGGTCGAAGTCGTCAAGGTAAACGACGGCGAGGGGAATGTTCTGCTGTCCCAACGCAACATCCTCAACCGCAAGGCTTTCGTGGCGCTTGTCGAGAAGTTCGAAAAAGGCGAGTATGTTGACGGCGTGGGCAAAGAGGTCGTCAAAGGCGGCCTGATTTGCAACGTGGACGGCATTCGCGCGTTCGTGCCTGCGTCGCAGCTCTCCAACCGCTATGTGGAAAAAATCGGCGAGTTTGTGGGCCAGCCCATGAAACTCAAGATCATTGAAGTGGACGAGCAAAAGAAACGCATTGTCGCCAGCCGTAAAGCGGTTATCAAGGAAGAAGCCACCAGCCGCAAGACAAAAATTTGGGAAAACCTCCATGAGGGCGACGTGATTAAGGGCGTTGTCCGCCGCCTGACCGATTTTGGCGCGTTTGTCGATATCGGCGGCGTGGATGGCCTGATCCATGTGACGGACCTGAGCTGGGCGCATGTGAAGCATCCTTCGGAGATTGTCAAGCCCGATCAGGAAGTGGAAGTCAAAATCCTCAGCCTTGATCCGGAGCGCGAGCGCATTCAGCTTGGCCTCAAGCAAATGCAGCCCAAGCCGTGGGATTTGGCGCCTGAAAAGTATCCCGAAGGCGCGGTTGTTACCGGCAAAGTGGTGCGCATTACCACGTTTGGCGCGTTTGTGGAGCTGGAGCCAGGCATTGACGGCCTTGTGCACATCAGCCAGTGCGCCGCTACCCGCATCAACAAGGTGGAGGACGCCGTGAATGTTGGCGATATCGTCAACGTAAAGGTGCTCAGCGTGGACCCGGAAGCCAAGCGCATCAGCCTGAGCATCCGCGCCCTGCTGGAGCCGGAGCACAAGGATGCCGCCGAGGAAGCGCCCGCTGAAACCGGCGCCGATGAGGACGCGGTGCCCGTGGATATCGACGCCGTTGGCAAACAGCTGGAGGACGAAGCCTCCAAGGATCAGGAATAAAGTATCATTTACATCGCCCGAGCTGAATTGGGCGATTGCGGGGCTGCTACGGTCAGGCAAGGCGTGCGCGGGGAGTTCCCCCGCTCGCCGGCGCAGGGCCGTGGCGGCTCTGTTTTGTACCCACGCGCGGCGTGGGTCGCCCCGCGCTTGCGGGGTATGGCGGATCGTGCTACAATGGTACACGAACCGGCCAGAGTGGCTTGAAAGCTTCCGGGCACGGGCCGGGCTTGCGGGAGGATAGGCATGGCAAACATCACGGATATTATCATCGAAGGTAAGGGCAAACGCCTGTACGCGACGGAAAACCCTGACGAGGCGGTCGTTTTTTACAAGGATGAGGCGCTGGCTTTCCATGGGCTGAAGCGCGGGCGCATCATCGGCAAGGGCGAGATCAACAACCGCATTTGCGAGTATCTTTTTACCTTACTCGCGCAAAAGGGCGTACCCAACCATTTTATCCGCCGGATTGACGAGCGCAGCTCGCTTGTTAAGCGCGTGGAGATTATCCCTGTGGTGGTGAAAACGCGCAACATCGTCGCGGGCAGCCTCGCGCGCCGCATTGGCTATCCGGAGGGCACGCGGCTGAAAAACACCGTGATTGAGTATTGCCTGAAAGATACCGATCTGGAAGACCCACTGGTGAACCTGACGCACATCACCGCCATGTCGCTGGCCACGGCGGAGGAAATTCGCCGCATGGAGCAGATCGCCGTGCGCGTGAACGAGATCCTGACGGAGGTGCTCAAGGAAAGCAGCATTGAGCTGATCGATTTTAAGCTGGAGTTTGGCCGTTTCCACGGCGAAGTGCTGCTTTCGGACGAAATTTCCCCCGATACCTGCCGTTTCTGGGACGCCTGCACGCACGAGCCGCTGGATATTGACCGCTTCCGTCACGATTTGGGCGATGTGGAGGACGCATACCGCGAGGTGCTGCACCGCCTGACCGGGTGCGTATATAAAAACGGCGAGGAGGATACCTGACGTGTTTGAAGGAAAAACGCTGATGATTACCGGAGGCACCGGCTCTTTTGGCGAGGCGGTGCTGAACCGGTTTTTGAATACCGATATCCGCGAAATCCGTATTTTCAGCCGTGACGAAAAAAAACAGGACGATATGCGTCACCGTTATCAGAATGATAAAATCAAGTATTACATCGGTGATGTGCGGGAGAAGGACTCGGTGAAAAGCGCGCTTTACAATGTGGACTACCTGTTTCACGCGGCGGCGCTCAAGCAGGTGCCCTCGTGCGAGTTTTTCCCCATTGAGGCGGTCAAAACCAACGTGCTGGGCACCGATAACGTGCTCTCCGCCTGCATTGAAATGGGCGTGCGCAAGGTGATTTGCCTTTCCACCGATAAGGCGGCCTACCCCGTGAACGCCATGGGCACCTCCAAGGCGATGATGGAAAAGGTGCTGATTGCCAAGGCCCGCACCGTTTCACCGGAAAAGACGCTGATTTGCGGCACGCGTTACGGCAACGTGATGTGCTCCCGTGGGTCGGTGATACCGCTGTTCATCGACCAGATCAAGGCCGGCAAACCCCTCACGGTGACCGACGTGGAAATGACCCGCTTCATCATGAGCCTGGAAGAAGCGGTGGAGCTGGTGCTGTTTGCGTTTGAACACGCGCAAACGGGCGATATTCTGGTTAAAAAAGCGCCCGCGTGCACCATCGGCGTGCTGGCCGAGGCCGTAAAGCGCGTTTTTAACGCGGATAATCCCGTGCGCACCATCGGCATCCGCCACGGGGAAAAAATGTTTGAAACCCTGCTGACCAACGAGGAGTGCATGAACGCGATCGATATGGGCGATTTTTACCGCGTGCCCGCCGATAGCCGGGACCTGAACTACGACAAGTATGTGGTGGAAGGCGACCAGACCCGCAACACGCTCACGGAGTTCAACTCCGGGAACACCGAGCTGCTCACGGTGGATCAGGTTGCGCAAAAGCTGCTTTCGTTGGAGTATATCCGGCAGGAGTTGGCTAACTGGGAGCGGTAGAAGATGAGCGTGCAGGCGATTGCGGATCGGGCCGCCCTTGTGCCGTTGTTTATGGGCTGGCAGGAAAATCTGGTTCAGGCTGCGCTGGACGGGTGCATGGGTCAGGCTTTTGCCAATAACAGCCTGACCGCCGCGCGGATTGAAAACGGCGATTTTGTTTTTCTGGCTGGAGACGCGAGCTGTGAGGAAGCGGAGGCTCTCGTAACGGGGAACGAGCATATTTCCGCGCCTGAAACGGCGATTTATGCGGCGAAGGAGCCCGCCTGGTACCCAGTGATTGAACGCGTGCATCACGGCCGGGCGACACGCTGCGAGCGCTATGCGATCCGAAAGGATCGGCACCGTTTTAACCCTGATACGCTGCGCGCCTACGCGGCAACTCTCCCGGACGGTGTGCTGTTACGGCCGATGGACGGCGAGCTGTATCGGTTGGCGATGGCTGAACACTGGTCACGGGATTTGGTGAGCCAATTTTTGAATGAAGCGGATTATGCGGCGCGTGGCCTTGGGGTCGCGGCGGTTCGGGGACGGGAACTTCTGGCGGGCGCTTCCTCCTACGTGGTGTTTCGGGGAGGGCTGGAAGTGGAAGTTGATACCCGGTCGGATATGCGGCGTCAGGGATTGGCAACCGCCTGTGGCGCGGCGCTGATTTTAAGGTGTCTGGAACGCGGACTGTACCCAAGCTGGGACGCGGCCAGCAGAGCCTCCGTGATGCTGGCAGAAAAACTGGGATATTTTGAGGATCACGCATATCCGGTGTATCGGGTTGTGAAATAGCGGCGAGCGGCCAAGGTATCCATGAAGTTTATTCAAGGTACGCCCCGCCGGAGCCAAGATGGGCCAAGGGTAAAAGCATTTGGCCCATCCTGGCTCCGGCGGGGATTTCTCAGCAGTTTAACGGGCCGTTCCTGTTGTCAGGAGCGGCCCGTTTGGTTATGGAACAAAACCTCGCCGTTGCAAAACCGAAGCAACATTTCCACCCCAGCCAAGGATCGGACTGTCCGTCACCCTTGCGCCTGCCTAAAACTTCACCATCCGGTAATACGTCTTGGCTGTTTTATGGTAAAACAGGCCGTACAGCGCCACAACCCCAAAAGCGGAAATAAAAGTGTTCAGCGCGATGTAGGGAACATCCATCAGGCCGAAAAGCTGCAACAGAAGCACCATCATGTGCAGCGACCCGGCCACATGACACACCGCGACCGCAAGCGGCAGGAAAAATACCAGCAGGATTTGCCTCCGCACCGTTGCGTGCACCTCGTCCCCGCTCATCCCCACCTTTTGCAAAATAATGAACCGGTCGTGATCCTGATACCCTTCGCTGATCTGCTTAAAGTAAATAATCAGCGCCGTGCCCATCAGGAAAATGGAGCCGAGGAAAATGCCCACAAACAGGAATCCTCCGTGCATGCCATACCATTCTCCGCGAAGGGAAGCCTTCACGCGCAGGTTGTGACCATCCCACTCCGGGGTTTGATCGTTCACAAGCGCATAGTACCGATCCTGCGCCGCCTGTTCGCCCAGCACGTTCCACTGGGTGGTAAACACGGGCTGACGATCCGCCTCGGCAGTACCGGACGCGTCAAAGATCGCGGATACCAACGCGTCATCCGGCAGCACAAGGTAGGTGCGGTTGATCGTCGCGCCGTGGCTCAGGCAGGGCGTTACCTTCAAGCGATCGATTTTACGCAGCGCATACGTGGCGTCGCCGAGGATCATTTCATCCTCAACATCCTTCGCGCTGGTTTGGATGCCGATTTCGTTCGGCGCAAGGTTCAGGGTTTCGCCTTCCAGCTGGGTATAGGTGGCCTCGTCCATCATCAGCACATCGTGCAGCATGCCGTAGGCGTTGATGTTGTCATACTGCAAGCGATCCTCGGAGAAAACCTTCCCCTGATCCATGGCGAACACAACCTCGTAACCGGTAAACGCGTAAAAATCCGTCACGGTTACCCCCGACTGCGCGGAAAGTTCCGCGTTGCGCGTGGCGACAGCTTCCTGGGAAGCCGCGTCGGACATGGTAATTTGCATGTCGCTGGGGTAATACTCGCTGAGCATCTTCTCCGAGCCGTTGTACAGGGCCACGGTGGTGCCGATGGTAATCATCGCCATAGTGCAGAGGATGGCGATGCTGGCAAGCCCCGCCGCGTTTTGCTTCATACGGTACAGCATCCCGGATACCGTGACAAAGTGGCGCGGCTGATAGTAATAGCGCCGGTTGCGCTTCAGAATTTTCAGCAGAGCGATGCTGCCGGATAAAAACAGCAGATAGGTGCCCACAATCACCAAAAGCACCGCCACCAGGAAAAGCGCGATGGCCGCCATCGGGTTTTGCACCATCTGGGCCATCCAATATCCGCCGCCCATGCACACAACGCCCAGCACCGCCAGAATCCAGCGCGCCTTGGGTTCGCGTTCCCCCGTCTGTCCGCCCCGCAAAAGCGTGATGGGATCGACGGAGCGCACCTGCACCGTATTGTAGAGGATCAGCAGCAAAAACAGCAGCGCGAACAGCCCAAGCGTGCCCAGTAGACCTGTAACGCTGACCGAGCCTACCAGCGGCACATCGATGCGCATCGCAAGGCGGATCAGCAAAAACATCAGCCGCCCCAGCAGGATGCCAAGCCCCAGCCCCAGCAGCATGGAAAGCAGCCAGGTCAGGCTTAGCTCATGAAAAAGCACCCGCGCAATGTGCTTTTTTTCCATGCCCAGAATGCTGTACAGCCCCATTTCCTTTTTACGCCGCTTAATCAGAAAACTATTGGCGTAAAACAGGAAGATGGCCGTAAACAGACCGATGACCACGATGCCCAGCGTCAGGATGGTCATAAACTGGATTCCGCCGTGCACCTTCGCCAGCCCGGGGTTGAAGGTAATCATCAGAAAACTGTACATCGCAAAAGTCAGCAATGTGGAGGCCAATAAAAACGGAAGGTAGGTTTGCCGGTTTTTCCACAGGTTATTGAGCGCCAGCCGGAAGTAAAGCAGCTTAGTCACCTGCCACACCTCCGTCGGTCAGCGCGGTCAGGGTCGAGATGATTTTCTGGTAGAACGCATCACGGCCCATATCCCCCGCGTAAAGCTGATTGTACACCTCGCCGTCTTTGATGAACAGCACGCGGCTGGCATAGCTGGCCGCCTGCGCGCTGTGGGTAACCATCACCAGCGTTTGGCCGCCCTGATGTATTTCCTCAAACATCCGCATCAGCTTGGCGCTGGCTTTGCTGTCCAGCGCGCCGGTCGGCTCGTCGGCCAGCACCAGCCTTGGGTTGGTAATCAGCGCGCGCGCGACGGCGGTGCGCTGTTTTTGCCCGCCGGAAATTTCATAGGGGTATTTGCTCTCCAGCCCCTGCAACCCCAGCCGGGTTACCAGCGGCACCAAGCGGCGCTCCATTTCCTCCAAGGGTTTGCTTTGCAGCACCAGCGGCAGCAGAATGTTGTCCCGCACCGAAAACGTGTCCAGCAGGTTAAAGTCCTGAAACACAAAACCCAAATTATCGCGGCGGAACGCGGCTTTCTCCGAATCTTTCACATCGGCAAAGGAGCGGCCTTCCAAAAGCACCTGCCCGCCGGTCGGGTGGTCCAGCGCAGCCAGAATATTCAGCAGCGTGGTTTTTCCGCTTCCGCTTTCGCCCATGATGGCGACAAATTCGCCCGCGTCCACCGAAAAGGTCACATGGGTAAGCGCCTGCACCTTCTGCGCGCCAAACCGTGTGGTGTATACTTTTTGCAGATTTTGCACATCCAATAACGCCATGGTGTTCATCCCTTCTGCGCTCCGGGGGGAGCTACGGGTACAGGATACCGCCTTTCAGCGGCGGCTGCCATAGCTTAGCCTTACGGCTGCCTTACAGTTTTGCAAGGCAGGGCGAAACCCTAATCAGGAAAAGACTTCGAAACGCTCGCGCCGCAAATCGAACGTGACGGTAACGCCCCCCTCCGGCGGAGAAGCGATCGACACCTGATGCCCCAGCTTATCGCAGGCCTGCTTACAAAGGTACAGGCCGATTCCGGTGCTCTTTTCCTGCTCGCGCCCCGTGCGCCCAATATGCCCTGTGAACCCCCGGTCAAAAACTCGGGGCAAATCCTCCGCGCGAATGCCTACGCCCGTATCCCGCACCGTGAGCACCTGCGGCCCCGCAAGCGCCACGGTGATCTCCCCGCCTTCAGGCGTATATTTGAGCGCGTTTGTCATCACCTGCATGAGCGCCATGCCCAGCCATTTGGGGTCGGAAAGGGTCGAGCCTTCAAACGGCTCCATGCGCAGGCTGATTTTCCGATACAGAAAAATAGGGCGCAGGCGTTTAACGACCGTGCAGCACAGCGGGTACAGCGGCACGTCGGTCAACGCCAGATCGTTATGCAGGCTTTGCAGCCGTTGAAAGTTCAGGGCCGCGTCCGCATATTGCCCAATCTTGAACACTTCCTGCCGCAACAGCTCCCGGTCAATCGGCTCGTCGCTTTGCGCCATCAGGTCCAGCGCGGCGATGGGCGTTTTAATCTGATGCACCCAAAGCGTAAAGTAATCCAGCCGTTCCCGTTCCGCCGCCGCCGCCGAGGCGATGTCCCGGTTACGCGCCTGCTGATAGGCCACGGAGAGTTCGCGGAAGTTCTCCTCCGCCGGCCCGTCCGCTTCGGGAAGCGCCTCGGCGTCGGGCGGCAGGTGCTCCATTGCCTCCCAAAGCCGGAGCTGCCGCCCCGTATAGCGCGTAAAGGAGCGAATGCCCGCATACCCAAGCCCGAAGGCAACCAGCAGCAGCGTATAACCCAGCTCGCGCACATTGCCCTGCCCCAGCAGGTGCATCAGCACAAAAGCGGCGGGCACCAATAGACCCGTGAGCGCGGCGCTGCGAACGCTTCGTAGCCAACCCGCAAGCAGGCGGCCCAGTTTTTTTTCGTTCATTCATCCTCCACCAGGTAGCCCTGCCCCTTGCGTGTGGCAATCAGGTCCGCAAGCCCAAAATCGTCCAATTTTTTACGAAGCCGCGCAACGTTGACGGTCAGGGTGTTGTCATCAATAAAGCAATCGCTGTCCCACAGGCGTTGCATCAGCGTGTCGCGCCCTACCACCGTGCCTTTGTGTTCCAGCAGCGTTTGCAGGATACGGCACTCGTTTTTGGTCAGCTCCAGCTTGCGATCCTCCAGGCGCAGCACGCTCTGGCCCGCGTCCAGCGTTGCGCCGCGGCATGCCGGCGCAACCTGCACGCCCGCAAAATCATAGGCCCTGCGAAGAATCGCCCCGATCTTGGCCACCACCACGTCCATATCAAACGGTTTGGTAATAAAATCATCCCCGCCCATGGACATTGCCATCACCATATCCATGCTGCCGGTATTGGAGGAGATGAACACGATGGGCGCGGTGGAAACGCGGCGGATGTTTTCGCACCAGTGATAGCCGCTAAAGCAGGGCAACGTGCAGTCCATCAGCACCATGTGCGGGCCTGTGCGCACAAACTCCGCCGTAACGTCGCGCAAATCCGCGCAGGGGTACGCGTCGTAACCCCACTTGCGCAAGCCGGAAGCGAGCAGGCGCGCGATGGTCGGGTCATCCTCCACGATCATGATTTTGAACATAAGCCCTCCCGTGGCGAAATGTCAGCGAAGCGTGCGCCGGTTTCCGCGCAGCCGTCCGCGCCGCGGGCACAGCGGCCAAGCGGCGGCGGCAACGTCCGCTTTTCATCATTATAGCCTTGCGCGCGGACGAAGGCAAGCGGCCGCCCGAGCGCGTGCGATTTCCCTTGCTAAAACGGTAAATTTTGGTTACAATAGGCTCGGCGATTTAATCTGAAAATAAGGACTGATACTGGATGAAAAAATTCTTCTCGGATTTCAAAACGTTTGTCATGCGCGGCAATATTCTGGATCTCGCAGTCGGCGTCATGATCGGCGGCGCCTTCGGCAGCATCGTCAGCTCTCTGGTGAACGACATCTTCATGCCGGTGATCGGGCTTTTACTGGGAGGCCTGAACGTATCCGGCGCGTTCCTTGCTTTGGACGGCAAGGTATACGCCACCAAGGACGCCGCCACCGCCGCGGGCGTGGGCACGCTCAACTACGGAATGTTTTTACAAAAGATTATCGATTTTATCATCATGGCCTTCTGCGTATTTCTGTTCATTCGCCTGATGGCCAAGCTGATGCCCAAGAAACCCGCGAAGGAATCCCGCAAGTGCCCCTTCTGCATGCAGCCGATTGACGACAAGGCAACCCGTTGCCCGCACTGCACCAGCCAGTTGGAAACGGTGGAAAAGCTGGACTGAGCGTTTCCGCTTTGCAGAGGCCGAAAAAGTGCCAGAGGCTCAATGAAACACAAGCAAAAAGGCCATCCCCAAAACAGGGATGGCCTTCTTGCTGCGTATGCGGAATAAAGTGCCATGCCGCTCGCCTCATAACCCTGCGGGCTGTTCGCTCGCTTCTTTAGCAAACGCACCGGCGCAGGCTTTGGGGTTCCACCCCAGCCCCGGCCAAGGGTTTCACCCTTGGAACCTGACAAGGGATTTCATCCCTTGACCCGGTTTCGCTGCGGCGAGGGTTGTTCAGCAGTCTGAGGGCCATCCCTGTTTCGGGGATGGCCTTCTTTGCTGCGTAAGCTCATACCGCTCGCCTCACAGCCCTGCGGGCTGTTCGCTCGCTTCTTTAGCAAACGCCGCGGCGCAGGCTTTGTGGTTCCACCCCTACCCCGACCAAGGGTTTCACCCTTGGAACCTGACAAGGGACTTCATCCCTTGACCCGGTTTCGCTGCGGCGAGGGTTTTTCAGCAATCTGAGGGTTATCCCTATTTTAGGGATGGCCTTCTTGCAGTATATGCGGAATAAAGTGCCATGCCGCTCGCCTCATAACCCTGCGGGCTGTTCGCTCGCTTCTTTAGCAAACGCAGCGGCGCAGGCTTTGGGGTTCCGCCCCAGCCCCGGCCAAGGGTTTCACACTTGGAACCTGACAAGGGACTTCATCCCTTGACCCGGTTTCGCTGCGGCGAGGGGGAAACAGAGCGGGAGGCCGGCGACATGTCGCGCCGACCTCCCTCAGCTCAGGATGATCCCCCGCCCGGCTTAAATTTTCTGCCAGCTCACACGCAGGCTGGTTCTGCCAAGCGTTAACACATCGCCGGCATGCAGCACCGTGGGCATCATGATTTTGACCCCGTTGATCTTCGTGCCGTTGGAGGACTTCAAATCCTCAATGCGCAACGCGCTTCCGTCATAGGTGAGCTTGGCGTGCGTGGCGGAAATGGTCGGGTCGCTGGTGATCACCAGCCGGGCCTCGCGGGAGGAACGCCCCACCACAAGCGATTCCATCATATCCGCCGAGAATGCCTGATCCTGATTGGTGCCTACCTGGGTCAGGGTTACGCGCAGTCGCGCGCTGAGCGCGTTCCGCTCCATCACCGGCTCCGTGTGCAGGTCATCCTCGGAAATCTGGGTTTTATGGCCGCCCTGCGCCGCTTCGGGCACCGTTTCGTTCAGCTCAGAGGAAGGGCCGTCGTCCATCACCGCGCCGCGCTTGCGCCGACGGCTTACCACGATCAGCGCAACCACAAGCGCCAGCAACACAACGCCAAGCCCGATCAGGATGTACAGAATATAATCGTCCGGGAAAACCAGTATGTCCGACGGTTTGTCTGTGGGTTGCCCACCACCTCCTGTGGTTTCCGGGGAGGTGGGTTCGGTCGGCTCCGGCGTCGCGGTGGCAAGCGCGGCAACCTTGGCGGCAATGTCGGCAATCACAGCGGGCGTGAGAGTCGCCTCGTCCTTGAGCACGCGTTTCGCGTCCGTGAGCGACAGGTACAGCGTGCCGGCGGCCGTCTGGGTGATCGCGCTGGTTACGTCGGCTTGCAGCAGCAGGAAGCGCTTCTCGTTATCGGTAACCACAGCGGCAAGGGTTTCCGCCGTCGTTTTACCGGTGACGAGGGTATCCGCGCCGCCCACGCTCGCGCGGGCCAGGCTGCCGAATTGATTGGCCTGCGTTACGCGGCGATTATCGGTTTCGTCGGTAACAAAGGCGTAGGTATACAGCGTAAAGGGCTGTTTGGCAACCAGTTGCTGCAATTCCTGCTGAGTCATGCCGGTTTCATCGCGGGTTTCGCCGGTGGAAAGCACCACCAGGCATGCGCGCGGTTTCACATCCACGGCGGTTTGCAGGTAGGTCAGGGCGTTTGCGATGCTCACGTTCAGCGTGTCCGTCGCCGTGCTTTTCTCCACGCCGTTCAGGGCCTGCTTGAGCAGATCCTTGCCGCCGGTCAGCGCAAGGTTGGCGGTATCCCCGCCCGTCAGCAGGATCGCCGCGTTATCCGCATCCCCCAGTTGGTTAATCAGCAGGGTCACGGTATCCTTGAGCAGAGAAAACGAAGCGGATTTCATCGCCCGCGGGGTATCCAGCAGGAACAGGTACGTCGTGCCCAGCTCGCTGCGGTTGTAGGAACTGACCGAGGTGATCTGCACATCGGCGCCGTCAAGGCTCATCGCAAAGTTGGACGGTTGCAGGTTCCCTTCCACGCTGGTAAAAACCGTGGTATTCAGGGAGCCGGCCTCCCCGCTGAATGCGCTTTGAATCTGAAGCGGCTGCGCGGTATCCGCGATCGCCTGGGAACCCAGGCAAACGATCAGCGCAAGCGCGAGCAGAGCGAACCGTTGAATGCGTTTCATAATCTTACCTCCTGCATTTCCTACAATTTCGAAACCATGAATTTTTCGGCGCCAATCTCAATCGAGTCGCCGTCCCGCAGGGCGACCGCGTCGCCGTCCGCGTTGATGCGCGTGCCGTTGAGCCGGGTTCCGTTGCTGGAATGCTCATCTTTGAGCAGGTATGCGCCGCCGTTTTGCCGGATGCTGGCGTGCAGGCCGCTGGCTTGCCGATCCTCCGCAGGGATCAGGATGTTCGCGCGTTTCGGGTCCCGGCCCAGCAGCATCGGTTCCCGGTATTCCAGCCGCTGATCCTTCATACTGCCAGCCACGCAAACCAGCGTTAACCGGCCTTTCGGCTTGGAAGGGGACGGTTGCGCCGCCTGAGAAACCTCTGAAACCTTGGAAACCTGCGAAGCCATCGAAGGCTGTGATTCCATGCCTTCTCCCGGTTGCCCCGCGGCCAGCGCATCCACCACCGCCGTATGGGACCACCGATCCTCCGCCGGCTGATACCGGCCAAAGAACATCACGATGTTTTCCATAAGCGACAGGGGGACGATGCCGCGCACTAGATTGCGGATCAGGCTCTGGGCAATGGTAACGCCGCCGGGCGTTTCGCTGCGCACACTCAGCTTCAAAAAGCGCTCCCCCAGCGTTGCAAAGGGGTAGGAAAACACCAGCCCGGAGTTGATAATCAGCATCAGCAGCCATCCCAAAAGCAGGCCGGAACCGCTCAGCAGAATCGACGGAAGGCCGCAGAAAACCAGCACGTCCAGCAATAGAGCCAGCAACCGGCGCATGGCCAGCGATCTGGCGGCGTTTTTCGCCTCCGGCGTAAGCAGCGTATCCTTCTTGGAATGGGGATCAGGATCAGGATCAGGGTCGGGTATGGGCTTAGGTTCGGGGATTGATTTGTGGTAAATCGCTTTATACAGCTCGCGCCGGAGGGTGTCGATATCCTGATACCGGTCCTTGGGGCGCAACGTCATGCCGCTGAGGATCACCTGATCCACCGCTTTGGGGATGCGGGGCACAAACGCGGAGGGCGGCAGCAGCGGATCCTGCTCCAGGGTGCGGTCGCGCGCGGGGGTTGGGCTTTTGCCGGTCAGGGCGGTATAGAAAGTGGCCGCGAACGCATATTCATCCGTCCACGGGCCTTGCTTGTCGCCATCCCAGTTTTGCTCCAGCGGGGAGTACCCGTTTTTTCGCACCTCCGGGTAGCTTTGGGTAAAGGATTCCACCGCCACGTGCGCCGCGCCGAAATCGATCAGCTTCACATGCTGAATCGCGCCCGGCTCGGGCGGCTTCTCCTGCGCCGTTTCCGTACAAAGCAGGATGTTGTCCGGGCTGATGTCCCGGTGCAGCACGCCCTTCTGGTGCACAAAACTCAGCGCCTGCATGATCGGCTCCAGCAGCACATACGCTTCCTCGGGGCTGAGCGGGCGGCCCAGCGCCAGCAGGTATTTATGCAGGTCCAGCCCATGGAGCATCTCCATGGTGTAATACGCCGTATCGTTTTCGTCAAACAGCAGCAGCACGCGCACAATGTTGGGGTGGGAATCCAGCAGGTGGATGGTGTTTGCCTCCTTATGAAAGCTGCGCAACACCCGCTCGTAGGTTTCCCGCTTTTCATCCTCCACAAACAGGCTCTTCTGGCTGCGGCTCGCAAGGTAACGGGGCATAAATTCCTTAACTGCCACACGTTTGCCGGTTTTGGTGTCCAGCCCTACATAGGTGATGCCAAAACCGCCCCGCCCCAGCTTGTTGCCAAGGATGATGCGCCCGTTGAGCAGCGACGTGCCGGGCGGGAGAATATCCGTATCCTTGCCCGCGGCGACTGCCGGGCGGCCGCAGGCCGTGCAGCGCCCTCCCGCCAGGGTGGGCGTCATGCAATAGTAACACAGGTCTTGCGCCATGAGCGTTTACTTCTCCTCCCATGAGAAATCGTCACCGCACAGGGGCTGGAACAGCAGCGTCGTATCCCCCATGCGAACCTTGTCATGCGCATTCAGCATGGACATCTGGTTGGCAAACAGGGGCTTATCATTCAGGTAGAAAAAATTGGTGACGCCCGCGTTCGCCCCAATGGCGAAAGTATGGCTCAGCGGATCGTAGGCGATCCAGCCCATGGGCTTTTCGCTGATTTTATTATCGCCGGTAATCATTACATCCAGCCCGTTGCCGCGGCCGATCTGGTTATAGCTGGCATGCAGCCGGTAATCCATGCCGCGGTTTACCCCGCCAGTGCAGATCAGCCAACCGACCACAGGGATCACCTGACTTTTGCTGTTCTGAGCGGCCGGCATCCAATCCACTTCCGTTTCGCCGTGTGCGTCACGCACAATCTCTGTGGCGCCCACATCGTCATCCGGGATATCGCCGCGTTGGGTTTCCCCCACCGAGGAAGTATCCACCAGCGATTCCGTCGGGCCGTAATCCTCGGTGAAGTCCGTAAATGCCGTCTGGTTTTCGTTCATTCCGTTTTTCATATGCCAAACTCCTTTCATGCAAAGGGCTACGAGTGCAGGGTGTATGCGTTATGCTTATTGCCCAGATAAAGCGTTTGCCCGCGGTGCATCACGGTCGGCTTGCCGCCGGTCAGCTTCACATCGTCAATATAGGTGCCGTAGGTGGAGTTTTCATCGGTTACGGTCACGCGGGTACCGTCAAAGCGCAGGGTACAGTGCAGCGCGCTTACGCCCGGGGTTTCCTTGGGCAGCGCCAGCTTGCAGCGTTTCGGGTCCCGCCCGATGGAGAGCTTATGCCCCAGCGGGTAGCGTTTACCGTCCGCTGAAACCAGCACGCGACCCGCCGATTTCCCCGGAGCCTTCTGCGCGGTTTTACCGCCGCGCATCTGCCGCCATACCATGACGCCGACCGCCGCGATCGCCGCCACCAGCGCCAGCACGATCATCAGCCACAGGCTGATGCCACTGCCGCTGGTTTGGAAGGGAATGCGCTCATCCTCCAGTACACGGATCACTTCGTTGGAGGAAACGGCAAACGCCTTGTTGGGGTCCTCCGTGGAGCCGTAAGTGTTCACGCCCAGCACGTTGCCCTGCTCATCCACCAGCGGGCCGCCGGAGTTGCCTCCGTGAATGGACGCGTTTGTCTGGATAATCTCGCCGCCATCCTCGCTTTGCGGCCCCGGAATCACGCGCCCAACAATGCCGTCGTTCAGGGTCAGGTCGCTGATCTTGGAACTGAGCTGGCTGTACGCGGCCTTGGTCTTGATGGCATCCGCCGAATCGGGGAAGCCGATCGTGTATACCTTGCTGCCAATTTCAAGGTTATCAAAGGCGCGAAGGGAGCACGGCTGCCGCTCTGCGGTGGGGGTGTTGAGGCACAGCACGGCCAAATCGGGCTTATCCTCGTCATTCATGAACACCAGATTCGCCGGCTGCGCGGTATTGATGCCGTCCAGAATGATCTCATAGCTGACGTCGGTTTTCACGGCGACGGCTTTGCCGGTGTCCGGATCGGTAACCACGATGTAGGGATCCACCACATGGCGGTTAGTCACAAAGTAGGATACGGGGCCGTTGCCCTTGCCGACCGCGAAGGCGCTGCCCAGCGAGTATTGCACAAGCTCATCGCCATAGTAATGGTAGGTGACCACGCGGACAACGCTTTTGGAGGCGATCTGGTACCCGGTTGCCGCCAGCGCGCTCGCCGTGCCAAGCAGAAGGATCAGTGCCAGAGCGAAGGCCAGCATTCTTTTTTTCATTCTCATTTTCATTCTCCTCCGTTGTAGGCTACAATCACTACAGTCGCGTTATCCTGATGGGCGCGCTGATGGCTCTCGACCCGGCGCACAATCTCATTGGCCGCGGCCGCAGGTTCCAGCCGTTGCGCATTGATGATTTCCGCCTCGCTCAGCGTTCCAAACACCCCGTCGCTCAGCAGCAGCACGCGGTCGCCTGCCACCAGCGGAATGGGGCGAACGTTGCGGTCCATCAGTTTGAGCCCTTCCTTGCCAAGGAAACCGGTAATCGCCTTGCGCCGGCGTTCCGACAGTTCCTCCGCCGGGCGTTGCCCGAGGGCCGCCTGCACATCCGCCTCCGCGCCCAGCACCTGTTCGCGGTTCAGCTGCAAAAGCCCGCCGGCGCGGTACAGCAGAATCCGGCTATCGCCAACCGAGGCAAAGTAAAGCATCTTGCCCACCACCAGCGCGGCCACCAGCGTGGAGCCGCAAGGCTCGCTTTTGGACTGGTTTAACGCGAGCACATCACGGTGCGCCCCAATGACCAGCTTGAGCAACCTCTGGGCGGGGTCCTCCGCCGCATCCATCCGGGTAAAGCCGCCAAGCAACCCGCGCGCGGCCGTGGTGCTGGCCAATTGACCGTCGCTCATGCCGCCCACGCCGTCCGCCACCGCCGCCAGCACGCCTCTGCCGGCCACCAGCGCGGGGTCGCGGTATTCGGAGTAGCACAGCGCGTCCTCCTGCTCCTCGCGGGTGCCGATGTGCTGGGCCGTGCCAATCTGAATGGCGCTCGATTCCAAAATCGGCTCGGTTTGAGCCAAATCCTCGTCCATCGCGGGTTCCGTTGACGCAAGGCCGCGCCTGCTTTCCATGCCGCGTTCCGTGGGCTTGGCCGCACGGCTCCGTTTCAACAGCAGCACCGCACCCGCCGCCAACACCAGCAACAGCGCGGGTATTATCAGCCAAAGCAGTGATGGGCCGCGCGGCGGATTCACAGGCGGCTCGGCAGGGATGACCGTGGCCGTCGCAAACGCCGTAGGGGTCGCCGTGGGTACCGGCGTTTCCGTGGCTACCGGCGTTACTGTGAGCACCGGCGTCGCGGTGGGTTCCACCATTTCAGTGGGTTGCAATACCTGCCCTCCCAGCGCCGGCGTGCCGGTCGGTTGCGCTGGCGCGGCGGTGTAGGGCAACGCGGCAGGCTCCGAAAACGCGGGCGTTGCCGTCGCCGCCGGCGATTGGGTTGGCACGCGCGTAGGCGTAGGCTTTTGCAACGTAACCGCGGGCATCACGGTGACGATCGGCGTGCCACTGATGGCTTTTTGCGTTAGGGCTGTATTAGCCACGTTTGTCACATCCTTGTTTTCTGGGTTTCATTGCCCACCAACAGCAGGCTGGCATTATCCTGTTTGGGGTGCGCGGCGGCAATCACCTGATCGATCACCTGATCGGGCGCCGTATCAAACGGGCCTTGCAATAGCCGGCAGAGGACGTCATCCTTCAGGGTGTTGGTGATGCCGTCGCTCATCAGGGCGATTCGGTCGCCCGGCAGCAAAACAAACGGGGTGAGGTTGCGGTCTACCGCCTTGAGCTGCGCCATGCCCAGATGGTTGGTCAGCGCGGCGCGCCGGGTGTTGTAGAGGGCTTCTTCCTCGGGCAGGTAACCAAACGCGGCCCGTTCGTCCAACACCGCGCCCAGCGTATGCTCGCGGTTTAACTGGATCAGCCCGCCCCCGCGCAGCAGGTATATGCGGCTGTCCCCACAGGAAAGGAAGGAGCAGCGGCCGTTGCGCATGAGCACCGCCACCACCGTGGCGCCGCCCTCGTTATCTTCCCGGTGTATCCGCAGGGCCTCCGCCTGCGCCGCCATAAACAGGCCCAGCAGCTCGGTGCAGGGGTCCGCCTGCGGCGGTTCGCTGCGGAAACGCGAAACCATCGTCTCGGTGGCAACCTTGCTGTAAACGGCTCCGCGGTTCAGGCCGCCCATCCCGTCGGACAGTACCGCGAGCAGCCCCTTGCGTTCATATACCTCCGCGGAGGACGCGGCGCACGCGTCCTGTTGATCGGCTCTTGCGCCCAGATGCTGTTTCCAGCGCACCCGTAACGGTTGATTCACTCTTTCCATGTTACCACCTCTCTAATTGATCCAAAACCGCAATCCCGGGTTGGCCGCGCATTGGGCTGGCCGCGGCATCCCCGGCGCAGGCAGCCGCCGCGCGTCCGCCGAGTGTTGCGGGATTCCCTGCTTTATCCGTGAGACGCTCTCACGATGGGGTCAGTATAGCGCGCCCGATCCGGAAAAAGTCGATTCAGGGTCGACATCCGAATCCCTTGCCGGGCGTATGCTATACGCACGGTGGAGGCGGGATCGCCGCCATCCCGAAGCATAGTAAAAACAGGGGGTGAGGATGATTCTTTTTATGTTTTCTTTTTCCATAGCAAAAATTGGCCGTATCAGGGTTCTATGGTTATGATATACTATAACCGTCATTTTTTGACACGTTGAGAGGCTGATCGGAACTCATTCCTTTTCCCCCCGCTGACCAATTCATGTTACATTATATACTAAATCGGCACCGTTTTGACATAGGTACAAAGAAAAATCTGTAAGGGGCGTGTGATATCATGGATATCCGGCGATTCTGTTTTCAATGTATGGCGCCACTGGAAATTGAGGAGCAGGTGTGCCCGCACTGCGGCTACAACAACCGCGTGCGCGTGAACGCCAACGGCTGGCTTCCGTTTTGCACGATCAAAAAGCGGTACCTGATCGGCAAGGCTTTGGGGCGCGGCGGGTTTGGCGTGACCTACATCGGCATGGATCTGGCGCTGAACCGCCGCGTTGCCATCAAGGAATACCTGCCCACCGATCTGGTGCGCCGCGATCAGGGGCAAAGCGTGCTGGAACCTTTTGACGAGGAAAGCCGGGTGCGTTTTGAAAAGGGGCGGGAACGCAGCCAGCAGGAAGCGCGCACCATCGCGGCCCTGACCGACGTGCCCGACGCCGTGAATGTGTTTGACGTGTTGATCGCCAACAACACGCTCTATATTGTGATGGAATACATTGACGGCATCACCCTGCGTGAAAAGGTCAAGCGGGAGGGGGGCAAAATCGCGCCCGAACCGCTGCTGAAAATGCTCGCCCCCATCTTTAAAACGCTGGAGCAAATTCACCAGCAGGGCATTATTCACCGGGATGTAAGCCCCGATAACATCATGCTGCGCAACTCCAACGGCCGCGCCGTGCTGCTGGATTTTGGCGCGGCGCACCCCTACGAGGAGGGCATGGAAAGCGAACATTCCACAAGCCTTCGCCCGGGGTATGCGCCGGTGGAGCAATACAGCGGCAAAAGCCGGCAGGATGCGCGCACCGACGAATACGCGCTGTGCGCGACGATGTACTTCGCTATCACCGGGCAAAAACCGTCCGCCGCCATGGAGCGGGCCTTTGGCGATTCCGAACTGCCGCCTCCCTCCACGCTGAACGTCGCCATGCCGGCCGCGTTTGAGGCTGTGCTGATGAAGGGCCTCTCCGTGAAAGCCGAGGATCGGTATCCCAGTATCGAAGCGCTGGAAAACGCCTTTCACACGGCGCTGCAAAACACGGATTCCCAATTGCTGAACGGCGATATAACGGATCCGAAGATACCCACGCCCACCCCGCCTGTTGCCCCCGCCCCGAAAAAGCGGAACCCCAAAGTGCTGATCGGCGTTTTGGCGGCGGTTGCCTGCCTGTTTGCGGGTACGGCGCTGTATGCGTTGCTGGGGCCGCACCGGGCCGACAGCCTCCCATCCGGCGCGCCAACTGTAATAGCAGTCAGTAAAACGGCCGCCCCGGCCGTACAGTCGGAAAGCCCGACCAGTGCGCCAACCGTAACGGCAGCCAGTGAAACAGCCGCCGCGTCTGTACAGACGGAAAGCCCTGCCCCCACGCAGACCACCGCCAATCCGGCAAGCATTGCCACTACGCCCTTACCCCTTGCGCAGCTCACGAAATATGCCGGGGAATGCCGCCAGATCGATGACGCAACCGTTTACGTTTCGCAGGATGGATGGCTTTTTGATTTGGACGGTAGTATTGACGCACAGGGTCAGTCGCAGGCAAGTCTGTTGGGGCTTACGAAAAGCGACAGTCACAAGGATATCAGCATCCTGACCATCCCGGAAACGGTCGACGGTTACCCAGTGGACGCAGTCGATTTTTACTTCAGCGAAAACTGTTATGCGCCTGAAAATGTCAGGGTTTTAATGCTAAGTGAAAATTTGCGCGTATATGTCTTTAACTCTTTCCAAATGTTTGACCATTTGGAAACCGTAAGCGGTGGCAGCAATCTGGCGTTCTGCCATTTTTACGCGGCTTTTTCACCCAAATCTCCGTATTATCTGTCCAGCATCAACCAAAACGTGGTTTTGGGGCAGGGCGTGCTGGTACACGGCGCAATTGAGGAGGGGGCATCCAGCCGCGCGGCTAATGTGGAGGAAGGCGTTGTCAGCATTGCGCCAAACGCATTTAATTCTATTGACCGCGACGGCAACGAGCAAAAGTCTGCGTTTGATACGGTCAACCTCCCCGCCAGCCTGAAAGCACTCCGAACCGCCTCGTTGGAAGGTTTTAACGGAAAAACGTTGCGGTTCCCGGATGGCGTGGACGTAGAATACAGACTGTTTGGCATCACGGCTCCAGAAAACCTTACCGAAATTCAGGTCGGTAAAGGTGTTACTTTCGATTATTCGAGCAGCGAACATTATCAATCCTCACCGAACAGAGCCAGTTTTGAGTATTATACCTTTACCGGCACTCTCTACCTGGAGGATGGCGAAACGCTGCCCACCCTATACGGCCTGTTTGCGGAGGATAGCCATTTTACCCTTGACTGCCTGAGCGGCGCCGTACCCGCCGATCAAATTCCGGATTCGGTAACCGTTTCATACCGCGACGTAGCCACGCCCGCCCCCACCGCAACCCCAACAGCTAAACCCACAGCCTCTGATGCGGAAACCGTGTACGGCACCGTGATGGACGAACAATCCTACTACAATGGAGAAACCATCTACCGTTCCGGGGATGGCTGGCTGTACCTGAGGGTCGACAGAATCAGTGTCACAGGCTTCGACATCTACCTGTGGGGTATCGCGGCGGATAACACCTTGGACTTTACCTCCAATACCCTAACCATTCCGGACAGGATTCAGGGCACGACGGTATACGCTATTTGCGGTGAGTTTAGTAGCAATATGGAAAGAAAAGATGCTCTCAAAGTCCATAAGCTGGTGCTTCCGATTTCACTTACCGATTGCGGTATCTTCTCATTTATTAAAATGCCTAATCTGGACTCAATTGAAGGTGGCAATTTGGATGTAATGTACTCAGAGGCAGTTTTGCAAATTAATACTCTTCATGCTAATAAGCGCAAGTATGGTGTTCGCTAATCAGCAACTTAGCCTATCCCCACAGGCTGCAAGAACACGCTTTCCTGCCAGAAGGATGCCGTGCCCAAAGGCATGAATATGAAAACCCGCCGAGCGCCGAGCCGGGAAGTGACCATGATTTCCGCGAAGCCCCAAAATTCCGTGAGTAAGGTGGGATCGCTGTGCGGTTAACCGAAAACGAAATCCGGAGTCTCATCGCCAAGGCGAAGGCATACGCGCAGGAAAGCGAAGCAAACCTATCCCATGCCGATGAACCCGCGGATGCCGGGAACCGGGCGGCGCTGCTTTGGGGGCAGACGCTTCGGTTGCACCGTTATGCCGGCGAACTGGAGGCTTTCCCCTATCGCCAGCTGCTGGAACTGCATGCGCTGGCGGATTATGGAAAACAGTTCCTGGAAGCGACGGCGCAACCCAAAACATTGCAAACGCTTTATCAGGATATTTCTCCAAAGGAAGCGGGCGTGCTTTTACCCAGCGATCTTGCCTTTTATATTGCCGCGCGTAAGCAGCTGGCGGCGGAGCTGGAAGAAGCGCTGCAACATATCCATCCGGACGAGATTGCGTTGACAGACGCAGAGTAACTAACCCATTCGAATCAAATCATCACCCCCCTTGCCGCGCAATGCCTCTTGGGCTTGCGGGCTTGGGGGGTAAAGATGATTGGCGGGTAAAAATTGTTCACCCGTGGATGAGGGTTGTCAGGCTGTTGCAGCTTCAGGAGGGGTCGCTCTCCATCGGGCAACCGATGCTCAGCCGGCTCAGCAGCGCCGTCCCGTCTTTAGCCAAAGAGCCGTACAGCCGCACCTGCGAGGTTGGCTCCCACGGCACAGAGGGAAACAGCAGCCACAGCGACAGTTCGCGCCCGACGGTTTCGGGCAGCGCGGTATTCAGCACAGGCGTTGAAGCGTTCTCCAAAAGTTCAACGCCCATTTGGATGGGGTACGTTACCGTTGCTTCGTCCACCCCCAAACAAAACTCCAAATCGCTGACCGCGACAGGCTCCCCGCTGTTGGCAACCGTGACCCGCAATAGCCACAGCGGCCGCGTGCTGTTGTCGGAACGCTTCAACCCGTGAAAAACCAACGCGTCCGGTTGCCCGGGCTGTTTGAGCGCCGTCAGCGGCAGGGTGAGCATCCGTTCGCACTGTCCTGGCAGCGCTAACGCCCCATACGGGCTTGCAGCCGGGGTTACAGCGCAGGCCTCGGCGCGGCGCGCCTCGTTCAGGCATACTGTCAGCGTATCGCTCAGCGGCTTTTGCAACCCAAGCTCCGGGGTAAATGCCTTGGAGCGGCTGGCCACAAGCGCCGTGGTGATGGTCAGGGCGCTGATGGGCAGCATGGTAACCAGCGTTTGATCCGCGCTGTCATACTCCACCGAAAAATGATCGGGCATGCCAAACGGCATCCGCGCGCATGTAAGCGTGAGGGAACGGCCGTCCAAATACGGGGTATCAATCTCGATTTCGTACCCGAAGCGCTGCGCGTAAACCAGATAATTTTCCAAATCCTGCGGCTGCACATCGCCGTAAAGCGTATCAATCTCTTGGCCGCTTTGCCCGCAGTCCAGCGCGGCGCATCCCGAATAGCCTCCGTAATCCAGATAATCCTTCCATTTCAAATCCCCAGCCACAGGGCTGTACCCGTACAGCTGCCGGTATTCCGCAATAACGTCGGCTTCCGTCGATTGCGCCCGCGCCTCCGTGGGCATCGCCAGACCCCCGAGGGCGATTCCCGCCGCGCACAGGCAAGCCATCAGCGACTGATATCCTGTCATCCGCTATCCCTCCCAAACCGTTCGATGTTGCAGCCACCACCCGTGAACCTCAACCGTCTGGCGCCATTGCCATTCCCTGCGAACCTCCGCGATTAAAGGTTTTTGCCACCACCTGTGAACCTTCGCCGATTGGCGTTGCGCTCAATGCCGGTGAGTCTTACCCATTTGACGGTCTGTTTGCGCCCACGCCCTTATACCGGAATGGGCATAAAGCGCAAGCCGTTGGTTTGGGCATAGGTTTCGACCACGGAGCCGGCGTAACCGTGGAGGGTTACCTTGGGGCAGGAGGCAAACAGCGAGGCCACTTCCACGCCGTCCCCCTCGACCGCCACGACCCCTTCGGACAGCTTCACGCTGAATGAGGCCAGCTCAAAATCCAAATCCACATCCGTAGTATAAAACCACACGTCGGTCAGCTTGGCGCAGCCGTTAAAGGTCGCGCGGCTGATCTGCCGCACGCTGGCCGGAAATACCACCGTGCGCAGGTTGCCGCACCCGCTGAACGCGCACCATACGGTGCGAACCCCATCCTTCAAAACGGCGCTTTCCAGCTGATTGCAGCGGAAAAACGGCGCGATACACTTGGATACGGTTCCGGGAACCGTCACAGTCTTTACGCCGGTGTTGCCAAAGCAGGCGATCGGCAACAGGCACAGCGAGCTGGGAATATGGATTTCCGTAAGGCCTGTGCAGCCGTAAAAAGCCGCCGCGTCCAACCGGGTGAGCGTTTCCGGCAGACGCGCCTCGCGCAGGCTGCTGCAATTTTCAAACGCGCCAATTCCGATGCTTTCCAGCCCAAAGGGGAATTGCGCCTCGGTCAGCCCCGCGCAGTTTTGAAACGCCTGCGAGTCGATGCTTCGCAAGCCTTCCCGCATCACTAGCGTTTGGAGCGTGCGGTTGCCCTGAAACGCCTGTGTTGAAATCTCCTCCAATAGCTTGGGCAATTCGACCCTACCGGCGGCCAATTGAGTCGCGTCATAAATGATATTGATCGGCTTGGCCCGGTACAGGCTCGGCAGGATGGCCGTATCCACGGCATCCGCACCCGCATTGGCCACAAGGCCGTAGCCGCCCGCGTTTTCGTATGCCGTCCACGCGCCGTACTGGTTTTCCCGCAGCTGATACGCATAGCCCATGCGCCTGGCAAAGGCTTCCGCGTAGCTGTTCGCGTCCACAACCATGCACAAATCCGTTGGGCAACCGCTAAAGGCGCTATCCGCAATGCTCTTTACGCCCAAAGGCACATCGATTACCCGGAGGCTCACGCAATTGGCAAAGGCATAACCGTCAATGGCCGTCAGGCTGTCCGGCAGGGTCAGAGAGCGCAGCGAATCGCAATCGGCAAACGCCTGATAGCCAATCTCCGCAATCCCAAGCGGCAGTTGCACATCGGTAAGCGTTTCACAGTTTTGAAACGCGCCCGCCGGCACAGTGGCAATCCCTGCGGACAGGCTTGCCGAGGCGAGCGACAGGCAGTTGGCAAAAGCTTTTTCCCCCAGAAACGTAAGCGAGGCGGGTAAATCGACACGGTCGATCTGCGATTCCGCGAACGCCTTGGCGCCGATGACCTCCACGGTAGCCGGGAGGGATATCTGTTGCAGATAGGTCGCGCGGAACGCCTCGTCGCCAATGTAGGTAAGCCCCTGCGGCAGGTTGATGTCCCGAATGGCGGTGCCCGCCAGCGCCTGCGTATCCAATGCCTTGGTGCCCGCGCCCAGCGTAACGGAGTCCAGCTGCGCATACCCCGTAAGCGCGCCCTGGGGGAGGATTTCCATCTGCGCGGGCAACACGATGCTTGTGAGCGTTTCGGGCATCCAGCCGTTTCCGCTCTGCGCCCGGTTGCCGGCAATCGCCGTAACCGGCGTGCCATTCAGCTCATCTGGCAATACCACCTGATCCATCGCGGCGGTGCAGGCCGTCAGGGTCAGGCCGGTGCCGTTCGGGGCGCAGGCATACTCGGCGTCGCACAGGAAGGTTAAGCGGAGTTGATCCGCGTAGGCTTCCACGGCGCTTCCCCGCTCGCCCCGGAGCGTCAGGGCCGCATCATCCCCGGCGAACGCGTTTTCCGCGATGGCGGTAACGCTGTCGGGCACGGTCACCGTACGCAGCGCCGCGCATTCCGAAAACGCGTATTCCTGAACGGTTTGCGCGCCCTGCGCGAGGGTTACCCGCCACAGGCGGCCGCAATCATGAAAAGCCAGCTTGCCAATATCGCGAACCGTGGGCGGCAGTGTGACGCTTTCAAGCCCCGCGTTATGCTCAAACGCGCTGTCGCCAACCGCCGTAACCGCCAGCCCCAAACGCCGGGCGGGAATTTGCAGCTGATCCGTTTGCCCGGTATACCGCGCAACCCGGAAACCGCCGGCACTTAGCGAATACCACAGCCCCTCCCCCATTGGGAAGCCGACAAACTGGTTGATGAACATCAGCGTAAGCATCAATAGAGCGGCCGAAAGCGCGATCCCCATCCGCAGGATCAGCCGCCTTCTCCGACGCGCCTCCTCCGGCAGCGGCAGGTTAAACAGCCTGCAACGAAACTCATCCATGCTTTGAATCCGCTTGCGGGGTTCCATCGCCAGCCCGCTCAGCAGCACGCGCCGCTGCCTGCGGGGCAGGCGCGAGCCCTTTGCGCGAATCGGCGGCAGCGGCGCGCCCGCCTGCCGCGCGCGCGCGTCCGGCAGGTCCCCCATCAGCAAGCAGCAAAGGGTGGCGCACAGGCTGTACACATCCGTCCACGGGCCTTGCTCGCCATTTGCAAGGTACTGTTCGGGCGAAGCAAAGCTTTCGCTCAGCACTACCGTGTGCCCCGTGCCATCCGTCTGCGGTTCCAGAAACGTCGCTGCGCCAAAGTCAATCAGCTTCACGCTTCCGTCCTCCAAAACCAGTAGGTTGGACGGGCTGATGTCGCGGTGCAGCACCCCCTGCTTATGCACCGCCGCAAGCGTTTCCATCGGCTCGCGCAGCATGGCGAACAGCTCCGCGGGTTTCAGCGTTCGCGCGGCGGCATACTCGCCGAGCGTGACCCCGTGTAAAAACTCCATCACAATATAGGCGGTGCCGTTATCCTCAAAAAAATCATGAACGGCAACGATGCCGCGCACCGATTGCAGCGAGGCGAGGATACGCGCCTCCCGCACAAAACGGCGAAGCCCAATCTGGTATAGCGCCCGGTTTGCCTCGGAACAGCCTACGCGGTCGGTTTCCGCGCTGTTACGGATCGCAACGCCCCGGGGAAAGTACTCCTTGACCGCTACCGGCGCGCCAAGCACATAATCCCACGCGGCATAAGTAACGCCAAACCCGCCAATGCCAATCGCGCATCCCAGCAGGTAGCGGCCGCTGAGCAGCGTGCTCTCCTCCAGCGTTTCGGGCATGGCTTTTGCGTTTGCCGGTTGATAGCCGCAAAACGGGCATTCCCCGTCGGTTTCCAGTTTTCGGGCGCAATGGGAGCAGTAAACAACGCCTTCGATCTCCATAGGCAAGCATCCTCCATGAACGGTTACTCAGGACAGTATACCATAGACGCGCCAACGTGTGCGCAAAACCTGCGCACATTAACACCTTACCCGATTTACGCCCCGAAAAAGTCGCCTTTCAGGGGACGATTGACTTGATTCCGTTTGTCTGTTACACTGTCGCACAGGAGGGGATAGATATGGCCGTTCGAATCCCTGCAAACGTTTCAACCGGCATCGTGATCGATCAGATCAACCAGGGCGCGCCACTGGAAGATTTGCCGCAGGCCCGGGAGCTGCCCAAGCTTTCCACCGTGCTCAACGAAATGATGGGCAAACGGAGCCTTTCAACCGAGGCGCTTTTTGAGCGCGCAGCCCTGAACCGGGCGACCGGCTTTAAGGTGCTCGCCAACCGAATGATTCCTTCCCCGAATGTTCTTTTGCGGCTGGCGCTGGTTTTACAGCTGGATATTGACGAAACCCAATGGCTGCTCAAATGCGGGCACCACGCGCAGCTGAGCGCTTCCCGCGCCCGGGATATCATACTGCTGAAAGCCGTTCACGATCACCTTTCCATTGACGAGGTCGATCAGTTGCTTTTGCAAAACGGTCAGCCGACGCTTCTGAAATGAATAACGCTCGCAAAGCGCGAAAACCTTGCACGCCATAGAAGCAACGAGGCGTCAGGTTTTTCAGCATATACGGTTCTTGCCTTGATCCTTCGCCAATTCTCCGGCTGC
>Ga0209098_1000024_pt1 | contig 159321 bp, 165 predicted proteins | sample AD_JPNHW1_MetaG_FD_184429 | JGI IMG/M metagenome (GOLD analysis project Ga0209098, IMG submission 184429) | Active sludge microbial communities of municipal wastewater-treating anaerobic digesters from Japan - AD_JPNHW1_MetaG (SPAdes) (version 2) | ecosystem: Engineered > Bioreactor >... | reverse complement strand
CCGGATCCGGACAGGGTCATGATGATCCACGGTCTCGTGGTGATAAACCCTGATCATGTCACCGTGAAGGGCGATGATCCTGAAATATTTTTTCGGGATCTTTGCATTGAGGGAGGCAAACGAAGGCTCGTACGTGCGGAGCAGGGGATACATGATTCCCTGCCTCACGGACCGCTCCTGCGGGATGAATATCCCTCACCCCTCGCCCGATACCGTGAGAATACTAACACCGGACGGGAAAGGCGTCCCGCGAATACCAGATACATCATTTGAGGAGATACAACAGCAATGGAAATAGAGATAATCGCCGTGGGAGGATATGACGAGGTCGGGCGGAACATGACCGCCGTCCGCTGCGGCAAGGAAATTGTCATCTTTGACATGGGGCTCCGCCTCGACCAGCTGATGATCCACGAGGATGCAGAGGTCGACGAGATGCATTCCCTTGACCTGATCAAGATCAAGGCGATCCCGGACGATACCGTGCTTCAGTCTGTCGAAGGCACCGTGAAGGCGATCGTCTGCTCGCACGGCCACCTCGACCATATCGGGGCCATCCCGAAACTGGCGCACCGGTACAAAGCACCCATCATCGCAACGCCCTATGCAACCGAACTGATCCGCCAGCAGATCTCGGGTGAGAAGAAGTTCGGGGTCGGTAACCGGCTCTTTGCCCTCGCCGCCGGCCAGAAGTACACGCTCTCGCCCAACCTGGTCCTTGAATTCGTGCACACCCAGCACTCGATCATCGATACCGTGACACCGGTGCTCCACACCCCCCACGGGGCGATCGTGTATGCCTGCGACTTCAAGTTCGACCGGACGCCGGTCATCGGCAAGCCGCCGGACTTTGCCCGGTTCCGCCAGCTCGGGAAAGAAGGCGTGCTGGCCCTGATCGTGGAGAGCACCTACATTCATCGCCCGGGCCGGTGCCCCAGCGAGCGGATCGCCCGGGACCTTGTGCGGGATGTCATCACCAGTTTCGAGGACGACAAGAGCGCGATCGTGGTCTCCACGTTCTCGTCCCACATCTCCCGGGTGAAGACCATCGCGGAGTGCGCCCACGAGATCGGCCGTAAGCCGGTCTTCCTTGGTCGCTCGATGGAGAAGTATGCCGTCACCGCGGAGCAGATGAAGTTCGTCTCGTTCCCGCCAACCGCCAGCGTCTTTGGGAACCGCAGGACGGTGGACCGGATGATGCGCCGGATGATGAAGGAGGGAAAAGAGAAGTTCTTGCCGATCGTCACCGGTCACCAGGGCGAGCCCGGCTCGATTTTGACAAGGCTTGCGCTCGGCGATACCCCGTACCAGCTGAACAAGGGCGACAAGGTGCTCTTCTCGGCGAACGTGATCCCGAACCCGATGAACTTCGGGCAGCGGTATGTTGTGGAGCAGCACCTGAGAAAGACTGGAGCCCGGATCTTCGAGGACCTGCACGTGAGCGGTCATGCCTACCGGGAAGACCACTATGAGTTCCTCCAGATGCTCCAGCCCCAGCACATCATCCCCGCCCACGCCGACCTGAAGATGACGGCCGGCTACGCGGAATTCGCAGGCGATCTCGGGTACGTGGCCAACAGCACGGTCCACCCCATGAGAAACGGGGAACGGCTCCGGCTCAATTAAAAAAATGTGGTATTCATAAGGGCACTGGACCTCTGGTCCAATTTGGCTCTCTCTTTTACATAGAAACCTACTACCCTGTAGGGTACGGAGGAAACAGCATCTCCCGGAATCCCGGTTGTGGGCGTCCAGACCTGAAAAAAAGAGTTATTCTGTCTTTCCCATCTCGTTCATCTTGGCGGCCATGATGAAATCGTTCAGGGTGAGGCCGCCCGCCGGATAGGTATAGAATGCAACTTCGATACTGCGGGACTCCTTCATGCAGATATCCGGGAAGTGCCCTTCCGCGGTTGCAAGGCTCATGATCTCGTTAAAGAACGCGATGCAGTCTGCCGCGTCAGCCCTCATAAAGATCCGCTGGAGGTGACCGTTATTGAGCGTCCAGTCCGGCACCTGCCCGAGGAGTTCCATGGTATCTTTCCTCGTGAGAGGCGGGGACCCGGCCTTGTACGTCGTGCACTTCTTCTGTGCGAGTTCCATGGGTACTTCTCGGTGTGCAGGACAAAAAAAGTTTCTCCACGGGAATGACCCCGCCGGGCCACTCCCGCCAGAGGTTATTCTTTTATGCAGCAGCTGCGGCCGGCTCTGCTTTTCCTGCCTGTACCTGCAGGACAACCATGACGAGTAGCGAGATCGGCAGTGCGATCACGATGGGGTCCACTGCGGTCCACGGTGCGCCAAGGAGCGTGACCTTGCCGAAGATTGCCTGGCAGAGACCCAGGGGTTTTGCCTCGGCTGCATGGAAGAATGCGGTCCAGACAAACCAGACCACGGCACCGGTGACCATACTGTACAGCGCTGCTTTTGTGGATGGAGCCTTGGCATAGACCCCGACAGCGAATGCTGGCAGGAAGGCACAGGCGCACAGGCCCATGAACATCGCGGTGGCCCGGGCAATGATGCTGATCGGGAGGAGGAAGGCGAGGATGGTCGAGAGCACCATCATGATGACGATGCCGTACTGGTGGGCCCGCATGGAGAGGGCGCACGCTTTACCCCTGCCCCAGAGGTCGCAGACGAGCGCTGTGCCCATGGCATGGTAGAGGGCCGAGAGCGTGGACATGGCGGCTGCGAGGAGCGTCAGCATGAAGATGACGACAAAGATGTCGGGCATGGCCTGGTTGATGAAGAGCGGCATGATCGCGTCCACGTTGCCGCCCGCGGCATCGATGGCAAGCTTGCCCGAGGTCTGGTAGAAGTACACGTTGGAGAGTGCACCCACCGTGAAGGCAACCCCGGTCATCATCAGGATGAACGGCCCGCCCACGAGGATCGCCCGGTTCAGGGACTTGTTGTCCTTGGCGGTCATGAACCGGACCACGAGCTGCGGCTGGGCAAGGACACCGATACCAACGCCCAGTACGAGCGTTGTTATGACCGTGAACCAGATAGGCGAACCAAGGGCCGGCATGGATGTCCACCCGGTCATTCCCTGGTCAGCGAGCGCTTTCGGGACGAGGCTGGCCATGTTCGTGAGGGCGGCAGAGCCCGCGGTGAACCCCCCGACGGCAATGAGCGTGAGGGCGAGCAGGACGGTCATACCGATCAGCATGATCGTGCCCTGGAAGGCATCCGTGTACATGACAGCGATCAGCCCTCCGAAGACCACATAGACTGCCGTGATCAGGGCAAAGAGGATAAGCGAGGTCGTGTAGCTGATGCCGAGCGTAGGCTCGATGAACCGTGCCCCTCCGATGAGGATCGCGGCGGTGTAGAGCGGCATCGAGATGACGATGATGAACCCGGCAATGTACTGCATCAGCGGGGACTTGTAGATCTTGCACATCAGGTCCGGGAAGGTGACGGCGCTGAGTCTCTGCCCGATCTCCCGGGTCTTCTTGCCGAAGATGACGAAGGCAAGCAGGATGCCGACCCCGATGTTCAGCACGGTCAGCCAGATCAAACTCATACCGAGATTCGCGGCCTGTCCGCCAAACCCGATGATGGCGGAGGTGGAGATGAACGTGGCGCCGTAGGAGAGGGCGATGATGACCGGGTGGCTGCACCTGCCTGCGACCAGGTAGTCTTCGGTATTTTTCGTCTTCTTATACCCGAGATAGCCGATGAGGAGGGTGGCTGCTAGGTAGATGAGGACCAGCGCCGCCATCGTCAGGGTATCAACGGCCATGGGGGGCCTCCGCCTCGTTCCAGTGCAACCAGCCGTATACAATACACGCCAGGGCTAAGCCGATGGCCAGTCCATAGCCGAGCAATATCTGGGGATCAGGGATTCCAAGAATCATGATGAAAACCTCTGGTAAACTCTTTCATCGCCATTGCACGGGGACCTCAACGAAGGCAGGTCCCCTATCTAAAAAGGAATGCGCATGGGCTGAACTGAAAAACGATTGAAGAAGCCCATGGTGATATCATTGTTTACCAAATACTATTCTGGAAACCGGTATATATAATAGTTTTCAAATGGTCTCTGATGGACAGATTTGTTCATCACCTCCGCGGGAAGTAAACGGGAAAGGCCATAACGCCCGGGGCACCATCTCTCTTCCAGAAACCGTGACGTCTGTCTTCTCATCCCTGCATGAGTCTCTCCAGCAGGTACTTGCCCAGAGGCTCGACTGGTCCGAGCTCCGCGAGGTGCAGGAGCGGGCATATACGGCCGTGACACAAGGAAACGATGTGCTCGTCATCGCCCCGACCGCCGGGGGGAAATCCGAAGCCGCCCTCATCCCGGTGATGGACGATATCCTGAACCACGGCAGATCCGGTGTCGCCTGCCTCTACCTCTCCCCCTTGAAAGCCCTGATCAACGACCAGGAAGACCGGTTTGCTGCCTTCTGTATCCCGACATCCCTCTCGGTGATGAAGTGGCACGGGGATGTGCCCAAGGGCAGCCGTTCGTGGAAGGGGGAGCCTCCGCACTTCCTGATGATCACGCCCGAATCCCTTGAGGTCCTCCTCCAGGAACCGGCCCTGTCAGCGGATCTCCGGCAGGTCCGGTTTGTTATCATCGATGAGCTGCATGCGTTCGTTGAGTCCGACCGGGGGGCCCATCTCAAGGTGCTGCTCGGCCGCCTTGATTCGCTGACGGGAAGAACCATCCAGCGAATCGGGCTCTCGGCAACGACCGGGAACCCGGACGAGGTGCTGCACTGGCTCTCGGAGGACCGGCACGGCAGTGTGCTCGTTGCCGTCCCCGCACCTCCCCAGAAGAAGCAGTTCAGCTTTCTGGTTGAGCCGGAGGAGCACAACCGGTTCAGTGCCATAGCCGCCATGGTTGCCGAGAGAAAGGCGCTTGTCTTTGTCAACAGCCGCAGTACGGCAGAGAACCTGGCATCCGCCCTGCGGGGCCGGGTCCGCAATCTCCACATCCACCACTCCTCGCTTGCCACGGGCACGCGCAAGGCAGCCGAGGATGCATTCCTGTCACAGGGCGGGGCCTGTATCATCTGCACGAGCACGCTTGAACTGGGCATCGATATCGGGGATCTGGATATCGTGGTGCAGGTCGGCCCGCCGGACTCCGTCTCCTCGTTTCTCCAGCGGATGGGCCGGAGCGGGCGCCGGGGCAAGGCGGCCTATGTGGCCTGGGTGCTCGAGCGGCCCTGCGATCTCCTCAGCTCCTGCGCAATCATCGAATGTGCCATGGACCGGGCCGTGGAGGCTCTCCACCCGCTCAAGCAGCCGTACAATGTCCTGCTCCAGCAGCTCCTTCTCACCCTGTACCACCACCCCCGGACCAGCCGCCGGAAGATTGTTCGGGACCTGCTCTCCCACCCGGTGTTTTCAGGTATCCTGGTGCAGGATCTGGATCATCTCATCGGGCATCTCATCTCGGCGGGATTCATCACCACTGATGGTGAGATGCTGATGCCCGGCAGTGAGATGGAACGACTCTTCGGGAGATCCAATGGCAAGGACCTGTACTCGGTGATCAACGGGGGCGGGGAGTACCGGGCGATCACCCCGGATGGCGAGGTGGTGGGAACGCTCGATGCCCGGTTTGTCACCAGCAGCAAAACGGAGGCGATCATGCTGGGTGGCCGTACCTGGTCGATGCTGAAGTGCGATGAAGGGCACAACATCGTCGTTGTCCTGCCGTCAGGTTCCAGCACGCCCGCAACCTTCTGGACCGGCAGCGGGGAGAGCGGGTACTCCTCCCTCATCTGCGAGCAGATCGCAGCGATCCGGATGCGGGGGGATTCGATACTGCCGCTCGGAGATGATGAGAAGGCGATCATCCGGGAGCTGCTCGCAAAATTCCCTGAGGGGGTGAACCTGCACGGGCTGGTTGTCAAGGAGACGAACCGGAAGGGCAGGCACGATGTGGTCATCTGGTCGCTGCACGGGAGCCGGTTCAACCGTATCCTGGCGCTGCTGGTACGAGGATGCCTTGACAGGAGATGCCGTACCGGAGCAACGGATTTCATCGTCCGCGTTACCATTGCGGGAACGACCGGGGCCGGTGCCCGTGTCGTCTCCGCGCTGGAGACGATCCAGGGACTTTCCCGGGGCGGGATCGGCGCCCTGCTGCCCATGCCCAAGCGGGACGGCTGGAAGTTTGCGAGCCTCCTGACGGACAATCTGTTCTCGGATCTGGCCCTTCTGGATCATTACCATATCGGGGAGTTCATGGATGCGCTGACGTCCATGGAAATTACCCTCATTTCGGGATCTGAACAGGATCCCCCGTTGTCACCGGGCGAATGTTGCGATCACTGACTTCGCCTTATTGCCACGCATCTTTTTGTGGTTTCCCACCGAAAAATACGTATGAAGAGATGGTTTGTAATTCTCGTTCTTATTGCCGCTCTTGCGATCGTTGCGGGATGTGCTGAAGCCCCCGCTGAACAGCCTTCAACACCGGTATCAACACCGACCCTTAAGCCGACGACCCTGCCGCACACACCTGTGCCAACGGTGGCAACTCCCGTTCCCACCACGCTCACGGTTTCCGAGACCTCGGTCTCGATCTATAAGTACGAATTTGAGCCGGCAAAACTGACGATCAAAGTCGGCTCGCAGGTGCGCTGGGTGAACAATGACGAGTATCCCCACCGGGTCAGTTTCGCAAACGGGGATTTCACGGCCTTCCTTCTCGGTCCCAGCCAGTCCTCCAGCCAGCAGTTCAACCGTGTCGGGGTGTATGAATATTCCTGTGCCATGTACCCGTCCATGCATGGCACCATCACCGTAGTCGGCTGATTCTTTACAATCGCGACCCGGATCCTCCCTTTTTTATTGAATTCCTGTGATGACAGGGAAGTCTTTCACGCATCAAATGTCTTCGCGGGCGGCTATCCCGGCTTCTCCCGAAGGCCGGAAAAAACCCCGGAACGGATGGACTCCCATGGGGATGAACTGAAGAAAAGAGAAAACCCGGGGATCTGATCTTACAATCCCAGAATGCGAAGGATGGCCCCGACAATAATGCCAAACATGGACGTGGATGCCGAGAGCATGCCAAGCAGGATATACCCTGCAATCGCTCCAATCTTCAAGGGCATATAGGTACGATTCAGGCTCAGCCTCCGTATGGAGCGAAATGACTTCGCGTCAGGAGAGACGGCCGGTTTATTCTGTTTTATACGGATCATACCTGTTCAGATGCTCCTTTTCGTACGATCAAAGCGTATGATCGTTCGTGGTCCCTGTCATATACTATGAACACTCGATATTTATCTCTTTTGAAAGTCCAAACGGGGAAAAACGTACTTATAATTGATTTTTCCGGCGAAATCAGGCAAATATGCCGCTCTTTTGAAGGGTTGCCGCCGAACGAGAATAATTGTTCACGGGCCGTGCAGAACAGGATGATGAACCTCAGGTTCAAAACGCCGAGGGGGAGATTTGAACTCCCGAGGCGCGAAGCGCCAGTAGCTTTCGAGGCTACCGCCTTCCCGGGCTAGACTACCTCGGCACCCGGTTCTCTATTTTTTCTCATCAATCACTCTAATAGTTATCTGAATCATGCAGGAGATTTCGGCCGTCCCGGTCTCAGGAAATCCTGAACGAGTGCATGAGCGAAAAAAAAGATCTGTATTGATGAGATTTACATCCCGTGCGGGGCACCGCCCCTGCCGCCCGGCTGGGTGATCATCATGTCATCGACACGGATGAGCATGATGGCGGTTTCCGAAGCGCTCTGGATCGACTGGCGTTTTGAACGCAGGGGTTCGATGACGCCTTCTGCCAGCATATCCACAACTTTCCCCTCGTACACGTTCAGGCCGTAATTCTTCTTGCCCTTGGAGTGGATGTTCTTGAGCTCGACGAGTTTGTCGATGGCATTGAATCCGGAGTTCTCCGCCAGTGCCCGCGGGATGGACTCGAATGCCGTTGCGTAGGCCTCGATGGCGATCTGCACGCGGCCGCCAACGGTCTGGGCATAGTCCCGGATCTTCATGAGCAGCTCGGTCTCTACTGCTGCGCCGCCCACGACATAGGTGCCGTCTTCCATGGCATCCATGACCACGCGGGTCCCGTCAACCACGGCCCGTTCCAGTTCGTCGAGCAGGTAGTCGCTGGTGCCGCGAAGCAGGATGGTGATGGTCTTGGGATTCTTGCAGCCTGAGATTCGGGTGACATTCCCGTCGCTGTCTTCCTCAACAAGATCTGCGGTTCCGAGATCCTTTGCGGTCAGGGCCTCGGGCTTCCCGACAATATTGGCATTGAGTGCCCGTGCTGCATACTTCAGGTCCTTTTCAGGGACATCTTCAATGGCAAGGATGCCGGCCTTTGCCAGGTAGAACTGGGCAGCGTCCGAGATACCTTTCTGGCAGAGGAGGACATTTGCCCCGCTCTTGATGACAAGGTCGGCGAGTTTCTTGAGTGCCTCGCGCTCCTGCTCGCTGAAGGCATTGATCTGGTCGGCGGTGGAGATCTTGATCTTTGACTTGACCTGGGTCTTCGTGATCTCCAGGGGGGTTGAGACAAGCGCTACCTTTGCCTTGCTCACTTTTTTGGGCATACCGTCGTGAACGCGGGTCTTATCGATGACAACCCCGTGGATCAGTTCAGCATCTCCCATGGCCTGTCCCTTCTGTTTCTTGATCATGACATCTTCTTCTTCGACAATGATCTTGCCATTTACCTTCTCGGCAACGGCCATCACGGCGTCCGCAATAATGCCGTCCAGCTTGCCCTTCACCTGTTCGATGGACTTCCCGGTGATGGCGGTGTCGGCGATCTTGAGTAAGGTCTTACGGTCCGTTGGATCAACCTTCAGGGAGAGGCTTTTGGTGATCTCAAGGGCTTTTTCCATGCCCATGCGGTAGCCCTCGGCAATAACCGTCGGGTGGATACCCTGTTCGAGCATTCCTTCGGCCTGCTCCATCAGGGCGCCGACTAAGACGACCGCGGTGGTGGTTCCGTCGCCGACTTCATCGTCCTGCGTCCGTGCAACCTCGATCACCATCTTGGCACCGGGGTGCTGCACGGCAATCTCAGAAAGAATGGTCGCGCCATCGTTCGTGATAACGATATCGCCCGAGCCGCTGACAAGCATCTTGTCCATGCCCCGTGGGCCAAGAGTGGACTTGACGGCACCGGCAATTGCCTTTGCCGCCGCAATATTCGAGCGCTGGGCTTCCTTCCCGTAATTACGCTCTACATTTTCTTTTAGGATGATAATTGGCTGTCCTGATAGCATACTAGATCCTCCGATGTTGTAAAAGGTGGAATTGAACTTCTATATAAATTATCCTGTGCGTGTTCCAAAAAAAGGTAAGATCAGTCGATACGGGAGATTTTAAAGAGCGAATAGACCGGTACGCCATCGATATCCCTGATGCCGCGCTTGTCGAAGATCACCCAGATGGCGATGGGTGTGGCATTGTGCTTTTTTAAGTACTTGATCACTTCTTTCATCGTATTGCCGGAGGTGATCACATCGTCGATGATGACGCACCGCTGCCCGTTCACCGATGCAAAATTCCCGCTGATCGATCCCGTTGGTTTATCGCTCTGGCTCTGTTTGGACGGGTGGTAGATGGCAAGCTGGGCTGCTTCCTGAACCGCGATCACGGTTGCGAGCGGGATTCCCGAGAGCGCGATCCCGACAATCACATCCGCTGCGGGGGATGCGGTAGTGTCATCCTTGTGGGACTGGTAATACCGGTTCAGCAGCATCAGGGCGGTCTCTTCCAGGAGGGGGGCGTGGCTGGAGACCGCGGTCCAGTCAATGTGAACATCCTTGGGCGCAGTTGTTCCCTTCCCCTGTGTCAGGAGCCACGTCACCGTCTCCATGGAAAGGGAGAGTTCATCTGCAATCTGACCCGGGCTGTGCCCTTCCCCGAGAAGCAGCTTGGCCCTGCCAATCAGATCGTCTAGCGAAGACATGAACAAAGATTTGCCGGTATCTATTTAAGTTTTTATTTAAGTTTTCGTTTCACCATCGCGCCGCAGACCGGGCACTCCCCGTTGTGATCATAGTAGCGTCCGCAACCGGCGCACCGGTACTTCCAGTGAACCCGTCTCGCTTTTTTCTGGGCGATCGGGTGGGTCTCGACCCCCAGAACGGTTGCCACGTTCTGGATGGCAAAATCATCGGTATACAGGACCGCCTTTAGTTCAAGGGTCACCGCAAGGAGATCGGTGTCAGTTGCCGAGATTACACCGGTATCCCGGCTTGTTTTTGCAGCGGCAGTGACCCGTTCGACGCTCTCCGGGGCCGGTGAGACGACCCTGAGGCCACCGGCGCTGAGTTTCTCAAAGTTTCCCTTGGACCGGATATCCCGGAGTTCATCGCAGACGGACGGTGTGGTAAACAGGTCGCCTTCCGGATGGAATTCCGAGAAGAAGACACTTGCATCAAGAACCGCTTTCATGAGAGGCCCTGTGAGGATCTGACCACGGTTACATCTTCCGGCATGGGATCAGTGATTCCGGATAGCGCCTGCGATCGTCTCAGCTGCTGAGATCCTGCTGCATGCCTGCTCTATCGTATCGCTGCAGATGACATCCCGGATACCGGTTGCCATCAGGCGGGTATAGGCACCCCCGGAGAGAACGCCGTGGACACATGCCGCGTACACATCGGTTGCCCCCTGCTGGTACAGCATACCCGCAGCGGTGGCGATTGTGCCGCCCGTGGAGATGATATCATCGACAATGATCACGGGGCGGGATGCAACCGACACCTTCTTAGGGGCCATGCGGACTTCGACTCCGGAAAGCCGCGTCTTATCGAGGTTGTCGAACTCCCATCCCCCGACAGCAGCCACCTGCCCGGCAAATGCGAGCGCACCGTCGTCCGGGGCAAGGATGAGGGGATTATTGACCGGCAGTGTTCTGATATACGACCCGATCTCGCGGGCAACAGAGAGGTTCTCTGCCGGCACAGCAAAATGCGCCAGGACCGAGGGATCATGGACATTGATGGTGTACACCTGCGAGACTCCCCTGCTCAGGGCCTGTGCCACGACCCGGGCGCTCAGCGGCTCTCCTTTCCTGAACTGTTTGTCCTGGCGGGCATAGGCCATGTAGGGAAGGACCAGCCGGGTATGGGACGGTGCACAGGCATCGATGAGCAGCATCAGCTGGACCAGCGCATCGTTGTCCACCACGCTCCCGACAATGATCGTCTCCCCGTCAAGATCCCCGCAAACCAGGTAGTGTTCCCCGTCCGGGAACCGGGAGAACGAGGTGGTGGCAACTGGAACCCCGAGTGCACGGGCAAGACGGGCACCGAGAACCTGCGATCGTTCATTACAGATGACTTTCATGGCATTGTTCCTTGATCTTGTGATCACGTCCGGGACGCGATATACTCAACCAACTAGATTCACGATGAACCGTATTGTAGTTTTCCGCATGGGTGGAACCTGGTTGAGCAGGATGGATGAACGGATCGCTGGCTGTTCGTCGAGGCGTATCCTCTCCGTGCCTTCAGCTGAAAGTACTTAAACTATCATGAGACATTGTATATGAAAATCCACGGGATTACGTAAGAGGGAATAACTGCAATGGAACCAGCACCTGAACCGCTTCCGGAACAACCGGAAACACCCCCGCAACCGGAGACGACTGTAAGTACTGCCCCGGTTGAGGCGACTCCTGAGAGCGTAATAACGACCTCATCCCAGGTTGAGGTTCCGCAAAAACTCATCGACCAGGTGATCGGCCAGGAGCGTGCGGTCGAGGTCATCAGGAAAGCGGCCATCCAGCGCCGGCATGTCATGATGATCGGCAGCCCCGGTACCGGCAAGTCGATGCTCGCAAAGGCGATGGCCGAACTCCTGCCTAAAGAAGAGCTGCAGGATATTCTCATCTACCCGAACTCCGACGACTCTAACAACCCGGTCGTACGGACGGTGGCGGGTGGCCGTGGCAAACAGATTGTCGGGGCACACAAGGCGGAGGCAAAGAAGAAGACCCAGTTCCGCCAGACCCTCTTAATGCTCCTCCTCTTAGGCATTGCGGGATACGCGATCATCACCATGCAGCTCCTAATGGGACTGATCGCAGGGGCGTTCGTCTTCATGGCGCTGCGCTACTCCACGCCCCGCGAGGAGACGATGGTGCCCAAGCTGCTCGTCTCGAACGATACGAAGAGCATTGCTCCCTTCATTGACGGGACCGGTTCGCATGCCGGTGCCCTTCTCGGTGACGTCCGGCACGACCCGTTCCAGAGCGGCGGTCTTGAGACCCCGGCCCACGACCGGGTCGAGGCCGGTGCGATCCACCGTTCGAACGGTGGCGTCCTCTTCATCGATGAGATCAACACGCTGGATCCCCACTCCCAGCAGAATCTCCTCACTGCCTTGCAGGAAGGGGAGTTCCCCATCACCGGGCAGAGCGAGCGTTCGAGCGGTGCGATGGTCAGAACCGAGCCCGTGCCCTGTAAGTTTGTGATGGTGGCGGCAGGGAACCTTGACGCCATCCAGGGCATGCACCCGGCGCTCCGCTCCCGTATCCGCGGGTATGGCTACGAGGTCTACATGGCCGAGAGCATGGACGATACTCCCGAGAACCGGCAGAAGTATGTCAGGTTCATTGCGCAGGAAGTGAAGAATGACGGGAAGATCCCGCACTTCGACCAGAGCGCCATCGACGAGATCATCCGGGAAGCCCAGCGGCGCTCGAACCGCAAGGGCCACCTCACCCTCAAGCTGCGTGACATGGGCGGTTTGATCCGGGTTGCCGGGGATATTGCCCGGCAGGAGAATGCCCCCATCACCACGGCAGTGCATGTGATTACGGCAAAGAAGACCGCCCGGTCGATCGAGGACCAGGTCTCGGACGAGATCACCCGTCACCTCCGGGAGTACGAGATGACGGTGATAGAAGGCACCCGTATCGGCAGGGTGAACGGTCTTGCCGTGACGGGCAGCGATGCAGGATCGGTACTCCCCATCATGGCAGAGGTCACGCCGGCGCAAGGAGCGAGCGGCACGGTGATCGCCACCGGTATGCTCAAGGAGATTGCGCAGGAATCCATCAAGAACGTCAGCGCAATCTTAAAGAAATTCACCGGCCGGGATGTCAAGAACATCGACATCCACATCCAGTTCATCGGCACGTACATGGGTGTCGAGGGCGATTCGGCCTCTGTCAGCGTGGCGACAGCAGTTGTGAGCGCCATTGAAGGGATTCCGGTCCGGCAGGATATTGCCATGACCGGCTCACTCTCCGTGCGGGGCGATGTCCTGCCCGTGGGTGGCGTGACCTACAAGATCGAGGCGGCAGCAAAGGCCGGTATCAAGACAGTTCTCATCCCCCGCATGAATGTCGGGGATGTCCTCATCGAAGAGCGCTTCAAGCCCCTTGTCACCATCATCCCGGTCGATACGATCGATGATGTCCTGAAGTTCGCCCTTGTCCCGGAGAACTCCGACGGATTCCTCATCAAACTCAAGAGGATGGCGATGAGGTCTACTGCCATGATCGCCGAACCGCCCGTGATCAACCAGACCGCGGTCTGACTATAATGCCCGGGATCTCGTATTACGACCTGCGGCATGTGACCGGTGAGGTCACGCATATCGACATCGACAACAGCGTGGTCGAGTCGGCCGGCACCTCCTTTTTCAACAAGGCAATTCTCCGGGTCCTCACCGGGACCGGCTGGGGCGTTCTCCAGATTGACAATTATACCCCGTGTTCCGGCAGGACGTTCGATGAACTCCTTGAGCGGGCGGCACGGCTTGCCCGTATCACGGACGAGAATGTTCTGCTCGCGGATGTGCCCCGGGGCCAGCTGGCTGTTCCGCCGCTCAAAGAAGATCCGCGGGATGTCAGTATCGAAGAGAAGTCGTCCCTGCTTGCCGAGATCGAGAAGAGTGCCATCCTCCCCGGGATCGTGAACCGCCGGGCAGGTTATATCGAGCGGACCGAGCAGGTCCGGTTCGCTGACAGCTCCGGCAACGAGTACTCCTATGAGATGAGCCGCTCTGGGTTCAATGTTCTCGCGGTGGCGTCGAAAAACGACAATGTCCAGATGGGATACGAGCGGGAACATTCCCTTGACGGCTTCAACCTCAGGCACCAGCAGGCCTCGGGAAGGAAGGCTGCGGATATTGCCATCGCCCTCCTGGATGCGCGTGCCGCAAAGGGCGGGAAGATGCGGGTGGTGCTCGACCCGGAACTTGCCGGGGTCTTTGCCCACGAAGCCGTGGGCCATGCCAGTGAGGGCGACCTGATCCAGGAGGGAAGTTCCGTCCTGAAAGGAAAAACCGGCGAACGGATCGGGAACGAGTCGCTCTCCATTGTCGACGACCCGTCGCTCCACGCGTTCGGGTTCGACCCGGTGGATGCCGAGGGCGTGGCAGTGACCCGCACCGAGATCATCCGGCGCGGGGTGATCAACGCCTTCCTGCACAACCGGGAATCGCTGGCTGCCGTGGGGAACGGCATTGCCGGTCATGCCCGGGCCATGCCGGGCGAACCCCCGCTCGTGCGGATGAGCAACACGTTCATCGAGAATGGCGACTCCACCAAAGAAGAGATCTTTGCTGAATGCAAAAACGGGATCTACCTTGCGGGCTCAAGGGGCGGGCAGGTGGACCCGGGACGGGGCGTCTTCCAGTTCAATGCAGAGTACGGGTATCTCGTGAAAGACGGGGAGTGCACGACGATGGTCCGGGACGTCTCCCTCTCCGGCGATATCCTCACGACCCTTCACGGGATCGTCCTGTGCGGGAACGACCGGAAGATGAGCCCCGGGTATTGCGGGAAGGGCGGGCAGAGCGTGCCGGTGAGCGACGGGGCTCCCCATATTCTCCTGAACGATGCGGTGGTGGGTGGCAGTGGCGTGGATTGAAGAGCTGATCCGGGAAGCAGAGCGGAGTGTTGATGAGGCCGAGGTCTATTTCGTGGAGGGCTCAAGTGTCTCCGCGGACTTAAAAAAGAAGAAAGTCAGCCTTGCAACGCGATCGCAGGACTGCGGTCTTGGTATCCGCACGATTCACGAGGGCCGGATCGGATCGTCCAGCACCAACGATCCCGGCCAGTGGCGTGCATGCTTAAAGGCCGCGATCGCAAGCGGGAAACTGGCAACCCCCCAGGAATGGGAAGGCCTGCCCGGGCCCGACCACAAGGATTCCCCGTCCCTCACCTTTGATGACGCCATGAAAATCGAGCCTGACGTTGCCCGGGGACTTCTGGATCAGATGATTGAGGGAGCCTCAACCCACCCGGCCAAGATCACGTCAGGCTCGGCCGGGCTCTCCTCCGTCAGGGTAACGCTTGCCAACAGTCATGGCGCCCGGATCACGAACCGCCATACTTCCGTGTCGGTCTCGCTCGAAGCGATCCACGGGCAGTCCACGGGTTTTGAGTACGATCACTCCTGGTCGTTCGACAAGATCGATCCCGCCAGGGTTGGCGAACGGGCCACGTTCTTTGCCTCTGAATCTGCCGGGGGAGAAGATATCCCGACCGGCGATTACCCGGTCCTCCTCTCGCCGCTTGCCTACGCAGAACTGCTCGGGGGGGTATTTGTCCCGGCTTTGAACGGGCGCAATGTCCATGCAGGGCGATCAAAACTGGCCCAGTCCCTCTCAAAACAGGTGGCCGATCCGGGCATCTCGATGTATGACGACCCGCATCTCCCCGGGGCAGCGGGCAGCACCTGGTATGATGCAGAGGGATCCCCCACACAGAGACTCGATCTCATCCGCGATGGCATACTCTGTGCATTTGTCTACGATATCAGGACCGCGTCCCGGTACGGGAAGAAGACCACGGCCAGTGCGGTCCGCGGAGGGTTTGGTGGATCGCCAGGGATCGGGCATCACAATTTCGTGGTTGACGGCAAGCGGGACACCGTGGATGACGAACGGGTACTCTACGTACACACCGTGATCGGGGCACACACGGCAAACCCGATGAGCGGCGAGTTCTCGGTGGAACTGGCCAATGCGTTCTGGATGGAAGACGGCGAGTTCCAGGCCCCGATCCGGAGCGCGATGCTCTCGGGCAATGTCTTCGATCTCCAGCATGCCATTGCCGGCCTGAGCAGGAAGACCCGCACGGTCGGGTCGTTGATCCTGCCGTCAGTAAAGCTCAATAAGCAGCATATCATTGGTAAATAGGAACGACCATGACCGATATCCTCATCGTGCTCTTCCTTCTCGTTGTGATCATTGCCATCGTCTGGTACCTGGTGAAGAAGATCTCGATCCTTGCGGTGAATACCGTGCTGGGGCTCTTCACCCTGTTCGTCATCAACTTCCTCCATGTCATGCAGTGGATAGGAAAGCCCGACCCCGGCTATGATCTTGCCACGATCCTGATCTGTGCCATCGGGGGATTACCGGGTGTTCTGATCCTGATGCTCCTGGGCATCCTGGGGATCACGATCTGAGCCGGTTGCATAGCGCCCCTCTCTGGCCGCCGCCGGTTCTTCGAACCGTCTGACCTCCCCGTTTCAAACCGACCCTCAAACCGGGAGGTCCTATATTGACATTTTTTCAAGGGATATCAGGCTCCCGATTGTAAAAATACAACCAATATGTATCCCATTTGAAATCACTGTACTCTAATTCGCCAAAAAACGCGACTCTCCAAAAACCGGTCTTTCAAAACGGGCTCTGATGGGGAAAATACGCCCAAATTACAGAGATTATGGGAGGGGGTTTGTACGTCCTGGGTCTCCCCGAAAAGGGAGTGCTCGAGAGTTTCTTAACGATATTACCACGGGCAGACAACGCCCAGTATCACATCTCCGGAATCTTTTCAGAACACATTCGCTTCCGAGTACACCATCACCTGGTCCTGGAGGAGATCATAGGGTTTGATCTCACGGGAGTGGGAGGACATCCGCATCTTGACCACTTCGAGGGCCAGATGAACCGCAGACAAGTCCGATCCCGAGGGCCTGAGGTACCGGAGGAGAATCACGGTGTCCGAGAGGTATTCGATGAGGGCGTGACGGCTGGAGAAGACATTGTTCCGGTCGGTCTCTGAGGTCATCATGATGGTGCAGTTCTTGTCGCGAAGCCCCTCAATGAACCGGAACATCTCCTGCCGCCGCTCCGAGTTGGTATTAAACAGGTCTTCGAAGAGAGAGATGGGATCGATGACCACCCGGCTTGCCTTCACCTCATCGATCAACCGGGGAAGTTCGTTCTTGATCCGGTTGTTGGCGATGTTGAAGTCCGTGGGATCGAGCTTGATCACATAGAGGGATTTGTTCAAGAAAGGGGTGACCTCCCAGCCTTTCATCTGCATGTACCTGAGGAGCCGGTCTTCCCGTTCCTCAAGACTGATGTAGATGACCGTCTCTCCTTTCTTTAACCCGTCCCATGCAAATTCAAGGGCAAAGGTGGTCTTTCCAGTCCCGTACGTCCCGATAATGGAGCAGATGCTGCCATGAATCAACCCGCCGCCCAGCATGTCATCGAGACCGACGATCCCCACCTTGACCCGGTCGCCGTTCATATAACCACCCTTATATTACTGACCTCAAACCCGTTGGTTGCGGAGATCCTGACTGCGAACTTGACGAGATCCTTCTCTTCGAGATGGGGCATCACGCCGCGGAACTTCTCAAAGTACATCACCCGCTGCCGCCGCGAACCGGTGCTCTCTTCCCACTTGAAGAGCATCACCGCATCGACGATATCAGCCATCTCGCGTTCCTGTGCCGTATTGAGTATTCCCCGGCTGAGCAGCAGGTAGGTGGTGATACCCCGCTGTTTGGATACCCGTTGCAATCCGCGAACCAGGCCGGTCATGTTCTGCCAGAACTCCGGGTCGGCTGACTGGGTGGCAACGTCAGTGACCGAATCGATGACGAGCAGACTGTCCGGGCTGACACTGTTGATCACATTAGCCAGGCGGAGGAGAATTCCCTCGCGATTCGATCGCTTCTGGAGCCTTGTTATCACATCGCTGTGGCTGTACCATTCATCGGGAACTACGCTGTTATCGAAATAGAGTTCGGAGAGGTCATCGAAATGGATGGTTTCCACGAGCGCATCGAGCCCGTCGATATGCAGGGAGGTGGTGATCTCCCGGCAGACCTCCTCCTTCAGCCGCGTGAACGTGATGTACCGTATCTCGTGGGGGCCGGTAAGCTCCGTTGCCGCCCCCTTCATGAGGCTGAGCGTATTGACAATCGAGCTGTAGGTGAATTCGTAGCTGCCGGCACCCAGGTCCCCCAGGAGGAGTATGACCGATCCTTTCGGAACACCCCCCTCGAAGATGGGATCGAGTGACGGGATCCCGGTGGGCATTTTCTGCGTGTTAAAATCCTGCATTTCAGCCTCAATGACGTGAATCTGCTCGTCTCGCAAGAAAAAATGCCATGGACTGACTGATAAAGGTATCTGATGCCCATGAGAGTTCGGCTCCTCTTCCCACGTAACCATCGTACCAAAACGGGTATTCACCATGCCCGGACTCACCCATACTTATATAGATTGATCTCCCGAAATATACAACGGGAAAACCAATACTCGTCGGAGTGGAGCTGGCAGACAATGGGTATCATGGATCGCATCAGGCCCAAAAAACAGGTAAGCGAAGGGAACAGTCCCCTCCCGGATCCGGGGGATCTCGCGGTTTCTGACCCTGTTCATCAATCACCCGATGCCCAGGTCATCGCAGCCGAAGGCAAGAGACCTGACGCAAGTTTCCGTCATTATTTCCAGTTCCTGAAACGAAGGGAGAAGATCCCCATTGAAGAGTATGATGTCGAGCGTCACGGAACGCTGGTGGATGCCAAGGTTCCGGATACGTACGATGTCCTCGATCAATACTGGATTGAGGCCGGCTGCTCCATTGTGGTGATCGCTCAGAACAAGAAGACCAACCAGAGTGAATACCTGCTCTTTGAACCCGAGCTTTCCGATTTTGAATACGAACTGCTGGAGCGCCTGCACGAAGACCTGAGGGATGTGTTGATCCTCTCTGCGGAAGAGATGAAGAAAGACCGTAAACGCATCCTCCTCGAGAAGATGCAGGCCCTCATCGGGGAATACGGGCTGACCCTTGAAGTGTCCTCCCGGTTCAAGATCCAGTATTTCCTGATCCGGAACTATATCGGGTGGTCGCGTATCGACCCCCTGATGAAAGATCCCCAGCTGGAGGATATCTCCTGCGACGGGAACCGGATCCCGCTCTTCCTGTACCACCGGCGGTACCGGAATATCAAGACCAACATCTCGTTTGATTCCGATATCCTCAACTCCCTCGCAATCACCCTCGCACAGCGGTCAGGAAAGCATATCTCCACCGGTGCCCCGATGATCGATGCCACGCTTCCGGATGGCTCCCGGTTACAGTTGTCCTTTGGGACCGAAGTGACGACCCGGGGAACCTCGTTCACCATCCGGAAGTTCCGGGAAGAACCGTTCTCTCCTGTTGAACTGATGGAGATCGGTACCTTCAATGCCGATGAGATGGTGTACTTCTGGCTTGCGATTGAGAACAACAAAAGTCTCATCTTTATCGGGGGGACGGCCTCGGGTAAGACCACCTCCTTGAATGCAGTATCCCTCTTCATTCCCCCGGTTGCAAAAGTTGTCAGCATCGAGGATACCCGGGAGATCACGCTCTTCCATGACAACTGGATTGCATCGGTGACCCGCGAAGCCTTGACGGAAGGCGGCAATGCCATCAACATGTTCGACCTGCTGAAATCTGCCATGCGGCAGCGGCCTGAGTATATCCTTGTCGGTGAAGTCCGTGGGCCTGAAGCGCAGACTCTCTTCCAGGCCATGAACACCGGTCACACCACGTTCTCCACCATGCACGGTGGCAGTGTTGATGCCGCGATTCACCGGCTTGAGAGTGAGCCCCTGAATGTGCCGCGGAACATGATGCAGGCCTTAAACATCATCAGCGTGCAGGGTTTGATCTATCGTGGTACCGAGCGGGTCCGGCGGGCCCAGGAGATCGTGGAGATAGCAGGGATCGATCCCTCAAGCGGGAACCTGCGGGTGAACAACGTCTTCCTGTACGATCCGGTCCATGATACCTCCGCGTACACCGGGAGATCGCAGGTCTACGCGGACATTGCTGCAAAACGCGGCTGGACAAAAGAGCAGCTGGAGGATGAGATCCGGCAACGCATCGCTGTCCTGAATGCCATGAAGAAGCAGGGGATCCGGGATTATATCTCGGTGGCATCCATGTTCCATGCCTACCATATCGACCCGACAAAAGTCCAGTCCCATATCGATGACCTCCGCCAGGTAATCTGAAGATGGTACGCCAATACTTTTACCGCTGGATTAAGAGCGATCCCGTCCGGTACAACAGTCTCCATGCCGATATGGTCTCAGCCCGGATGGGCCTGACACCCGAGCAGTATCTCTGGCGAACGGCAAAAATCGCCCTGGTGACCGGGGCTCTCTTGGCCGTACTCGGCTTTTTCCTCAGCGCTTTTGTTGCCTTCCCGAGCCTGAATCGGAAGATCGGCATCACCAATGTCTTCAACATCCAGATGCCGGTCTTCTTCAATGTCATTTATCCGGCGGGGTACATCGGGGGGTTCATCGCAGTACTGTTGTTCATTATCGGTGCGTATGCTGCATACAGCCTGCTGTTGAAGATGCCGGCTCTGGAAAAGGCCAACCGGGCCATCAAGATCAACTTGACCCTCCACAATGCGGTGGCGTATATGTATGCCATGCGGAAAGGGGGAGCCCAGCTGATGGCAATCTTTCACTCCCTCTCGGAGCGGGCTGATATCTACGGGGAGGTGGCGCTGGAGTTCCGCCAGATTGTGCGGGATGCAGACTTCTTCGGGTACGATGTCGTGACGGCCATCCGCCACCTGTCTGACACCACCCCTTCGGAGAAGCTGAAGAATTTCCTCGAGGATCTCCTCTCGGTGATCGAGAGCGGGGGAAACATGGAGGATTTTCTCTCGATACGGGTGCGGATGTACCAGGAAGAGGCCCGGTTCGAACAGAAGAATTTCCTGAATGTGCTCTCCCTCGTTGCAGAAGGATATGTCACGCTCTTTGTGGCCGGCCCGCTCTTTTTGATCATCATCATGGTGGTCATGGGTATGACCGGGGGGGGGGCGGTCCTGCAGTTGTCCGTTGTCACCTATGCGATGCTACCGATCGGCTCCTTCATCTTCATCCTCCTCATCGATTACATCTCGATCAAGGCCGAGCATTCCCACCAGTATACCCAGATCAAGGAGCTCAGGGCCTACCCTGATGTTGTCACGTACCAGAGGGAGCACGAGGAGACCCTGTTCGAACAGTTGAAAAAATACGACCGGATTCGATCGCTCATCACCCACATCCGTCACCCTCTTGACAGTTTCATCACCGATGTGAATCACACGCTCTACATCACGGTCCCGGTGGCGGTGATTTACATCATCTCGGTCTTCCTGCGGGTACCGCGGTACCGGGATATCGATGTCTACATCGGGGTCGTGGACGATCACATCATCCTCGCGCTCCTCATCGTTCTGATTCCCTATGCCATCTTCTACGAGATACGGGCACGGAAGGTGCTGGGAATCCAGACCCTGCTTCCCGATTTCCTGGAGCGGATGTCCGGGATCAACCAGGTCGGGCTGACCCTCTCCCAGGCCATTGCGATCATGGTCAATACCAATCTCGGCTTGTTGAGCTACGAGATCCGCCGCATCAAGCGGGATATGGACTGGGGGGCAAACTTCACCGAAGCGCTGGTCCGGTTTGAGCAGCGGGTCAGTACACCTGCGATCGCCCGCACCGTGACGCTGATCACGAAAGCCAGTGAGATGAGCGGCCAGATCAGCGAGGTACTCTCCATCGCCTCCAGCGATGCGAAGATGAGTGAGGTCCTCAAACAGGAACGGCGCTCTGAGATGTTCATCTATACCGCGATCGTGTACCTCTCGTTCTTTGTCTTCCTCTTCGTGGTTGCCGTCCTGACAACCCAGTTCTTACCGGTTCTTGGCGATATCAATGTACCGGGAGGGGCATCGACCAACGCCATGGCAGGAAGTTCGCTCTCAGGATTTGGCACGATCTCCCTCATCATCTTCGGCCGCCTCTTATATCACGCCTGCCTGATGCAGGCGCTCTTCTCGGGGCTCATTGCCGGGCAGATGGGAGAGTCCTCGGTGGCCGCCGGTGTGAAACATGCCTGCATCCTCCTGATCATTGCGCTCGTAACCTTCAACGTGGCTCTTGCCTGAGATGAGATCCCCGATGAGAGTGCGGGATGAAAAAGGGATACCCTTAAATCTTCACGTGAAGATGTCGATAATGAGGTGACAATACCGATGTGTACTGTTGGCGGGGGTCCCACCGGGGACCTGGATTTCGATGAGCGGGTGAAGGGAAAGAAGTACCGCTGCAATGATTGTGGCGAGAAGTTTGAGAGTGTCAGCAAGCACCCGATCTGTGCCAGTTGCCAGTCCGATAACGTGACGGCGCTCTGATACCATGATGGTGCCCCTCGCAGATGAGTTCCTGCTCATCTCAGGCACCCGTTCTTTTTTGCTGGCAGCGAAAGCCAATTCCCGGTTTGCCATCTGGATTGAGACCTCCGACAAGGAATATTGCCAGACGATCGAACCGTCCGATCTCATCGTGGTCTCGGCACCGGAAGGCGGAGCGGTGGAACCGGCCATCCTGCTGGCGGAGTTCGTCAGAACATACCGCCTGCCCATCACGGTCCTCCCGAGGGATCATCCGGGCTCCAAGCATTTTTCGTATCTGGTCTCCGCAGCGGCGGAGATTCACACCAGTTGCTCTATCCGAAGGGGAACCCATCCGGAGCAGCACCTTGTCTGCTCAAGCGATGAACTGGCAGGAATGACCCTTACAGGATTGCCCGGGCAGGTGGCGCTCAATGGCCTTCCGGGCGGGAGCACGCTCCAGTATGTTACATCTCATAGGGGAATTGAATATTCAAAAATCCCGGATAATTCACGGTAATATACAAGGGCTCCTGCCGGCTTGATCAAAAATGACAATACATATATGGCTTTTTTCACCTATTATTGTACTTGCCGTGAGAGGAGGGTTGGATGAAGACTGAGGTCCTAAAAGACATTAAAAAAGCTGAGGAAGAGTACCAATCGGTAATCAGCAAGGCTCAGGAAGAGAAGAAGAAGAAACGTTCAGAAGCCGAGCTTGAAGCTGATAATCTGGTCACAAAAGCGCAGAGCAATGCAGAACAGTACAAAAAGCTGAAACTGGAAGAAGCACGGCACCAGGCAGCACTTAAGCACGCTGAAATCATCAGAAGCGGCAATCAGCGCGCAGCGGCACTGAAATCAAAAGGAGAGCAGAACCTCTCGAAGGCGGTGCAGCTGCTGGTTTCGCGGTTTAAGGAGCAGCTGCATGTTAAAGCCTAAGCAGATGAGCCGGCTCCTCATCGCCGCATCCAAGGACCAGATGGCTCCTGTTGTTGCGGAGCTCTACCGTCACCACCTGTTCCATGTTGAGGAATACGTGGAAGGAGGAACTGAGGGCTATGAGGGTTTTAAGATCGGTTCACCGTTAACCGGCGCAAGCGAAGCGTCCGTTGCTCTGCTGTCGATCCGTGCGATCGAGAATGCCGTCTCCATCAATCCGGAGGAGATGGATCCCGTACGGGCCGGCACCCAGTCCGAACTGAAGGCCAGGATCGAGCGGGAACTGCCAGCTCTTGAACGGGAAGTCGAGGAACTGAGCGGGAAGCGCTCGAAACTTGACAACCGGGTCAAGGAGTGCGAACAGAAGATCACCGAGATCACCCCGTTCGTGGGCGTGCCTGCGGATCTCGAGATGTACCGGGGATATTCAGGTTTTTCCGTGTACGCCGGCTACGTGGCCCATGAGGTCACGCTTGCGGTCCCGCATGAGATGCACTATCTCAAGGGCAAAGAGAAGAACTTTGTCGTCCTCGTTGCCCCGACCGCTCAGCGGAACGAGGTTGAGCGTGCCCTGCAGGAAGCCTCGTACCAGTCAGTCCCGATTCCCGATGAGACCGGTGCTCCGGAAGCCCGCGTCGGGTATTACCAGGGGCAGATTGCTGCCCTGACCCGGGAGATCACGGAGATCAACGCAAAACTGGATGCGGTCAAACAACAGCATGCCGGCTTCCTTGCAGCCTGTGAGGAGTTCTTACGGGCTGAAGTGGAGCAGACCGAGGTTCCGCTCCGGTTTGCAACCACCAGGCAGACGTTTGTGGCCGAGGGCTGGGTGCCCTCAGACACCGTGGATGCAGTCAGTGATTCGCTGATCAAGGCAACCGGGGGGAAAGTGTTTGTCACTGTACTGCCTTCCGATCCCGAACATGATTCGGTACCGGTTGAGTACAGCAACCCGAAGTTTGCCCAGCCGGCGCAGATGCTGATGGACATCTATTCGAGGCCCAAGTATACCGAAATCGACCCGACCCTGATGCTTGCCATCGTGTTCCCGGTCTTCTTCGGTCTCATTGTCGGGGATGTCGGGTATGGCCTGATCTTCCTTGCCCTGTACGTTGGCCTGAAACGGATGATGAAAGGTGAAGACGGGCAGAAGTTACTGACTGTCTTCCGGAACGCCAGCATCTCCAGTATCATCTTCGGGTTGCTCTTCAACGAGTTCCTTGGATTCAAGTTCTCCCAGATTACCGGGTGGATTCTCGGAACCGGCGGGCTTGTAAATCCCCTTGAGCACTATGAATCCCTCATGTTCAGCAGGCACCTGCTCATCGGTTCAACGGAAGTGGGCGGTCACGGACCGGCGATTCCCGCACTGATGATCATGGCCATCTGGATTGGTATCCTGCACATCTCGCTCGGGCGTGCCCTTGGCATGTATAACCATGCAAAGCAGGATCACGGCCTCCACCGCATCAAGGCGGTCGTGGCCAACTTCGGCTGGCTCGCCGTGATGTGGGGTATTCTCATCGCCATCTGGTCCAATGTTGTCATGCCGTATATGTTCGATCTTACCGGTCTTCCGGTCATTGCAGCAGGATTCAACCTTGGCACGTTCATCGGAGGAGCACTCATCCTTGGCGGTGTCATCTGTATTGCATGGGATTCCGTCCTTGAAGTGATCGAGTTGCCCACGATCATCTCTCATGTTCTTTCCTATGCACGTCTCGTTGCGGTCGGCCTCTCTTCGGTCGCGATCGCAATGGTCGTCAACTATATGGCCATCGGGATGTTCATCAGTCCCGGTATGGCCGATCTCTCCCCTGTCGGTATTGTGATGATTGTTGTCGGACTGGTGATCTTCCTGTTCGGCCATACGCTCAATATCGCACTGGGTCTTCTGGGTGGCGGGCTCCACTCGATTCGTTTACACTATGTTGAATTCTTCACCAAGTTCTACAAGGGTGGAGGCAAAAGATACGTTCCATTCGGAATTAAACGCAGATTTACGGAGGATTAAACTATGTCAGCAGAAGTAGTAGCAATTGCATCAACAGATCTCGCAGCAATCCAGGCATCGCAGATGGGAATGAAGGCAATCGGCGCAGGGCTCGCCGTCGGACTTACCGGCGTCGGCACGGGCGTCGCTGAGATGGGTATCGGCGCAGCAGCGGTCGGTGCCATCGCCGAGAACAAGGACTTCTTCGGTCTCGGTCTGCTCTTCACGGTTATCCCCGAAACAATCGTTATCTTCGGTCTCGTCGTCGGTCTCCTGCTGCTCTTCTAAAGGAGAGAACAATGGGACTGGAAGCAGTAGTTGAAGAGATCAGGGAAAAAGGCAGATCCGAAGCGGAGAAGGTCCGCTTGGAGTCCAGACAGGATGTGGACCAGATCCTTGCCGCAGCCAACAAGAAGGCCGGCGGGATCAAGCTTGTCGCAGAAGAGGAATCAGCAAAAAAGTCCGCTCACCTTGTGAGCCAGGACGTTTCCGCTGCAAACCTCCTCGTCAAGCGCGAGCTCCTGAACACGCAGAAAGCACTGCTGGACCAGGTGTACGAAACCACCCGCAAGGATATCGCTGCCCTCCCTGAGAGCTTCCATCGCGAAGCCATCAAGAAACTCCTCACCGAGGCAAAGAAGGAGATCCCAGCAGGAACGATCTACTGCAATGCCCGGGATGTCGCAGCCGCCAGGGCGGTCATTGCGGAGAACCCGGATTTTGCCGGATTCAAGCTGGGAGAGCCCGTCACCATCGATGGCGGTCTCCTGATCGAAGGTGCAGGAGCCGAGTTGCAGATTGATTACAGCTACCGCACGTTCTTATCGAAGGTGTGGGAATCCGGGTTGAAGGATGCGTCGGATATCCTGTTCGGGTAAGGGGGCACACGTATGGGTGTGAATATTTCAGCACCGTACATCTATGTGTGCACCAGGATGCGGGTGCGGAAGGCAAAGCTCCTCCCCAAAGAGGAGTACCTGCGGATGCTCAACATGAGTGTCGCGGAGATTACCCGTATCATCGAGGAGACCGAATACAAACAGGAGATCGACGAACTCGGGACGACGTTCAAAGGGATTGACTTAATGGAAGTCGCCCTGAGCTGGAACCTGGCCAAGGAATACCAGAAGATCCAGCATATCACCCCGGGCACGCTCAAAGGGTTCACTCACGCCTATCTCCGACGGTGGGACATCCAGAATGTCTTGACCATTCTCCGGGGCAAGGTGCAGGGTGAGAAGGCAGGCAAGATCAAGGAGATTTTGATCCCTGCCGGCAGCCTGGACAAGGTGGTACTGGACCGACTTCTTGCCGAAGACAGCAATGACCGGATCATCGAGCTCCTGAAAGGACACCGGATGTTTCCCGTTCTTACACGGGAATACCCGACCGCCAAGGAGACCGGGTCGTTCTCCCACATGGAGAACGAGCTGTACAAACAGTTCTATGCCGAGATCATCGGCGATGCCAAGGCCGGTATCAAGGGCGGGGCCTCGTTCATGTCGTATATCCAGCTGGAGATCGATATCAAGAACGTGAAGACCCTCTTCCGGCTGCGGGTCGATTCAACCTCCACGGAGGATGTCCGGGAGATGTATATTCCCGGTGGCAGCCTCTCGGTGGTGGACTTTTCAAACCTGCATGGAATCCAGGAGACCCATGAATTCATCGACCAGCTCAAGGCACTGGTCAGGAATGACTCCCTGCACACGCTGCTCGATGAGATGAAGGGCCAGAAGGCCATGCGCGATATTGAAGTCCGGTTGACCCGCGTCCAGCTCGAACAGATGGAGGGGATGAGCAAGCGCAACCCCTTCTCGATTCACCCGATACTCGTATACCTGGAGAAGAAGAAGTACGAGGTCTTCAACCTGCGGGCACTTGCCCGTGGCAAGGAATCGAGACTTCCGTCTGAGAAAATTGCAGAATACCTGGTGATGTGAATGGAGATCGCAGTAATCGGCAACAGTGAGTTCATCTTAGGGTTCAGGCTCGCCGGTATCCGCAAGACCTATGCTGCGGAGAACGATGAGAACCTGACCGAGCATATCACCAGTGCGCTGCAGGATGGCGAAGTAGGGATTCTCGTCCTCAACTCAAGCGATATGGAAAAGATCCCCCGCAGGCTCCGTACAACGCTCGAAAATTCCGTAAAGCCGACGGTTATTGCCATCGGCGGCGAAGAGAGCGGGCTGTCCATGCGGGAGAGAATCAAGAGATCGGTGGGTGTTGATCTGTGGAAGTAAAAGGAGCAAAACCTAAAGAACAAAAGCAAGGGGTCCTCAAAAGGATCGCCGGCCCTGTCGTGACGGCAGTCAACCTTGACGCCCACATGTACGATGTGGTGAAGGTCGGTAATGAAGCGCTGATGGGAGAAGTCATCAAGATCCAGGGTGATAACGTCATCATCCAGGTGTACGAAGATACCGCCGGTATCCGGCCGGGCGAACCGGTCTCGAACACGGGTCTCTCCCTTGCGGTTGAACTGGGTCCTGGTCTTCTGACCAGTATCTATGATGGTATCCAGCGCCCCCTCGAAGTCCTTGTGGACAAGATGGGGAACTTCATCCAGCGTGGTGTCACCGCACCCGGGCTCTCCCATGAGAAGAAGTGGGCCTTCAAGCCGGTGGTAAAGGCTGGCGACAAGGTCGAGCCCGGCGCAATCCTTGGCGAAGTGCAGGAGACCAACATCGTCCAGAAGATCATGCTCCCGCCCAACGTGAAGGCAGGCATTGTCAAGACGATCAAGAGCGGGGACTTCACGGTTGACGAGACCATCTGCGTTCTCGAAGACGGCCGTGAATACCCGATGCTCCAGCGCTGGCCGGTCCGTGTCCCGCGTCCCGTGAAGGAGAAGAAGAACCCGACGATCCCCCTGATCACCGGTCAGCGGATCCTCGACGGTCTCTTCCCGATCGCGAAGGGCGGCACCGCTGCAATTCCCGGCCCGTTCGGGAGCGGAAAGACGGTCACCCAGCAGCAGCTGGCCAAGTGGTCGGATGCCGAGATCGTGGTCTACATCGGCTGCGGAGAACGCGGCAACGAGATGACCGAAGTTCTGACCGAGTTCCCGCACCTCGAAGACCCCAAGTCCGGAAAGCCCCTGATGGAGCGGACGGTGCTCATTGCAAACACGTCCAACATGCCGGTGGCTGCCCGTGAAGCATCCGTGTACACCGGTATCACCATCGCGGAGTACTTCCGTGATATGGGCTACGATGTCTCCCTGATGGCAGACTCGACCTCCCGCTGGGCAGAAGCCATGCGTGAGATCTCGAGCCGTCTTGAAGAGATGCCCGGTGAAGAAGGGTACCCGGCATACCTCGCGGCCCGGCTCTCGGAGTTCTACGAGCGTGCCGGTCTTGTTGAGACCTTAAACGGTAATTCCGGTTCGGTCTCGGTTATCGGTGCGGTATCCCCGCCCGGCGGAGATTTCTCGGAGCCGGTCACCCAGAACACCCTGCGTATCGTCAAGGTCTTCTGGGCACTGGACGCGAAGCTCTCCCAGCGCCGGCACTTCCCGGCCATCAACTGGCTGAACTCCTACTCCCTGTACCTCGATGCACTCCATGACTGGTACGACAAGGAGGTCTCCCCCGACTGGAACAAGATCCGGTCCTGGGCCATGGAAGTGCTCCAGAAAGAGGCAGAACTCCAGGAGATCGTGCAGCTCGTTGGTTCCGATGCCCTGCCCGAGTCAGAACAGGTGACGATCGAGGTCGCCCGTATGATCCGTGAGATCTTCCTCCAGCAGAACGCCTACGACGCGGTCGACACGTTCTGTGACATGAAGAAACAGTACGACATGATGAAGGCGATCAAGCTCTTCGCTGATCTTGCCTACGCGGCCCAGCTTGCTGGTGTCAGCCCGGCGCAGATCAACACGGTCAAGTCCAAGAACGAACTGCCCCAGATCAAGTTCATCAAGGACTACAAGCCCGAACTCGCGAAGATCGAGAAGCAGATGGACGATGAGTTCAACACACTGAGGTCGGCAGCATGAAGGAATACAGGACGATTAGTAAGATTGCCGGGCCCCTCGTCTTTGTCGAAAAGACCGAGCCGATTGCGTACGGAGAACTGGTGAACGTCATCCTCTCCGATGGCACTACCAAGCGCGGCCAGGTACTCGACACAAGCGATGAACTGGTCGTTGTCCAGATCTTCGAGAACACGACCGGTATCGGCAGGGACAGCGGCGTCCGGTTCACGGGCGAGACCATCAAGATGCCCGTGGGCAGGGAGATGCTCGGCCGTATCCTGTCCGGTGGCGGTAAGCCCATCGATGGCGGCCCGGAGATTGTGCCGGAGAAGCGCCTCGACATCAACGGTGCGGCCATCAACCCGTATGCCCGGGGCATGCCGGCGGATTTCATCCAGACCGGTATCTCGACCATTGACGGGACCAACACCCTTGTCCGCGGCCAGAAACTCCCGATCTTCTCGTCGGCAGGTCTACCGCACAACAATGTTGCGCTCCAGATCGCAAGGCAGGCAAAGGTGCCCGGCTCGACCGAGAGTTTCGCGGTAGTATTCGCTGCCATGGGTATCACGAAGGAAGAAGCGAACTACTTCATGGCGGACTTCGAGCGCACCGGTGCCCTCGAACGTGCGGTCGTCTTCCTCAACCTTGCGGATGACCCGGCCGTCGAGCGTATCATCACGCCCCGTCTCGCCCTCACCACCGCTGAATACCTTGCCTTCGAGCTCGGTATGCACGTGCTTGTCATCCTCACGGATATGACCAACTACTGTGAAGCGCTCCGTCAGATCGGCGCAGCCCGTGAAGAAGTGCCCGGTCGCCGTGGCTACCCGGGATACATGTACACGGATCTTGCCAACATCTACGAGCGTGCCGGTATGATCAAGGGCCAGAAGGGTTCCGTGACCCAGATCCCGATCCTGACCATGCCCGGTGACGATATCACCCACCCGATCCCCGACCTGACCGGTTACATTACCGAAGGCCAGATCGTGGTCAACCGTGACCTGCACCGCAAGGGTATCTACCCGCCCATCAACGTGCTGCCCTCGCTCTCACGTCTGATGAACCTCGGTATCGGGCCGGGGAAGACCCGGGATGACCACAAGAAGGTCTCTGACCAGATGTACGCCGGGTACGCAGAAGGCAACGATCTCCGCGGCCTCGTGGCCATCGTTGGTAAGGACGCGCTCTCCGAGCGTGACCGCCTGCTCCTCGAATTCGCGGATCTCTTCGAGAACCGCTTCGTCCGGCAGGGCTATGATGAGGACCGCACCATCGAGGACACCTTAAACCTCGGCTGGGAGCTCCTCTCATCGCTGCCGGTGGAACAGCTCACCCGTATCGACCGCGACCTGATCAACAAGTACCACCCGAAACTCAAGGCCGGAGCAAAGAAGGAGTAACAAGTCCATGGCGCTGCGCGATATCAAGCCAACCCGCTCTGAGCTGATCAACCTCAAGCGGAAGATCCAGCTCTCGGAGCGCGGCTACAAGATCCTCAAGATGAAGCGCGATGGACTGATCTTGGAATTTTTCAAGATTCTTGCAAACGCGAAGGACAGCCGGGGCGATCTTCTCAAGAAGTATGCCAAAGCCGTCGAGATGATGGCCGTGGCAAACACGGTCGAAGGCGCAATCGGGGTGAAATCTGCGGCATTCTCCGTCAAGGAAGTGCCCCAGATCACCTTAAAGAGCAAGAACATCATGGGGGTTGTTGTGCCCCAGATCGAGTCCTCAAAGGTGAAAAAGACCCTTGCGGATCGCGGGTACGGTGTGCTGGGGACCTCAACGGTCATCGATGAGACCGCCACGGCGTTCGAGGAACTCGTGGAAGCGATCATTTTGAATGCCGAGGTCGAGACCACGATGAAACGCCTGCTCGATGAGATCGAGAAGACCAAGCGCCGTGTCAATGCGCTGGAGTTCAAGGTCATCCCCGAGCTCACGGCAGCACGGGACTTCATCAAGATGCGTCTCGATGAGATGGAACGGGAAGAACTCTTCCGGATGAAGAAGATCAAATCCCGGAATACTGCATAAGAATGCAACGGAGGTCTGGATGCAGATTGGAACGATTAAGGACCTGGGGGTTGAGGGTAAGACCGCTCTCCTCCGGCTCGACCTCAACTCCCCCATAGATCCCACCTCCAACCTTATTCTTGATGACAAGCGGTTCCGGGAGCATCTCCCGACCATCCGCGCTTTAGAGTCCAGCCGGGTCGTTATCGTCACCCACCAGAGCCGGCCCGGCAAGAAGGATTTTACAACCCTTGAAGCCCATGCAGAGAAACTGGAATCGCTTCTTGGAACACCGGTCACGTATGTTGACAGCATCTTCGGGCGCCATGCCCGCGAGGCCGTCCACGCCATGAAGATCGGCGAGATCGTGATGCTGGAGAATGTAAGGTTCAATGCAGAAGAGAACCTGACCCTCAAACCTGAAGAGGCAAAGAAGACCCACCTCATCAGGAAACTCTCCTCTCTGGGGGATGTATTTGTCAACGATGCGTTCGGCACCGCCCACCGGTCCCAGCCCACCGTTGTCGGCCTGCCGCTTGCCCTGCGATCGGCGGGAGGGCTCCTCATGGAGAAGGAAGTCTCCACCCTCTCCCGGGTCTTCTCGGGTGCACCCCGGCCGGTCTGTATGGTGCTGGGCGGCACCAAGGTGGATGATTCGATCGATGTTGCCCGGCACGTGCTGGACACCGGTGTCGCCGATCAGGTGATCGTGATAGGCGTTGTCGCCAATGTCTTCCTCATCGCTGCCGGCTACAATATCGGCAAACCCTCCACGCAGCTCATCACCCAGCTCAGGTATGACGCCGAGATCGGGAAGGCAAAAGAGATCCTTGCCCGGTACCGCGATCGTGTCGTGATGCCGGAGTCCGTTGCCGTCCGGCAGGAGAACCGCCGCGTTGAATACGAGGTTGAAAAGATTCCCGACGATACCCCGGTCCTCGACCTCGGTATGGATGCCCTTGCCACCCTTGTCCAGACCCTCAAGAAGGCCGGGACCGTGGTCTTCAATGGCCCGGCAGGTGTCTTTGAGGATCCCGACTTTGCCACCGGAACGTACGAACTGCTCAGGGCAGCATCGAAAGTAGAGTTCTCGGTCGTTGGCGGTGGCCATACAGCGGTGGTGATCGAGAAACTCGGCATTGAGCAGGACTTCACCCACATCTCGACCGGTGGCGGAGCCTGCATCGAGTTTTTGACCGGCAAGAAACTGCCGGCGGTCGATGCGCTTGAGCAGTCCAAGAAGATCTTCGGGTAATCCTTTACCTTTTTTTTGTACGGCCGTATCATCCCGTACGTCCCGGAATCCTTATTATTCATCATCGATAATGTGCAGGATACAAAGGGCAGGTGCAGACCGATCATGCAGGTTCGTATCATCGCAGTCGGGAAGATCAAGGAGAAGTACCTGCAGGAGGGTATTGCCGAATACGAGAAACGGCTCCGCCCGTACACCCGGGTGCAGGTGGTGGAGATTCCTGAGGAGAAGCGTCCCCTCGCCGCTTCCCCGTCCATAGAACGGATCGCCATGGAGAAGGAGGGGGAGCGGATCCTTGCGGCAATCCCCGAGGGCTCGGTTGTGGTCGCGCTCGCCATTGTGGGGGAGGAGTGGTCGAGCGTGGCCCTTGCCGAGGCCCTCTCCCAATGGGAGATGGCGGGCCGGAACCAGATTACATTTCTCATCGGTGGGGATCTTGGGCTCTCCCCTGCAGTATACGGGAGGGCAGACCTGCGGCTCTCGCTCTCGCGGATGACTTTCACCCACCCTATGGCCCGGCTCCTCCTCTTCGAGCAGATCTACCGGGCGTTCCGGATCCTGCGGGGTGAGCCCTACCACAAGTGAATCGTTCTCAGGTGTCCCCGTAGGAGGGCAGTACCCTTCTCGCTCCAGCAGGATCGTTCGATCCACACCCCGCATCGCTTGAACACCCCAGAATACTCCGTACAAGGGAGTGAACGCTCAGAACCAGTACCGTATGGATTATACCCTATCCCGCTGACGTTGTTTTCCACACCATGGTTGCCATGAGGCAGGTAGTACAATGATAGAACAAGCACCCAGAACTTCTCTCCTCTCCCGGACAAAGGAATCGATCCGTAACTGTTCCGGCGAGATCGTCTTTGGCATGTCGGACGGCGTTGTCTCCATCTTCGGTCTGGTGGCCGGGATGGTGGCAGGCGCCCAGTCCGGCGATGTGATCCTCCTCGCCGGTGCAACGGCTGCAATCGCGGCCACGGTATCGATGATGGCCGGTGTCTTCCTCGACCTTGAGTCCGAGCGGGACGCGGCACGGGTTGAAGCAAAGGAGCGGGCCGCCGAGATCCGGGCCGATCCCGACGGGAACGTGAACAAGTTGATCGCCGATCTCCAGGGAACCGGCCTGAGCCAGAAGAGTCTCGATGCCCTCCGCGAGGACATGAAGGCCAATCCCCTTGCACTCCAGAAGTTCGAGGATGCCGTGGCCGGCGAGGAGGAGACCGCAGCGCAGAAGACCTCCCCGGTCATCCATGCCTGCTGGATGGGGGTTGCAGATTTCATAGCAGCGATGACCCCGGTCATCCCGTTCATCTTCCTGCCGCTGGAACAGGCAAAGGTTGTCTTCATCTTTTCAACGGCCCTGCTCCTGATCCTGCTCGGTATCGGGCGGGCAAAGCTGGGTGAACGCCCGATGTTCCGGACAATCCTCGAGACCTGTGCGATTGCGGCTGCTGCGGCAATTGCGGGTGCCCTGGTCGGCCTGCTGATCAGCTCCTGATCAGGCATCACATCCTTTTTTCAAAGGGTAGCAGGAACTGTGCCCACCGGGATCTCCCGCGCCGGAACCGGGACCGGGGTCAGGACACCTTTTATCAACAAATTATTTATTATCGTGTTGCATATATCCCAGAACAATGTACCCGTCCGTTCCATCCAGGGAGATGAATATGACCAGGGTACCGGCCGCTCATGGTAAGCGGCCGCTCTTCTTCACCTGTTAGGTTCTGCTGTTTCAGAACAGAGCAGGGACTTGGTATCGTTGTTGAGAAGATTTGGATAGTATCGGTGAAATGGTATGAGTATCATTCTTGAGGAACAGGAAGGCGCCTGGTATAGTGCCCGGCCCCGCGGGGGTGTCTACGATCTCGTGTATGCCGCCCTCTCCGGCACGGATACTGCTGCGCGGCTGCGGTCCGTTGCTGCGCTCGGGAAGAGTGACGATCCCCGGGCGGTCCGTCCCCTGATGGATCTTTTGAGCAATGCAGAGCCGGAGATCCGGCTCGCTGCAACCACCGCGCTCGGCCAGCTGAAGAGCGGTCGCCCGGTGGACGACCTGATAGGAAGGCTGCGCGACCATGATGAGCAGATGGCGACCCGCGAACAGGCTGTCGTTGCGCTCGTTGCAATCCGGAGCACCGGCGCGATCCGGAAACTCAGGGAGTTCGTCTCTGATGAGCACGAGGATCCGGCACTCCGTTCCTATACCGGGAACCTCCTCTCCGAGGTCAAGACGTGGTAACGGACCCGCAAGCCATCGCACCTTCCGGCAGCGATACCCGGCGAAATACTGCCCTCTCCAGAAGAGAAGCGACCCCCTCCCTTTTTCTCTCATTCCGGTTCATTGGAGTACTACCATGAAACCCTCTCAACCTGCCGCACTACCCGGCACCTGCAGCCGTTGCGGTGAGTGCTGCCGCTGGCTGCCGTTCGTCTCTGTCCGCCAGTGTAAACCCCACCAGATCCAGTACCTCCGGGAACGGGGCCTGAAGGAATCCGCCGGGCTCTTCCTTGTCGATGCACCCTGCCGGCATCTGGTCGAAGATGCGCCGGACAGCAGCGGTCAACGGCAGTGGGGGTGCGCCATCTACGAGACCCGGCCCGCCACCTGCCGGGACTACTGCGGCCGGACCCTGACCGCCGGCAAACGCTTTTTTGTTCCGCCCGGCTGCACGATGGCGGGAGGCCGGAGCGGGGAGCCGGAACACACTCTGCCTGAGAGGGAGTGATCCCCCCGGGTGGAGTGTTCCCCTCCCTGCACAACGGATTGAGCCGCCCACACTATCGTTTCAGCACCGCGGCCCGGTTCACAAAATACCATCTTCGTTTCACCAGCCGGAGCCCGGCCTCCTCCGCGAGTGCCAGGTTCTCCCGGTACTCCTCTCCCGAGACGATGAGCGGGGGCTCGGTATAGAAGAGTGTCCCGCCCGGCTTCAGGAGCAACGCAATCTCCCGGAAGAGCTTCACCGGGTCGGGGACTTCGTGGACCACAAAGATGGTGAACGCGGCATCGAACGTCCCGTTCAGATCTGCGGCAAGGTCGATCGCGTCCGGCTTGCACTGGTGCAGGGTCACCCTTGATATGAGCCGTTCTGCCGTCATCTTTTCCTTCACAATCCGGAGCATCTCCTCCTGGAGATCCACGGAGAAGACCTGTCCGTTCTCTCCCACCCGTTTTGCAAACTCGCGGGTGAAGAACCCCGGTCCGCACCCGAAGTCGAGCACCCGGTCGCCGGGCTTCACGTAGCACTCCGCGAGCCGGTCGGGGCGGTAGATGCACCGGCGCAGCCGGGTGTCCAGGTGGGCAGCGTTCTTTGCAGAGAAGACCTCGTGCTGGTGGTGATGAGGTTGTGTGCCTGAGCTCATACTGAATGGTGGGAGCCCCGGGAAATAACGGTTGTGTCACTGGCAGGATCCATTAAACTTGAAGACGATTGCCGGCACGGTATCCTCGGGCGACCCGGCTGCCTCTTTCAGGTTCCTAAGGACGCGGTTATCCCGAAGATTAATGCCCGATCACACCGGTCTCTTATCTGGTACACGGGTGTTTCATGATACGACTGATTCCTCTCTTCCTGCTTGCCGCAGTCCTTACGGCAGGCTGCGCCTCCCCGCAGGTGCCCACGTCGCAGGGGGATGCCTTCTTTGCACAGGCAGAGAAGGCGTTTTCACAGGAGAACTTCCATGCCGCCGCCGATCTCTACAGCCGGGCGTCCGACCAGTACAGGGCTGAAGGCAACCCGGCCGCTGCACATAACGCATTGAAGAACGCCTCGGTCTCTGTCCGGATGTTCGCCGAGTTCCCGTATAACCGGTCGGTCATGACCGCCATGATCGATGAGACCTTCCCGGCGGTTCCTGACGACCGGAAGGCGGGCTGGCTTCCCTGCAACGCGAGCCAGTGCATCGAGAGCGATGGCGAGACCTGGTACTTTGCCAACACGATCAACAATATCCGGTCCCACAACATGGACCTGATGCGAGAGACCCTTGCCGAGAAAGGCGAGACACCGTTTTACGATCAGATGAAGGTGATCGCCCTTGCCCCGGTGGACGCGGGCGCGGGCACGTACTCACATCCCATCCAGTGGGAAGGAACAGAGGCCCTGAGCATACCGGCCCGCCTGCTGCCGAAGACCGGCACCCTCCGTCTCTGGATTCCCCTGCCCGTCGAGACCCCCTCCCAGCGGAATGTCACCATCATGGCCGTTGAACCGGCACAGTACGTGAAGTCACAGACCGGCACGGGCGCGGACATGGGCCTTGCCTATCTTGAAATCCCGCTCACTACCGTGACGGGGGATTTTCTCAATGTCACGGCCCGGTTCCGGTACACCCAGTATGAGGTTCGTTTCAGCATCGATCCGGTAAAGGTCGGAAGGTATGACACGACCGATCCTGAATACCAACAGTACACCGCGTCCGGTAAGAACATCGTCATCACCACGGCAATGAAGGCAAAGGCGCAGGAGATTGTCGGAAACGAGACCAACCCGTACCTGCAGGCCGGGAAACTATACTGGCATGTGGTATCGCACCCCTACAGCAATGTGCCCCACACGAGGCTCGGTGCCCGTGGTACGCCCGAATCCGTCTATATGCTGGAGACCGGCTCTGGTGACTGCGGTACGCAGAGTATGTACTTTGCCGCTCTCTGCCGGTCGCTGGGCATCCCCGCACGTGCGATCGGCGGCTACCAGCTCGTCCCGGGCCATGCGGGACCCCATTTCTGGTCCGAATACTACCTGCCGGGGTACGGCTGGATCCCGAATGATGTGACGATCGCCGAAGGGGCTGAATGGTCGTATGAAGCAACAAACGAGGACCGTCACCAGTACATAGCGTTCTATGCAAACAATCTCGACCCGTACCGCTACATCATCCAGAAGGATGTAAACATCCCGCTCACCCCGCCCGCGGGCGATAGCGTCATGTTCGATATGGTGGTGCAGACGCCAAAAGCGGTCTGCGATACCTGCACGACTGACCCGGAATTTGAGATGCTTGAGGACTGGAAAGTGACTGTTGTAAAAGCGTAAGTACGGGCCGGTCTTTCCCTGCCCTTTTTTATCGGGTCCACCGGACCAGTCCGCAAATCGCTGCTGTAAACCGTGCCGGTTGAGTCAGAGATTCATAACCCCGGCAGTCCCTGTCGCACCTGCGGGTGCTGTGCGGGATTGAGATGTGGCACACCCGGCAGCGTTCACGAGCAGGGTGAGCAAAGCAAGACACACGAGGGCAGGTGAGCGACCGTCCTTACCGGGGATTTGCCACCGGTGCTCACATAATCTCCGTCAAGACGGGATAAAAAAAGGAGAGAGAATCAGATCCCTGCTTACGGCGTCTCTTCTGCCTCTTCGTCCTCGCCCGGCTTGTGGGTCTTCATGGAGGGGAAGAGGATCACTTCCTTGATGGAGTTGTTGTTGGTGAGGAGCATCACGAGCCGGTCAATACCGATCCCGACCCCACCGGTCGGGGGCATGCCGTACCCGATCGCGTTGATGAAGTCGTAATCGATCATCTGGGCCTCGACATCCCCGAGCCGGCGCTTCTCGTCCTGTGCCTCGAACCGCTCCTTCTGGTCCACCGGGTCGTTCAGCTCCGAGAACCCGTTGCCCACCTCCATGCCGGCGATGAAGAGCTCGAACCGCTCGGTGAAGCCCTCCTTCTCGCGGTGGCGCTTGGCGAGAGGCGAGTTCTCGACCGGGTAATCGTAGATGAAGGTTGGCTGGATCAGCTTCTCCTCGACAAGCGCCTCGAAGAATGCAATAAGGTATTCGCGCTGGCTCTGCGGCTTGTCGGGCTCATCGATCCTGTGCTCGTGGGCGAGTTTGCGGAGTTCTTCAACAGAATGGGCGAAGATGTCGATCTTGCCCAACTCCTTCACGGCATCGGCCATCGAGATCTTCTTCCACGGCTTGGTGAAATTGAGCGTTGTCTCCCCGAACGGGATCTCGGTCTTTCCGTGAACCTGCTGCAGGATGGACGTGACGATATCCTCGGTGAGTTCCATCATGTCCCTGAAGTCCCGGTACGCCCAGTAGATCTCCACCATCGTGAACTCAGGGTTGTGATCGCTGTCAATGCCCTCGTTCCGGAAGTTCCGCGAGATCTCAAAGACCTGCTCGAACCCTCCGACAACCAGCCGTTTCAGGTACAGCTCGGGCGCAATACGGAGGAAGAGTTTCTGGTCAAGGGCATTGTGGTAGGTGGTGAATGGTTGCGCATTTGCCCCGCCGTACACCGGCTGGAGGATGGGGGTCTCGAACTCCAGAAAGCCGTGGTCGTCCAGGTACCGGCGGAGGAGCGAGATGATCCGGCTCCGGCTCCGGAAGGTCTGCCGGTTCTCATCGTTGACGATCAAATCCACGTACCGCTGCCGGTAGCGCTTCTCCACATCCTTCAGCCCGTGGAACTTCTCGGGCAGGGAACAGACCGCTTTGGTGAGGAGGGTAAACGTCTCCACCCAGATGGTGATCTCGCCCAGTTTCGTCCGGAAGACGTGGCCCGTTACCCCGAGAATGTCGCCCCGCTCGACAAACTGGTTGAAGAGCTCGAACTGCTCCTCGCCGAGATCGTTCTTGCGGATATAGAGCTGGATCTTGCCGCTCTCGTCACCGAGATCGGCAAAGATCGTCTTGCCGTGGTTGCGCACAATGTAGATCCGGCCCGCTGTCGAGACGCTCTCTGCACTCTTGTCGTGGGTGATCTCCGCGTAACGGGTCTTGATCTCGAAGATCGTGTTCTGGCGGTTGAAGGTGGGGGGGAAGAGGGGGATATTCTTCCCGCGAAGTGCCTGGATCTTCTCGATCCGGGTCGGGTCAAAGAGTGTATTCTCGATAGGATCGGTCATTGTTGCATGCACCACGACTGGACGGTTTTGTACCGTATATCTGGGACGTGTCGCGTAATAATACCATCAGCACTTACGCCGAAAAAAGAGCGGGAGGCGATTATGGCTGCCGGTGGCCGTTGCGTTTTTTGAGGATCCCGGAGGCATATTTTGCCAGGCCGTACACTGCGTCGCTGGACGGGTGGACCTCGATGAAGTCCGAAAAATCGTGTACAGAGAAGTGGTGCTTCATCAACAGCGCCATGTAGCCGGCGATGAGCCCTCCTCCGGGCGAGGCGGTGCAGATGCCGCTCAAGGATCCGTCGGCCTCGACCATGATCGTGGCAACGCCGGTGTTGGATGCCGGCACCTCCCAGAACGTGCCCGGCCCGGCAACGCCCGGGACCACGAGGGATTTTGCGGTGGGGCTCTCGTCCGAGCAGAAGGCCAGTTCGTACCCGAGGTTGAGTGACTGGGGGAGGAAGCGGTAGTCCATGGTCCGGTGCAGCCCGAGGATATTGTCCGCGGCAACAATCCCCTGCTGGCGGGCCACGGGTGTCATGAACGGCGGGCCGGTCAGATCCCCGCAGGCATAGACGCACGGGAGGTTCGTCCGCATGAACTCATCCACGATCACCTCACCGTTCGGCCGCTTTGCAACCCCCATAAGCCCCTCGGAATTGGGCGTGAGCCCGGCCGCGATCAGGACCGCATCGCACTCAAGGGTCCCGGTCTCCCCCGCAGTCTTCAGGTCAATCCTGAAACGTCCCGGCTCCCCAATAAGGGAACCGATCTCAGTTGCCTCCCGTATCGTGACGCCCGACAGTTCGCGGACGGCCCGTTTCTTGAGGGTTTCATCGAGATTCTTCAGAAATCCGCTACGGGAGAGGATTGTAACCTTGCTCCCGAACCGTGAGAAAATGTACGCAAACTCTGCTGCCATGATCCCCCCGCCGATGATGGCCATGTGTTCCGGCAGGTTCGTCATGGTCCGGAGGGTATGGGGGGTGTAGATGCCCGGTGCAGTGATACCGGGAACCGGGGGGATGCTGGGCCGGGATCCGGTGGAGAGGATGACGGCATCGGCCTCCAGCGGATCATCGCCGATGACGACCTGCTTGCCGTCAAACCTGCCCTCGTTCCCGTACAGGATCGTGACCCCGGCCTCCCGGGTCTCCTTGTCGAGCACCGCGGTGATGGTTGCCTGCACCTTCTGCATCTCAACGAGGAGCTGCGGGAAGTTCACCTCCGGCACCGTATCGACAATCCCCAGGCCGTGGAGTGTTCTTGCCGTCTCCACGTGCCGGGCCACATCGTTCATGGCGCAGACCGGCATACAGCCGTAATGGAGGCACTGGCCGCCAATACCTCCTCTCTCGATCAGGGTGACGTCCTTTCCTGCACCAGCCAGCCGGATCGAGGCAAGACGCCCGGCCGGTCCGCCCCCGAGGATCACGATCATGTCCGGTCCTCCCCACAACAAACAAACAAATCAGGACACCCGGAGCAAGGCTGCCCCCTGCACCGGGATCGGGTGTGCGGAACACCGGAAATTATACAAAAAAAGAGAGCGGGATCGGCCATGCCGGGGGTTAGAATACTTCGACACCCTCGTCCATCGGTTCGGAGAGGAGTTCGCCGGTAAAGGCATTCACTTCAACGATCTTCTTGCCCCGGATCTGCCAGACCGGGACATAGACCTGCTTTGCCTCAACGTTGATGTTCTTCCGGTCGGGTTTTAAGATCTTCTCTTCGTAGAAGATCGCATCGCCCTTCTCCTGCTTGATCCTGACCTTCTGGGTGAGCCGGTCGATCAGTTCGCTGGTGATCCGCTCGGTGGCCTCGTCTTTCCGTATATGGGCATCGCAGACCTCGGCACCGTTCGGGATCTCCTTGTCTTCAACAAGTTTCCCGTCAAGTTCGATCTTGATCCCGTTGATGGCATTGATGCCGCCCCAGCCCTCGGCATCGAAGGGGATGCGGCGATCCTTGTACACCTGCTCCCCGGTGCTCGTGTAGTGGAAGAGGAAGTAGGGGATGAACCGGAGCTTGGTGGTTCCCTGGACGCCACATGCACGGATGGCGGCCTGTTCGGTGAGTTTTATGGGGAACTGGGGAAGGGATATGCCCGAGGGCTCTTCTTGGGCCGCCGCCTCTGCGGCCCGCCTGGCTTTTGTCGGTGTCAGGTCGAGGGCCAGTTCGCGGCCCACGATATCGGCAAGCACGGCCTCACCGGTGTACCGCACGAACTCGTCGACCCCCCACTGGATGCAGTTCTCGGTGGCAACGCTCTTCTCGAGCGTGAAGAGGAGTTTCTTGCAGGTCATCTCCTGATCATCGATCATGAGGCTGTAGTTGGTCTTGTCGAACTGTGCGATCCCGCTCGTGTCGTTTGTACAGAGCACCAGAAGACAGGTGTTGTCCCGGACCGCAGACAGGTCGAGCGGCTCGTCGACCTCTTCCACTTCAAAACGTGCCGCTTCAAGAATGAGTCTCATGGCATTCTTGGCCTTTTCCCGCATATCGTGTTCCATCATAAATACATTGCCCTACTCTTATAGAACAATTTTTCTATTGCAATGTCCGAGATTACTGTAATGACATCTCCCCTGAAGTTTGTCAATCACACTATCGAGGATTATGCCATCCGTGTCACGTTCGATCCCCTTGAGGGGACAGGGGATGTGGTCTACAATCTCTCGCTGGTAAAAAACGAGGATCTCGAATATGTCATATCGATCCTGAAGGATGCAAGCAGGGCCGGGGTCAGTGTCAGCGGGCTCGTCAGGTTCTTTCGTTCGGGCGAGAAGGTTGCCGAGTTTGTCATCCCGAAAGGCTGCACGGGCGTCTGCACCCTCTGCAGCATCACGTTCGATGGCCTCCTGGTCCGGCGCGGGATTCCCATCAACCCGATTGGGGGAGGGGTGGTGGAGATCGAGAACCGGGTTCCCATCCGGTTTACCCACATGATCCAGTACGAGCATACCACCATCGATCCCCTCCAGGTTCTGATCTCGCAGAAGACCACGTCCGTCACCAATGTGATGCGGCAGGGCAGCGGCAATCTCCTTGCCAATATCCGGGAGTTCCACATGGAAGCCGAATCCCTGGTCGGTCAGGTGCTGGATGATCTCTCCAGCAGCAGTTACTCAGGGATCCTTGAAGTGGGTGTACCCAATGTGCCCCTCTTAGGTGTGCCCGTATCTCCCGAGTTCATCGGGATCGCGGCAGTTGGCGGGACAAACCCGTTTGCCGCCATCCGCGAAGGGGGCCGGTGGGTGCAGATCCAGACCATGAAAGGCATGATGGCCATCACCGATATGGAAGAGATCCGGCTCTTTTGACAGTGCCCGGGATATCCTCAGGGCTTATGCAGTACGCCGGGTATTATTTACCTTTAAGGAGAATGATAACCTGAATGCTTGGATGGGACGGGGAGCTGCCTCCTCCATCGGTCAGGACGCTTGAGGAGATGCGTGTGGTCCTTGCGGATCCGGCGTGTTCTGATGCCGGTCCGCTCTACTTCATGTACCGGGACCTGGCAAAGTCGGATGCCGACTGGAAGTGGCTGCATGCCCATCACCTGCGGTACGATATTACGGTCATCCCCCCCCGGGATATCTGCGGGGAATGGGTGAAGACGAAAGGCCATTACCATCCCCGGAACCCTGCGGGCGTGGGATACCCGGAGATCTACGAGGTGCTCAAAGGCGAAGCCCATTACCTGCTCCAGTCCCGCGACCTTCGTGATATTGTGATGATCAGTGCAAAGGCCGGTGAGGTTGTCATCATCCCGCCCGGGTACGGGCACATCTCCATCAATCCCTCGGAGCACCGGACCCTGACCATGGCCAATATCGTCTCGACCGCGTTCGAGAGCGAGTACGGGCAGTACGAGTCGCTCCACGGGGCGGCCTATTACGAGATGACGAGCGGAGAACTTTTGAAGAATCCCCGGTACCCGGACGTTCCCGCGGTCCGGTCGGCCCGGCCGAAGTCCGGCAACGGGGAGTTCCGGGTGCTCAAAGGTCCCCTCTACAACCTGATTGGGAACGAAAACGCCCTCGCGTTTTTGAACAATCCCGAACGCTATGCCCCTATTCTTGAGATCCTGTTAAAAGGCTAGGCACCGGGAGCCGCTTGTGCCCGCTCGATTTGACGAGCGCGAGCACCCGCTCTTCGGCCGGTGTCTCTGCCTGCCACTGCCGGTCCGGCAGGGCCTTAAGAGCGGCATCGATCTCGGCATAGGAGAGGCCGATCTCCTTCTCGTCGCTCTGCCCCTCCCATAATCCCGCGGAGGGAACTTTCTTCATGATGGGCTCCGGGATGCCCAGCTCCCGTGCCACCACGTAGATCTCGGTCTTGTAGAGATGGAGCAGCGGCTGGATGTCGGCCGCATTGTCGCCGTACTTTGTACAGTACCCGAGCATGTACTCGCTCCGGTTCGATGTGCCGCAGACGAGCCGGTGGTCGCGGTTCGCGTAATAGTACAGCACGCCCATACGGATCCGGGCCATCAGGTTGCCGAGCAGGTACGGCGTCTCCACAAACTCCGGGATGGTCTTGTAGCCCTCCAGCATGGGGTCGATGCTCACGGTCTTGTGGGGCATCCCGAGCTGATGGCAGAGCGCTATTGCATCTTCGAGATCGACCGGGTTGCTGACTGATGACGGGAGCGAGATGCCAAGCACCTTCTCCGGCCCGACCGCCCGGCAGCAGAATGCGGCAGCGACCGCCGAGTCGATACCGCCCGAGAGGCCGATGACGATCCCCTTGCACCCGGTGTTCCAGTACGCGTACCGGAGCATCTGCTCCACCCTGCCCATCCTGCACCCCAGTTCGCAGTCCATGATCAGTGATCCCTCTTAGGTTGATGCATGAACATTTTCAACTGTTCGGTCTCGCCACACGCCGCGAGCGACTCGCCCAGGTTCAGCACCGCGTGAAAGGTTGCCGGGTGGCGCCCCGAATAATCTGCCAGCACTGATCTCACATCCGAGAGGAACGGATCGGATCCTTGCGGGGCGGACGCAACTTCACCATAGATTCCGTGAAGCCGGCCGTACAGGATGATCTCTTCTGCCGGGATATGGCCAAACGGGACGATCACGGGCAGGGCCGGGCGGTCTTCGGCACGTTCTGGCACGACCTCCAGCCCGGGTCTTCCGCGGAGGACGGATGCAAGCACCGATGTGGCGGCATCCTCCAGCGTTGTAGCAATGGCAAGTTTTGTCAGCCCGGCTCCCGCAGGAATCGCAGCATCGGCCCTGATTTCAGAGATCCAGATATCCTTACGGTCCCTTGTCAGGTTCGCGAGGAAGAAGAGCAGGGTCTTTCCCGACAGATTTCCGTCCTGCACGACACCGATATGGTCGTGTGACTGCAGCCCGTGGTGCCGGCGGATGTCGCGTTTCACCCGGGCATCCACGCTCGCGATGAGATGCTCCCGGCAGAGATGCTGGCCGGAGTACGGCTGGTAGATGACCGGGTTGTTATGGCATATGCTGCACTGCATCGTTGTGGCCCTCACAGTTCTCTCCCCTGCAAGGTGTTTAAGGTTATGCCGGGCGAAAGGGGCTGGCAGGAAAGATTTGATTTTATAGTCCCGCACATAACCTCTCTAGCGTATATGCCGGTTGCAGCAGAGTATGTCCGCACCTTAAACAAGTATGAGACATCCATCCTCATTGCGCTCGAACGCGGGATGAAGCGGTACTCGTGGGTGCCGCTCGAACAGCTGAAGACGGCAACAAAACTCTCGGAGTCTGAGATCAATTACCGGCTCTCGCGGCTCATTGCCTGGGGGATGGTCCGGTTCAACCCGGTCCCGTACGACGGGTACTCGCTGGTATTCGGGGGCTACGACACCCTCGCCCTCGCCACCCTCACCCACAAAGGCACGATCTCGGCTCTCGGCTCGCAGATCGGCGAGGGAAAAGAGTCTATCGTGTACGATGCCCTCGGCCTCGGCCCCGTTGCGATCAAGTTCCACCGGGTGGGCGGGCGCTCCTTCTCGTCTGCCCGGGTCAACCGCGAATACATGATGGAGGGCCATTGCCCGTGGCTGATTGCATCGCGGAAGTCCGCGGAGCAGGAGTACGAGGCTTTGAGGGCCCTCCACCCGAAGGTGAGCGTCCCGCTCCCCATTGCCCACAACCGGCACGCGGTCGTGATGTCGCTCATCAACGGGCTGAACCTCACCCGGTACACGTTTGAATCCCCGGGCGAGGTGCTGGACGAGATCCTGGAGAATGTCCGGGTTGCCTATGGCCTTGGCATCATCCACTCCGATCTCTCGGAATACAATGTCCTCTTCGAGGACGGGAAGTGCATCCTCATCGACTGGCCCCAGTGGATCGCAACCGACCACCCGAATGCTGGAGAGATCATCGGAAGGGACATCGACAACATCCTCGCCTTCTTCAAGAGGAAATACCAGCTCACACGCGACCGGGAGGTTGCGTTGCAATGCGTGACCGGCTGAAGGTCTTTGGCATCGATATCATCAAAGGATCCGTCCGTTCACGCTCACGGCGGCCCATGTATGCCCTAATCCGGATGGACGGTTCCCGGATCGAGAGCGAGACCGAGGTCTCCTTCTTCCGCCTCTTTCGTATGCTTCGGGACGAGCAGCCGGACATCCTTGCGGTTGACAGCCTCCAGGAGATTGCCGCCGACCAGCACGAACTCTTCTTCTTTCTGCAGGGTTTGCCTCCCAGGACCCGGCTCGTGCAGGTGACCGGGGGCGAGAAGAAGGAGACGCTCCAGAAGGTGGCGGGCCGGTACAATATCAGCTTCAACAAGTTCGACCCGTTCGCGGAGGCCCGTACCACGGCGCAGGTGGCCACGCTCGGCGCCGGCGCGGAAGTGATCGCGTTCGAGAACGAGAGCGAGATCGTGGTAAGCCGCCACCGTTCGCCCGGCAAGGGCGGGTGGAGCCAGAACCGGTACGTGAGGAAGATGCACGGAGCGGTCCAGTTCCGGGGCCGCGAGATCGAGCAGGCGCTCGTGGCTGCCGGCCTGCGGTACGAGAAGAAAGAGACGAAGGCATTCGGGGGATGCAGCCGGGTCGTGTTCCGGGTCTTTGCCACCCGGGACCAGGTACCGGTCTCCACGTACCGGGGGGCCGATGTGCAGGTCAGGATCAGCGGCAAGCGGCTGGAGCGGATCCGGTTCCGCCCCCTGTCCGCAAAACCCCGGTACCTGATCGTGGGCCTCGACCCCGGGACGACAACGGGCATTGCGGCGCTCGATCTTGACGGCAACCTGCTCTACCTGGCCAGCTCCCGGCAGATGAACATGGCGGACGTGATCGAGTCGCTCTACAAGGTGGGTAAGCCGCTCGTGATCGCCTCCGATGTCGAGCCGATGCCGTTCACGGTCGAGAAGATCCGGCGGGCCTTCTCCGCGATCGCCTTCACGCCCAAACAGGACACGAGCGTGGAGTCGAAGATGGAGCTCACTGCCCCGTTTGCGTACGGGAACGATCACGAGCGGGACGCCCTCTCTGCTGCGCTCGATGCCCACCGCCAGTACCGGCACCGCTTCCAGAGTTTGATGAAACGCATTCCCCCGGGCCACGACCTCGACGAGGTCCGGGCCCGGATCATACGGGGCCAGTCGCTCGACCAGGTTCTCGGCGAGATGAACGCGGTCACAAAACCGGCCGTGGTGCAGGCGCCCCCGGTGGCGGTGGACGAGAAGCACGATGAGCGGGTCCGGGTGCTGGAAGGGATGGTGAAGCGCCTCAAGACGTACGTGGCCGAGCTCGAGGAAGAGGTGAAGACCCGTAATTACGAGATCCGCAGGCTCTCGGCACGGCTGCGCACGGCCCACACCACCCGCGACGCCGAACTGGCAAAGGATGTGGAGGTTGCGACACGGGACGCGATCATCCAGAGCATCAAAAAGCGGCTCAGGAAGGAAGAGCGGCACAACCAGAATCTCGTGAAGAGGCTGGGTCGGATCAAGAAGTTTGCCGAACTCTCGATGGAGGGCGATGTCGTCCCGGTGAAGGTGATGGAGACCTTGACAAAAGACGGGCTGAGAACGCTCATCGAGGATATGGGCCTGGGAGACGGCGAACTCGTGTACGTAAGCCGGACGGATGGCTGGGGCCGGAGCGTGGTGAAAGATCTTGCGGGTCTCAAAGTACGGGCGGTCATCCTGTCCATGAAGACTCCTGCGGAGATCGACCCGCAGCTGCTGCCCGCGTTCCGGGAAGCCGCGATCCCCCTCCTTTCCGTTGCAGAGACGGGCACGCAGGTCCGGGGAAAGCAGGGTCTCTGCGGCAAGGATGCGCTGGAATCGGCGCTCTGCACCTGGCAGGAGGCGCAGGCAGTTCACGAGCGGGAGAAGAAATCTGCCATGATCGAGCACATGTTCAAGGAGTACAAGAGCGAACGCGGTAAGGAAGTGAAGAAAGGTGGATGACCGGGAACTGTTGAAGGTGGTGATGGGCATTGTCGGGAAAGACAGATGCACCGATGACTGTGCAGAGTTCGCCTGCGGCGGACAGGTGATGGTGGCGACAACCGACATGCTGCACCGCAGCACGGACTTTGTGCCGGGCATGAAGGACTGGCAGGCCGGCTGGATGAGTGCCGCGGTCACGCTCTCGGATATCGCGAGCATGGGGGCGGCGCCGAAGTTTCTGCTCATCGCGGTCGGGCTCGATGACTGGAAGAGTCTTGAAGGCGTGATGAAGGGCGCAAAGGACTGCTGCACGAAGTACGGGTCAGAGATCATTGGCGGCGACATCGACCACCACAACGAGCTTACGGTCGTGACCACGGGTCTCGGCCTTGTTGACCGGCGGGACATTGCCCGGAGGACCGGGGCCTGGCCGGGCGATCTGGTCTGCATCACCGGTGTCCCGGGACAGGCGCAGGCATGGCTGGACGGCTTTCACCAGTTCGAGAAGTTCCTCTTCGAACCGCAGCCCCGCATTGCGGAGGGGCAGCTCCTCGGGAAGGCCGGGGTCAGCGCAATGATGGATGACAGCGACGGGATCGCCCTCTCGCTCTACGATCTGGTAAGCGTGAACGAGAACTGCGGGTTTGCGCTCGATTCATCAAAACTCCCATTGCCCGCCGGGATTCCTCCGGCCCAGGCCCGCGAGCTGGCGCTGTACGGCGGCGGGGATTACGAGCTGATCTTCACGATCGCGCCCGACCGGTTCCCGGTTGAGGGCGTGGAGGCGACCGTCATCGGCACAGTGATCGAGAAGAAGGTGGTGACCGTGGATGGCGTGCCTCTGGAGAAGCGGGGTTACCAGCATACGTGGGAATAATTTTTTTTAAAATATCCCCGCATTTCTCTTAAATACAAGCGGGAAAAGATATGGTACTCACTCACGTGACCGGGTGATTCGTGCAATGGATTTACTCTTGAACAAACTGGAACGGCTCACGCCTGCGCAGCGAAAGGAGGTGGAGGATTTTGTGGACTTCCTCATCTTCCGTTCGGACAGCCGGCCGAACCCGGCCCGGCCCATTGCCCCGGTTCCCCCGGTGCTGATGACCTCCCCCCCGCCCTTCGAGCTCGCTATGGCAGTTCCTGCCCCCCCGGCACAACCTTCCCTCTCCTTCCCGTTCCCGGACGCGTCGGCATCCGCACCCGTGCCGCCGGAACCGGCGCCTGAACTGGTGCATGAGATTGCCGGGGCGGACGACTATATCACCCGCGATTACATGGATCTCGGGCAGTACGAACAGCCGCCCCCCTCACCGGCAACGGATGCCACAAAGAAGGTGAAGCGGAAACTGATCCAGCACGAAGAGCAGGACAAGACCCATCGCGTGCTGGAATGGATCGATTAATTTTTTTTTTTAAAACCGGGCTATCATGATCGAAGATCCGGCGAACCTGTGCCCCCGGCACGGATCCAAACCCCCCTCCCGGCTCCCCGCGACCGTGCAATGATTGATGGATCGGGACTTCCGCCATCCAAAAGGTTCCATTAGGGATCATTTTTTCCTGCGGAAACTGCCGTATTCTGGAAACAGGGGGTATTTCTGTTAGATCTGCCCGATCGTGATCTCCCAACCGCGTTTTTCTTCAATATATTCGGGGCCTTCTTTCATCATTACAATTCAAAAACCACGATACGGCCTTATTTTGCCAAAATAAGCCCATTTTACAACATCGTCAGGGATACGGTCGCACCATTCATTTCAGGGGATCCGGACTGGCAGTCTTTGACGGAGAGTAGGGGAGAGGCAGCCATTCACAACCCTGCCGTGGCGGTGCCGGGGATCACCGACCCGTCCTGCCGGATCTCGGTGATCGTCTCTCCAGTAATCCGGAAGAACTGCCAGACGCCATGAGGAGTGAGCACCCAGAGCTCCACCGCGGTTACGGCGCTTGCCGGGATCGTTCGGAGCCCGCGGATCACGGTCCGGCAGAAGTGCAGCAGGTCAGCGGGGCTGTCGATGTTCGCCCGCGTCCGCTTCACTTTCACAAAGATGGTGCAGGTCGCTGCCATGATCTGGAAGTGGTACGGGAGACGCGAGCAGTACGAGACGTCATGGACCGGGCCCCGGACGAGAGCGAGCCCGAGCGCCATCTCAACGGCCTTGATCGCGGGCCGGCCTTTGGTCATGGCTTGTCACCGCCCGGAAAATTCTGAAAATATTTTTTTGGTACCGGATCGTCCGGACAATCAAAAAAGTCCGACCGGAATTCCCGACAATTATTCAGGGTTGCACATTCCCGGGGCCGGGATTTTGAATGGACGGTGACGCAGGAAGAGTGCATTGCGCTGCGCAGCCGGGATCTTTTTCTCGGGACCATGGTTCCGGAACTGTTTTGTCCGGTCATGGATGAATTTTCTGAACCTGCGGGTTATATGAATGATGCCGGAGGTTGTAGTGTCTGGTGAAAAAACCTGACGGTCTTCTAAAAACACTGAAAAACAAGAGATGGACTCGACGGGATTTGAACCCGTGGCCTCTACGTTGCAAACGTAGCGATCTACCCCTGATCTACGAGCCCGCATCCCCGCAGGTTTGCGGCATACTATTTTCCCGCGGATTCCATATAGTTGTTACTGATCCCGGCATCGCAAGAAAGATGTCCTAGAGGGATGCAACAATCAGTGTTGACCTATGGCACAACTGAGCATTGAGCCCAAGAAGGGAAAGGACGGCCAGATCGAGTACACCGTGAACTACCATGACAAGAAGAGCGACAACTCGTTCACCATCACCACGACCACCGACCTTGCCGAGGCCGTGGAGAAACTGAAGAGCACGCTCGAAGCCGATGTGCAGGCAATGCTGCAGAAGAAATAATTCTCATACCTTTTCTGGAATAATTCATGGTAAAATCCAAAACCGGGAAGAACGGAGAACTTCCGCCTGCACTGCCCACTCCTTCGCAAAATACGGGGAATAACCGGATACTTCAGGTAGATATCCTGAAAGGCCTTGCCATCATAGCAGTCATTCTCATACATACCTTCCCGGATGTACTCCTCGCTTTTGTTGGCGCGCCGTATTATCTCTGGCAGGCGGTCCCGGTCTTTCTTCTGCTCGCAGCGTTCACCGGGGCGCTCTCGTACAGGCGGCTCAAGAAAAGGACCTTGCTCCAGTCATATGACCTCACGGTTTTTTACCGGCGTTTCAAACGGATACTCCTGCCATTTATCGTCATCTGCATCATCCAGATTGCCGTGATCCTCTGGCTCCTGCCAAAAAATATGCCCTTGTACGTTCAGTACGCCGCACAACTGCAATCCGGTATTTTCGGGACTCTCGCGTTTCTTATCGGGGGAGCTGCAGGACCGGGGAATTACTTCGTCCCATTGATTCTCATACAGATCCTGGCCCTCCCGTTCTTTTACTGGCTGGCCACCCGGTATTCCCCCAATGCCATGCTGGCCTTCGCATTTGTTCTTGATATCGCTCTCCAGTATGGCCTGTCCATGGCTGGCACATCCTCTGCCATGTCCGGCCTGAACTACATCAATTACCTCTTTCTGACAGCATTGGGTATCTGGTTCGCACTCCAAGTACGCAAACAAACAACGGCTATCCTCATTGCCGGGCTGCTGAGTGCTGCCTATATCACAGCAGTCTATTATTTCAAATTCCAGTTCTGGTTCATCAGCCCTTCGAGCGGTTTCTTCACAGAATTTTCATATTTCTGGACATTGGTGCTTGTTATGTACGGGATCCAGTACCTGCCGTCATCACACTCATCGAAGTCGTTTTCCATTATTGCAGAACTCGGAAAGGCATCATGGCATATCTTCCTGGTCCAGATGACGTTCCTTGCCATTTTCATGGATGCGATGGTCTCATCAATCAGCAATGCGATAGCCGAACCGGGACTCTTCGGAGCGTTAATCGCCCAGGCAGAACTGACCTTGCCCAGTCTGGTTATCTGTTCAGGTATTGGATACGGGTTCTACCTGGCAGAAGATGCCTTCAGGAAAAAAAATCCAAATAAATATTCTTGAAGAGGCAACCGATTTCCAAACCACGTGGTTAACCCTACCGATTTCTATCAGATATACGACATGGAAAAAATTCGCCTTCGTTGGCATTCCACTTTTTTTACAAAAATCATAGCAATCGTCTGCAATGATTCAAAAAACAGCGATGGACCCGGCAGGAAACAGCGGAGAATTCTTTCGAATTCTTCGAAGAACTACGTTCTTCTCATTTCATACGTCTTATGATCTGTTCGATTCACCACCTCCCAACCCGATGATGGTCGGTTATTCAAGAATTAACCATAGCCGGGATCCTTAAAAATCCCGTTTCCCCTTCGTGATCTCCTTTGCGAACTTTGCGATTCCCTTCCACCGCTTCCGCTCGGACCGTACAAGCCCGATCTCGGCTTTCTCTAATTCAAAGGCACGCTCCCGCATGAGCCGGTGATAATTCTCCAGCCGTAATGCGGAGAGCGTCCCGTTCTTCACCGCTTCCTGTACGGCACAGCCCGGCTCCTGTTCGTGCCGGCAGTCCGAGAACCGGCACCCAACTGCAAGTCCGATAATCTCCGGGAATGTCTCGTCAATGCCGGCCGATGCCGTGCCCATACCGACTTCCCGGATCCCGGGGGAGTCGATCATGAGTGCGCCGCCCTTCAGGATGAAGAGCTGCCGCACGGTTGTTGTATGCCGGCCTTTCCCGTCATAATCCCGGGTAACGGCGGTCTCCTGGACGGGCCGGTCCAGCAACCGGTTGATCAGCGTGGACTTGCCGACACCGGATGACCCGACGAGTACGATCGTGGTGCCGGGGGTAAGGAACTGTTCGAGCCGGGCGATCCCCTCCCCCTGAATAGCGCTGACAGGAATCACCGGAACACCGGATGCCACCGGGATAATTTCGTCCGTGAGCAGTGCAGGGTCATCCGACAGATCGGATTTATTGATCACGATCACCGGTCTAGCACCGGACGCATGGGCGATTGCCAGGTATCGTTCGATCCTCCGTGCATTGAGGTCATGACCGGCTGCCGTGACAATAAACACGATATCGATGTTGGCCGCAATGACCTGCTCGGTGCCATCTTTCCCGGAAGATCCCCGCGTGAATACCGATCTCTGCGGCAGGATGTCAACGATCGTGGAGATGCCGGCGTCCGGCTGGTGGTGCAGCACGACAAAATCACCCACCGCAGGAAAGCGGCCGAGTTTTTTTAAGGCTCCGGAGATCCCGGTCGTGACTGAGCCGCTCTCAATCAGGACTTCCCACACGGTCTTCTGCCGGCAGGCCACGCGACCGGGCAGGTAGGGCCCGGGATATTTTGAGAATGCCTCTGTAAGATCTTCAGTCCATCCAAGCTCTTTCAGGGTACAGGAATGCGCATCTTCGCATCCGGAATCATGTTGGTTCATTTTAAAAAAACCTGAACGTGTTGTAAAAAGGTGGCATGTAGACTATCAAGTGGTTTGTGGTGGGAAAGCCAATCGGGGCCGAAGCTGCCGGACACGAAAACAGAACTCGGAAAAATAAAAAAAATGTATGGACCCGGCGGGATTTGAACCCGCGGCCTCTACGTTGCGAACGTAGCGATCTACCCCTGATCTACGAGCCCGTCTGGATTATAAGATTCGTATCGATGGAATATAGTTCTTGGCGTTCCCGGTCTCGGGAAAAAAAATGATTAGAGAATGATCTCGATGTCGAGCTTCTCTGCCAGTTCCTTGTACCGGTTCCGGATCGTTACTTCAGTGACGCCCGCCACTTCTGCCACTTCGCGCTGGGTGCGGCGCTCGCCGCCCAAGATGGAGGAGATGTAGATGGCCGCAGCCGCGACACCGGTCGGGCCCCTGCCGCTTGTCAGTTCGCGCTCGCCGGCCTGCCGGAGAATCTCCACGGCACGGCTCTGCACCTCGCCCTTGAGGGTGAGACCCGAGCAGAACCGGGGCACGTAGTCGATGGGCGAGGTCGGGAGGAGCTTGAGTCCCAGTTCACGGGAGATGAACCGGTAGGTCCTGCCGATCTCTTTCCTTGAGACACGGGACACTTCTGCGATCTCATCGAGCGTTCTTGGGACGCTGCACTGCCGGCAGGCTGCGTAGAGCGCTGCCGCGGCAACGCCTTCGATACTCCGGCCGCGAATCAGGTTCTTGTCCACCGCATCACGGTACACGACCGCAGCGGTCTCACGCACGTTCCGCGGGAGACCCAGAGCAGAGGCCATCCGGTCCAGTTCTGACAGGGCAAAGGCAAGGTTGCGTTCCGTTGCATTGCTGACACGGATCCGGCGCTGCCACTTCCTTAGACGGTAGAGCTGGGCCCGGTTCTTGGAGGAGATGGCCCGGCCATAGGAGTCCCGGTTGCGCCAGTCGATCATGGTCGAGAGACCCTTGTCGTGGATCGTGAAGGTCATCGGGGCGCCGACTCTCGACCGCTTCATCCGCTGGTCGTGGTCGAACGCACGCCACTCGGGGCCGCGGTCGATGAAGTCGTCATCGATCACAAGACCGCAGCTCTGGCACACGAGTTCTGCCCGCTCGTAGTCGTGCACCAGCTGCCTGCCGCCGCACTCCGGACAGACCGTCTCCGTGTGATTCTCGGCTTTCCGTTCCTGCTCTTTCTGTTTTGTACGGGATTTGAGCGCCTCGCGCTCGGTCTGGAGGGTTTTTAGTTTTTCAATTTCCTGCATCCACACTCACCTGATGGGGGGCTGTTGATCCTGCTGATTACCGGGACCGCTGTATCTTTTCAGGATTACTTTGCGAAGAGTTTCTCGTTGGGCAAAACTGTACATTTCTCCCGGCAGAGAACGGCGGCATAGGGGGCCTTCACGTTCCCGAAGAGATCCTGGATCTTGCCGACCGGTTTCATGCGGCGGTCGGAGACTTCACTGTAGAGGGGAGGGAGCTGGGCTGCATCGCACTGGATGATGAGCATCCGGCTGCCAACAGTGCTCATCGCTCGGCCAACAAATTTCACAAACAAACCTCAAAGATACGATATTGTTGAAATTTTTAGTAATCTATATATGTGCGACAGCGCGGTATTTAAATATTGTGTATAAGTATATATAGAAATTTCAGAAACCCAGGAATTGGTCGATATTTAAAGATAGCACCCGGTTACACTCCGCGTCGGTCAGCCCGGCCCCTTTGGCAACGAGCATCTTTGCCTGTTCACTGAGGATATCGTGCGGGGCGTGGGCATCCGAGTCCACGACCAGCTGGCATTCGGCCTCCTTTGCAATCCGCACCACGTGGCCGTTGGTCCGGTTGTGGCCGCCCCGGGCGGTGATCTCAAGGGCAATGCCGTTCTTCTCTGCCGCCTTGGCATCCTTCAGGGTAACGAGGCCCGGGTGGGCAAGGACATTGACATATTTGCACGTGCAGGCCGCGTGATTGGTGCCTTCCGCCACCGGCTCGACCGGGGTCTCGCCATGGACGACCACGATATCTGCGCCGGCATCCTTGGCTTTCCGGGCGAGCCCGGCTATCTGGGACGGGGGCACGTGGGTGATCTCGACCCCGCAGAGCATCCGTACGCCATAGAGTTTCGCGGATTCGCGGACGAGCGCCAGCGTTTCAAGGACCGGTTCCGCGTTCGAGAGATCCACGTGATCGGTGACGGCAACGGTCGTGTAGCCGGTCACGGCCATCCTCCGGATCAGTTCGATGGGCAGCATCTCGCCGTCCGAGAGGATCGTATGGGTGTGGAGATCGTACATGCCGCTCATTTCCTCACCTCCATCTTCTGGGCAACCTTCTTGATCAGCGCTTCCTTCTTGTCGGTCCACTCTGCAACGACCCGGCCTTCGCGCCGGGCCCAGTGGGCCGGGTGGTGGTGCTCTTCCACCCGGAAGGGCACCCCGGCCTTCTTCAAAGCGCGTTCGAGATCGGTTAAGACCGGGCCCTTGACCGCCAGGTTCCTCGGAACTCTCCGCCCGAGGGCACGCGGATAGGCCGCGTTGAAGTAACAGGGATACAGGATGCACTCGCCAGCTGCCATTGCCGGAATGTTTGGGGGTCAAGGTATAAACAGTGTACGCTCCCATTTTACAGCATGCATCATATCGACGTTCGGCTGGAGAAGGACGTGTACGACAGAAACAATGCTCTTGCCAACCACAATGCACAACACCTGAAGGCCCACGGCGTCCGGGCATTCGATCTGCTCGGGGCCATCGGATCGGGCAAGACTGCGCTCATCGAACGGCTCGTCCCGCTGCTCAAACAGAGGGGACTGCGGGCCGGCGCGATCGCCGGCGACGTGTACGGGGACGACGACTTCAAGCGGATCGTCGCAACCGGTATTCCCGCCTACAACGCGAACACCGGCAAGGAGTGTCACCTGGACGCCCACCTGGTCGAGCACGCGATCGAGCATCTCCCGCTCGATGAGATCGACATCCTCTTTGTCGAGAACGTGGGCAACATGGTCTGCCCCACGGACTTCAAGCTCGGGGCGGAGAAGCGCATTGTCGTGATCAGTTCAACAGAAGGCGACGATGTGGTCAACAAGCACCCGATGATGTTCCGCGACTGCACCATTGGCGTGATCAACAAGGTGGACCTGGCCCCTCTCGTGGGCGCGGACCTGGACCGGATGCAGAAGGATATCGCACGCTACAACCCGGGCATGCCGGTCTTCCGGACCAACCTGAAGACCGGGGACGGCGTTTCAGCGCTGCTCGACAGCATCCTTGCCTGAACGGGATACCTGTACAGGCCGGCTACGATCCGGCCTGAGAAGAAGTACTATAAATATTCCTGAAAGGAATATATAGAGCACCATCTCCGGGAAGGTTCCGGAGAATATAGTTGAGTGAAACCATGCAGTGGCAGGGAGAATCAGTTCGGAAGGTAACCGGGGGCAGGCGCCGCCCGGCAGCGATGAAGAGGAGAGCAGACATCGGCGGTGCACCCGCTGAGACCCATCTTGGCGAGACCAGGACGCGGGTCGCCCGGACATACGGGGGCAACTATATCGTCATTGCGCTGCGTGCAAACTTCGCCAATGTGACCAACCCCAAGAACGGCGATACCAAGAGGGTCAAGATCCAGCACGTGGAGAAGAACACGGCAAACCCGAACTATGTCCGGCGGAACCTGCTCAACAAGGGCGCTGTGATCAAGACCGAACTGGGCTCAGCCCGGATCACCAGCCGCCCCGGCCAGGACGGCGTCATCAACGCCATCTTGGTCGAGTAATTTTTTTTAATATTTTTTTCATTCCGGGACTTTTGCCTGAGGTTTTTTTCCACGGGCAGATGCACGGTTCAGCAATCTTTTTTCTGTGAGGTGTGCTAATGCTCTTATCATGCGAAGGATCTATTATCGTTTCCCGCAGCGGGTGGATCTCTCGTTTGCGATGGGCATGCCCTTTAACGAGACCCTCAGGTATATCGCAAGCTTAGACAACGATGAATCAACCAAGACCACCGGCAAAGAGCTGGTGAAGGTCAAGACCAGGGTGGAGATCGCCATCGATCGCGCTTCCTTTGGCGAGGTGACGCCCGACCTGCTCAGGATCGGGGCCATCACGGAAGCCGTGGACTTCCGCGTCTCGGTGCTCGCACTTGCCCTGCGGGGCGGGGGAAAGGTTCCTATCGCCAATGATATCTTTTACCTCAGGCTGACCGACCAGGTCTCGCGCACCGACATCGATATCGCAAAGGAAGGCCGCGGTGAAGGCCTTGATGCACTGGATATGAAAAATATCCTGTTGGGTGCCCAGAAGTGACCCTGCGGACCACGATCGCCGCCCCCTTCAGGCACACACGGAAGACGGTGATGCGCAAGAACGAGCTGGTCTATTACTTTGCGCTCGACCGGAAATGGATGAGCACCGACCAGGCCAACCAGCTCCTGCGCCGGGCCGAAGAGGACGGCCTGCTCAAACAGGAGAACGGGCAGTTCACGCCAGCCTTCGATATTGCGGAGGTGACGATCCCCATCGGGTTCAAGCCAACCTCCGCGATCTTTGAACGAAACGATCCCACAGGGCAACTCATCAGTCGGATTGCAAAGGCCCGCAATGTCGAAGAGACGGAGATTGTGGCCGAGATGAACCGGCTCATCAAGGACGGCTTCGATACGCATCTCCTCCCCCCGGCAGCGCTCGTTCTGCTCGCAAAGAAATACAAGGTCCCGTTTGAGGACATGCTCGAGCCGTTCCGGCAATCCGTGAAAAACGCATAGATCCTCAATTGCACAGAACCGTGGGGCGCAATACCATCCGGCCCGGCGGGCCCGATACACAAAGTATTTTTTATCCGTCCTCGTTATCTATCAGTACATGCATACGGAGACGTTATGAGACACGGCGGCAGGAGACGGCGGGATCTGGGGGATGCGCCCTGGGTGACCATTGCGGCGATTGTGGGCGTGATTGCGGTTGTGATACTTGCACTGGTCTTCTTCATGGGGGGCAATCCGGGTTCAACACCCTCCCCCTCATCCGGCAGCGGCAGTGCTGCGCCATCCACCACCCTGCTCGCCAACACCGGCATTGCAAAGATCACGGTGAAAGAGACGACCGCACCGGTGGTTCCCCCTACCGGACGGTATGTGGAGGTCACGTATATGGGCAGTTTCTCCGGCTCCTATGGCCCGGCCGGGGCGCTCACCAAGGTGCAGGACTCGGGAAGCCGGCTCTACCCGGTGGAGAGTACAAACACGACCACGATCGCCAAGTTCCAGAAACTGGACGGCTCCACAAAACAGGGTATGACGGTCCAGATCTACCAGGCCGGTAAAGCCGTCAAGTCTGTTACCAACACTTCAGCCTTCGGTATTGTCAGTATCCAGTACCCGTAATTTTTTTTTAGTTTTTCACCGGGAGAACCGGTAGAATACACACGTGAAAAAAGATGTTGTTATTTCTTACCGGCACGTGCCTTGGGGCCGGTCTTTGCCTTCTCTTTCTTCTCTTCTCCCTCGACCTTCGGGAAGAGCTCGTCCAGCGTCTTCTCACCGTAGGTGGTTACGCGGGTATTGATCTGGACAAAGTCCTCGGTGATCTCGCCTGCGCGGATCGTCTTCCTGCGGCGCTCGCCCTCAACAACCGGGTGGAACCCGATACCGCCGGCGAGGAGGAGTTTCTTTCTGCCCGCGCCCGGCAGGCCCTTCTTGGCCGTGATCCCGGTCCGGTCAGATGCACCGGTGATCAGAACCTTGTAGCCCGCAAGCCCGATCGTGCCTGCTTCGAATTCGTCACCGATACGCTTGCCCACGATCGCCCCTGCTGCGCCGCCACTGGCGTCGACATTGTAGGCACGACCGGTCTTGGGGTCTGATACTACGACTTTAAACTCAACCATTGCTGATTCTCCGTATTGTGTTATCCAGAAATTCCGGTCCCCCGAAATTCCCTTCACGTCTCCGGCTGCCGGCAGATTCGCCTACACATGAGAAGTACCCACTTATTTTATCCGGTACGCTATTAAATCCTCGCGTCCTTTGACGGGCCGGGTTTTCGCTTATTTTCCCCAGAAGGGATTGCCCTTGCGCCGCATTGCGGTGTACTCGGCAAGGATCTCCTGCGTGCTGACGTTCAGGGTCTTCACCATCTCCTTCTCCAGCACCTTGACATGGCGTTCGGGGATGTCCACGAAGAGGTCGTCGCCGACACTCACCTGCCGGCCGACCGTGGCGCCTTCGATGGAGATGGCGATCTCGAGGCCCGCATCGGCCTCGCGGATCGTCTCCTGCCGGAGCTGCATGGTCTTGAGATGGCCCACCTTCTTGCCGTCCAGCTTGATCAGGTTGACATCGCTCCGGAGCTTGCCGCCCAGCACGCGCACACCGACAACGGCCGGGTTGCTCTGCCTAAAGACGCAGTCCGGCAGCAGCCGGATCTTGGCCGGCATCACCACGTGCTCGAACCGCTGCTTCTCCTGCAGGCGTTTCTGCTCGTCCCGGTATTCAACGTACTGGTCGATCAGCTGGTAGATGACCTTACCGTCAAAGACCTTGACCAGCGTGTAGGCGGGGTCTTTGATCATCTCCGCGGCATCCGGGAGGATCGGGGTATTGAACGAGAGGAGCACCCGGTGCGTCGGGTTCTTCATCGTCTCGGCCTCCACGAGATCGAGCCGGCTCACCGGGCCGACCGATGCCCGCATCACGCTGATCTCTTTTGTCTCGAGTTCCTTGCAGAGGGCCTCAAGAGCGCCGATCGTATCGGCCTTGATCACGATCCCCTCGTCGGCAAGGTTCACGTTGATCTCGGTCATCTCTTTTTTTATCTTTGCCTCGACCTCGTCCCGGTTGCCCCGGATCACAAAGAAGGGCGACCCGGCGATGACGCCTTCAAGGTTGGGGGCGGTGACCTTGACCCCGGCGGCTGCGGCAACGGTCTTCACCCGCTCGAACCGGTCTTCCACCAGGATCTCCTTCATGGGCCGGGGCTGGAGCAGCGACCGCACCTTGGTGACGATGACATCCCCCTGCGTTGCCACCGCGATCTCGTCGCCGAGGGCAAGGGTGCCATCGTACAGGATCACGTCGAGCGTGGTCCCGAGGCCCCGCTCCTCCTTCACTTCAAGGACGGTGCCGGCGCCCGGGCCTTCCACCGCGAGCTTGAGGGCATCGCCCATGTACCGCTGGGCAAGCCCGATCATCACCATGAGGAGATCCGCGATCCCCTCGCCGGTATGGGCGCTGACCGGGACGATCGCGAGGTTGCGCTGGAAGTCGAGGACCCGGTCGAAGCGGTCCGCGGAGAATTCGAGATCCGAGAGTTTGCCCACGATCTCGTAGGTCTTGTTCTCCACATCGCCCTTCACCCGCTCGTTCTGTTTCCCAAACGAGGAGAGGAACGACTCGTTCTCGTTGACGCGCCAGCCATGGATCCGGTCGGTCTTGGTGGCGGCGATGACAAAGGGCGTCTTGCAGTTCCGCAGGATCTGGAGCGCCTCGATCGTCTGGGGCTGGAAGCCCTGGCTGATATCCACGACCAGGATCGCCATGTCGGCGAGCGCCCCGCCCCGGGCCCGGAGCGTGGTGAAGGCATGGTGGCCCGGCGTGTCGATGAAGAGAAGTCCCGGGATATTGATCGGGATCTTCTCCATGCTGCCGCTCAGCTTGCGGATCGCGTCGATGGGGACGATGGTGGCGCCGATGTGCTGCGTGATCGCCCCGGCTTCCGAACTCACGACCGAGGATCCGCGAATCCGGTCGAGCAGCGAGGTCTTGCCGTGGTCTACATGCCCCATGACACAGACAATCGGTGTCCTGATCTTCGGAGTCTCCGCCATATTCCTGCCCCCCTATCGTTTATGCTCCGGATGCGAGCGTGAAAAAAACCTCAGTTCCCAACGCTTCTGCCCGCGCTCAGGGCGCGGTCGCCTCATCGTCAGGGATGTATGTCCGGAGCCACCTGATATGTAATGGACGCCTGTCCCTATTAATAATCACTCCCCGACACGATGCCGCCCCGGCATCAAAGATCGCTCAGGTCATCTTGTTTCAGGCAGCACCCGAATACGGATAGATTAATGTGAGACCGGTGCAAATGTAAAAAGGACATCTGCCAGGGTAGGGTAGTCTGGTTATCCTAAGGGGCTGTGGATCCCTCGACCCGGGTTCAAATCTCGGCCCTGGCCTTGTTCCTTTTCCTCGTATTCTGAATCGTATCTGCTGAGTAGGTATCCCGCTCTTCCGGTATACACCTTCCAATCCATAGATGTCGGGGTTGCAGTACATTTTTGTGCAACAACCATCAAATATGTACATAACATGCCCGATCACCGCTATGTTCATGGTTACTCGCCCCGCGAATCGGAGCGGCTTGCCGACCAGGCCCAGACCCTCACCGGGCTTCTCCACGATGACACCCGGTATCCCGCCGGCTCCCGGGTGCTGGAGGCCGGGTGCGGTATCGGCGCCCAGACCGCGATCCTTGCAAAGAACAGCCCCGGGGCCCTGATCACGTCCATCGATATCTCGAACGAGTCCGTGAAGCGGGCCGAAGAGACGATCCGGCAGGAGGGGATCACCAACGTGACCTTCCGGCAGGCGGATATCTTCCAGCTCCCGTTTGCACCGGGCAGTTTCAATCATATCTTTGTCTGCTTTGTGCTGGAACACCTTGCCGAGCCGCAGCGGGCGCTTGCCGCACTCCGCCCGCTCCTGAAGGAGGGCGGGACGCTCACCGTGATCGAGGGCGATCACGGCTCCACGTTCTTCTCCCCGGAGAACGCGGATGCACGGCGGGCGGTGCAGTGCCTGGTCGATCTCCAGCAGCGGATCGGGGGCAATGCCCTGATCGGCCGGGAGCTCTTTCCTTTGGTGAGCGGGGCCGGGTACCGCGATGTCCGCGTCTCGCCCCGGATGGTGTACGTGGATGCCTCCCGCCCGGAGCTGGTGGAAGGGTTCACGAAACTGACCTTCACGGCGATGGTGGAAGGCGTGAAAGCACAGGTGCTGGAAGAGGACCTGATGAGCAGGGAGGCATGGGAACGGGGCATTGCCGCCCTCTACCGGACCGCTGAGGCCGACGGCGTCTTCTGCTATACGTTCTTCAAGGCCACCGCCCGGAAATAAGATGGGTGAATTATGAAGATCTCAATTATTCTCGCCCATCCCCGTTCGTGAAGGTTCAACCACCGTTCCCCCGTCACGCTGAACAGCAGCAGACCGGGCAGGGTTTCGGCCTGCACGGGAGAATTTTCCCGGGGACGGGTCCATTCCTAACCTTTATTATCACCCGTGAATCAGTACACAATCATGGACGAGCACCAGAAGAGAACGCGGATCAATGAGTATCCCATCGGCCGGCTGGCCACCGAAGGGTACAGGCCACTCGGCGTACCTCCTGCGTCCGATACCGAAAGAGACGAACGATCCGAAGACGCGTCCTCGTGAGATCGTCCCGGTACCACGGGCAGCCAACGCGGACCGGCGCTGGTGTACCGCAACGCTTCAGGGTGTCACTTTCACACAGTGCACACCCTTCTTTTTTACCCCTACATCCCTTCTGTTGTTCTGGAGATTCTGATGGATGACACGGTAAAGAAACACGAAATTGAGACCATGATCCGTGAGATGAACAAATGCTGGACCTCGGGATGGCATGAAGAAGAGTTCCGGGCATATATCCATCCCGATGCCGTGGCAATCGTGCCGACAACGCCCGGGCGTGTCGAAGGAAAGGAGGCCTATGTTGCCGGCTGGCGGAGCTTTGCAGAAGCCACCGTCATCCACGAGTGGCACGAGAGCGATCATACGGTACAGCTCTATGCCGGTGGGAAGTGTGCCGTGGTCACGTACCTCTTCTCGATCACGTTTGCCCTGGGCACAGCAAAGCAGACCATGAAGGGCCGGGACATGTTCTTTCTGGTCAGGGAAGGACGGAAGTGGCTTGTGGTTGCAGACCAGTTCTCGCCCGAGCCGTTGCCGGCATGAACACAAAAGATGCAGCCAGTATAATGTGGTGACGCGAGAAACGGTTAGGAGAGCATTCATGGATACCATACTCATTATCGGCTCCATCGCCGGCGCACTCACCACCATCTCGTTTGTGCCGCAGGTAATAAAGGCCTGGAAGATGAAGGAGACGCGGGACCTCTCGCTCGTGATGCTGCTTCTCTTCGCTGCGGGGGTTTTCCTCTGGACCCTGTACGGGTTCTGGGTGGATTCACTGCCCATCATCGCCGCGAACCTGATCACGTTCATCCTGATCCTCGTCCTTCTCGGGCTGAAGTACCGCTACCACTGAACTGACCGTTTTAAAAAAAGCCGGGCCCGTCTGAAGAGACGTGATGGCGCAGGAATCAGGGCGCGATACCGGCTCTGAACGTTTCTAAAAAATATTTTTTTAAAAAGGAGTAAGGATTTTTTAGTCCTGCAGGAGGACAAGGCATCCCGAGAGTTTGTCGTGAAGCCCCTGGTGCTTCTTGGTGAAGCCGATCATGATGAACCCGATGAAGATGATGATAAGCGAGAGATACTTCCAGAAGAACCGGAGCGTTGTCCGGGCAAAGCTCGCCTTGTTCCCCTCCATATCCGTGACCACGAGTTTCATCAAAACCTTGCCCGGGGTTGCCTGGCTGCGGGACGACTCAAAGCCCGCGTAATAAACCCACGGGACAATGATCAGGGTAACCCCATAGGCCGCAATGATCGACCCGAAGAGTGCCGCTGAGGTTCCCTCCGTAGTCAGTTCCGAGGCGGGCACATGCTGGAACGCGTAGAAGAACAGGTTCTGGATACCCCGTATGAGGCCGAGCGTGCCGGCAACCACCACATCGATCAAGAGGATGAGGATGATATCAACGATACATGCAATAAACCGCCTGCCCAGTCCTGCATAAACCCCGACCTCGGGCCCCTCATCCTCTTCCATGGCGGCGACGGGGATCGAGTGCACGGATTCTATGTCGGTCCCGCACCACTGGCAGAATTTTCCGGAGGCATCAGTCTCTTTTCCACATTTTGGACAGAACATTCGTTTACTCCTGATATGTAAACTTACTCCGGAGTCCTTTTTAATTTTACTGTTCAATCCTGCCGGCCCCCGTACCCTATCCGTCGTGCCACTGCCCGGGCCCTCCCCCAAGCACAAAGCAGTAATATGAACAGATAAAAGAAATCTGCATGAACTCTGCCCTGATCTCACTCCTTCTTGCGGGACTCGTACTCTGTGCGCTTTCGGCCGGCTGCACCAGTCCCACCGATGCCTCCCTCCGGCCCGCGGTCACCCCCTCCCCGCCGGTCACCGGGACCCCTGCCACCACCCCGGTCACCACGGTAACCCCGGAGCGGCTCGAGACCCTGCCCCCCGAACAGTACGTGGATGTCCAGGTCATCAAGGAACGCCCGTACTCTACGCTCCACCTCGTGTACAATGGCGGCAAAGGGGAGATAAATATCCAGAATGTCCTGATGCGGGCCACCCTCTCGGATGGCACGGTCATCGAACAGTACCTGAACAACAATGAGCGACACCCCCGGCGCGGCGACGAACTGATCGTCAAGGGCACGCGGGGCAGCGACCGGGTAGAGGTGTACGTAACGAGCGGGGGCCGGACCTACAAGGTCTTCGATGAGGTGCTCATCACCCGCGCCCTCTGAAACGAACCCGCCCTTTTTTTTTAATCTTTTTTCACGCCTGGTTGATCCGGCTGATCCGTTCCGCGTACTTCTGGGTTGCATACGCGAGGATGACCACCACACCGGCCACTGCCGCGAGCACGAGCCATTGTTCCGTGCCGGCCATGCCCACCGAGAGCCGGGTCAAGAGGTTCATCGGGTTGGACGGCAGCGCGAGCGAGAAGAGGATCACGACCACGAGCGCGGTTGAGAAGATGAACTGGGCCGCCGTCCGCTCGCGGTAATGGAGCGCGGTGAGCGCCCCGAGTAAAATCAGGACGAGCGAACTCACCGAGACATGGAGGAGGATCAGCCCGGCATTCTGGATCGCGATACCGTTTGCCATCAGGAGGATCAGCCAGATCCCTGCCTGCACGGGCACGAGCACCTCGCAGGCCAGGATCTTGCCCCAGACCATCTCGGAGAACGTGACCGGGGTCGAGACGAGCGTCTCCAGCGTATCGTGCTGGTACTCCTCGGTGATCAGGTCGATGATCAACGCCGAGGCGATGATCGCGGGCATGAAGACGAGCAGCGGGATCAACAGGCCGTACACGAACTCGAAGAACTCGCCCGCCCCGCGGGCTGGCGGGATCTCAAGCGGCATCGGCTGCTCGCTGAGCCGATCGGCACGAACCTGCCGGAGATCTCTCTCGTAATTCAGGAAGACCTCTTTAAGCTTCACATCCACGATCGCGCTCTGGAGATCGTTCTGGAGCGTATACAGCGTCAGCTTCACCGGTTCCTCGGCATCGGGGCGGGTATCCGGTGCCCAGATCAGCGCCGCGAGTTTGCGCTCCTTTAAGGCCGCAACACCGGTGGAGAGATCCATCCGGTACACCCGGAAGTCCGGGCTCTGGTACAGCGAATAAAGCAGGTCGGTGTCGGTCCCCGCGTACCCGACATTGTACTTGAACCGGGAGTACTGCGAGAGCGATGCCGGGTCGTACATCGAGGTCAGGCCGACCATCAGGAAGGAGGAGAAGAGTGCCACAAAGAGCTGGAGCAGGACGGCGAGGAGGATCGTCCGCTCGGAGAGGAGCCCGCTGAACTCCTTCTTTGCAATGATCGAGAGATGCCGCGACTTCATCCAAGCCACCCCAGGATGAAGTAGAGGTTATAGCAACAGTGCACGACCATGGCGATCCCAAGGCCGGGGGCAAACCCGCGTGCCCCCCACTTCTTCAGGCAGCAGGCCACGATCAGCACGCAGCCGAAGTGGAGGAGGAGGGGAAGCCAGAGCGAACCCAGCGAGAGGAAGAGGATGCTGCCAAAGACCGAGTCCGAGATCTCGGCGAGCGTGACAAAGAGCAGAAGCTTCTCCCCGATAAGGAACCCAAGGGCCGTAGCCCCGCAGGCAATGAGGATGATCTTTGCCGTGAAGAACCCCGGGTCCCGCAGGTAGAGCGTGTAGATCCCAATGCCCTTTGCAATCTCCTCGACCAGTGCCGCGAAGAGGAGGAGGCAGATGAGCGAGAGCGGCATGGGCAAATTGAAGAAGAGCACGAGGCACATCATCTGCACCATGAAGACGAACGGGATGGTGAACCCGGAGAGCAGGAAGAGTGCCATGAACGGGTGATTCCGGCTGAGGATCTCGGATAAGAACTCCCGCATCCGCGTGACGAGCCCTTTCTCCGAGAAGAGCCGTTCCTCCTTGAAGTTCCGCGCCGCGATGTAGAAGAGCACGGCCCCGGTGAGCCAGAAGAGCGAGGTCGAATACAGGTAATCGGCGGCCGTCCACGCGGTGCCCTGCATGGTGAGCACGATCAGGGTCAGGGGCGAGATGAGGCTGACTACGTGGACGTTGGCAAAGATGCTCGGGAAGAAGAGGTACGAAGTGGCAACGGTCGAGAAGAAGATCGAGATAAACGAAAGTTCCTTGAAACTCCTGGCGAGCATGCCGATGATGAGCGCGTTTGCAAGGAAGAAGAAGATCACCGGGATCAGGGGGAGCAGGATCAGCCACGGGGCACCGATCCAGAGCGTGAGGGCCGTGCAGATTGCAAGCATCCCGAGGAAGTACGGGAGCATCTTGCCGATGATGATGGACGATGTTTTCACCGGGGTTGTGAGCAGGATCTCGCCCTTCCGCTCGATCCGCTCGTTCATGATGCTCATCATGAAGAACTGGCTCGTGAAGTAGAGCGGGAAGATGAAGACGAAGACGAGGATGATCGAGTCAAAAGGCAGGGGCGGGGAGAGCTGGGACGGGGTCTTGAAGGTGCCCATCGTGGAGGTGCCGGAGGAGAGGGCGTCGGTGTACCGCGAGATCTGGGTGTCTTTTGAGGTGGACTGGACCAGCTGCTGCCGGAGTTCCTCTTCCGTTACGGAGAGGGCGGGGGACGGGGGGGCGATCTCTTCGATGATGCCCGCGGGCACGGGCGGGCCCCTTGACGGCGGGGTACCGACACGCTGGCCGCTCTGCGTTGCCGTGAAACTGAGTTCGCTCGTGATCCCCTGCGTATCGATCCAGAGCGGATAAGCGGCAAAGAGATCGTCCTGCCTCGTGTAGACACTGTTGACGTACTTGGCATAGTCGCGCTCAACGGTCTTTAACGCGGACCGGCCCTTCTCGGTGTTGCTCGGGATCACCTGCCCGCCCATCACGATCAGGTCGTACGAGCTGCGGGTAACCCAGAGCGGGTTGTTGTCGAGCAGGGTGACCGTGAAGCGGTTGTCGGAGGCAAGGAGTTCGGCAACGGCCCGGTCATTGGTCGCGACATTGTACATTCCGTCCTGGAGGTGGAGGCCGCTCTGGGCCGAGAAACCGGTCACGGCCACCAGGAGGACAAAGAGGATGATGGCGAGCGGCAGCATGTCCCGGCTCATCATGGTGAAGGATTTTTTCACCTCCCACTTCGCGATGGTGACAATATCGGCTAGTGCTCCCATGGTCCTCCGGTCTTTTAACGATAGTGAGTGTACCACCGGTTCCTATATCTAGCTCTCCTTCACGGCATCTGCCGTCCACTACGGCAGGTGAAGATCAGGTGATGATGTTCTGGTTGATCGTGTAGTGGTACTCCAGCTCGTCTGCAAGAAACGGCATCAGGTTGTCCACATCATAAAACGTCTGGTCAAAGACGGGATCATAGTATGAGTACGGGATCTCCCGCGTGATCTCGATTTGTTTCACTGCAGCCCGGATCTCTGAACGGGATCTCCAGCCATCGGCCACATAGGGCCAGATCCGGTAATCCTTGTCAGCAATGGCAATGATCTTCTGCACATGGTAGCCCTGCTCAGTCATGTTGGCAACAGCTTCTAAGTCCCCGATCGAGAACGAGTAGTAGTTGAGGATGCCGGACCCAGCGCAGGTCACCCACATCCGGGGATGCGTGTGAATGATGATGTACTCATGATCCGTTCTCATCAGGCTGGAGAAGTTGCCCGCGTCGATACTCCAGTAATTTCCCTTGACAAAGGTGGAGTCCCCGGTAGTCATATCGATCAGGTACCCGAGTTCTTTGGACTTCTTCACCTCGCAGTTCTGTGTCGGGTCCGGGTGAACGATGATCGTGTCCGCGACATTACTGTCCATGAGCATCTCCAGGTGGTTCCGTGCGTCAACGATCTTTGCATTGAGTGCGGCCTCCGGGATCGTGGAGGGGACGATCGCAGGGATCGTGGTTGTAATGGTGGTATTGGCGGGTGTCGTGACGGCTGCGGTAATCACCGGGGGTGCCGACAGGGTAGACTGGACCGGTGCTGTTGTTGCGATCACGGCCTCGGTGGGGAGTGGTGTTGTCGTGACAGCAGGGGATGCCAGAAGGGAGCCGGCCGGTTGTGCCGGGGAGGTACAGCCGGCAGCGAAGACGAGCAGCGTAACCAGTAGTGCCGCAGATCCGATCCCACGGGTGCTCCGGAGCATAGTGCAGTGATGGGTACGTTTGAATAAAAAGGATGCCGGTGTCCGCATCCCAACTTATATCTGGGACACCAGACAAGTCTGATCGAAGAGCGATATCCCATGATCACCGCCCGCAACCTCAAAAAAGATTTCGACGGCTTTTTGGCACTCGATGACGTCAGTTTCTCGTTCGATGACGGCGAGATCTTCGGGATCATCGGCCACAACGGGGCGGGCAAGACCACGCTCCTCAAGATCATGGCCGGCCTCATCGCCCCCACGGCCGGGGAGCTCACGATCAACGACATCGATGTGGTGAAGAACCCGCTGGCCTTGAAAGAGACGCTCGGCTACCTTCCGGAAGAGTCCCGGCTCTACGAGACGATGACCGCCGAGAACTACCTCGCGTTCTTCGGCGAGATCTACGGGATCTCCCCGCAGGAGATCACAATCCGGTCGAACCAGCTCTTCGCCGCCCTCTCGCTCGAAACCGACGGCAAGAAGATCGGGGAGTTTTCTAAGGGCATGAAGCGCAAGACCGCCATCGCCCGCTCGCTCATCCACGACCCGAAGTTCCTGGTCTACGATGAGGCAACGAGCGGTCTTGATCCGATGACCTCCCGCTTCATCGCGGACTACCTGCGGAAGCTGAAAGAGGATAAGAAGACGATCGTCCTCTCGGCCCACAACCTGTACCAGGTCGAGGCGATCTGCGACCGGGTGATGATCTTAAAGCGGGGGAAGGTGGTCGCATTCGGCTCGATGAAAGAGCTCCGCGAAGAGTTCGGCACGCTCACGTACACGATCTTCTTCTCGATCGACGATCCCGGCCGGCTCGTGGGGCACGCGAAACCCTACCGGCAGGAGGACGGATTCTTTGTCTGCGAAGCCGAAGAGATGAAGGAGCTCAACGAGTGCACGGGCATGATCACGGAAGCCGGCGGCCGGGTCGAGAGGATCGAATCCTCGTATCCCTCGCTCGAAGAGATGCTCCTGAAGATCGGAAAGTAAGAGCGCAATCAATATATTTTCAGGCGTATACCGTCTCTTCCATGCAGAGCGCGGTGAAGATTGTCCTTGTGCTTCTTGTGGTGATCATTGCGGGAACGGCTGGCATGGCCGCAGTCGGGTTCTGCCCCCCGGCCGGGCCGTGGCCCCAGCCCCCGTGGTGCTCGGACAAGGCCGGTTTTTCCCAGGACATGAATGCCGCAGCCGGAGGAATCTTCGGGCCGGCAACCGGATCCGGAGCGGGACCGGCAGCGGCTCCCGCCGGAACACCACTCACCGTCACCTTCCGGGCCGTGCTTCCCGAGACAGACCGGGATGTCACGCTCCTCCTGGACGGCAGCACCTACCCCATGACCCGTGAAACCCCGTACCTGTTCTCATCCGCCGGTATTCCGGTGAAGTCGGGAGATCTGCTGCGCTACCGGTATACAGAAGGGGACAAAGAGACCGCGGTTATTGAAAAGACCGTTACGCAGGACGGGGAGATCGGCAACGGGCTAATCTGGACCGGCACGCAGACCGGGCAGCAGCCGGGCGCCATCAACGGCCACACGCTGATGGATGCAGGAGGGAATATTCCGGCCGCAGCCAGATCCGGCTCGCTCTGGAGCACGTACGATGCCATGAAAGAGGATGGCGGAGCGTACGTGGCGTACGACTATTACTGGGCCTACAAGAACACCTCCGCCCCGGAGATCGTTGACGAGGCCACAGCCGGCCTATGGAATGCTGCCGGTGAAGACACCATCGGGCTGATGGCGGACGAAGCCCACAAGCGCGGCCTTAAGTTCATCCTCTTCACGGAACTCGAATGGACCGTGATGCCCGGGGAGTTTTCGACCAGCGACAACGATGCGTACATGAAGTACCAGGAGAACAAGTGGACCACCGGGCAGAAGACCGTGCAGGAGATGGCCGACCGGCTTACTCTGAACCCCCGGGACCCGGTGGCGAATGCGTACTGGGATCGCTGGTTTGTGCAGTTCGGGCAGTTCATGAAAAAGTCCGCCACGATCGCTGAGAAGCACAATATCGAGGTGCTGGCGCTCGGCAAGCAGATTGACGGGGCGATGATCCCGGCCAATGAGCAGCGGTGGAGAGCGCTGATCGCCGATGTCCGGACGGTGTACCCCGGAAAACTGACACAGGCTTTGTTCACGAACGAAGGATCCGATCACGTGGCCTCGATCCCCTGGGCCGATGACCTCGATCTCATCACGATCTACTACTACAACCGGTTCTCGGATGCAGAACGGCCGGCCCTTGCGGAGCTGGAATCTGCCATGGACGGGTTCAACCGGAAGCAGTTCGACCCGCTGTACGCGAAGTACAAAAAACCGCTAATCTTCCTCCTGCCGTTCCAGAGCCGCGATCATGCAGCAGCCCAGCAGTGGTTCGAGCCGATGGCAACGGCACCGTCCGTCCGGCAGGATTTGATCGCACAGGCCGATCTCTACGAGGCGTTCTTTGTGTCAACCGCCGATGAACCGTGGTACGGCGGCGCTATGACGTGGGGCTACTGGATCGAGCCTGAGTTCAATGCGAAATATTCGTTCGAGAAGTCGTCATCCGTACGGGGAAAACCGGCGGCTCTTGTTGTTCAGCGGTGGTTCAGCACAGTGAACAACAGCAGGTAATGTTCGCGGAATACCTTCCCCAATTTTTTTCGCGTTTCAGGCAACCCGCACCGCTGCCCCGCGGTTCCGGGCCGTGGTGATGAGCGTCGTCCCGCCGCCGGCCTGCTCCTGCATAAAGGACCGGGCAGTCCGTTCGAGGTCCGGCAGGTTCGTATCTCCCAGCGCAAAGATGGCCGGGCCAAACGAACTCATGCCCGCCCCGGCAGCGCCGGCATTCCGCAGGGTGGAGAGGAGCCCGTGGACAACCGGCGGCTGGAGACCGAGCTCAACCTTCTTGAACCCGAGGCCCTGCACGGTATTGATCGCGGAACCGAAGAGATCGAGGTCGCGCTCGACAAGGCCCGGCAGCATCCGCATCATCACTTCGTGCGTCAGGGCCCGGACCTCATCGAGCGGTACCGGGCACCGGGTCCGGAAGATATCCGCTTCATAGCTGCCGTTCGCCCCGGCCGGGAGGTCCGGGACCGCGAGCAGGATCTTCCAGTCGGCCGGGAACTCGTGCCGGACAATCACCGGCGCGGGGCTGACACCCCGTGAAGCGGATGACGGGCGGAAGTCCGCCTTCTCCCCGCCCGCACCGAAGCGGTGACCCCCGTCGATGATGAATCCCCCATGATCGAAAGCCGCAGTGCCGATGCCGGAGGTGCCGCCCCGGGCTGTGAGCCGGGTAAGTTCGCGTGCGGGCATGTGCCGGTCGTGGAGCTCGCTCACCGCCTTTGCCACCGCAAGCGCGATCTGCGACCCGCTCCCGAGGCCGATGTGGGACGGGAAGGATCTCCGGACCGTGATCGCAACGCTCCCGCCAAGGCCGAGATCCCTGATAACGCTTGTTGCCACCTGCCCGATCCGCTGCTGCGTTGCCGGGTCGCAGCCGGTCACGGACAGGGTCGGGGCGAGCTCCGCTTCGATCAGGATGCCGGGCTCATCCAGCGTGATGCCGATGCCGCCGTCCACCCGGCCCGAACCGCCGTGCATATCGATGAGGGAGACATGGAGCCGCGAGGGTGTGTCCACGATGACGCGCCGCGTATCGAGGAAGCGGTTGTAGGGGAACTGCTCCTCGATGAAGATGAGCGGCTCGCCCCCGTGGATGATCTGGTACTGCCGGGCAAGGAGCGGTTCGTTTGTGCAGATGGAAAATAACCTGCCGGCCTCTTCGGTTGCCGGAAGGACCCGGGCGTTCAGGATCTCCCGCCGGGCCTCGATCTGGTGCTGTTTGATAATCTTCCCGATGGGGATATCGGCCCGTAGCAAGTCGTCTTTGAACTCCGGCGAGAGGCGGTTGACGGGCGTGTGCGAGACCGCATAGATCAGCACCTCGCCATTTTGTTCTGTTGTGATCTCCACGATCCGGAAGTTGACCGGCTCGCCTTCGGCTATATGGAGATTTCCGGCCGCTGTTGCATCGGCCGGCACGATCTCCTGGACGAGCGTTCTGATCACGACTTTTTTCCCGGTGATCGATTCAAGGATCTGGGTGACCGAACCGTCCGTGCCGAGCAGGAACTTCTGGACCGGTGAGATCCTGCCCACCTGTGCCTCCATCTCACGGATTGCCTCTGCGATGTCCATCCCAACAACCTTATCACAGGAAATATTAAGGCTGCTGATGCACCGCGTCCGGAAAAAATAAAATAAAAAATTTTAAAAATTAAAAAAACCGGACGATCAGCGGCGGGCCCGCGGGCTGCCGGATTTTTTTGCCGGAATTTTTCTTTTTGGTCCATCAGCCGGCACGCTGCCGGTAATTTCCGCAAGCGATTCTCCGGTCAGCCGGCCCTTCTTACCGATCACGTCCGCGGACCGGAGCACGAGCACCCGGCTTGTCATCACGTAACTCTCAGAAAATAAATCAAGACCGCCGGTTAAAAAATCGTCAATCGTGAGCGGCAGGCACGGCGCATCGTTCGGCGGCTTGCTGCTGACCGGGCAGACCCGGATCGTACCCGGCTCTCCGGTCCGGATCACGACCACCGGCCGGGTCTTCGCGGCCGTCCGGTCGTCCAGCGCCACCGCGGCCAGCAGGACATCGCCGCACGCGTACTGCCCCATGCCGGTACTATCCGGCGCAAAACGGCATAAGGGATTGGATCGCCCCGGACCGATCCTTCCGGAGACCTGGACCCGAATAAGCCCAAAACGGGCTCCATTTGCCAAACGGACGATTCGCATTTTTGTCCGGAGTGGATCTTGTGTCCACGCCCATGGAAAATCGGACGAAATGGGGTTTATTTTGAAAACAAAGCGATTTTTGCCCCATTTCAACCTGCAAAATAGCGGGCGTCCGGCAGCCCCGAAATTTCCACAGGTTTCGGGACGCGTAAAAATAACTGCGGACCGGCGGCCGCTATGACCGTTTTACAAGGGGGTCACGGATTTACGACGGTAAACGGTAACGGGAAGGGTTCTTAATACAAAAAAGACAACGTGAAGATCGATGACGCGTTGCGACAACTGCGGCAGCGAGACCACGCTCCCGTTCACCTGCCAGCACTGCGGGGGAAAGTTCTGCGCTGACTGCCGGCTCCCGCCCAACCACAACTGCACGGGCATTGTGAGCTGGAACCAGAAACCCCGGCCCGCGGTTGGCATGAGTTACAGCCGGGGCGGCGGGATCTCGGCAACGGGCGGGGCAGCCGGGGAGTTGCGGAAAAAATCCCGGAAGACCGGGACCGCGATCCCGTATCTCTGGATCATGCTCGCAATCATTGGCCTGGTCCTGCTCGGGATCGTATGGCTCGTGCTGACCGGGTAGTGACTCGGACAATTTTTTTTAAAATAAACTTCGATGTCCTTTTAAAATTTCACAATATTTATCTTGAAAATGAGTTTTTCTGAAAAATGCAACAAATTCAAAGAATTTATTTTATCACAATTTTTATTACTAAATTATGGATGACCCAGCAAAAAAAATTATAGCACAAATTGAAGCAATCTCTCTTGAAATTGAAAAGGATTGTAGAACCGATGGAGGAATAAGAACTCTTGAAGATAGACGTCATTTTACTGCATTACATACCAATATTTCATCCTTAATTGATCGTATTACCCCTAAAAATAGTTTATATAATAAAAATGCCCAGTTATATTTAAATAATATTGAAAAATCGATTTATCAAGGTCATACTTGCATTACAGATTTAGGAAAATTGCTTGGGATTATTGATTCTATAAAAGAGGCTTATTCGTCTGGTTATTTCCAAACAATAAATGAACAAATTAATGCAGAAATTTTTGCTGATTTTTTAGATATGGCTGAATTTTTCCTATTAAAAGGAGAACAATGGAAGAATGCTGCGGCATTTTTAATTGGTGGCGTTCTCGAAGAACATTTACGAAAATTATCAATAAAAAATAGCATTCCTATCGTAAATGAAAAAGAAAAGTTTGTGCATGCTGAAGATTTGAATGTCGAATTACGAAAAAAATGTGTCTATAATGAAAGTGAACGAAAACAAATAACTGCGTTATTGGGAATTCGTAATGATGCAGATCATGCTCATTGGGATAATTATACTAAAGAAAGAGTTGAGACAATGCTTTTGGAAGTACGAAGAATAATCAATCAATATCCTGCCTGAAATAAAACCTGAAAATACAATATTCACAGTCGATTGTGTACTTCCTGATGGAATGATAAGGGTCGCGCTTTCATTTTAATTTTTTAATTAACCACAGTCAACAATGTGTTAATTAAAAAAAGTTTCATGGCCCGGAAAGACCGGGACACTGTTAGTTCGCTGCTGCCTTCTGGAGCAGGATGCGTCCGCTGGATGTGAGCCGGAGCACGATCTCGCTGGAGGATTTTCCTCCGTCAAGGTAGCGCTTCGAGAGCAGGATGCGGATGGCCGACCGGACACCGCTCTCCCCGTGATTGGGGAGCAATTGCTGGACCACGTGGCTGATATGGCAGCCCTGTTTCTCGCTGACGGCCTCGAGAATGTGGATGTGGATGGGTTCCGGAACAAAAACCTGTGGGGGTGCAAATGATATCGATTCCATGATGATTACCTCACTGTTTGAAATTCCCGGTCCCGGTCCACCAGGTACAGGCAGCCGGGAAACAGAATGTCATATGCATATTGGCGCTCTGACATGAAGTAACCATTCCTTTTAACACACCATGCATTCTCCGAATGAAACGGGCGGGCAGGGCAGATGATTCTCCCGCATTTATTTTATTTTCATTTCGATTTCCTGACAGGCACGAAGATCCCATGTCCGAACGACCCGCCCTCACGATCCGGATGGCTGAAAAAATTTTACCGGCCAGGGATCTTTTACAAAAACTTTTCAGGTTCAAACGTGATTGGATCTTGTATGATGGATACTCCCGGTATGCCGGCGATAAAACCGCTCTCTGGTTTTTTTATTGCCGTTATTGCGGCATCAATCGTTCTTGCCCTCCTGATCGTCATCCTCCCGTCCGATCTCTTCCTTGCCCTGAGCAATTATCTCCAGATCATTGTTGCGTTTGCGGGCGCCCTCGTCCTGCTCTGCTCCTGGTACCGGGCCGGCCGGCAGAAAGCCCTCCTCTGGGCCGGCGCCGGGTTCGGGATCTGGGGGCTTGCCAACATTGCCTGGTACGTGAGCACCTTCCTGGGATACAGGAACCAGGTCTTCCCGAGCGCGATCGATATCGGCCTGATCCTCGGGCTCCTCCTCATTGCCTGCGGGCTGTGGACCGGCCTGCCGGGGGGGAAACCCGCACGCATCCTCATCGCAACGATCCTTGTCCTCTCCCTCTCTGTCCCGGCCCTGATGCTCACGACAGCCGGCTTCAGCCTGCCGGCCGGTATCGTCACGTACGGGTATTTCGCGGTCTGCGGTCTTCTCATCGCAGGCGGGCTGAGCATTAAAAACGGCGGACGCAGCCTGCTTGCGATCGGTACCATCCTCCTTGGTTTCTCGTTCATGATCTACCCCCTGCGGGAGATCTACCTGGCTGCAAGCCCGGTCCTCTCGGTGATCGGCCTCTCGGTCTGTGCCGGCTTCGCGTTGATCGTGCTCGGGTTCCTGCCGGTCTGCGGAACGGCAAAGACCGCTTGAATATAATCATCTCACCTGAACTTTTTTAATGGCAAACCGGAAGCGCCCGCAACCGTTCCCCGGAACATATTTCAGGTGGAGCAGAGGAATACTGGAGTACAATATGGGGTATTGATATGTGGCTTGCACTGCTGGATTTTGCTATTGGTATCGGGTTTGGTTTTGCCCACAAGGGAACGGAATCGTATACGAAGATGCTGAAAAACAGCGCAATTGCCGGTGTTGTGATGAGCATCGTCCTGCTCGTGCTCTCCGCGGTGCTGTTACCTGCGGAATTTGCCAGCGGCACGCTGGTTCCCGGGATTCTCGGCATCCTGCTCACGATCATCATCTATGTGATCCTCTTTGTCATCGGCACCTTTGTTGGCGATAAGCTGGAGAAGATCTTCAGGAAATAATCCGGGCTGCATGGGGGAGACTCCCGCCCGGGCGTTTTTTATTTTTTTAAATTCTTTCCGATTGAATAATTTCCGGCCCGTCAGTGATTTTTTTCAGGCCGGGCCCGCGAGCCGCCAGGCTCCCTTCGGCACAAGGATCTCAAACCGTGCGCCGGTTCCCGGCTTACCGGTCTCGGTGATGGTGATGCCGGTGATTGCGAGAATCTCGCGGGACAGGAAGAGACCCAGCCCGCTCACCTCCCCTTCAGCCGCGGAGGGCCCGGGGAAGACCAATTCTGGAAGATAAAATAGGAATCTCTTTTATTGCAAGTTCCATATCCTCATCTGATCTAAAAAATGAGAACAGGTGAGACCGATCCATCCGCACAAAACGATACCGATGCCGGATCACAGGAGTGGACCGATCAGGTTCTTCTTGCGACCTGCCCTGAGAAGATGAGTTTCTTCTTCAAGTATCTTCTGGCCTTCACCCCCATTATCCTGGTTTTCGTTTGTATCCTCGCACGATATCTTCTCGATATTGGTATCAGTACCTTTTCAACGGTTGCGGAAAATGCCATCAGTAATCCAACAGCGGGGAGTGCTGGCGGTACCGCATTACTCACCCCTGGGCTGATGAGCGGACTGGGTCCCGCCATCACGGGGTTAAGTCCCGCTGTTTCCTATGGGACGAATGTTGCAATCCTGATGATTGCTCCGGTCGGCATCTTTGTGATCATTGCCGTCATCGGCTGGTCAATGAGGGTTGCTGAAGTCTGGACGGGCGTGGCCCTGACCCTGGCCTTGAGCGGGGTTGTCGGGCTTCTGCTCGTTCTGATGACCGGCGGAGCAATTGACGCGCAGGAGAGAGTGATTGTGTACCTGAAATGGATCGCATTCCTTGTCCAGCCATTCAGTGTTGTTGCAACCATCATCTCCCTTGTATGGCTCGAGAAGTTCCGGCAGTCAATCCAGTACACCCTCACGGAAGCCGGGGTGACGGTTCGCGGGGGCGTCTGGCAGATCCAGAAACATGTATTCCCCTACTCGGATATCGGCAGCGTCGTGATGGAGCAGAACTTACTTGGGACCCGGTACAATTTCGGGACGGTAATTCCCGTCAGCAACACGCGATGGGGTGAAGAGACCTCGCTCCGGGGCTTTGGTGCGGAGGCCAGAAGGGGAGTCTTGGCGGTGGCGTGATGTTTGCAAAGGGCCGGCAGGAGTTGTCACGATCGCCCATTGATTGCCTGTACGGTATACCGGATCCCGAGAAGGCCCGTAAAATTCTCATACGATACATCTCCCGGAACGCAGAGACCGGGGCAGAGCAGGTCTCCTACCTGAAAAAGATCTATGAGAACGAGAGGGCCGGCGCGATGACAGGTACCGATCCTTCCGCGGGATCAATTCCCGATCTCCTCAAAAAGATGGCCGGATTACGGGGCGCAGGAATTATCACGGAAGAGGAATTTGAGACCAAGAAGACGGAATTGTTGAAGAGAATCTGATCACTTTTTTTGTGGTGAATACCATTCGGCACTGTGCCAATTTTTTGTAAATCAGTTGATCCATTCCGGCAGGTGACGCCTTGTGCCCTGCGCTTCCCGCGGGATCAGTTTCCACGTCACCTTCTTCCCAGCATCCGTTGAAGGGGAGGTGAGTTGTTCATACTGCTCGGGATCCGGCAGGACGGGTCGGTGATCCCCGGCACCGCCACGGCAGGGGTGTGAATGGCTGCCTCTCCCCCACTCTCCGTCGGAGACTGCCTGTCCGTGCCCCCTGAAATGAATGGTGCGATCGCATCCCCGACGATATTGTAAAATGGGCTTATTTTGGCAAAATAAGCCCGTATCGTGGTTTTTGAATTGTGGTGATGAAAGAAGGCCCCGAATATATTGAAGAAAAACGCGGTTGGGAGATCACGATAGGGCAGATCTAACAGAAATACCCCCTGTTTCCAGAATACGGCAGTTTCCGCAGGAAAAAATGATCCCTAATGGAACCTTTTGGATGGCGGAAGTTGCGATCCATCAATCGTTGCACGGTCCCGGGGAGCCAGGAGGGGGGTTTGGATCCGGGCCCGGCGACCCATTCCGCACGGATCTCTCTTCTATCCGGTTTGTCTCCCTGAAATGCACAATACCCCCTCCAACCCTTTTAACCCCCGGCGCCCAACCATTCTCTCAAAGGAACGATTCACCCATGAAGATCATCGCCATCAACGGAAGCCCCCGGACCCTCCGGAGCACAACGCGAACCCTTGCAAACCTGGTACTCGAAGGAGCCGCAGCAGCCGGCGCCGAGACCGAGATGATCGATCTCTGCGATCTCAGGATCACGCCCTGCACCGCGTGCGAAGGCTGCACGTACAATGGTGTCTGCGTGTACGATGACGATGTCCCGGTGCTGGTCGAGCGGATGAAGGAGGCGGACGGGATCGTCTTTGCGTCACCGGTGTACATCGACAACATCCCCGGCCAGATGAAGATCTTCTTTGACCGGCTCGCGGATGCGATCCACTACCAGGTTCTGTTCGGGAAATACGGCTGTTCGGTTGCCACCACGCATACCTCAGGAGGCGATGAGATCGTGGCGTACCAGAACCATGTGCTGAATTATCTCGCGGCCGTCTCCGTGGGCGGGCTCTCGGTTGCAACCGCCGGGAACGCAGACGCGGTGGACGCCCGCGAAGCCGATGCCCGGGCGCTCGGGAAGAGACTCGCGGATGCCATCGCAAACGGATTCTCCGATCCAAAACAGGAAGCAGAGATTGCCGGTAACCGGGAATTTTTCAAAGAGATCGTGATCGAGAACCAGGATCTCCGCACCGATGAGTACAAGCGGTGGGTGCAACTGGGCTGGATCCGGTGAACCCTGACGGTCTATCCGGATCGCGTTCCCTCATTCATTGTCCGGACCCGCGCTTTTTTCCCCTTCACGGTGCAGAGATTCCTGCATGACTCCTCCCCTTCCCTCGCTGTTTGTCTCGCACGGTGCCCCCACCCTGCCGCTGGAGCGGGGTGTTCCCGCCCGGGAGTTCCTGGTGGAGCTCGGTGCCCGGTTCCCTGATGTCGCAGGCATCCTGTGCATCTCGGCGCACTGGAACACTCCAAGGCCGGCCGTGACCGGCACAACGATCCTCTCAACCATCCACGATTTTTACGGGTTTCCCGGCGAGCTGTACCAGATCACGTACCCGGCCCGTGGTGCACCGGATCTCGCCCGGCGCACTGCCCTGCTCGTGGAGCAGGCGGGGATCGGCTGCGACACCGATGCAGGCCGTGGCCTCGATCATGGGGCATGGGGGCCTCTCATGCTGATGTATCCCGATGCCGGGATCCCCATAGTCCAGCTCTCCATCCAGGGACATCTCGACCCGGCCCGTCACCTTGCGCTGGGTTCGGCCATTGCCCCGCTTCGGGAGGAGGGCATTCTGATCCTCGGGAGTGGCGGGGCGGTCCATCCGCTGGGAGATCCCACAGTGGAACTGGGGGAGGGGGAAGAGACCGGTGACTGGGCGGTTGCATTCAACACATGGCTGAACCGGGCGGTGGAGGCCGGTGACCGGTCGGCCCTAGTCCACTACCGCGAGCTCGCCCCTGCCGCCGTCCATGCCCAGCCGTACCCGGATCATTTCATGCCGCTTCTCGTGGCCCTCGGTGCAGCCGGGCCGGAAGCGAGAGGGAAGCTCATCCACCAGAGCTGGTACTGGGGCAATCTCGGCATGGGTGCCTACGAGTTCCGGTGACCCCCTCATATGTGCGTGGGGAGTTTTGTTGCGATCCCCGCGGCCGGCACGAACCAGAACGAAGCAGAATAAGTGCCGGTACGAAAAAAAATTTTTTTAATAATTTTCCGCCAGGATCTCAAAGTATGCCTGCGGGTGGTTGCAGACCTGGCACGTGCCGGGCGCAACCTTTCCTTCGTGCACAAAGCCGCAGTTCCGGCAGTACCATTTCACCGGCTTCTCGGATTTGAAGACCGTCTTCTTCAAAAGGTTCGCGTGCAGTTTCGCATACCGCGACTCGTGGTGGGCCTCCACCGTGGCCACCTTCTCAAAGAGGCGGGCGATCTCAGGAAATCCCTCTTTCTTTGCCGTGGCGGCAAACCCCGGGTAGAGCGTGCCCCACTCCATCTGTTCGCCTGCTGCCGCTGCCGCAAGGTTCTCAACCGTGGTCCCGATCATCCCCGCCGGGTAGCCGGCCGTGATCGTCACCTCGCCGCCTTTCAGCTGCTTGAAGAAGAGCTTCCCGTGCTCCTTCTCCTCTTCAGCGGTCTGTAAGAAGATCGCCGCGATCTGCTCGTAGCCCTCTTTCTTTGCCACGCTTGCAAAGAACGTGTACCGGTTCCGTGCCTGCGACTCGTCGGCAAAGGCCGCGAGCAGGTTCTGTTCCGTCTTGCTTCCGGAGAATTTCATAATCGATCGTGTGAGTGTCGTATTTTCAGGGAGATATACCCGGCGGTTCAGGCCATTTTAAAAAAAAAACCCGGGGTCTTCATATCGGGCCACGTCCAACACTCTTGTGAGATATCATTAATGAAGTCCCTGGGAAAAGCCATCCTCATGATCCTCGCGATCATGCTCATTTCGGGTGTTGTTGCGTACTGCATCCTGCTCGCCGCCGGCTCGAGCGCCCCGGCAGCTCCTTCTGCTCCCGCGTCCGGCACCGGTACGATCACCTATAATCCTGACACCACGCTCCCCGAGCCCCGGTATTATACCGGCATCGACTTCGATACGCTCAAGTCCAACGATCACCTCACGGTCATCCCGCTCAAAAGTTTCCGGCAGCAGGTGACCAACTACAGCTGTGGGGCGGTTGCGGCAATGACGGTTTTGTCGTACTACAAGAGACCGGCCAACAACACGGATGATGAAGAGATCCGGATTGCGCACGAGATCTACCCGGATGTCTCGGAGAAGACCGGGGTCAATCCCGCACAGCTCGCGTCATGGTTCACCCGCAACAGCTGGAACGCCACATGGAACACCGGGGGGAGCCGGCAGATGCTGCTCGACAACCTGAAGGCCGGCGTCCCGACGATCGTGGAATGGATCGACTGGGGCGGCCACTGGGTGGTGGTGGTTGGTTACGATACCCGGGGCACAGAGAATATCTGGGACGACGTGATCCTCTTTGCCGACTCCGTGGACTGCCACGATGACCGGGTGGACGGGATCACGTACGCGAACTACGGGCAGTTCGATGCCATGTGGTTCGATGCCCATTACTTCCCGGAGAACATGAGCAACCGTGCGTACGTGGTTGCCGTCCCGGCCTGACCCGTCAGGGCGGCCCCTCACGCGGACCGGAACGCCCCTTTCGGCACGGTGATCTCGAACCGTGCGCCTTTCCCGTGGGTCCCGGTCTCGTGGATGGAGATGCCCGTGATCGCGAGGATCTCCCGTACCAGGAAGAGCCCGAAGCCCGTGTGCTGGCCGAACCCTTTCTCAAAGATCTTCGGCTTCTCATTGAGCGGGATGCCGATGCCGTTGTCCTCAAACGTGATGACCAGATCGTCTTCAACCTGCTCGGACCGGACGGTGACCGTTGTCACGGTCTTGCCATAGCGCACCGCATTGTCGAAGAGGTTGAAGAAGACCTTGTCGATCATCGGGTCGGCAAAGATCCAGTCCGTGCAGGTGCAGTCCAGGAAGATCTCATCGGGCCGGACCATCTGGATCACCTCAGCCACCGGGACCCATGCAGGCTCCTGCAACCCCAAATCCTGGTAGGTCCGGGTGAACTCGATCTGGTGCTGGATGACATCGAGGGATGCCGCGATCTTGGCAAGGAAGTCATTGATGACCGGATCCTGGGTCCTGAGTGCAGCGAGCTGGGTGTAGCCCTGCACCACGGTCAGCTGGTTGGCCACATCGTGCCGCGTGATGCTGGAGAGGAGGTTGAGCTTGCGGTTGCTCTCCCGGATCGCGTTCTGGGTCTGTTTCAGGTCCGTGATATCCCGTGCATCCCCGACCACCGAGACGAGCGTGCCCCTATCGTCAAAGACCGGGGTGAGGTTCGAGGTATGGATCCGGATCGAGCCATCTGCATGGAAGACGCGGTACTCCAGCTCGGATGAACGTTCCCGCGTTGTTCCGGCCCGGGCCAAAAACTCTTCGCACGCGGGGATGTCTGCAGGGTGAACGAACTGCTGGAACTTCTGGCCCTCCACATCCTTGATCTCGTGCCCGAGGAACGTGGTCCAGCTGGGCGAGACATAAGTCAGGGTGCCGTCAAGCCGGATCGTGTAGATGATGTCGTGGCTGTTCTCGACCAGCGTGCGGTATTTCGCCGCGGATTCGCGCAGGGCATGCTCGGCTGCCTTACGGTCGGTGATGTCGTACGAGAGACCGAGGACCCCAAGAACCGTGCCGGACTCATCGATCAGCGGAACGATGCGGACATCGAGCCAGACGGTACCGGCGGGGAGGGTCAGGAGGGATTCACCCTTGAACGGGGTCCGGGTGGCAATGACATTCCTGATCACCTGCATGATCCGCTCTGCGGTCTCGGGTGGCAACGCCTCAGACAGGTCTTTGCCGGTCAGGGTGGTCGGATCGCTGTTCAGCGCCCGGGCCGTGACATCATTGACATACCGGGCATACCCGGCGGTATCCAGGAAATAGATCATCTCCGGGGTGTTCTCGGTGACGAGCCGGTAGAGCTCCTCGCTCTCCTGTAAGGATGTCTCGATCGTCTTCCGTGCTGTGATATCCAGAAAAACACCGGAGTACACGAGCGTGTCGCCGTGCCGTGCCGGCCGGGACATGCCCTGGAACCAGATCATCTCCCCGGACGGCTTGATGAACCGGCCCTCGAAACTCCAGTCGCTCTCCCCGGCAACCACCTCGTCGATGGACTGTTTGAAGCGCTCCCGGTCATCCGGGTGAATATGGGTTACCATGTACTGCAGGAATCTGTCGGCCGTCCCGTCCATCCCGAAGATCCGTCTGGCGGAGTCCGTGTTGACAAACGAGAAGTCTCGTGTCCCGTCAGGCAGGACCGAGTACTGGTACACCACCCCGGGAACCGTGGTGGTGATCTCCTCGAGCTGCTGCTGGCGCAGGAGGATCTCTTCCTGGGCATCGGAAAGTTCATTGAACTGCTTTCGGAGTTTCTCCTCGGTTGTGGTGACCTGTTCGTACGCAGAACGGAGATCCTCTTCGGCCTTCTTCCGCCCGGTGATATCGATGAACATCGTCACAATGGTATCAAGAGAGATCCGGAATGCTGTGAGAGAGAAGGTTTTCCATCCCTCCCCCTCTACCTGGAATCCCCGCTCTGCCTGCCAGATCCCTCCCTCGGTTGCCACCCTGCGTAGTTCGTCGAGGCCCCCGTCCTGGATGATGTCCGGGAACATCTCATCGATGGCCTTACCGACAACGTCCATTAGTCCGAACCCCAGAAGCGCATCGGCACTCGGGTTGGTACCTGTGAGCACGAGCGTATCGTCAGGCTTCATCTCCCAGAAGTGCATGCCGGCAGGGGAGTGATCGACAAGCATCCGGTACCGGGCCTCGCTCTCCGCCCGGGTCTGCTCGATCCGCTTCTGTTTGACGAGCAACCAGAGCGCCTGCATCAGAAGCGAGAGCTCGACCGTGTCATTCTCCGTGTAATCGGTGGGTTTGTTGGCCACACCGGCCACGAGCACGATGTGCCCGTTCTCGATCACCGGGATGTTCATGTGCCGGAGGATGCGGGGATGGCCTTCGGGATATCCCCGTTTCAGGGAACTGGGCGCTTCGTAGTCATTGGTGATCACGGCCTTTCGCTGCCGCACCGCCTCGCCCCAGAGCCCGGTCTTTTCGGTCTTGTACAGGATGGGTTTCTCCTGTATGGCGCACTCGTTCATGGCCGATCTCGACCAGGCATACATGGAGAGTTCGCTCTCGTCATCACTCAGGAACGCCAGGTACGCGAGAGGGCTGCCGGTGATGGTTCCTGCTCCTTCGATGGCGTACTCCAGGAGATCCCGCTCGCTTGTCCTGGCATAATCGTAGAACCCGGCAATGAACCTGAGCCGTACCTCGGTCTCGCGGATACGCTGTTCTCCCTGCACCAGCTCCTCGTACTGCGCCCGGAGTTCCTGACTTGATGCGGCCAGCTGCTCGTTGGCTGCAATGAGTTCCTCCTCGTTTTTCTTCCGGTCGGTGATATCCCGGATCGCTTCGATGGCCCCGATGATCTTGCCCGTGCGGTTGTAGAGCGGGCTGGCCTTGGCAAGCACGTAGATCGGCAGTCCTTTCGGGTGGGGAAGATCGGTCTCTGCCGAGATGGCGCCCCCGTCCCGCACGATATTTCTGTAATACTCGGAGACATTCTCGTCGGGTTCCAGGATCATATCGATCAGGATGGGCCGGCGCTCCCCGTAGAAGGGGATCGCGTACTCGTAATCGCCCTTGCCGAGGATCGAGGCGGCGGGAATGCCGGTCATCTCCTCGATGGCCCGGTTCCACGCGATCACCTTCCGGTTTATGTCGATGGCAAAGGTGGCATCCGGCAGGAAGTTGATCAGGTCGGCAAGGCGCTTCTCTGATTCAGAGAGGGCCGCCTCGGCCTGCCGCCGGGTTACGGCCTGCCGGATCTTGTGGGCGAGTTCGGCAAACTGGGCTTTTGCATCGCCGCCTTTCTGGAGGTAGAAGTCCACGCCGTTGTTGATCGCCTCGACGACCACCTCTTCGCGGCCCCGGCCGGTGAAGAGGATGAAGGGGATGGTGCCGTAGGTCTTCCGCACGGCCTTGAGCACCTCAATGCCATCCATCTCGGGCATCTGGTAGTCGGAGACGATGGCATCGAAGGTCTGCTGGGCGAGCTGCTCAAGCCCTTCCTGCCCTGAGAGGACCGTGGTCACCGAGAAGTCCCCGGTGCTCTCAAGAAATAATTTTCCTACCTCCAGGAGACCCGGTTCATCGTCGATGTAGAGAATGGAAAGCATGACGGGCTCCAAAAAGTATGCACGGGACAATTCAAGTCTGGATGACAGGAATGGTCTCTGTGAAAATTTGAATGTTACGGGCGAACGGGGAGGTTTTTAATTATTACGCCAGGCAGGGGGCCATGATTTGAAAAATCAGCGTTTGTGAAGAGCTCCAGGAAAACAAAACGGAACCGGGGTGCCCGCACGGGAGCAGAGGCTCGTCAGGAAAAAACAGTCAAAAGAACGGGCCTGAAGGGATTTGAACCCTTGACCTGCGGATTAAGAGTCCGCCGCTATGCCGAACTAAGCTACAGACCCGCTTACTTAGGCCTAGTAATGTGGTCGATAATTGCGAATAAAGGTTTGGGTTTGCCAGAGGGTCACCAGGCCCCGGGCAGGAGAAGAACCCCCGCGGGTTCTCCGCCTTGACCCTGTGGAATCCCTTAATACGTAAGGAGGGATACATCTTCAGTACCATGCCGCAGGAAGCCCCGTTTGAGCCGTCGGGACCCGTCAAATACTGTATCTTCGGGTGCGGGACGAACGGATACAACATCATTCTGGAACTCGCAAAAGAGCAGGAGCGCGTAACGATCGTTGACCGGGACGAGCAGCGTGTCCGGAACCTCCGCGACCAGAACTACGATGCCTACCAGCGCGACATCACGTCCCCCGAGATGCTTGCCGGGCTTCCCCCCTTCGAGATTGCGTTTGTGATGACCGGTGACGGGGATGCGAACCTTGCGGCAGTCCTCACCATCAAGAAGCGCTACCCCGCAACCCAGATCGTTGCCCGGTCGATCGACCCGGTGAACAGCCAGAAACTGACGGCAGCCGGGGCGGAAGTGGTCCTCTACCCGCAGGAAGTGGTGGCCCGCTCCGCCATCCTCCAGATCCGGAAGCAGCATTCGAGCCGGATCTCGCAACGGCTCTTCTCGTTGATTGCCGGCTGGGAAGGGACCTTAGGGATCATCACCCACAAGAACCCTGACCCGGACGCGATCTCGTCTGCGATGGCGCTCGCCGAAATTGCAAGGCAGGCGAACGGCAAGACGCTCGTCACCCGGATCTTCTACGAGGGCAACATCGGCCACCAGGAGAACCGGACCTTCGTCAACCTGCTCGATATCAAGATGGAGCACCTCACCCCGGAAGCGCTCGTCCAGTGCCAGTACCTCGCCCTCGTCGACTGTGCCGGGCCCGGGGCCAACAACGACATCCCCCCGCAGACCAAGATCAACATCATCATCGACCACCACAAGGAGGGCAAGCACCTTGCCACCCAGAATGCGTTCGTCGATATCCGGCCCGGTGTCGGGGCCACAGCGAGCATCATGACCCAGTACCTGCAGGAGCTGGATGTGCCGGTCGACAAACGGGTGGCAACCGCCCTGCTCTACGGTATAAGGACCGACACCAAGGAGTTCAAGCGCAACGTGACCCCGCAGGACCTCAGCTATGCAGGCTTTCTCCTGCCGCTCACCGATGCCGAGCTGCTCGACAAGATCATGTCGCCTTCGATGTCGCAGGAGACCCTCGACATTATCGGGAAAGCCATCCACGAGCGGAAGATCCAGAGCGGGTATCTCTTCGCAAACGTCGGGTTCGTGATGAACCGCGATGCCCTCCCGCAGGCGGCCGAGATTTTGATCACGCTGGAAGGGGTGAACACGGCGCTCGTGTACGGCATCACGGACAATGCGATCGTGATCTCGGCACGGAACCGCGACATCCGGCTGCACGTGGGCAACGCCCTCTCGGAAGCCTTCGGCGAGATGGGCGATGCCGGCGGCCACCCGAACATGGGCGCCGCGAGCCTGCCGCTCCACTACTTCGGCAAGGTGGAGAACAAGGAACGGCTCCTTGAGATCGTGATCGAGCCGGTGCTCCAGAAGTTCAAGAACCTGGTCGGGCTCGAGAACGAGAGCCGGAAGAACGGCAGTGCGGGCGTCGGCGTTCCCCCGGCTCCCTGAGCGTGCGGGAAAAAGGTGGGCCAGAGCCATGCACTACGCGGAATGGGAACCCTGTTACCTGAAGATCCTCGCGTACTTCGGGTTCGAACAAGCCGGTGACGAGGAAGCGGCCCGGGTGCTCGCCTCGCTGCTCGACCGCGACAACCTGCTCTCGCTCGTCACCATCACGGACGGCAACGAGGTGACGGTCTGCGGGAACGCACCCTGCCTGAAGAAGGAGATACCGAAGATCCGGGGCGTGGTCTTTGCCGCGGATGCCGCCGCGGAGGTGCTGGACGACAACGGTGTCCGGCCGGATGCGGTCTTCACCGACCTTGACGGGGCAACGGACCGGCTCCTTGAGATGAACCGCGAGGGAACGATCGTGGTCATCCATGCACACGGCGACAACATCCCGCTCCTGAAGCACTGGGCGCCCCGGTTCACCGGTCCCGTTGTTGCAACCACGCAGGCAGCCCCCCTGCCCCGGGTCCACAACTTCGGGGGATTCACCGATGGCGACCGGGCGGTCTTTGCCGCAGACGAACTCGGGGCAGCATCGGTCACGCTCGCGGGGTTTGACCTTGACGACAAAAACGTTGATCCGCTCAAGCGGGGCAAACTCCAGATCGCAAAGAAACTCCTTGCCATGACCGGGCATCTTTCATGACCAAAACCGCAGTGATCCTCGACGGGTACGTGGACGAGCCGGCCTGCCTCGGGGTACCGCCCTACGTCTCGCCCTACATCCGGACGGTTGCCGGGGCACTTGCCGCTCACGGGTATGCGGCCCGGTATCTCACGATCGACCAGCTCCGTGCCGATCCGATGCGGACCGCTGAGCTGAATGCAGCGGGCCTGCTGGTGATGATATCCGGTGTAACGGTGCCGGGCAAGTACCTGGGCGGCACTCCTGCAACGCTCACCGAGATCCAGCAGATCGGGCACATGGTGCGGGGCCCGAAGAAACTGATCGGCGGTCCCATCGGCTTCGGGTACGCGGGGGAGGGCGGGCAGAAGGCTATCCGGCAGGTGATCAGCGGGTTCGATGCCCTGCTCACCGGTGAACCGGCAATTGCCCTTGACAATTATCTCACCGGCAATGAACCCGCGGGGGCGCTCGATTACCGGAGGACCGACCCGTGGAGCATTGCGGGGAGCCATATCATCGCACAGCACCCCGACTTCCCGTTTGTGATGTGCGAGCTGGAGACGGCCCGGGGCTGCTCCCATGGGGCAACCGGCGGCTGCTCGTTCTGCACGGAGCCGTTCTACGGGATGCCGCAGTACCGCTCCGCCCGGGCTGTGGCCGATGAGGTTGCAGCACTCTCTGCTGCCAGGGCCCGGCACTTCCGGGTGGGCCGGCAGCCGGACATCCTCGCGTACGGGGCCGGCCCGGGCGAGTACCCGGCACCGGTGCCGGAGAAGATCGAGGCGCTCTTCTCCGGTATCCGCACCGCCGCCCCGGATCTCAAAACCCTCCACATCGACAACACCAATCCCGCCACCATTGCCCGGCACGAGGATGCTGCCCGGGAAGCCCTGCAGGCGATCATACGGCACCACACCCCCGGGGATGTGGCGGCGTTCGGGATGGAGACCGCCGATCCTGCGGTGGTTGCGGCAAACAATCTCAAGGCACTGTCGGATCAGGTCTTCCGGGCCATTGCGATCGTCAACGAACTCGGGGGAGCCCGCCGGGACAATGTGCCGGAACTGCTGCCGGGCCTGAACTTCGTCTGCGGGCTTGCCGGGGAGACGGAAACCACGTACGATCTCAACGAGCAGTTCCTCACCCGGGTTCTGAAGGCCGGCCTCTCGGTCCGGCGGGTGAACATCCGGCAGGTGATGCCGTTTCCGGGCACGCGGGCGTTTGCCGATAACATGCTCGGGGAGCACGAGCGCCGGTTCAAAGCATTCAAGGAGTTTGTCAGGAACAGGATCGATCTTCCCATGCTCCAGCGGGTCTTTCCCATCGGTACGGTACTGAAGGATGTCCGGGTGGAGGTATCGGGCGATCTCTCGTTTGGCCGGCAGCCGGGATCGTACCCGATCCTTGTCGGGATCCCTATCCGTCTCCCGGTCCGGACCGTGACCGATGCTGTTGTCGTGGACTGGGGGATGCGGTCGATAACGGCCCTGCCGGCGCCGGTTGCGATCAATATGCTCCCGGCAGCAGCTCTCAGGTGGCTGCCGGGCGTGGGAAAGAAGAAGGTGGCCTCGGTGGTTGCCAAAAGGCCGTTTGCAGACCTGGCCGCGTACCGGAAGGTGGCGGGGAGTTCGGCCATCGATTCCTGGATGACCTTCTGATACGGTCCTGTGAGTGCCGCATTGGGGGTACGCAATCTTCACTCACCAGGTGAACTTATGGGACCCATCCTGCCCGGTGGAACAGCAGGAAGAGATCTGCGCCAGGTATTGAGATCTGGTCTCAGATCTGTTTGAGTTCCGTCACTTTCATGATGTCCGTCCGGGTCACGATCCCGACGATGGCATCATCCTGCATAATGGGGATCCGGCCGATATTCTTTGCCGACATGAGCCGGAACGCCTCGATGACCGGGGCATCCGGGGGAAGCGTGATGAGATCCTTTGTCATGATGTCCCGCACCTGCAGGGCTTCTCGATCAATGGAGTGCATCCGGTTGACATCTGCAAGCGTAATCATGCCCACCAGCGTGCCCCGGTCAACCACGGGAAAACCGAGGTGCTTGCTCGAGTACATCATCGTAATGATCTCGCTCACGGGTTGAGTCGGGCCGACCGTTGTCACCGGAGCGCTCATCATGGAGCCGACCGTGACATCCTGCAGCACGTGGCTGTACTTCACCGCCATCGACTCCATGTTCGCCCCGAGGTAGATGAAGAGGGCGATCAGGATCAAAAACGGCTCGAACGTGAAGATACCAATGATCGCAAAGAGGATGGCAAACCCCTTGCCGATGTCAGCGGCAATCTGGGTGGCCTTGTGCAGGGGCATCCGGCCGGCAAGCCAGGCCCGGAGCACCCGGCCCCCGTCCATTGGAAAGGCCGGGATCAGGTTGAAGAAACAGAGGATGGTGTTGAGGAACCCTAAGTACCCTGCAACGAAGATCACCACACCGGCCACCGGGGGATTTGTGATGAACGCCGGCGTGACAACCATGATGGCAAAGCAGACCGCCCCGAAGATGAGGCTTGCCACAGGGCCGACGAGCGCCATGGGCAGTTCGGCCTTCGGGTCGGGGATGCCCTCCTCCATGGTTGCGATACCTCCGAAGATCATCAGCGTGATGCTCTGGATCGCGATCCCCTTTCTCTGGGCAACCAGCGAATGGGCCAGTTCGTGAACCAGAACCCCGAAGAAGAGGCCGACCGATATGATCGCACCGAGCACATAGGGCATGTATCCTGCCGTTGCCACCGTTGTATCGATCGTGACGTGGAAGATATCCTGGAGCATCCCCACGGTAACGGTGATCTGGCTGCCGATGATCCAGGCAAAGAGGGGGATCACCAGAAGAAAGGTATAGTGGATCAGGATCGGAATGTTAAATATCCGCCCGATCCGGTACGATCCGTCCATAATAATGGGTTATCTTTTTAACCTTAAGGTATATACTTTCATCTGATAACGATGGAAACCCATATTACCGAACTGTTCGGGCTTCAGATTTACACGGAAAAGGGCAAGTTCATTGGTGAAGTCGACGATGTCGTCATCGATGTGGACTCAAAGAAGATGGAGTCGCTTGTGGTGAGCAAGGTCAACGACCAGCTCTTCGAGCTCAAGAACTTCAAGGGTCTCAAGATCCCCTACCGTATCATCAGCGCAATCGACGACATTGTCCTGATCCGCCACCTGCCGGGCGCCTTTGCCGGTGGCAACAGCGAAGAAGAGTAACCGATCGTATCCCCAGAACAGCGGGAGACTATCCGCCATATTTTTTTTTGTGCTCCCGCAGGGTATGTTTATGGAAAACCGGGAAATTTTTGCATCGATCACGGCTATTCCCCCGGTCTTCGTCCGGCTTGATGGCAGGGCCTTCCACCGGCTCACCGAGTCTCTCGGGCTTGAGAAGCCCTTCGATGAATTCTTCCACAACGCCATGGTCACGGCCTGCACCTCCCTGGTTGCCGAGAGCGGCCTGAACCCGGATCTTGCCTTCACGTTCTCGGACGAGATCAGCCTCTACTTCGCGAAGCTCCCGTTCTCGGGCCGGGTAGAGAAACTGGATTCGGTGGCGGCCTCGTACGCGGCCAGTTCCTTCACCCTCGCTCTTGGCGGAACAACGCTCGTCGCCTTCGATGCCCGGGTGATCCCGGCAACGCCCGAGTACGCGCTCGAATACCTGGCCAACCGGCAGAGCGAGACGTGGAGAAACCACATCAATGCCTACTGCCAGCAGGCCTTAATCGAGGAGGGAATGGATGCAACACAGGCGGCCGGGCAGCTCAAGGGGATGCAGGCAAAGGATATGCACGAGATGATGCACATGAGGGGTTTTAACCTCGCGACAACACCCGCATGGCAGCGCCGGGGAACCCTCGTGTACAAGAAGAAGACACCAAAAGAGGGGTTCAATCCGATCACCAAAGAGTTCGTGGTCACCGAGCGGAGTGCGGTGACAACCGAATCGGAGCTCCCACTCTTCACGAGCCCCGAGGGAAAAGAGTTCCTGAAGGCCCTTCTTGGCATGCCACAATAATTTTTTTTACAGGATCCTGGATCGTTTTGCATGGCAGCGCTGGTCTCCTGCCCGTGGATTGCAGGGTGTGCGTCACTCCCCTGTTTCTTATGATGTCCCGGGTCTTTCTCTTCCGTTCCGGCCTTCCAAAAACCCGACCGATGGCCTAACACTGCTGGCCTGATGGCCGGAAGTGCAGCGTCCCGTGCCTCAAGTGACATCGACATTAAACAAAAAATTGTCCTTTAACAACAAATCCGCTTTTAATCTGATGATATTCAACAATCAAAGATTTTAAATACATTTGTGGTACAGTAACAGTATCCACACAATGGAGGTGATGGTTTGTTCGACTGGGCTCTCTTCATTAAAATGATCATCGCCGTCCTCCAGGCAATCGTACAGAACCTGCCCGTATAACGGGGCAGATCTTTAAAAAAAAACCATACTCCTTTTAGACGCCGGAACAACAATCCCCGGCGAAAACCTCCAATTCCTTTTAAAAAAAGAGAGCCCGGGTTATCCGGTCTTTTTGATCCCGACCGTCATTGCCACGCCTTCCACATCCCAGTCCTTGATGGAGGCAAAGCGGGCCGGGTCCGGTGTACTCCCGCCGTTTGAGAACCCAAAGGAGGTTGCCCGGACCTCATCGCTGATCAGGGCAATGGTTGCAGGGGTGTTGATGAGCGCGAGTATCCTGATATCTCCCACCGATACTTCCGCAGTGATGGTATCTTCGACCGCGAGATCGAGCTGCTTCCTCATATCCTGGATGCGCCGGATCACCTCGCGGGCATAGCCCTCCGCTTCGAGATCGGGGGTCAGGGTTACGTCCACGTAGACCGTGGCATCGGTCATCGGGGCCGCGAAGAGATCCTCGGGGAGCTGCTCGGTGAACGTGACCTGATCGGCCCCGATCTCAAAGACCGCTCCGCCGTCTTCCAGCCGGTAGGTCTGCCCGGCAGCAAGGGCGGCTTTGATCGCATTGCCGTCTGAGGCTTCAATGAGTCCCTTGACCTTGAACGAGTCCTTGCCGAATCCTCTACCGAGTGCCTTCATCACCGGTTCCGCATGCCAGCCGATCCGGTCCCACCGGCCCATCACGACCGTGACCTTCCGTGCATTGGCCCGGTCCTTGCAGACCTCGTTGAGCCGCCCGATTGCTGCCTTCACCGGATCGGCGCTCGTGACGACCGTAACTTCCGAGACCGGCCAGCGGAGTTTCCGTTTTCCTGCCTGCCTTGCATTCGCGCTCGCTTCATCGAATGAGCGGACGAGTTCCACCGCGTGTTCGAGGTCATGGTCCACGAGTGCCGATTCGCCGGCATTCCAGTCGATCAGGTGAATGCTCGCGGGGTCGGCAGCGCAGCGCAGGTTCCCGTAGATCTCCTCGGTGAGGTGCGGGCAGAACGGTGCGAGAAGGCCGACAAGCCGGCGCATCACGTAATACATGGTCTCGTACGCGAAGCGCTTCTGCTCGGACTCGCCTTCGAGCCACATGCGGGGCCGGACCAGCTGGACGTACCAGCGCGAGAGATCTTCAAGAATGAAGGTGATGAGCTCGCGGGTGGCCCGGTGGAGCTGGCACTCTTTCGTCGCGGTGTCGACAATGGCGGCAACCGAGTTGATCCGGGAGATGATGAACCGGTCCTCGTCCGGCATCTGCCGGATATGCGAGCGGACAAACGAATCGTCCCAGACCCCGCCTTTTGACGCGGGCTCGAACTTGTCGAGGATCATGTACGGGAGCGGGAAGCGGTACACGTTCCAGAGGATGTTCATTGCCCGGTTGACGGTGCCAACGCTCTCCCAGTTGAACTTGAGATCGTCCCACGGTGCCGAGGACGAGAGCACGTAGAGGCGGAGCACGTCCACCCCCACCTTCTCGATCACATCGCCCGGGTTCACGACGTTCCCGAGGCTTTTACTCATCTTCTTGCCCTCGGCATCGAGCGCAAAACCGTGCATGCAGACGCTCTTGTAGGGGGACTTGCCAAAGGCGATGGTGCTTGCGCCCAGCTGCGAATAGAACCAGCCCCGGGTCTGGTCCTGCCCTTCGGTGATGAAGTCGGCAGGCCAGTACTGTTCAAAGTCCTGCGTATTCTTGGGAAAGCCGAGCGTTGCCCACGAGGCAACCCCGGAGTCGAACCAGACATCGAAGATATCCCCGACCCGTTTCATGGTGCCGCCGCACCTGCATGGGATCGTCACCTCGTCCACGTACGGGCGGTGGGGATCGGGCAGCGGTCTGCCGCTCAGTTTTTCCAGTTCAGCGATAGTGCCTACCACCTTGTAGGTGTCGCACTTGTCGCAGACCCAGACCGGGATCGGGATGCCCCAGTAGCGCTGGCGGGAGACGCACCAGTCGCGTGCCTCCTTGATCCAGTCATAGAACCGGGCGCTGCCGGCCCACTCGGGATACCACGTCACCTTCTCGACTTCCGAGAGCATCAGGTCCCGCATCTCGGAGGCCTTCAGGAACCACTGGGAGGTGGCCCGGAAGATGATCGGGGTCTTGCAGCGCCAGCAGTGGCCGTACCGGTGGGTGACCATCTCCTTTGCGAGCAGGTGATCGCCGAGCGCTGTAAGGACATTGTCATTGGAATCCCGGACAACCTGGCCGGCAAACTCCCCGGCCTCGGCCCGGAACTTCCCGGCACCGTCAACCGGGCAGACGATTGGCAGACCTTCTTTTGTCCCGAGCACGTAGTCGTCCCAGCCATGGCCGGGGGCGATGTGCACCATGCCGGTGTTTTCAAGGGCAACGAAGTCCGCCGCCACGACCTTGTGGCTGATCTCCTGTTGGAGCGGGACCTTATCCTTAAGGGGCGACTCGTAGGTCCACCCGACCAGTTCAGCGCCCTTCTTCGTCTCCACGATCGCGTAGTCCTTGAACCGTCCCTTCTTCAGCACGGCCTTCACGAGGGGTTCTGCGATCCAGAGGAATGCCTCCGTTCCATCTTTCTTGGCAAGGACTTTTGCGTACTCGAACTCTTTTGAGACTGCCACTGCCACATTGGCCGGCAGGGTCCACGGGGTTGTGGTCCAGATGACGAGGAATTCGCCCGTCTTTCCCACGATGGGGAACTTGACGAAGACCGAGGGGTCGGTCTCGTCCGCGTACTCCACTTCGGCATCCGCGATCGCTGTCTCGCACCGGGGGCACCAGTTCACGACCCGGTTGCCGCGTTCGAGCATGCCCCGTTCCTCGGCCTTCGCGAGCGTCCACCACGCCGCCTCGATGTACTCCGGTTTCACGGTCTGGTAGGCACCCGCGAAGTCGAGCCAGACGCCGAGTTTCTCGAACTGCTCGTCCATCAGCAGCTTGTTCTTGATCGCAAACTCCCGGCACTTCTCGATGAACGGCTGGATGCCGAAGGTCTCGATGTCTTTCTTGGAGGTGAACCCGAGCGCCTGCTCGACCTTTACCTCGATGGGGAGGCCGTGCATATCGTAGCCGGCCCGGTCGATCACATTGCGGCCGTTCATCCGGTAGTAGCGCAGGACCGAGTCCTTGATGATCTTGTTCCATGCGGTTCCGATGTGGATCTCTCCCGTGGTATACGGCGGCCCGTCCACGAAGAAGAACGGCTTGCCTCCGGCCCGGTGCTCTTTGACGGTCTTGTAGGTATCGCTCGCACGCCAGAAATCCTGGACCCGGTGCTCGATATCCTGTGCATTGAAGTTCGCGGTGACTTCCTTCAAAAAAATCCCTCTTGTAACCCCTCGTATCCATTCGGGACGGTGGACTATTGCATTAAATGGTTGGCGTCCCTGCACAAAGTAGTTTTTCTTGGGATCCCTGGCATGAGCAGGAGATCTTCACCCTCAGGCCCCGGTTTACTTGTGGATATCGTGTTGTTATTCCCGATCTGCTGACCGTCAGGGAACCGAGAACCGGATGTCGACCGCGAACTTCATATTTCAGGTGGCTTCATGCTGTACTGATATTCCAGACGAGTACGAGCGTGATGTATGATGGAGCCCTATCCGATCCTTCTTGGCGGAAAGAAGAAGATGACATCCGAGACCATCCAGGTCCGGTTCCCGTATACCGGCGAACTTTATTGCACGGTCTGCCAGGCCACTCCGAATGACCTGAAGGCCGCGGTGACCTGTGCGGTTGCGGGGTTTGAGAAGACGAAGAAGCTTCCCACGCATGCCCGGGCTGAGATCCTCATGAATCTGGCAGACGAGATCCACAACCGGTCCGCAGAACTCATCGATGTCATGATCATGGAGGGGGGCAAGACCCGGAAGTTCGCCACGGCCGAGGTGGCAAGGGCTGAAGTAACGGTCCGGACCTCTGGAGAGGAGACCAAACGGATCTACGGCGAGATCCTGCCCCTTGACCTGAGCGGGGATACGGAAGGGAGGACCGGGTTCCTCCGGCGCTTCCCGCTCGGGCCGGTGGTCGGGATCGTACCGTTCAACTTCCCGCTCAACCTCGCCTGCCATAAGCTTGCCCCATCGATCGCTGCCGGCAACTCCGTGATCCTCAAGCCCGCGTCTGCAACACCGGTATCGAGTTTGCTCCTCGGGGAGATGGCCCTGCACGCGGGGCTGCCCAGGGAGGCGATCAGCGTGGTGCCGTGCACCGGTGCCCGGGCCGAAGTCCTTGCCCGTGATCCCCGGGTCGCGTTCCTCTCGTTCACCGGTTCCTGCACCGTCGGCTGGCACCTGCGGGAGATCGCCGGCCGGAAGAAGGTGGGCCTGGAGCTTGGCGGGAACGCGGCCGTGATCGTGCACGAGGATGCAAACTTTGCGTACGCTGCACAACGGATCGTGACCGGTGGCTTTGTCAATGCCGGGCAGGTCTGCATCTCGGTCCAGCGGGTGCTTGCCCACCGGAAGATTTACGAGGAACTCGTGGAGCGGATCCTTGCAGGCACCAAAGCCCTGAAGGTAGGCGACCCGAGGGACCCGGCAACGGATGTGGGCCCGATGATCGACCGGCTCAAGGCGGAGGAGGCGTACCGCAAAGTACAGGAAGCAGTCAGGCAGGGCGCCCGGGCGCTCACGGGCGGGACCCTTGAAGAGACGATGTTTGCCCCGACCGTGCTTGCCGACACCACCCCTGAGATGCGGGTGAACCGCGAAGAGGTCTTTGCCCCGGTCATTGCGGTTGCGCCGTACGATGACTTCGATGAAGCGGTGCGGATGGCGAACACGGGCGAGTACGGGTTGCAGGTCGGGATCTTCACGCAGAACATCAACCGGGCCATGCGGGCGTACGCGGAGATGGATGTCGGGGGCGTGATCGTGAACGACATCTCCACGTTCCGCACCGACCAGATGCCCTACGGGGGGGCCAAGGGTTCGGGGCTTGGCCGCGAAGGCCCAAGGTTTGCCATCGAGGAGATGAGCGAGCTCCGGCTGATGGTGATCAACCGGGATGGCGGCGTGGGATAACCCCGCCCTTCGGGTTTATCTGGTTACGGTGCAATGTGTCATCCATGCAGATCGCAGTTGCCGGTGCTGCGGAAGCGAACCGCGAGGAGTACGATGCAGCATATGCCGTGGGCCGGCTCATCGCCGAGCGCAGGGTTGTTCTCATCAGCGGGGGTCTTGGCGGGGTGATGGATGCTGCCTGCCGGGGCGCACGCGAACACCGGGGAACGACCGTGGGGATCATCTCCGGCACGGGCGACGGGAACCCGTACCTCGACATCGTGATCCGGACCGGTCTCGGCCACGGGCGGAACGTGCTGGTGGCCCAGTCGGGTGATGCCATGATCGCCATCGGGGGCAAGTACGGCACCCTCTCGGAGATCGCGATCGCCATCAAGACCGGCTGCCCGGTCTTCGGCCTCTTCACGTGGGACATTCCCGGCATTGTTGCCTGCAAGACGCCGGAAGAGGCCGTGGAACGGGCGGTTGATGCCGCCCGCAGCCGGGGGCACGGCACCACGATCTCCGGGCACATGCACCCTTAATCGTTACTGCCGCGAAAGAGTACTGTCATGAGGATCGCGCTCGTCACCTCTCTTCTGGATGCCGCCGGGATGAACATCCGCAGCCATATCCGGCAGCTGCTGGACGAGGGACGCGGTGCCGACATCCCCGACCGGAGTTACGTTTTTCACGATGTTGAAGGGCGGCTGATCCATACAGAGCACGTGGATGACGGCATGGACGCCGATCTCGTCATCTTCCTCTCGCGCCACTCCAGCGTGAACCCGGTCCCGGTACTGACCGTTCACGTGACCGGCAATTACCGGACCGCGGAGCTGGGCGGAGCATCCCGTACGCTCGCACCCGCTGCACCCGCGTTGATGCAGGCAACCCTCCGGGCGCTGGCCCGGCACTGCCCCGCGGGCTACCGGGTCTCTTACGAGGTCACTCACCACGGGCCTACCGATCTCGTGCATCCCTCCTTCTTTGTTGAGATCGGGAGCACCGAGAAGGAGTGGAACGATCCCCTTGCCGGGAGGGCCGTGGCAGAAGCGGTGCTCTCCGCCGTCTTCTCGGACCCGGTCCCGCTCATCGGGTTTGGCGGCACCCATTATGCGGCCCGCCAGACCGAGATTGCCCTCACGTCACGGGGGGCGTTCGGCCACATTGCCCACACCCGGGAGATCGCTGAACTCGACGAAGCGATGATCCGTGCGATGATGGAGAGGAGCGGGGCGGTCGCTGCGTATATTGACCGGAAAGCCCTTGACCGGCCCGCATTCGACCGGCTCACGGGGCTGCTCGAAGCGCTGGCAATCCCGCGACTCTCCGAGAGCGAGATTGTTGCCATCGGCCATCTTTCGTGGGACACCTATTGCACGATCCGGAAGATGGCCGGGGCGGTCTCGCCCGGCGCCCGGTGCTACATCCATGCCCTCCGGGGCGACGGTGTGCCCGAACTGGTGCAAATCAATCCCGATTTGCTGGCAGAAACAGTCAGAACCGATGAGCCGGGGCTGCTCAAAGATCTCGATGCCCTGCCCGTGGTGCACCTTTCCACGCAGGATAATCGTTTGCTGCCGGAATTTATCACGTGGCCGGAATATTCCCCGGAAATAATACATGCTTTAAATACATTGTGCGTAAAAATCATACGTAGTAAAGAGATCACGGCAACGGAGAGAGATTACCTGATCATCACGAAGATCCGGTTTGACCCTGCAAAAGCGCGCGAACTGGGGGTCAAGCCCGGACCTTCCTACCGGGAACTGGCAGGGGGCCGGCCGGTAGAACATGATGGCAGGACGATCACACCCGACATGGTGTCTTCCTGCAGTGAAGTTACGATCCACATCCCGGGGTTGGAGAAGTTTTCATGAGGTCCATTGTTGAAGAGGCACTCACCAAGGCGAGGGACGACACCACGTCCCCGATCCAGAACAACGAAGATCTAGACCAGATTCTCGCCGAGCTCAAGACCGAGATCGCGGTGATCGGCTGCGGAGGCGGCGGGTCGAACACGATCTCCCGCATGATGGAGGAGGGCATCCACGGCGCAAAACTGATCGCCATCAACACCGATGCCCAGCACCTGATCCGCACCCGTGCAGACCAGCGCATCCTCGTGGGCCGGCAACGGACCCGGGGTCTTGGCGCCGGCTCGATCCCGCAGATCGGTGAGGAGGCCGCGCTTGAGAACGAACAGGAGATCCGTGCCGTTGTCTCCGGCTGCGACATGGTCTTCATCACGGTCGGGCTTGGCGGCGGTACCGGAACCGGTGTTGCGCCGGTCGTGGCAAAGGCTGCCCGGGAAGAAGGGGCCCTGACCATCGCGGTCGTCACCCTGCCGTTCGCTGCAGAGGGTTCGATCCGCATGGAGAATGCAGAGGCCGGTCTCGAACGCCTCCGGGATGTGGCGGACACGGTCATTGTTGTGCCCAATGACAAGCTGCTCGAGATCGTCCCCAAACTCCCCCTCTATGCAGCCTTCAAGGTTGCCGATGAAGTTCTGATGCGGGCCGTCAAGGGCATCACCGAACTGATCACGATGCCAGGTCTCGTGAACCTGGACTTTGCCGATGTGCGCACCGTCATGGAACGGGGCGGCGTTGCCATGATCGGAATGGGCGAGAGTGACAGTGAAGACAAGGCAGCAGACTCGGTCAAGAAGGCCATCCGCTCCCCACTCCTCGACGTGGATATCAGCGGCGCAACCGCCGCGCTCGTCAACGTGGTCGGTGGCCCGGACATGACCATGGAAGAGGCAGAAGGCGTGGTGCAGGAAGTCTATGCCCGCGTGGACCCGAGCGCCCGGATCATCTGGGGTGCCCAGATCGACCCGGCGATGGAAGACAAGATGCGCTGTCTCCTGGTGGTCACGGGCGTACGGTCGCCACAAATATATGGTCGTAGTGAGAAACTAACCCCCAAAGTACAGAAACAGTTTGAGATCGATTTTCTCAAGTGAGTTAATATGGAAATTTCGAAACCTGATTTCAAAACGGACGCAATACACGAGGAGTTATTACGTAAATACCTCCGGGTCCTCAAGCTCGCGCGCACTCCCACCCGGGAAGAGTTTACCAAGATCGCAACAGTTGCGGCTGCCGGCATCCTTGTTGTCGGGATGATTGGGTTTGTCATCTTCGTCATCTTCGACCACAAGACCATGCTGGGATTCTGATCCCCGATGTCTATGACCCAGCCCCAGACCCCCGCGCCGGAAGCCCCCGTTGCCCCGGCATCCCCCGAAGTCTTCAACAACCGGATCTTCGCGATCAAGACCACGTCCAAGCAGGAGCGGACGGTTGCTGACAATATCTTGAAAGCGATCGACACCAAGGCAACCGATGTCAAGGTGGTCTCGATCATCGTCCCGAACGAGCTGCAGGGTTATGTGCTCATCGAGACGCCCGAGCAGCGCAACCGGATCGAGCAGCTGGTCGAGCTGATCGCCCATGCCCGTGTGGTAACGAAAGGCCAGACCAACCTTGCCGAGGTCGGCCATTTCCTGGTCCCAAAGCCGGTCGTCTCCGGTATCGAGGAAGGAACCATCGTCGAACTGATCGCCGGCCCCTTCAAGGGCGAGAAGGCGGTTGTGAAACGGGTCGATTCCGGTAAGGAAGAGATCACGGTCGAGCTCTACGAGAGCGTGGTCCCGATCCCGATCACGGTCCGTGGCGACAATGTCCGTGTGGTCGAGAAATATTCCGACCAGCAGTAATTTTTTTTAAGATCAGTTTTTTTAAAGAGTTGGTGGCGTGAGATTCCGACCGGAAGGTCTGGCGCACTCGGGGCATCCCGCCATCAACGATGGTTCAATAATTCCGGACAACCAATTCCTGTAACGTCTTCCCGCGGAGTGCTGCATGGTTTTTTCCCTTACAACCGACCGGCTGGTCCTTGACGATCTGACCTCTGACGACCTCGCCAGCATCCAGCGGATCGCCCGTGATCGCGACGTGATGAAGTACGTGCTCATCTGGCTTGAGAACGATGAGCAGGTGACCGGGTTTTTGCAGCGCGCGATCGAGGAATCCCGGCAAGAGAACCGCATGGATTACGTGCTTGCGGCCCGGTTGCCGGGGTCACGGGAGTTCGTGGGCCTCACGTTCATAGCGATCGATCCGGGTGAACCGGGCACCGCAGAAGTTGGATGTGTCCTGCTGCCGGAGTACTGGAAGGCCGGGTATGCCACGGAGATTCTCCGGGCGTATCTTGCGTTTGGCTTCGGGCCGCTCTCCCTGCACAGGGTGTACGGGAAGTGCGACGAACTCAACCGTACCTCGGCTCATGTGATGGAGAAGTGCGGCCTTGCGTACGAAGGCACGCTCCGCGAGCATGTCTGGCTGCGGGATCACTGGCGATCGACCCGGTATTACGGGATGCTGGCCGGGGAATATTCTTTCGGCCCGGGTCAGCACTGATCAGCCGGTGTCGTGGTTCGCGGCCCGGGCAATCGGATCGCCACCTAGGAAAAAAATTTTTTTGAGGTCCGGCTGTTTAAACAATTCACGGCGTTTCAGTGGGACATCGGGACATCGAAGAAGATGCTCTTTCCGGATGCCTTTAAGGGAATCCCGTACACCATGCTGCAGCCCTTGATGATCTTGAGTTTCATGGCAGCAACACCGGCACTGTACATGATCCGGTTGTCTGCATTGTGGATGCTCGCGGTCTTTACCGCAGAGCCGACCGCGATGCCGAGGTCCGTGACCTTGATCGCACAGTTCGGCCCGGCATAATCGGTCTTGTGCGCCTTTGCAGCAGTTATGGCCTTTGTCATCTCTGCACAGGTTGCGTACCCGCACCCGCCGCAGTTGAGGCCAAGGGCTTTCTGCCCGGCAACGCCGATCAGCACCAGCGCTTCGCTCTCTTTGACCTGCTCGCCATTGGTCCGGAAGAAGTCCATGCCGGTCTCTTTTGCCATCTGGATCATCTTTACCGCGATCTTTTCCTGATCTTTTCCGGTGACGACCTCGATCACGATGGAGTCGAGGCCAACGGCTTTCGGTGCGGTCCGTGCCGCGAGCGCCATGAGCCCGGCAACGGTCTTCACTGCTTCGGTTTCAGCTGACATGATGGAGTATTACGGCCGGCAGGTAAAAAAGTGGCGAGTAACCCGGAGGTAATCGGGGTACGCAAAGGTAACCGGTGGTGATGGTTCAGCGATCCGCGGTAGTATGCGCCGGACCGGTATCGGCAGGAATGTTTTCCTCGCCGCTCTCCGCATCCCCGGATTGGTCTTTCTTCAAGCGCTCGATCTTCTCCTGGATATACGGGGAAAAAAAGCCTTTGTAACGAGCCTGTAATCCGGGAAGCCTCCAGTCCTGTTCCGTGATCGTTCCCCGGCAGAGGGAAGAACCACATGAGCACTTCAGGCAGAAGACCATATCGCTTCCCCCCGATTCGGAGACGGTCATGGCGTAATCGAAGGTGATCTCCTCACCGGCCCGGATGTCCCGCATGGCAACGAGAAAGATCTGGCCCGAGAATCCGCTGTTGGGGCAGCAGCTGTGGTTGAAGAAGTCCGTATCTTCAGAAACGGAGCCGGCGGGACCCAAAACAAACCGCTCTTCGATCTGCATCGTATAACTCTGCATCTCACGGGGGAGCTGGTACATGTCATCGATCAGCATGACCTTCCCGCCGAAGATTGCCAGCCGCTCGCCTTTACGAATATCCGCTTTTGCAAATATCCCGCAGCCCTGCGTTGCCGAACAACGTTTCTCAAGATCGGGATGCAGCCAGCTGTTGATTGTCATGGAGACGCTCGCTTATGGTACGTGGCATTGTGTACGGGGTTGCTGTTTCTTATCGGTTGCGGTGGGTTTTTCGCGGGTTGCCGGATTACCTTGTATCGCGGAGCCGGAAACAATTACGAGTGATGAGGGGGGGGTCGGTGGGAGGGGCCACGCTGGGTGAGTGAATCATGGGATCACAACAAAGATTATCCTCTGCCGGTTCGAACAGGAACGATAACCGGAGGGAGGCGGATCATGCAGCTGAAAGTTGTGATCACGAAAGGAGAGGATGGATGGTATGTCGTTACAGTTCCCTCTCTTCCCGGCTGTATCACGCAGGGCCGGACAATTAAAGAGGCAAAACAAAATATCAAGGAAGCGATCTCCCTGTATCTTGAACCCGATGAGGATATCATCCCTGACAAAGGGGCACGGGTTATTGAGGTTGCGGTGTGAAGCATCTCCCGGTAATTTCCGGAAATGATGCAATCCGGGTGTTGACCCGGTTCGGATTCTCTTTTGTACGCCAGAAAGGCAGTCATGTGCGGATGAAAAGTCTCTGCCTGATACCACGCTGAATGTGACAATTCCCCTGCACGATGAGCTTGACCGAATGACGCTCCGATCGATTATCAAGGCAGCGGAACTTTCCGAAGAGGAGTTCCTGCAAGCGCTGGAATGATCCTCTTCATAATATCCCTACCTCCGACGGAGAATTCCCAAGAGCACATACCCGTCACCCGCCCGGATCAAATTCTCCGACGTGAAAATGAAGATCCGGGGCTCACTCCGCCACGTCCCAAATCTTGTGGCAAACCCCGGATGCCCACAGAACGCGTCTATGTGCGTCTTTTTGCAGGGTGATCTTCTTCCGGGTTTCGGGTATTTGCCGGAATCTGTATCTGGGGGAGATCGTGCAACCAAAAGCGCCTATTAGCGCACTTTTCCGGGCGCAATTTGCCATGATTCGAGGCAATCGGGGGAGTAATCGGGCGAATCGTAAAATAATTGACACAAAAATCTGCGAATAAGACACATTCCGGGTGCCGTGAGGGGGAAACGGGGGCGATTTTGGGGGCGGATTTGTACTGAACGAATTACCCCCCTTTGATGCGGGTCGCTTGGGGACTCGCTGGGTGAAGAGGATTGATTAGATTTTGCAGATAGGAGGATTGTACGTTATTCAGCATCAGTTACGGCAAAATAGTCTGTATTTTTGAGTTTCAATCTAAATGGGAACGATAATTATGTTGTGAATGTAAATGTCCATAATAGTAGGTGAAATAATATGCAAAAAAATGGGTTCGCGCTCTCTACAATTCTACTTATCTTTTTTTTGATGACCTCCGGTTGTATGGATACGAATCAGACCAGCAATACCCAACAACAACCTCAAACCACGAATAATATCGTTCAACAATCTCCACAGACATTCACAACGTATATACCTGGGTCGTCAGCTTATGGTTGCTTTCAGCTAACTGGCGTATCTGAAAAGTTTCTTTCAAGTGGATATTTAGGGAAGAATATTGCAGATACGAGAAGAGTTACCGGAACCCTAAAAAACAATTGTGGCAAAATAATGCCCGTTTTTATAACTATTCGATGGTTTGACGAGAATGGTAAAAGCGCATATTATGGTATGCCGATCGCATTTTATAGATTAAAAACTGGAGAAAGTACCGATTTCCAAATTGATGGTTATCATACGGATGTCAATAATCGTGGATATCTCGAAGAAATAAAGGGTTGGACTTTCAAAATTGGTTTAGGAGACCATGCTGTAGATCTGCTATAAAATCAGAGGTCACAGCCTTTTTTTTTAAAACGTGAATATGATTTCATTTTTTGTTCTGCCAAAGTTTTCTTTAAACCGGCAATTTGTTTAGACAGATTTTGAAAATCCCTTTTCTGTGAAAAACGACTTTGCACAACTACATTGCATCCCATAAAATATATGCCTGAACCTAAAGCCAGTACAACACTATTCCCTGTGCTAATCCCAGATATCATTAGAGTTGTGAACATTACAACAGCACCAAGAATTGCTATACTCATTCCGATCCAAAATTTGGGGAAATCCCAACGTTCAATGTTTAGCGGTTCATTATTTTCAATTACTGATCGATCTTCATTGGTATTTTTAAGCCAGTCAAGTACAAAAATCGCAGATATAATCCCAAAAATTATTGAAAAACATACATAAACTGCACCGATGAGTATTCCCTCTTTACTTGTAACTATTGGATACATACCGAAAAATACCAATACCGTGGTTAAAAAAAATAAGAGAGCAGTAATGACACTCATATCATCAATTTGGTTTTTCATATTCATTCCTCCGTGGATTGTATAGACCCCAAGGTTATTGATGTTCATCTTGTCGATTCATTCAGTAACGTTTAATTTAAAACAGATTGACAATTGTTTGGCAAATTCTTCTTCAATCTGTTGGGTGGTAGGATGCTACTGAAACCTGCCCCTCCCCATTAACCAAATGGTATTCCCCAGTTTAATAAAATCATGGTTTAATAAAAAAATCATATGCGTTCTTTTTTTTTAAACGGGGATTATTTCATTGAGTATGTGAGTGAGAATGTAAGATGTTGGAACATTGCTGGATTTAGTATTTGAATAAAAAAATATGAATCGATTACCTTGCTGAGTTGTTGTAGAAAAAAATGGTAGTACTCCTCTGTATTGAGAGAGAAATCTCACACAATCCGCCGCGTGGCGTTCTACGAGTGCGGCGGTATTCATCGCAACTTATCATCTCTTAATAAAATCCCGTGCCGCACCATGTCTACCGGCCGTAATTTTTCTTTCATGTTCTATTTGTGATGAAGCGGGGATATGGTTCTCGCAATAGGTCTGGCCACGATAATTGAATAAATCACTTTCCCAATTATCACAGACATCGCATTTCACATTTTTTCCAAAAACCTCCCTGAATTTTTGGACTTCAATCAAGTATTCTCGAAAATTTTCATTATATAATGTATGAATACGTTTACGCTCCGCTTTCTCCTCTGCTTTTCGTTTTTCCTCTGCCTCAGTATCAACATATGATCTGGGAACAATTTTCTTTTCATTATTTGTTGTCTCTCTGAAATTCGAGGGCGTATGTTCTTTGGATGTTTCTGGTTTGCATCCGATAAGTTTCTTGAAAAAATGTTTAATTTTTTCGATGATATTCATATCTTTGGTTTCTGACAAAGTTCTATTAGAGGTTTTGCATCAGCAGTTTTGCCGGCGTGATCTCGAATTGAATATTCTTATATACAAAAATTTGTAATTTTAATCACATGGCAACAACCCAGTACAAATACAAATGCCCAACATGCAAAACGAAATACAAGACATATCCTTATTGCATGCATCATAGACCCCCAGTGAAATGTGATATCATCAAGTCGGAGAATCCAATTTGGGGGCCTGACACACGCGGTCCAAATACCCGAGGCCCGAATACAAATCCAGGTTCATCACTTGGGGGGAATTCTTTGAGATAAATTAAAAAATTTTTTGATATATTCTATCATATGTGATAAGGGCAAACGATTCCAATTATTATTAGATATATCCCCTCCACCCAAGATCACCTTTATCTTCCTTCCCGTCAAAATTAACAGACCCAAGCTCGGAACCCTCAACAGGAGGGACGGCATGGTGCAAAGACTATGGCAGAAGTGGTCGAGGTTTTAGTACCCGGCGGAAGGGCAACGGCAGGTCCACCATTAGGACCGTCGCTTGGACCACTCGGTATCAACGTGAAGGCTGTAGTCGATGAGATCAACAAGAAGACCGCCTCATTCAACGGAATGCAGGTCCCGGTCCGGATCGAAGTCGACGCAAAGAAGAACTTCACGCTGACAGTCGGTATACCCCCGACGACGGCACTCATCAAGAAAGAGGCCGGTATCGAGAAAGGATCCGGAGAGCCCAACGTCAAAGTGGCAGGGAACCTGCCATTCGAGGCCGCTGTAAGAATTGCCAACATGAAACTCGAAGGCATGCTCTCGTACGAGCTGAAGACTGCCGTAAAGGAAGTCGTCGGCACGTGTGTCAGCATGGGAGTTACCATTGACGGCAAGAAGGCAAAGGATGTCTTCGCCCTCATCAATGAAGGCAAGTACGACAGCGCTCTCGTGAAATAAACAGGAGAAAACCATAGGAGATCGAAAGGTCGCTTTAACTATGGAGGAAACTGATGGTAGACAGGGCTAAGATTTTAGAAGCCGTAAACGCGGCTGTTGAAAAAGCGCCTAAACGTAAATTCTCTGAGAGTATCGATATTACCGTCAATCTCAAGAATATCGACATGGCGCAGCCGAAAAATCGTATCGACGAGTCGATTATGCTCCCCTACGGAACCGGCGAAACCGTTGGTATCTGTGTCATCGGAAAGGGAGACATCGTCACTCAGGCAAAAGAAGCCAAAGTTGATCTGATCATCGGCCCTGAAGAGGTAGAACGCCTCGGCGGTGAACCCCGCGAAGCACGGAGAGTAGCAAGCTCATACCGCTACTTCCTTGCAGAGACGGGCGTCATGCCCGGCGTCGGTCGGTATCTCGGTCCCCGGCTGGGACCAAGGGGCAGAATGCCCATGCCGATTGTCGGTGGCCAGGATATCCGCCCGATCGTTGAACGCCTGCGCAAATCGGTCAAGATCCGTACAAAGGACAAGACCGTCTTCTCCACCAAGGTCGGAACAACGACCATGAAACCGGAGCAGGTCGCAGAGAACATTGAGACGATCGTCAAGCGTATCGAAGCCGTCCTCGAACAGGGCAACTTAAACGTCCGCTCAATCTTTGTCAAGACAACGATGGGCCCCGCAGTGAGGTTGGAATAATGGCGTTATACACCCACCACCTTCCGGCGTGGAAGAAGGACGAGGTCGCCGAGATCAAGAAGAACGCAAAGGAGTACAAACTCATCGGGCTTGTCGACATGTACGGCATCCCGGCCCAGCAGGTGCAGCAGATCCGCCGCAACCTTAGGGGCAAGGCAGTCATCAAGGTGACGAGGAACACCCTGATCACCCACGCGTTCAACGATATCGGCGGGGATGTAAAGAACTTAACCAAGTTCATCTCCGGTCACTCGGCGATCATCTTCACGAACGACAACCCCTTCAAGCTCTTCAAGGCGCTCGAGAAGACCAAGACCAAGATGGCGGCAAAGGCCGGCGAGAAAGCGCCAGAGGATATCGTCATCCCGGGCGGTCCGACCAGTTTCAAGCCGGGCCCGATTGTCGGTGAACTGCAGCAGGCAGGTATCCCGGCAGCCATTGAAGGCGGCAAGGTCAGGATCAAGGAGACCAAGACGGTCGTCAAGGCTGGCGGCGTCATCTCGGCAAAACTTGCCGCGGTGCTCTCCAAGCTCGACATCAAGCCCATGGACGTAGGACTTGCCCTGCAGGTCGCGTTCCACGAAGGCAATGTCTACGAGCCGTCCGTCCTTGCAGTCGATGAGACCGTCATCCTTGGCCAGATCCAGCTCGCAGCCAGGCAGGCACTCGCCCTGTCGGTTGAAGCAGCGATCCCGACGAAGGACTCGATGGTGCCGCTCCTGACGAAGGCAGTCAGGGACGCCCGCGGTCTTGCGATTGAGGCAGCGATCTACGAGAAAGACGTTGTCGATGCGATTATTGGTAAAGCCGAGAGAGAAAGCCAGGTCATCAAGAACCTGGTAAAATAATTATTGATATTATTGAGGTGAAAAAAATGGAGTATATCTATGCAGCACTTCTCCTGCACAAGGCAGGCAAGAAGGTCGATGAGAACGGCGTCAAGGCAGTCCTGACCGCCGCAGGTGTAGCAGCAGACGAAGCACGGATCAAGGGACTTATTGCAGCCCTCGATGGCGTCAACATTGAGGAAGCCATCAAGGCAGCAGCAGTTGTCGCAGTTGCAGCACCCGCCGCAGCACCCGCAGCCCACGCAGCAGCACCCGCCAAGGCAGAGCACAAGGAAGAAGACAAGAAGGCAGAAGAAGAGAGCGGCATGGCAGGGCTTGGTGCCCTGTTCGGCTAATCTTTTTATCTTCTCTTATTGAATTCTCATTACGTGTTTTCAAAATCTCAAACGAGAGAGCGAAGCAGATGTCGAATTCTCCGGCTTGAAATTCGTTCATTATTGAGTTCTGTTTTCATTCAATTCACGGTGTGAGCGAAGCGGCTGTTAAATACAACTGGGAACGCCGGAAAGGCGGGGACATCGGGGAGGGGAAGATTCATGCAATGAATCTTCGATCTCTGAATTCACCTGCTCTGTTTGGCAGTTTCCCTTCAGTAAAATTGTATCTCAAAATCGTGAGCCCTTGTCACTTGACATACAAAATCTCTTTGACTTCGCTGGCACTCAGACCGGGCTGGAGCCGTTTCCCATACAACAGTTCCACGGCCTTCAGGTCTATAGAGGTCAGGTTGGTATTCGTGTTGTCCCCGCTGGAGAAGAGGCTGTCCTGGTACGAATCGGAGTCCCCGACAACGCCAAGCGTGTAGTACAGACTCCTGATCAGTGTATGGCTGCGCACCTCACCTTTGAGGTTGGCATTGAGATAGATCGAGCCGGGAATGATCCGTGCGGCAGTGAGCCCGTCAACGGTCATCTCCTTCAGTGCAGTGGGATCAGAATTATTGAGGGAGATCCCGTTCATGCCGCTCTCCGGGACGAACTTGATGGTAAGGTCTCCCTGTGAGTTCTGCTTGATATTCTCTGAGATCTGGTTGGTGGCGGAAACGCTGTTGAACTGCCGGGCCATGAGCTCAAGATTGCGGATATCGGCTGAGCTCCCTCCGTTCACGGAGATGATGATACGGCCGTTGTTCCGGGCAGGGTCCCAGCGCAGAAGCTTGACATTCCCCTCGCCAAAGGCAAGGTCAATCAGGTGCAGTCGGATGGCATCCTGGGACGGAACTAGGGTCGGCTCGGGCTGCTGGGTGAGCGTTGGTGTCGCGGATACCGGGCCAGGAGTAACCGTAACGGGGGTTTCTGCAACAGAAGGTATCGGGCCTAATCCCGAAAGAACCGTGGCGCTGCCCGTCCACCCAAGGAAAAGCCAGGCAATACCGATGGCAAGTATGATGATCCCTGAGAGGAGGAACGCCGAACCCGATTTCATAATTATTACGTTATTCCCCGTTTGACGTTAATGTTGCTCATCACGCGACGAAATGCGACATAACCGAGAGAGAACATCATCTCACACCGGCATCGCGGTATAGATATTGTGTTTCGTTGATACAATCTTCACGCGTACCTGCCCGGATCTCTTCTCGCAGTTGTATATCGAGACAACGCGGTTCCGGGCCACGCCCAGCATCTCGCCATGGATCCAGCCCGGGGCCCGGATCTCGACCGTCACTTTCTCACCTTTGGCAAAGACCAGCGGGACAAACGGGCGCCGGACGGTACCAAAGTCCCGCGCCGTATCGAGCTTTAAGACAAGGCCGGACTCCTTCTCCCACTCCCTGATGCTCCGGTTGAAGAACTGCCACCAGTTCTGCACCTTCACACCTTTGGGACTACGGCCGTACCGGTAGTGTTCGAACTTCTGGATACCAAGCGGGGGGAACCGTTTGCCTGCCCCGCACTCCTGCGCAAACCGGATCAGCCGGGGGATCTCGGCATCATTGATCCCCGGCATGTAGACCGGGGCAATGAGAAGATCGATCCGGCTCTGTGCAACGGCCCGTGCCGCTTCCGTGACCTTTTCGATATCGAACCAGTCAACACCGGCCAATGTTTTTGCCAGTTCCGGATCGAGTGCGTGAAGCGAGAGGTTGATCCGGTCAAGCCCGGCGGATTCAAGGTCTGCGATCTTTTCTGGCGTGAGCAGGGTGCCGTTGGTCTGGAGCGAGATGGTCTTCACGCACGGTGTTGTACGGAGTGCTGCCACCAGTTCCGGGAGCTTGGCATACATCAGCGGCTCGCCCGGGGAATCGATGTGGCATTCGACCCCTTCCCCCTTGTACCGTGCGATCTCATCGACCGCTGAGAGCAGGTAATCCAGTTCCACCTCGTAACTGCTGGCTCGGGTCGTGGACGCCGGGCCGGCATCGACCGAACAGAACGGGCAGTTCAGGTTGCAGCCGCAGCTCGGGCGGATCTGGAGGATGTTCGTGCCCCGGTCGATGATGCCAAAGTAGAGGGAGCCAAGGAGGGGGATCTCCGAGGCTTCCGTAATCTTGATGTGGGCCATAAGAGGAAGCGGCGATAAAGGGCCGTTTAACAACTCCCGGGACGGAGCCGGTACCCGATCCACTCATCATGGTCGAGCACCGGGGCCGGGTTCTCCATGTGGGAAAAGACGAAGGTGAAACTTTCCTGATCCATAACACTCCTGCCGCTCTTCTTACAATACCGGGCAAATGCATCGTACATGGCAGACCTCAGGATATGTGCTTCGGGGTCCGGGACCAAAACATCCTCGTGGAACCGCCAGATGGATTCGAACTCAATGTCGTCGTCAAGAAGCGGTTTTGCAATGATCTCGTCGACTGCAAGAACGGCATCCTGCTGGCGCGAGATGCGTTCAAGATCCCGGTAATAATCGGAGATGAGAGTGAGCCCCTGCTTGAGATCGTTCAAGTCCTGTTCGAGGCCCTTGATCTTCTTATCGGTGGTATTGATCTTGTCTGGCGACTCCATTGCAGGTGATTCTCTCTTGGTTTTTGTCTTATAAAAAATGTGTCCGATAGAAGAATCGGGGAGTGGGACAGGGCTTCCTAGTGTTTATCACGGCAAGAGAGCAGGCGGCCCGCGTATACGCACTGGCCGAACGAGACACAGCCGTCTCCGAGGGGATAGTCCCGGCTGGTGATGCACACGAGACCCTGTGCAGCAATCTCTTTCTCGATGGTGGTGCGGATCGCATGGTTGTATGCAACGCCCCCGCTGAGCGCAATCGTCTTCATGCCGTCCCGTTCCGCTGCCCGGATGGCCATACGGGCAATCCCCCGTGCAAGGTTGTACTGGAACGAGGCTGCGATATCACGGACCCGCTGAGGGTCATCCGACGAGGATGAGAGCAGTTTTTCAAGCGCTGTTGCCATGAGTGCCCAGCTGGAGAGCGTCTCGCAACCGTCACGGGTGGAGAACGCAAGTTCCCAGTTCTCCGGTATTCCCTGTGCTGCTGCCGACTCAAGCTTCATTGCAGGTTCGCCATCATAAGTCCGCTCCCGGCAGCACCCGAGCAGTGCCGAGGCTGCATCAAGTACCCGGCCGGTGCTCGTGGTCTCCGTGACATTGAATCCTGAAGCCACCTGCTTGGTGAGCACCCCGAGTTCCACATCCGACCAGCCCCTAGAGGAGAGCAGCGAGCGGACCTGCTCGTCCGGCAGGATGCCGTAGAGCATCCGTTCCGGGAACTTTGTTGCAAGATCCCCGCCCGGCATCGCCACCGGTTCGAGATGGGCGACACGCTTCAGGTCCGGCACCTGCCCTGAGAAGATCTCGCTGCCCCAGACCGTGCCGTCGTCCCCGTATCCCACGCCATCGATGGCGATGCCGATGCAGGGCTGCGTTGTCGTTGCAGCAATGTGGGCCCGGTGGTGCTGGACGGGAACAAGTTCGAGACCGTGTTCAGCCGCGATCTCGCGGGCGAACCGGGTAGAGAGGAACTGCGGGTGGAGGTCGTGGGCCACCACGTCAAACTTCGCCCCGAGGATCCGCTGGAGGCTACGGACCGTCTCTTCGAGATAGTCGAGCGTTGCGGGGTTCCGCACATTGCCCACATGGGGCGAGGTGACGGCAAAACCCGCCTTGTAGATGGTCGCATTCGCGTTCAGCTCCGGCCCGACGCCGAGGATGCAATGCGTCCCGAGATCGATCGCAGTCCGTTTGGGGGCAATCCCCCGCGAGAGCCGGATGATGTAGCCGTTTCTGACCACCGAATCGTCGCACCGGTTCACGATCTTCCGGTTATGGGAGAGGAAGAAGTCGGCATCACGGGAGTGTTTTGCCATCGCCACATCGGTCTCCGTGATCATCGGGTAACCCGGCATGTTCGCGCTGGTCATGATCAAAAGCGGGTGCGCAAGGTGCGAGAAGAGAAGATGGTGGAGACCGGTGTACGGGAGCATGCAGCCGACCGTGTGCAGGTTGCTGATCGCGGCGTGGGCGGTAGGATCGCGCTTGTCCAGGACCACGATCGGGTGGACGGGGCTTTCGAGCCGCTCACGGTCCTCAGCGGAGACGATGGCGAGCTGGTCGATGTGATCCGGCCGGACCATGATCGCAAAGGGCTGCTCGATCCGGCTGAGCCGGTGCTTGAGCGTGTCTGAGGACTCCTCAACACATGCGAGATGGAACCCGCCGATCCCCCGCATGGCAAGGATGAACCCGGCGTCAAGGAGTCTGGCTGCTTCCTTCACGGGATCGGCACAATCGACCGGGTGGCCGTGGTTGTCGAAGAGGGAGAGTGCCGGCCCGCAGCTGGCGCACGCGATGGTCTGGGCATGGTGGCGCCGGGAGTGCGGGTCGCTGTACTCCGTGGTGCAGGCAGCGCACATCGGGAACTCGTTCATCGATGTCCGCTCGCGGTCATACGGAATCCCGCTGATGATGCTGTACCGGGAGCCGCAGTTGACGCAGGAGGTGGCCCAGTAGTTTTCGTACCTGCCGCCGTGCGAGAAGATGTCCGTGATACATTCGTTGCAGATCGCGATGTCAGGGGGGATCATGCCCGAGAATGAACCGGTGGCGCTGGGCAAAATGAAAAAACCGTCCGGAATGGGGGCATCGGTTTTTGTGCATACCACCGAGTCGATCCGGGCAAGGGGCGGACCGCGGGAGACAACGGTGAGGAACTCCTCGAACCGTGCGCCCCGGGCATAGATCTCCACCTCGCTGCCCAGGTTCTTCACGGTGCCGGAGATCTCAAGCGTTCTCGCCTGTGCAAAAACAAACGGGCGGAACCCGACACCCTGGACAATACCCCGGACCGTAATTCTGCCGTGCTGCATGATTTTGTCGCAAAATTTTATTGATGCCTAGAGCGATATAATGATAGGGTTTTTTCTGTGCCGGGCCACATTCGCATCGTCAACGATCCAGTAGAGCTTGTACCTCTCCTGATGACATTCAACGATCCATCCTTCAAAAAGGTCTATGAACTCCTCAATAAGTCGTGGCTCACCGAGAGTGAGATCCGGACACACATCGATGAAGATTCCGTGCCGCTCTGTCTCCAGATCTTAAAAAAAGGGAACCTTATCGAGGAGCAGTGGCGGATGCCCAAACCCGGTGCCAAGCCCGAGAAGGAGTTCCGGGCCACCTATAATAAGTTCCGGGCAAACTTCCAGTGCAACCTCTCCGACCTCTCCGATATCCTCTACATCTCGCTCTCCAATGATGAGAACCTCCGCGAGGTGGTGGAGCAGATCGAAGGAGAACTGGCAAAGGGGAACAGTTCGATCAGCGATCTCGCCCGGAAATTCAGTGTGAGCCCGGTCTTTGTCAAAGGTCTTGCAAAGAGGATCACCCACATGGATGTGAAGGGGCAGGGACTGGTGCTGCTTGACACCGGGCGCTAAGGATCCCTTGAACGCAATACTGCGCAGCAAGCGCGAGGTCTCCCGCCTCCAGATCCTTGTAGAGATAGCCGAGCACCAGCCGGCCGTACGGCAGCAGGAGATTGCCGTAAAACTGGGCGTGACCCCGCAGGCGATCTCGGAGTATATCCGCGAGCTCGTGGACGAGGGCATGGTCTCGGCGAGCGGCCGGGGCAATTACGAAGTGACCAAGACCGGGATCGAGTGGGTGCTGGCAAACGCCGAGTCGCTCGAATCCTATGCCCGGCATATCCGGCGCGACATCATCCAGCAGGTCTCGGTCTGGGCCGCGATAGCAGCTGAGAACCTGAAGACCGGGGACGAGGTCGGGGTGTACATGAAAGACGGCTTCCTCTATGCAGCAAAGAAGCCGTCTGCGGCCACGGGCACCGCAGTTGCTGATGCAAAGAAGGATGAGGATGTGGGGATCGCCCGGCTGAACGGGATCATCGAGCACCATGAAGGCACCGTCCACGTCTGCAAGGTGCCCCGTATCCAGCACGGCGGTTCGCGCAAGGTAAAACGGGATAAACTGCTGGAGATCACCGAAAAGGCCGGTCTTGTGGCTGCGGTCGGGCTTGAGGCCTATATCGCCTTAAAAGCAGCCGGGAAGAAGCCCGATCTCTTCTTTGGCGCCCGGGAGGGTGTGATCGAGGCTGCATTCCACGGGATCGAGTGTGCGATCGTGGTCGTGGACGAGGAGTTCACGGACTTCTTAAAACGACTGGAGAGTGTCGGGCTCACGTACGTGATCCACGACCTGATCGCCCCATGAAGATCATTGTCCAGCCCCAGAAGGGCGAGAGCTTTAAACTGCTCTTTTACGATGGCAAAAATGTGCGGGGAGCCGGGTATGTGGATCTCCAGGACACGCCCCGGGGCCCAAGGCCCACGAAGTACCGGGTGAAGTGGGGTACGAAGAAGGAGTATCGCCATACCCCGTCAAAGGATCTGGTTGCCAGCCTCCGCGAATCTGATATACTGCTGGTCAAACGGGACCACCGGTTCGAGACGTTCCTCTCTGATTTCCAGCTGAAGTCCGGGGTCGTGCATGCCTGCCGGATGTGCCTGCTGGACGACAAGTTCACCCCGCTGGATGACACCAACACGATCCAGTTCGGCAAGAGCGAGCACATCTGCCTTGACTGCGGGCGCCGGGAACTGCGCCGGGAAGTGTCACATATCGGCCGGCTCGGCCGGGACGGGATCGCCCATCTTGAAGCGCTCCTTATCGAGTTCCGGAACCTTGACCGGGTGCTTGCCACGCTCAATCCCGATAAGATCACGATGGGGGCTGCCCTCTTTGACAAGCTCGAAGCCCACCCGGTGATGACGACTGCTCCCTTGAACGAACTGCCCCTCCCCCGGCAGTTCATTGATGCATGCGGGGTCACGCAGCTGATGCCCGCCCAGCAGCTCGCAGTCGAGGCCGGCCTGCTCTTTGGAAAAGACCTGCTCGTTGTTGCAGCAACCGCGAGCGGCAAGACCTTCATCGGCGAGATGGCGGGGTTGAAGAACTATCTGGAAGGCCGGGGCCGGACGCTCTTTTTAGTCCCCCTTGTGGCCCTTGCCAACCAGAAGTACGAGCGGTTCACCGAGCGCTATGCAAAGTTTGCCCGGACCGGCCTCCTGACCGGGGTGAGCCGGCTGAACCTTCCCGAGACCCGGAAGACCGGCGACCGGAACCCGCAGGCTCCAATCATTGTCGGGACCTACGAAGGGGTGGACCACATGATCCGGTGCGGGCAGAGGATGTCCAACATCGCCACGGTCGTGATCGATGAGGTGCAGATGCTGGAGGACAAGGAACGGGGCCACCGGCTCGACGGGATGATCGCCCGGCTGAAGTATCTTGCCCCGCAGGCCCAGTTCCTCTACCTGTCGGCAACCATCGGGTCTCCGAACGTGCTTGCCAAGAAACTCGGCTGCACGCTCGTCCAGTACGCGGAACGGCCGGTGGGCCTCGAACGCTACCTGCTCTTTACCGAGCGCAAGCAGAAGATCCCGACCATCAAGCAGATGACGACCGAGGAGTACAAGCGGACCTCCTCGAAAGGGTTCCGGGGCCAGACGATCATCTTCACCAATGCCCGGGCCCGGTGCCATACCATCGCTGACGCTCTCGGGATTCGGGCAGCCGCGTACCATGCCGGCCTCAGCGCCGTGGAACGTCGGGACGTGGAGAGCCGGTTCTTAGGCGGCAAACTGATGGCCGTGGTCACGACCGCAGCGCTCGGTGCGGGAGTCGACTTCCCGGCATCGCAGGTGATCTTCGATGCGCTCGCTATGGGCCGCGACTGGCTCAGCGTGCAGGAGTTCAACCAGATGGCGGGCCGGGCCGGCCGGCCGGACTACCACGACCTCGGCCGGGTCGTGATCCTTGCAGAGCCCGGCGGCAGTTACTCCCGCGAGAACCCGTTCACGGAAGAAGAGATCGCGATACGGCTCCTGAAGGGTGCGATGGAGGAGGTGGCCCCCGAGCATGACTTCGAGCAGAGCTCTGAGGAGTACGTGGCAAACGCGGTTGCCTGCGGGGGCGAGGAAGCGGATCTCGCCCGGATCAACGGCCTGATGGTCGGGAGCGTGGAACCGGTGCTGCCCGACCTCATTGCAAACAAGCTTGTGCAGAAGCACGGCACGAAACTCGTGATGACCCCGCTTGCCCGGGTCATGGCGGAGCATTTCATCGGCATGGAGCGGCTGATGGAGATTGTCCGGCTCACGAAGGATATGAAGGATCCGGTGGAGATCATCGCGGAACTGGAGAGCGAGGATGTGCACAAGGAGAAGAAGCCGGACCCGATAAAGAAGAAAGAGTTAAAGCCGGCACGGAAGAACCCGGAACAGAACCGGACCGGCCGCAGGCGCCGGTAGTTCATCTCCGGAATTCCCGTTTTATCAGGATCCCCGTCAGCACCCGTGCTCCAAGTTTTTATATCTGGAGCAGACAATCCATCAGTATGGAAGACGGGAAGGAACAGGAGATGCAGGTTGAAAAAGATCTCCGTCACCTGAGTACCTCCCTCAATGGCGACGACCTCATGCCAGAGGTGATGTTTGCGAAAGAACGGGGAATCCGGTCCTGTACGCCTCCGTTCGATACGCAGGGGAGTGAGGTTCGCGAACGGCTGAAACGGGTGCAGCCGCCAAAAGAGTAACCAGATTTTTTTGTTATCAAATCTTTTTCGACCGGCACACCCACAGGTCATAGATCGGGTCGGCCGGGTTGTCCGAGACCTCGACCGTTCTTTCGAGCTCCTCGCCCCAGCTTTTGATGAGCAGGGCTTCCGGCTCCGTCCCGACCGTGATGAGCGTATCGTCAGAGATCGTGAAGAGTTCGCTGATGATCTGCTGCCACATATCCTGTGAGAAATGGTTGATCTCGCCCATCATGATCCCGATACCCTTTGGGACCGGTTCAATATAGGTGGATGTCTTTGTGGCATCGAGCCAGATCGTCTCCTCCGGAAGCAGCCGCCCGGTGGAAAGACCGAGCGAGAGGAGCGTCTCGTCATTGTCGTACGAGAGCGGGGCGTACCCGAGGTCCCGCAGGACGAGCGACCCGACACCCGATCCACAGCAGGCATCGATACAGGTCTCGCCGTTTCCCTTGCCCCAGAACGTTGTGATCAGGTTCGTGAGGATCTCCCGGCGCTTGGGATTGAGGTCCTCAAGGGCCGGTGGGACTTCAACTTTCAGCGCAAGGCTGTAGTATTCCCGGACTGCGGCTGCCCAGACCGCCCGGTCTTCCTGGTAGATCTCACCGTTCAGGTGCTCGAACTTCTCGATGAGGGGTGCAGTCGGGTTCCTGATGAGGAAGGATCCTGCAACCCAGCAGTCGCCGTTCTTGAAGGCAAGGGCGAGGGGGTCTTCCCTCTCGTCGAGCAGGAACCGGCCCTCGTCCCCCCCCGCCAACATCAGGGTGTCGTTGTAGCGTGGGTCGGGAAGCATCGTGAACTGGGGCTCCACGAACACGAGTTCGTCCACGCCGAGGATCTCTGCCGCTTTCATACGATTCAGTTCCCCCGCTCGATCCGGAGGCCGTGCGGGGCCTCGATCGTCCCGTCAACCTTCGCGTCCTCGTGGAGCACGATTGATTTTGCCTTCACATCCCCGAGGATATGGGCGCCTTTCTTTACAAACACCGTGGAGCCGCTCTCCACGTTCCCGTGAACAACAACTCCGCTGACTACGGTGATCCGGTTCTTTGCCCGGAGGCTCCCGAAGATCACCGAATCAGCCTGCACGTCGATGGAACCCGCACGGATGTTGCCGTGCAGCCGGCAGCCCTTCCCGATCTTCATCGTGGACGGGACCGAGAAGAGTTTCATATCGAGTTTCGACCGGGCGGGAATCATCAGCGGGATCTCCCGTTTCGCCTCATCTTCCGAGAAGAGGTCATCGAGGATCCGGTCCAGTTCCTTCTCGTTCTCGATATGGAGGAGGGTCATTAAGTAGATGATGATGAACATGAAGACCGGCATCGGGTTCCGGATCTCGATGTCACCTTTTGCAAAAAAACCGTCCCGGATCTCGACCTTCTCACCGATATCGAGCGCCCCGGCCACTTCGAGTTTCCCGTTGATCTTCACCCCCTCGCCAATGTAGGCATCCTCTTTTGCGATCACATCGCCGCCGATCTCGCACCAGTTCCCGATCCGGGTATCGCCGTTTGCCCAGACGTACTCGCGGATCTTCGAGGATTCGCCCACGTATACATCGGCACCGCGGAGCCCGTAGTCGATCTGGCAGAACTCGCCGACAACGATATTGCGATCGGTCTTGAGACTGTGCTCCTGTAACTCCGTGCCATCAGGGAGGAGACAGTGATTGTGCCAGTTCTTTACGGTGCGTTCCTTCATTACGTCTCCCGAGGATCAGGCCCCGAACTTGTGGGATTTGTTGATCAGGTCAAGGGCGATCGGGAGCAGGGCCGTGCCGTTGATCCGTGAGAGCCCGCCCTGTGCGCAGGTGTATTCGTTGTACCGGACAACATCATCGGTGCGGACTCCTTCGCCCCAGATAATGACCGGCACCGGGTCGGCGGAATGGTCTTTTAACGTGCAGGGGGTTGAATGGTCCCCGCAGATGATGATGATCGTGTCCTTTACGGCCAGCAGGGGTTCGAGCACCACATCGATCTTCTCGATGAAGGCCTTCTTCTGTTCGGCAAGCCCGTCGTGGCCCGACTCATCCGCACCCTTGATGTTGACGAGCACGAAATCATGGGTCTTTAGTTCCCGGATCGCGGCGGTGATCTTCCCCTCAATGTTGCTGTTCTGCGAGCCGGTGATACCCGGTACCTCCACATGAGGGAGGCCGACCGCGTTGCCAATGCCGGTGATGAGGCTTGCTGCTGAGATGACACTCCCGTTTAAGCCGTATCTCTCCGCGAACGGCTCGAAGTGTCCCATCTCACCAACGCCCCGCATCAGCACGATGTTGGCCGGGTTCTCCCCTTTTGCGAGCCGCTCTTTGTTGATCGGGTGGTCGAAGAGGATCTTTGTTGACTGCTTCACGAACTCGTTGCAGACCGCGGCCGTCTTCTCGTGGTTTGCGGCCTTTTTGGTTGCCGTGACCGTGAGCGGGGGAACCCCGTCTTTCTTGGGGTCATTGGAGGTGACGCAGTGGCCTATGCCATCTCCCTTGAGGGCGAGGGCGGCCCGGTGGCCGGCACCGGATTTGAAGGTGAATGTAACGCCGAACTTCGCGAGGTCAACGCCGTTCTGAATCGCAGCGCTCAGGGCAGCCGTGTCGTGAATCCGTCCCGCCCGGCGATCGAGGATCGTTCCCTCCCTTGAAACCGTTGCGTAGTTGCACCGGAATCCGATCATGCCCGGCTCCATGTGGATGCCCGAGCCTTCACATTCGAGGGGGCCCCGGCCGGTGTAATAGTTGTCCGGGTCGTAGCCGAGCAGGGCAAGGTGGGCGGTGTCAGAACCAGGTCGGATGCCGGGAGCGATGGTGTCCATGATCCCGCAGATCCCTTCGGCGGCAAACCGGTCGAGGACCGGTGTTTGTGCCGCCGCGAGCGGGGTCGTGCCGCCAAGTGAGGGATTGGGCCTGTCGGATATTCCGTCAAGCACGAGGAAGAGGATCTTGTGTGCGGTCATTCGTATGGAATGGTAGGGCGGGAGGGGTAATTAGGTTCTCGGTGTTGAGGGTCAGACACGATGCAGGAGAAGAGGGCATCGGCGTTCTTTGACGTGCTGAATCAGGGATTCGGCAAGGTATGGGTGGTGCAGAAGGTTCCCTGTCACGCGGCTTTTCGTTCATCCGGTACAATAGCCGAGAGCACCAGCGGGATCACCGAAAGTACGAGGCCTGCTGCCATCGTGATCTGGAATCCGGTCAGGAATGTTGCCGGGTTGAGATCGGTGAAGGGAATGATCCCGTTAGTACCCGCTGTTGCAAAGGTGAAGAGCATCGCATAGATGGCCGTCCCCAGTACGCCGCCAAAATAGATGGCCGTCACCATCAGCGAGGATCCGGTTCCCGCCTCTCCATTGGGTGCCCACTCGATGATACGGCTTGAGGCAGGTCCGGCTGCGATCCCGAACGAAACCCCCATCAGGATGAGTCCGATGAGCAGGGGCACGATCCCGGTCTCCGGGGAGAGGAACGCGAAGACTGCACTGTAGATGACGATGAATCCGCAGGCAGCAACTGCAAACGCCCGGCGGCCGCGCCGGTCCGACCACTTCCCGAACGGGACACTCAGGATGGCGATCACTGCGGGTGGGATCAGGAGGCACAAACCGCTTGTCATCAGATCGAGATGCATCACCATGGTGAGATAGAACGGGAGGAGGTACAGGACGCCCATGAAGATGACATTCACCATCAGGTATGCCATGAGAACCGCGGTGAACTGCCATTTCAAGAAGATCCTTACATTCACAAACGGCTCCGGGGTTGTGAGTTCCCACCAGATGAACAGCGCCGAGCATACCAGACAGAGCGCACCACTGGCAAGGATCAGCGGGTCGGTTACACTCCGGGCGGCGGCCTCTTCCAGCACGAAGGTACAGAAGACCATGGCACCAAAGAGCGTGACAGCGCCCGCATAATCGAAGAACCCCGTGGGTGGTTCCGGCTCGTCGTGTGGGATCACCCGGGCCGCAAAGAGGATCCCGATGATGCCGATCGGGATGTTGACGAGGAAGATCCAGTGCCACGAGAGGTGCTGGGTGAGGATCCCGCCTATTGCCGGCCCGGCTGCAAACCCGATGGAAGCGGTTGCGGCGATAACCCCGAGGGCTGTCCCGAGCATCTCCTTCGGGAGGTACCGGATGCAGAGCAGCGGAGCAACGGCAGCGATCATTGCCGCCCCTACCCCCTGAATCAGTCGCGAGACGAGCAGGATATCCAGTGTGGGGGCGATCCCGCAGGCCACAGAACCGAGGGTGAAGATCACAAACCCCAGAAGAAACAGTTTTTTTGCACGACCCCGGTCTGCGAGTTTCCCGAAGACGAGGAGAAGTCCTGCCATCATCAGCAGGTACGTGATGATCACCCACGCGATCGTCCCGGTGTCCGTGTCGAAGTACGTGGCCATCGTAGGGAGCGCCACGTTCACAATGGATCCATCGATCCCGTCCATCACAACACCAAGGGCTACTGCTCCAAGCAAAAGTTTCTGCCGGAGTGGATCCGTGATGACGGTGGACATGAAGTACAGTATGGGGCGGGGAATTTCATTAACGTTCGTTCGGATCCCGTTGCAATTCTGAGATCTCCTTGAGGGAGATCTTCCCGTCCGCGTGGATCCGATGAACCATTCGGAGAAAAAAAAAGATTATGAGGTGTCGACCTTTGCTGCGACAGGCTCGACCTTTGACTTGGTGATCTCGACCCTGCGGGTCGGGTAGATGGTCTTGACTGCCTTGAAGAGGTCGCGGGAGATCTCGCCTGACACAACCCCGTTGACAAGGGTGGTTAAGTCCCATGCAGAGGCCTGTGCGGCAACGGTCTTTAAGATCTCGTTACGGATTGCGTGCTCCTGTGAGATGTTGGCACGGGCAAACGTATACGTGCAGATGGTCAGCCTGACCTTCTTGCCGTCTTTTGTCACGATCGGGACGATGGTGTCGATGCGGGAGCTCCGGCGCTTCACGAGCGAGCGGAGATAGTCGCGGGTCACTTCGTGGCCGACAAATTCGGTGTATGCCGCGTCGCCGGTCACGGTCTCGATCTTAAAGCTCATCTTCATGTACTGCTTGGCGTAATCGTTGGTGATCTCGCCGAGCGTTGCGGTCATGATGCGGCCGACAACGCTCTCAGCATCGTTAGCAATGGTATCGCCGATGTACGCCTTGCCGAGATTATCGGGGGTGTGCACCCTGTACCAGCTCTTGGCCTTCCAGCCTTCAACTCTTCTTCCTACCTGTTTCTTCTTTGCCATAGTATCACCTGTTGGATTTCCCGTGCAGAGAACACGTGTCCTCCGCCACTGCCAGGTTCATCAGATAATCGTCCACCGATGCGATGACCGACCGGAGTTGCGTGCCCGTGATCGTGGTCACGACCCGTTCTCCCTCTGCCCGTGTCTCCATGCTGCGGAGGTTGTCGGGCGAGAGTGCCGCAGCAACGCATGATGCATTGCTGTGCAGGGTCGTGATGGTTCCCTCGATCTGCATCATGCTGCGAGTGCCTCCTGCCAGCCCTTTGCGAATGACCCGATCTGGTCGCAGGGGATCGTTGCCCCTGCCCGGAGGGTGTGCCCGCCGCCGTTTCCGCCGCAGGCCTCCGCGAGCGTTCGGACTTTCGGCCCGAGCTCAACGGTGCACCCTACCGGGTTCCGTGCAGAGATCCGGCACAGGCTGCCCCCGGGCGTCTTTGCGAAGACGAGCACGGGGCAGTGTGCCGGTATGTCGCGGCAGAGGATGTCGGCCACATCGCTTGCGACCGTTGCATCCTTTACCTCAAACACGCCGGCGATTCCTTCGTAGGGGCTGGCGGATTTTACCGCATCGATGATGCGGATGCGGTGCTGCCGGGCGATCTCCCATGCACGGTCGATGTCGTGCGAGGAGCGCAGGCAGAGCGTTGCACCGATGTCACCGTTGCCGGTCTTACCGCAGGCATCGATGACCGCGGTGAGGGCATGGGCGTCCTCGATCACCTCGCGCTGGAGGTGGAAGGTGTCGCCGTACATGCTCACGAGGCCGGCAGGGGTTGTTCCCGGTGCAGCTTCGAGCACAATGCGGGAGAGCAGGGTATCGAGCCGGAGCGGCTCGTCTCCCTTGCTCTGGTCGCGTGACTCATCGATCAGGTCGGCCACCTGCTGCTCGGCCCCGCTGATCCCGTCCAGATACGGGCGGGTCGCGGTATACCAGCGCTCGACCATGTCCCGGCCCGGGAGCGTGATGCCCCGGTCGGGCACGACGATCCCGTTTGCCACGGCCTCGTTGAAGATCTCAAGGTTCTTGCCTTTGATCTCCTGCCCGTCCCCGATGATGCCGGGGATGACAAGGCCGGCGAGGTCGCGGTTGTCCCCGAGCTGCTGGGCCACGAAGTACGCGGTGCCTGCCGCCGAGAGCTCACGGTCGCCGTCAATGCCGGCGAGGCGCGGGTTCACATGGAACTCGCCCGTAAAGAGCGGGAGGTGGTGATCCACCACCATCGTGGTCTTCGGGAGGTCGGCCATGCCGGCGCCGATGTCGCAGAGGAGGTATGCACTTTCACCGGAGAGTTCTGATGCGGTGATGTCCTGTCTCACCCGGAGACGGAACCGTACGCCGGCACGGAGCATCGCGTGGCAGAGGATGGCAGCGGCTGCAATGCCGTCTGCGTCGTGGTGCGTGAGCACCTCGACGTACTCCTGCCTGCGGATCTGTGCTGCAACGGTTGCGGCTGCGGATTCAAGCGACGTGGACATGATGGACGATCTTCTGATAAATTACCTGGAGAGGAGGATCTCGGCGTTCTCCGGCTTGTAGACCCAGCCGGCGGGCAGTCTCTTGCTCCCCGTGTAGTACTTGACGAGCCTGCGCACCTTGGACTCGACCAGCTGAAGCTGGCGCTTGTTGTGCAGGTCCTTCTTGTTCTCGGAGAGGTGCTTTCTCAGGCCAAGGGCCTTGATCATCAGGTCACGGAGATCCTCGGGGATCTCGGTGGCAACCTTGTTCTCTCGCAAGATTGTGCCGATCCGCTTGCCGGTGGCAAGCTTGACGTCAGGTACGCCGTGCCGGTCCCTGAGGACCAGGCCGATCTTTGCGCTCGATGCGCCGTCCTTTCTCAGTTCCAGGATGATCTTGGTGATCGCCGCGGCGTCAGTATTTGACCACGCGGGGGCCTGGTTCCGGTAGGGGCGGACAGAGCATGACTTGCCCCTTCTGCGGGCATGCATTCGTGCCATAGTATAGCCTCCTAATCAGACAAAGTAAGTCTCCAGAAAAGTGCAGTTGCAAATGGCTGCTACTGACTCTCTGTAATCCCAAAGCCGTATGTTTCAGGCAGTGCGGTGTCGCACGTCGGACTTACATCTGTCAGCACATATAAAGTGCTATTTTACTATTGGTGGGGAGGGGTAATAAAGGGTACGGGAGAAGATCCCGTGGCCTCAACACGGTCATCGGGGACCGTGTGCCCGCATAGTTCACCGCATGGATTACAATGGTCCGCAAGCCTCATCATCTCCCGCACGCAACTTCCCGCTATCCGTAAGAGGAACCGTCATGAAGATCACAGATGTAGCAAAGGTGGTTTCGGGCCCGAACCCGCACCACGTGGATGCGCGGAAGATCTACGACACGCCCCATGCGGTGGCAGTCGTGATCACGCTCCAGCCCGGGGAATCGTTAAAGAAGCACAGCACCCCGGTCGATGTCTTCTTCTTTGTGCTCGAAGGCACGGGTATCGTTGAGATTGGCAGCGAGAAGGCAACGGTCAGTGCAAATATGCTGGTCGAGAGCCCGGCCAGGATCCCGCACCGGTGGTCCAATGAATCCGGGTCTCTGTTCCGCGTGCTCGTGGTCAAGATCCCAAAGCCCACTGAAGAGACAAAACTGCTTTAATGCAGGTCGTTCCGATATCTGTATGAGAAGGCAGTTCCCTACCTGACAGGTCATGTGGGCAGGATCTGATCGTATGGATACGAAGCACCGCGAGCGGCACCTGCCGGATATCGAGATCGCAGTTCCGGCCGAACGTGTGCCGGACCGGTACTGAGATCAGCAGTATCGCCCCCCAGCTTTTTAGGCTCACAGGCAAAACCCAATGGTACGTGATAAACAAGATCCCTCTTGAGATGGAGAGCACGGAGTCGGAGATCCGGTTCCGTGACTGCTTCTCTGTCCGGTACATCCAGTCTGCGGCACTCCTCTGCCGGCTCGGGTACGGGATCGAGCAGGCCGGCCGCACAGCACCGCTTTCGCAGGATGACCTCCTCCGGCACGAGGCCTTTATCCTCAACTCTGTCCTTTCCACCGTTGCATTTCTCGAATGCACGATCAACGAGCTCTACGCGGACGTGGCAGATGATGCCTATTTCTGCCCGGACGAGCAGCACGAGCAGCTGCTTGCCACGATCCGGGACGGGTGGAACAATGAGAAGAACTTTGACCGGTCACCGCTGATCGGCAAGTACCAGAAGATCCTCACCATCTCCGGCCGGGCACCGTTCGAAGAGGGGGACTCTGCCTATGACAATGTCAGAACGCTGGTTGAGATTCGCAACCACCTCATGCACTACCGTCGGGAATGGGTGGTGATCAATGACAAGGGGGCTTCTGGCCCGAGTGGTGAGACAACCACGGACAAGTTCGAAAAAGTCCTCCGGAAGAAGTTTGCCACAAACCCGCTCGCAGAGAAGGGCCTGCCATTCTTCCCGGATGCCTGCCTGGGTCACGGGTGTGCGGAATGGGCGATCGCCAACAGCATCATCTTCACCGATGCGTTCTTCCGGAACCTTGACCTGCCGGTACCCTATGACGGGATCCGGGATGAACTGATGACACGATAACAGGTATCATTTTTCCTTACCCGGGAACATGCGGGTTTCAGGTATCCGTGCGGGGCAGAGACCGTTATTTCCGGCACCAGAATACGCCCTGAAGACAGGAAAGCCAGAGTATCCCGGCAACAGGGAAACCGGCATTATGATAACACTTCAGGTGTTCGTCGACGGTTATCGGGAAATATTCCCGGTCGAACCGTTCAAGGTGCTTCCTTATTGTATCCTCATCCCGCCCGGCCCTGCGCTGGAAATCACCCCAGTATGACAAGGCCCGGGCAATACCCTCCTCGGAATCCGGACGGATATTCTCGGATGTGACAAAGAACCCGCCCCCGTTCAACAGGGAATAGCAGGCACGGACCGCCTCGCTGCGCCCCTCCCGTGAAAGGTAATGGTGACACTGGATTGCCGTTATCACGTCGAACCTGCTCTTGGTAATCCCGGGGATATCCGCTGTCCCGCACCTGCCGATGAGGGAATACCGGCACCCGTTGAGAGTTTGTGCGGCATTCGTGAGCATTTCCCCGGAAGGATCGGCAATAAAGAACTCTGTATCCGGAAAAACTTCCTGTGCTCTTTTGACAAAAGTACCCGTCCCGCAACCGGTATCCAGCCATGTCCCGGGATCAGGATACTGGACCCTGATGAAGCTCAGGATCTCGTCATGAATATCATCATAATGGGGAATTGTCAGCCTGATCTGGCCGTCATACTGGTCGGCATTATGCGAGGTTGTATTATCCGGCTTGTGCATATCGGTACCAGCATTTCACCGGCAAACCTCACAATCTTTTCTCAAGGCCCGGGCTTGAGTGACTGACAGCAGAGAAAAAAAGAAATTACTTCTTACGGCCCTTCTTCTTTGGCTCGTCCTTTGCCATCGACATCAGGTCGATGATGTAGGAGCCTTCCTTACCCACGCTGACGATCCTCTCATCGCTTGCGGCCATCCGCTCAAGGTTCAGTTCGTAGGAGCCGGGCGAGACGATCCGGATCGTCTCAACCCGGTCATACATCTCCACCTGCTTCGGTGTCTTGTCGGAATCGACAACCTCAAGAACCTCTTCGTGGGACTCTTCAGCGATCTCCTCGATCGACTTCTCTTCGAGCACGTCCCGGTTGAGTTCCTCTTCCTTGACGAAGAGGAACTTCTTGCCGCCGCAGCTCTCGCACCCTTTCAGGATCTCGGTTGACCCGTCCCTGTATTCCCTCCCGCATTTCGTGCACTTGTGCGGCATGACCGGTTCACCCGAAGTATTCGAGCATCATCTCGTAGAGATCTTCAACATTCTTTCCTTCCCGGCCCGAGATGGCGACCACCGGGTGCTGGGGAAACGCGCTCCGGATCCGGGCCGGGGCTGCGTCGGGGAGATCGATCTTGTTGGCCACGATGATCACCGGCAGGTTCCGGGCCTCAATGATCCCGATCATCATGATATTGACCTGCATGAAGGGATCGACCGTTGAGTCGAGCATGTAGATGACCCCGTCGATATCCTCGCGGAGCCAGTGCATTGCCTCGGCCACCCCTTCGGTTGCCTCGCGGGCCCTTATGATTGCCTCGTCCTTCTCCATCCCGAATTCAAGGAACTCGTGGTAGTCGATCTTGGTCGTGACCCCCGGGGTATCGACGATGTCCATTACGACGGTATTGCCGTTCGCACCCGAGATGATGATATCCTCTTTCTTCCGGGCCCTTCGTGTCTCGTGGGGGATCTCGCTGACCGGGCCGACTGCATCGCCGGTCCAGTCCCGGGCAATCCGGTTTGCGAGCGTGGTCTTTCCCGCATTGGGAGGACCGTAAATGCCGATACGGGTCCGCTTCTTCTTGAAAAACCGGTTGAGCAGGCCTGCAAATTTCTTCTTTACCGTACCAAAGGTCTGATAAAAGATCTTCACTATTCACCTCGATGGCAAAGCGTTGTACGCGAGTACTTCTGGTTTACCATAACTCGTTACTAGTGTATAGGATACGCAGTTTATTATGTTTCTTATCCCTGACACGTCCTGTGTTCAGTGCTCAACGTCGAAGAAATGGGTCGTCACCTGATTTGCCAAGCAGATTCGTGGCACGGCCACATTGTATTTATACAAGGGGAGGGGAGTATGCTAATTGTAATCATCAGTTCAAAGCACTTCAAGGAGGTGACTCATGAAAAAGACGACGAACGCAATCCAGTTCGAGACCCGCGTCCCGCTCAGGGAAGTGATGAAGAAGAACCCGATCATGGTAGGCATTGAGGCAGACGCCGCGAAAGCGGCGAAGGCCATGTGCACCGAGGAGGTCGGGAGCGTCATCATCCTCAAGAACACGAAGCCCATCGGCATCGTGACCGAGGAAGACCTTGCCTGCAAGGTGGTGGCAAAGGATCTCAAACCGAGTACTGTCCATATGAACGATATCATGAGCACGCCACTCATTACGGTGAGTGCGGAGAAGACCGTGGCGGATGCAGCCAGGATGATGGTGAAGCACAAGGTACGGAGGTTGCCGGTGGTCGATGACGCCAAGAAAGTCATCGGCATTGTCACCGTTCGGGATCTCCTTGCCGTCTCCAACGAGCTCAACGAGCTCCTCACCGATCTCATCGAGATCAACCGTGAGGAACTTGTCGAGCAGGGGGAATGCGACCGCTGCAGCCAGCTCTCTGATGATCTCAAGCGGGTGGACGGGGCACTGCTCTGTCTATCCTGTCGTGAGGAGGACCATATCCGATGAGGACAGCACAGGATTTCCTCATCGAGATCCCTGTGCTGGAACCAGATGACCTGATAACCAAAGCACGGCAGATCTTGAGAGACGACCGCTTCCGGGAAGTCTTTGTCGTGAACAAGAAGAGACACCTTCTCGGCTATATCGATATCACGGATGGCCTGCGGGTGACCGCAACCAAATCGAACGTGACGATCGAGGGGTTCGTCCGGCAGGCGCCGGTGGCGAACCTAACGGATTCCATCGAACAGGCAGCCAGACTGATGCGGCAGTTCAGGACGGACAGCGCCGCGGTGGTGGACGGGAAGTCACAGGTGATGGGCGGGGTGCTCCTTGCCGATCTCTTCCCGGTCATCATCTCGCGAAACGAGTTGCACGGGCCGGTCGTACGGTACATGACCGAAAAGGTGGTCTCTGCCGCACCGTCCGACGAAATCTCGAAAGTCTACCCGATGATCGTGGACAGCGGTTTTGCCGCATTCCCGGTCATCGAGAAGAAGAAGCTTGTCGGGGTGATCTCCCGGCGCGACCTGATCAGCCACCGGAATGTGCGGTCAGCGCTCGCGCAGCACGTGAAGATCACGGTCGGGGATGTGATGATCCGCAACACCGTTACCATCGGGCCGGACGAGCCGATCAGTGCAGCAGCAGAACAGATCGTAAAGCACGATATCAGTTTCCTGCCGGTTGTCGAAGGGGACCGCGTGGCCGGGGTTGTGAACCGCCACGATGTCCTTGCGGCACTTGCCTAAGGAAGACGATACGAACGCGATACTTGCAGAAGATCGAGTACACCGGGGCGATGCCCCGGGACAGATGTGATACCTGATTTATCGGAGGTACTAATGCACCAGAATGGCCGGGGCACCAAGCAGGGTGACCGGCTCCTCAAGATGCAGGGAAAACTCGACCGCGGGCCGGTGGAGTTCAGATCCCACATCGCAGAACAGGATGGAGAGATCATGGCGATCGCCACCCGCGACGTCATTGCGGCGCCCCCCACGCAGAGCATCATCGGGGCTGTCGAGCAGATGACCACGTGCGGTTTCCGGAGGCTTCCGGTCACCGATCCCGGGACCGGGAAGCTGCGGGGGATCATCACCTCGGGCGACATCATCGACTTCATGGGCGGTGGCGACAAGTACCGGCTCGTGCAGGTCAGGCACGACGGCAACCTGATAGCCGCCCTCAACGAGAAGGTCCGGGCGATCATGACCCAGAAGGTCGAGACGCTGGATCACGAAGCCAGGATCCGCGATGCCATCGAGATCATTGTCAGCCGGAAGATCGGCGGGCTGCCGATCACCGGGAAGGACGATGTCCTTGCCGGGATCGTGACGGAACGCGATGTGCTCGGCGTGCTCGGGACAGAGCACAGCCGCCTCAAAGTCGAGGATGTGATGACCACCTCGCTCCGGGTGACCGCGCCGGACTGCCCGATCGCCCATGTCACCCGCGAGATGACCAAGCACCGCTTCCGGCGCCTCCCGGTAGTGAGCGATGACGTGCTGTATGGTATCGTCACCGCAACGGATCTCATGCGGTATCTCGGGAGCCGGGAGGTCTTCAGCCGCATATCGACCGGGCAGGCATCCGAGGTTACCGGCCTCCCGGTGAGGACGCTTGTGGCCGGGGAACTCTTCACGACAACCCCGGAGAAGTCCATCAGCGAGACGGCCCGCGAGATGCTGAAGCGGAATATCGGGGCCCTCCCGGTGATCGAGAACTCCCGCCTGGTCGGGCTCGTCACCGAGTTCGACCTCGTGAAGGCACTGGCAGGAGGATGAAAATGACGCTGGCGCGTGAGATCATGACCGCACCGGTCCATGTCGTGGAACCGGACGCAACCGTGGCCCATGCCCGGAACCTGATGGTCCGGCACCGGATCTCCCGGCTCCCGGTGATGGAAGGCGGGAAACTCGTCGGGATCATCACAAAAAAAGACATTGCCTACCGGCTGCGGCAGGGAGAACCGGCCTGGCGCCGCCGTCCTCTCGACCGGATCCCGGTGGGGGCGCTCATGACCGAACGACCTGCCGTTGTTGCGCCCGATACCGGCGTGCGGACGATTGCTCGGATGTTCGTTGAACAGAACATCAGCAGTCTTCCCATCGTGGATGAAGGCGTGATGACCGGCATCGTCACGAAGACGGATCTGATGAAATCCGCCTCCGCCCGGGCCCTTATGGGCACGGCCGGGGACGTGATGGAGGATGTACTGACCGCGAGCCCGCACCACTCGCTCGATCATATCATCGGCCTGATGAAGGTACGCGGCGACAAGGTGCTGGTGCTGGACGATGATGGTACCCCGGCAGGGATCATCACCGAGACGAACCTGGCATTCTACGAGGACGAACCCAAGATATCGCGGGTGATCACAAAAGAGGTGACTATACGCAGACGCGAGATGGCGAACGGGCAGAGCCAGATGGTGATTCCCGCGGTGACCGCGGAGGACCTGATGACGAGCCCCGTAGTTACGACAGCGGCAAACACACCGCTTACGGACGCCATTGTACAGATGGAGAGACACCATGTCAACAGCCTTGTTGTCATGGCGGATAGCACGATAATGGGGATACTCAAACGCGATGATATCATAACGGAAGTGGCGAAATGACAAAAGAAGTTTTTATCAAAGACGTAATGGCAAAGCCCTCAACCATAGCAAAATCAGCCAAGATCACCGAAGCGCTCGACAAGATGCTGGATGCGGGGGTCGATCCCCTGATCGCAGTCAATAACAATACCGTTGTCGGCACGGTCTCGCGGCAGGCAATCGCAGAGAAGCTCGGGAGCAAGCAGAACGCCGGGCTCGTCCCAAGTGCCATCCACGTGGCAAGCGTTGTCGAGGAGGACTTCACCAGTGTCTATCCCGATGAGAATGTCAATGTCCTGATCCCGCTCCTCCAGAAGTACAAGCTGGTGGTCGTCTACGATGCCGATCATAAACTGATCGGGCAGGTCACGGCCGGCGACCTGATCAGGAAGTTCCATCCCCATGACGGTCTGGCGAGTGCGATCGAGACGGTGCTGACCATCGAAGCCGACGAACGGGTGGTTCACCTCCGGCGCCGGATGCTGGACGACCACATCGCCCGGTTCGTGGTCACGGAGCACGAGAAGTACCTGGGCATCGTGACCGAGACCGATGTGGCGGTGGCCATGCGGGAGTTCCGCAAGCAGGTGGATGGCAACCATCAGGACCACCGGATCCGGAACCTGCTCGTCAAGGATATCATGAGCGCCCCTCTGATCTCGGTGGACCGGGCCGCGAAGGTCGCCGACGTGGTTACCCTGATGCACAAGAAGAACATCAGTGCGGTCCCGGTGACCGAGAATGGCAAGCTGGCAGGTGTCGTCACCCGGCGCTCGCTGGTCAATGCACTCTGACCATCCACTCTCTTTTTTTTAAAACCCCGGTCGTACGATCCGATCCCGCACCGTCACGTGTATGTAGTTGTCCTGCCAATATCGCACGAACGAGGGTGTTCTGGTGAGAGATGATGTGCGGTTCCGGTGCATGACCCGGGCTGAAGTTGATACGGCCGTGGCGTGGGCGGCACGCGAAGGCTGGAACCCCGGCCTCCATGATGCAGAGTGTTTTTTTGCCGCGGATCCTTCCGGTCTCTTCTGTGCTGAAGCCGAGGGCAGGATCGTGGGCACGGTCTCGGTAATCAATTATGATGACCGGTTCTCGTTTTACGGCCTCTTCATCGTGGACCCGGCCTACCGGGCAGAAGGGATCGGCATGGAACTTTATCGGTACGCGATGAGCCATGCCGGCTCACGCATGGTGGGGTGTGATGGTGTTGTGGCAATGGTGGAGAAGTACCAGCAGCATGGCGGCCTCTTCCTGCACTACAACAATGCCCGGTACGAGGGCACCGGGGGCGGGACGATGCCGGAGGGGCTCGTGCCCACACGGGACGTGGACTTCTCCCTGCTCGCGGACTATGATGCCGCACACTTCCCGGCCCGGCGGGAGCGGTTCCTCACCTGCTGGATACACCACCCGGGCCACTTCGGGCTTGCACGGCTTGACGGGAACGGGCAGATCCTCGGGTACGGGGTCCGCCGTCCCTGCCGGACCGGCCACAAGATCGGCCCGCTCTTTGCCCGCGACCGGGCAACCGCAGAACTGATCCTTGACGGGCTCATCGCAGGGATACCCGGCGAACCCTTCTATCTTGACATTCCGGTCCCGAACCCGGATGCCGTCAGCCTTGTCCGGGACCGCGGGATGCACCCGGTCTTCTCTACCGCCCGGCTCTACACCACGCAGGATCCCGTCCCGCTTCCCGTATCGGAGATCTTCGGGGTCACCACGTTCGAGCTGGGATAGACCGGCACACCGGGATCCTGCAGGACCGAAGAGCCGGTGTTTCGCGGACACTGGATCGGTTCCTTTTTTATACTCAGCACAAGAGTATTGGATGCTCAAAACAATGGCAGGACAGCGGACCTGTTCTGCCGGATGACCATCTCCTCATAAATCCGGGATGCTTCATGAACCTGAGAAACAGAACGCTCCTCCTTCTTGGCCTTATCTTCTGCACCATCTTCATCATCGTAGCGGGAGTCTCGTTCAGCGTCTCCATGGCAGGTCTTCACCAGCTTGAATATACCGATATGAACAAGGCGCTCGGTCAGGTCCGCTCCTCGCTCGATAGCGAATCCTCCTCGCTGTTGAGCACAGCGCAGGACTGGGGATGGTGGGATGAGACCGCCCGCTTTGTCGCCACCAATGACAGCGCATATCTGGAGCGAAATGTAAATTCCGAGAGCCTTGCAACGATCAACGTTCATCTCTTCCTGGTTTTCGATCCTGAGGGGAACCTGGTATACGGGCGGATCCTGTCGCCGGATTTCCAGCAGGATGACCCTCTTTCGGACGTGACCCTGCAAACAGTCCGGGGCACATCATCCCTTGTTCACCATGCCCCCGAGGATCGGGGGTCATCGGGAGTTTTGCTCTTCCACAAAGGGCCGATGCTCGTTGCTTCAACCCCGATTCTCCTCTCTGACCAGAGCGGTCCTGTCCTGGGAACCATCGTCATGGGCAGGTACGTTGAGGATGGTCCCCTCAAGAGAATTCATGCTGCAACCGGGTATACGACGGTCATTCACTGGCAGGATGCAGTTTCGGACCAGATCAGGACATTGCCGCAGCACCCAAAAGGGGTGCCCGTGCTGCTCGTACCGGATAATCAGACCACGATCACCGGGTACGGCATCATCAAAGATCTTACGGGACGGGATCTGGTAATCGGGGTCACGACATCGCGTGACATCTACCATGCCGGTCTTGCCAATATCGACACCTATCTTATGCTTCTCGTTCTCTGGGCAGTGATCACCGCAATCATTGTTGTCGTTGTCATGGACCGCACGGTTCTCCGTCGAATCGAGAAGCTGACCGGTCGGGTCCGCTCGGGTTTCGAACGACCCGGGGATATCCTGGCCCCGGTACTCTCGGGTGACGATGAACTGGTAGTACTCGAACGTTCCATTCTGTCATCGCGTGCAGACCTGCTGATGAGTGAACGCCTACTCAAGGAGTTCATCAATGCACTTCCGGATCCCGCAGCGCTCTACTCAAGGGATGGCGCAGTCCTCATTGCCAACACGGCGCTTGCCGCCTTCTTTGGTAAGCGGGTTGATGAGATCGAAGGAACGCACATTCAGGATCATATCGGAAAAGAAGAACTAGCAACGCATCTCGTGAAGGCACGTGAGGCAATCCGAAAGAAAGAGATCGTCCAGTACGAACTGGAGGCCTCCGGAAAGACCCTGCTCTTCACCCTCTACCCACTACTGGATGCAGGGGGTGAGGTAGCCCAGATCGGGCTTCTGACCCTGGATATCAGCGAGCGGAAGAGGCTGGAGAATGCCCTCAAGAAAGTGACAAAGAAGATCACACTCCTCAACACGGTGATCTTCAATGATATCCAGAACAAGATCTTTGTCCAGCGGGGGTACCAGGAGCTGCTGGGGAAGCATGATATCGATCCCCTGCTCCGCAACTACCTGGTGAGAGAAGAAGCGGCGGTCAGGGAGATCCAGTCATCCATCGACTTTGCCCGGCAGTACAATGGTATGGGGCAGAGTTCCCCAAGGTGGCAGCAGGTTACGAAGGTGATGGCCTTTGCCATCTCGCATCTTGATGCTGAATCCCTGGCAAGGGATTTCCAGCTGGATGGGCTGGAGATCTATGCAGATCCGCTGCTGGAACGGGTTTTTTTAAACCTGATCAAGAATGTGCTCCAGCACGCGGAAGGTGCCACACAGATCCGGGCCGGGTACAATCCCCATGGCGAGCATGTGGTCATCTTCATCGAAGATGATGGGAAGGGTATACCTCCGGACGCAAAGGAACTGATATTTGAGAAGGGATCGGGTACTGCAGGGGCTGTCGGGCTCTTTCTCTCACGGGAGATCCTCTCTATTACCGGTATCACCATCCGGGAGACGGGTGAGTTCGGGAACGGTGCCCGGTTCGAGATCACCGTGCCGAACGGCTCCTACCGGTTTACCGGGAAATGAGGTGCATTGCACCATCGGCTAAGGTCCTCGCATCTGAATCCAGCGTATCTGATCTCTCCGGTTTCTTTCATTCAATGCATGTCTGCCCCAGCCCGACCCCCCAACGTTTCGCATGGACGATTTCACGAGCGAAATTACGTCGCAGTTTCCACAGGAAATTAAGGCATTTTCAACGCCCCGGAAAAGGGGGGTCGGGCAGGGGCAATTGATCGATCGCGGGCCCGAAACGATCGTGATTTGAAAAATTCCGGGTCGGATCACGGGCCGGAGGAGGTGTTTTTTCCGGGCTCCTTTGTGGGCCGCTGCGGGTTTTTCCTGTGGGTTCTGCGACGTAATTCCGCGATGGGCCGCAGTAGAGTTGGGGGATGTCCGGGCAAGGGTCGATGGGTTTCCGGAAACGATTGAATGCACGCAATCCTGCGGCCCGGATCAGGGCCTGCCCCAGTCCGACCCCCTCCACGGGTCTCGTGAACGAGCTGCCACGAGTACCGGGGATTAGACTGCGGTTGCAATCCTTGCGGATAACTCCCAGGAAAGTCATATACACAGCAGCACATACATAGCTACAAGGTACTGCAATAAGGAGCACAGCGAACTGTAATAGTACCGTGCGATGCGTGAACCGTGGGGGGCACTCTGCCTTCCGCAGCGTGAGATAGTCCGTAGATTTCCTTACGGAGATCCTCTTCCCGCTCACCCCCTGCAGGAGCTTCACGTCTCCGTAACACTTATTACCCGAACCCTACCATATAATAAAGCACCATTCATGGAGCAGCAGGTGATCTGCTGCGAGTGTCTGTAGTAAGATGCGAGATTCCTCTGTTGAGGTAGCCAAGCCTGGTATGGCGCAGGTTTGCTAAACCTGTGTCCGAAAGGACTCGGGAGTTCAAATCTCCCCCTCAGCGCTTAAAGAGACAGTCTCACAATCGAGGGGATTGGATGGCTCAGGAAGAAGACATTAAGTATTTCGTAAGGGTTGGTACCACGGATCTCGATGGTACCAAGTCCGTGAGGGTTGCCCTCACCGGCATCAAGGGTGTCGGCAGGCATACCTCAACGGTGATCTCCCGCATGGCAAAGGTCGACGAGTATGCAGCGCTCGGCCGCCTTGACGAGGATTCGGTCAACCGGATTCGTACCGCTGTCGAACAATATATCACCAAGATCCCGACCTGGATGGCAAACCGCCCGAAGGACGTGTACACCGGTGAGACCAAGCACCTGCTCGGCAGCGATCTCACCCTCATCAATGACGAAGATGTCAACCTGATGAGGAAGATCCGCTGTTACCGGGGCATCCGGCACGAGACCGGCCAGAAGGTCCGCGGTCAGCGCACCAAGTCGACCGGCAGAACCGGCACGACCGTCGGTGTCAAGCGTAAGGCTGCGGGAGGCTCGTAATCATGGGATACCCAGGCAAGAACCACAAGTCTTACCAGACCCCGAAGCGCCCGTGGGAGAAGTCCCGGATCGAGTCCGAGACCCGTCTCGTCATCGAGTACGGTCTCCGGAACAAGCGCGAAGTCTGGAAGGCACAGGAACACCTGCGCAAGTACCGCAAGGGTGCCCGCAGTCTCCTCGCTCTTGGATCCAGCGCCACCAATGTGGCGCTTTACGAGTCCAAGAAAGCCGAGATGATCACCTCGCTCCAGAGACAGGGACTCCTTGGACCTGACGCAGGCATCGAAGATGTGCTCGCGCTCAAGATCCAGGCCCAGCTCGAACGCCGGCTCCAGTCCCTTGTCTACCGCAAGGGTCTCGCCCGGTCGCCGAAGCAGGCCCGGCAGCTGATCACCCACGGCCACATTGCAATCAATGGCCGGCGCACCAACATCCCCGGTTACCGTGTCAACCGCATCGAGGAATCGCAGATCACCTACTACGGTGCATCACCGTTCGTCTCCGACTCCCATGCTGAGAAGGTCCGGATAGCCAAACCCGCCATCGCCCCCAAGCAGGCGCCGGGTGCATTTGGCGGATACCAGGGACGCGGAGGCAGGAGATAACATGGCGGCAAATGACAAGGAAAAATGGGGCATTGCCCACATCTTTGCGTCCTTCAACAACACCATCATCACCGTAACGGACCTCTCCGGTGCAGAGACCGTGACAAAGTCGAGCGGTGGCATGGTTGTCAAGCAGGACCGGAACGAGAGCTCGCCCTACGCGGCCATGCAGATGGCCTCTAACGTGGCCCAGAATGCCCGTGAAAAAGGCATCATCGGTGTCCACGTCAAGGTCCGAGCACCCGGCCAGGGCAAACAGCGCAGCCCCGGGCCCGGTGCCCAGGCAGCCATCCGTGCCCTCGCCCGTGCCGGCATGCGCATCGGTCGTATCGAAGATGTCACCCCGGTTCCCCACGACTCCTGCCGAGCAAAAGGCGGACGACGTGGAAGGAGAGTGTGATGGAGATCACATTCGCCAGTCTGGACGACTCCCTCGCACGATTCACCCTTACGGGAGCGAGCCCGGCCTTTGCCAATGCCATGCGGCGGGCAATGATCGGTGAGGTACCCACCCTCGCAATCGAGGATGTGCGCATCTACGACAACACGAGCGCACTCTTCGACGAGATGCTGGCCCACCGTATCGGGCTCATTCCCATCAAGACCGACCTTACTACCTATTCGACCAAGGACACCTGCTCGTGCGGCGGGGCCGGATGCCCCGGCTGCACGGCCACCTACACCCTCAGCGTCGAGGGCCCAAGGACGGTCACCTCCAGTGACCTGATCCCGCAGGACCCCGGTGCAGCACCGGTGTATGACAATATCCCGATCGTGAAACTCACGAAAGGGCAGAAACTCGTCATCGAAGCACGCGCCATCCTCAATACCGGAAGGGCGCACGCAAAGTGGCAGCCAACGCTCGTCTGCGGGTACAAGAATCACCCGGTAATTACGATCAGCGAAGCCTGCGATGCCTGCGGTATGTGCGTCGAGGAGTGCCCCCGCGATATCCTTGTAGTGAAGGGGAAGAAAGTCCAGGTTGCAGAAGGAAAACTTCCCGACTGCTCCATGTGCAAGCTCTGCGAACGGGCCTGCCTTGCGAGTGGCATCGGGGATGAGCCGGCAATCAGGATCACCGCCGAACCCGACCGTTTTATCTTTGTGGTCGAGAGCGACGGGTCCCTGCCGGCCAAAGAGATCATGAATCGTGCCCTGTTATTTATCAGGGAGCAGGCAGACGAGCTGGAGAAACAGCTTGGCGAATTATCAGGGGATGAAAAGAAATGACAAGAATTGTAGAGAAGACGAACCCCCGTCTGACGAGTCTCATCTTGCTCTTGAAGAACAAGGGCCGCGAGAATGAGGCGAAGATCTGGCGCGAGATTGCTAGCAGGCTCGAGACCCCGAACCGGAATTACGCCGAGGTCAACCTGTCCAAGATCAACCGGTACGCCCAGAACGGCGAGACGATCATCGTCCCGGGTAAGGTTCTTGGAAGCGGCGTGCTGGAACAGTCCGTGAACGTAGCGGCACTGAACTTCTCGGCATCGGCCACGAGCAAGATCAGGGACGCGAAAGGGCAGTGCATGACGATCGAGCAGCTGATAAAGGACAACCCGAAAGGCAGCGGTGTCCGGATCCTGAGGTGAACAAGACATGGTTACAGTAATCAACGGTGACGGACATCTCCTCGGGCGCCTTGCAAGCCTTGTCGCACAGCGCGGGCTTGCAGGTGAAGAGATCGCGATCGTCAATGTCGAGAAGGTAGTCATCTCCGGCAGCAAGGCACGCGTGCTTGCCAACTACCGGCACAAGCGGGAACGCGGCGCATCCGGTTCCCACTGGGGACCGTTCGTCCCGCGCCGGCCGGACCACCTCATGAAGAGGACGATCCGTGGCATGCTCCCCTACAAGCGCCCCCGTGGCGTTGAGGCAATGAAAGCAATCAAGTGCTACGTCGGTGTCCCGGTCGAGTTCGCTGGTAAAGAGATGGAAGTGCTGGAAGATGCACACATGAACCGTCTGAACAACCCGGCCTTCATCACGCTCGGTGCAGTGAGCACACTCCTCGGAGCAAAGTTCTAAGGTGGCCATCATGGTAAAGATCATCAACACAAGCGGAAAACGCAAGACGGCAATCGCACGGGCGACCTTAAAGGCCGGCAAAGGCGTCATCCGGATCAACTCCGTTCCCCTCGAAACCTATGGATCGGACACCACCCGGATGAAGATCGCCGAGCCGCTCCTCCTCATCCCCAACGCGGTCAACGGCATCGATGTCACCATCGATGTCGCCGGTGGCGGCGTCATGGGACAGGCAGAAGCAGTCCGGACAGCACTTGCCCGTGGCATCGTCAAGTGGCACAACGACCCCGCGATGAAGGACATCTACCTGGCATATGACCGGACGCTCCTCGTCAACGATTCACGCCAGAAAGAAGCCAAGAAACCGCACGGCTCAGGTGCACGTGCAAAGTTCCAAAAGTCTTATCGTTAAACAGAAGATATGATGAGAGGTCAGAAATCTTGATACCCGTACGATGTTTCACCTGTGGAAAACCGATCTCCACAGCATGGGAAGAGTTCAGGGTCAGGAGAGAGAAAGGCGAGGATCCCAAAAAGATCCTCGACGATCTCAACATTTCCCGGTACTGTTGCCGGCGCATGCTCCTGACACACAAAGAGATCATCGATGAACTCAACCCGTACCAGTAAGCCAAGCAGTCGACATGATGAACGCGGGGTCGTAGGGTAGCCTGGACCATCCTATTGCGTTCGGGACGCAGTGACCTGAGTTCGAATCTCAGCGACCCCATTAAAAAAAAGGCCAGAAATCAATCAGAACAATTTCATGAAGATCTGAGGACGACAAATGCAGACGCAGAACTATTCCCGGTATGAACGGGCAAGGATCATTGGAGCAAGGGCTCTGCAGATATCAATGGGTGCTCCGTTACTTATCACTACGACACGGATCGATCCGCTGGAAATTGCGATCGAGGAATACGACAACAACACCATCCCCATTACGGTAAAGAGGAAGTAGAACGCTATGACGGTCATCGAGGTAATCGAGCTGCGGACCATTCTTGATAGCCGGGGCAACCCGACGGTCGAGGCTGACGTGTACACGTCCAGCGGTCACGGCCGGTCGGCTGCACCGAGCGGTGCCAGCACCGGGTCGTTGGAGGCAAAGGTCAGGGCGCCCCGTGAAGCCGTGGACAACGCCATCCAGAACGTGATCCCGGCCCTTGTCGGCATGGACACCTGCGACCAGGAGAGTTTCGACGAGCAGCTCCGGGACATTGACGGGACTGCCAACTTCGCCGAGATCGGTGCCAATGTTGCCGTTGCCCTCTCGCTCGCGAATGCCAAGGCGGCAGCATCGTCGCTTGGCATGCCGCTCTTCCGCTACCTTGGCGGCGCATTTGCAAAAGAGATGCCGCTCCCCTTGGGGAACGTCATCGGTGGCGGGGCACACGCGGCCAACGCGACCGAGATCCAGGAGTTTCTCATCGTCCCGGGAGACGCAGCGGATGCAGAGGAAGCCGTCTTTGCAAACGCAGCCGTCCACCGCACGGTGAAAGAACTCTTAAAGAAGAAAGGAATTGCCGCTGGCAAGGGTGATGAGGGTGCATGGGCACCGCAGATTGACGATGCCCTCGCATTTGAGCTCATTGCCGAAGCGGCCGGAATTGTCGCGGACGAGATGAATGTCTCGGTCGATATAGGTATTGACGTGGCCGCAAGCCAGATGTGGAACGGGAAGGAGTACCAGTACCGCTCTACGAAAAAGTCGACCGAAGACCAGATCGCCTATATTGCAGAACTCGTGGACAAGTACAGCCTTGTCTACGTGGAAGATCCCCTCCACGAGGACGACTTCGACGCATTTAGCGAACTCAACAGCCAGGTTGGCAACCGCTGCCTGGTCTGCGGGGACGATATCTTCGTCACGCAGGTTGACCGCATCCAGCAGGGTATCGAGTGCGATGCCGCAAACTGCGTCCTCATAAAACCCAACCAGGTGGGAACGCTCACTGACACCTTCGATGCAGTGCAGCTCGCCCACACCAATGGCCTTGACACGGTGATGAGCCACCGGTCCGGCGAGACAACCGATACCACGATCGCCCACCTTGCCACCGCATTCTCCTGCGTTTTCTTGAAATGCGGTATTGTCGGCGGGGAACGCATTGCAAAATTGAATGAACTGATTCGCATCGAGGAACAGCTATGACCCAAGCAAATGAAATGGAAATTGAACTGAAAGAACCGCTCATCCCCGTCGAGGAGTACCTTGCAGCCGGTGTCCACATCGGCACCCAGCAGAAGAGCGAGGATATGAAGAAGTTCATCTACCGCGTCCGCGGGGATGGCCTGTATATTCTCGATATCCGCGAGACCGACGCCCGGATCAAGACCGTTGCCAAATTCTTAACCCAGTTTGAGGCACCCAACATCCTCGTCGTCACCTCCCGGCAGTACGGCCAGTACCCGGCGAAAAAGTTCGCTGACACCATCGGTGCGATGTCCGCCACCGGCCGGTTCATCCCGGGCCTTTTAACCAACCCGGTCCTTGCCGACTACATCGAGCCGCAGGTCATCGTCGTCACTGACCCGATCGGTGACGCACAGGTGATCAACGAGGCTGTCCAGTGCGGTATCCCCGTTGTTGCGCTCTGCGATACCAACAACATGACAAAGTTCGTCGACCTTGTCATCCCGACCAACAACAAGGGCAGAAAGGCGCTCTCGATGATCTACTTCCTCTTAACCCGCGAGATGCTCAGGCACCGCAATATCTCGACAGCACTCACTCCCGAGGACTTCGAGACCGAGTTCTGAAGGATACTTCTGTATCCCTTTTTTGAACAACCGATATCTGGATATACGAGGAGAACCAGAGGGTTGATTTGATGATGATGCGTGCATGCGCCGTGGCAGGTATGTTCTATCCTGGCGAACCCTCGCATCTGGAGCAGCTGCTCGGGAAGTTCTTTATTGGCCTCGAACCTGTGGCAGGTACGCCGCTCGGGATTGTTGCCCCTCACGCCGGGTATATCTATTCGGGACCGGTTGCTGCCTGTTCGTTTGGCACGATCTCCCCGGATTTCGACGGCACCTTTGTCGTGATCGGGCCGTCGCATCACGGATATGTCACCAGTACTTCAGGGATCCCGTGGGAGACCCCGCTCGGGATTGTTGATACGGACGCAGAGTTTGTCCGGGCCCTTGCGATCAAGATCGATGAACCGTCCCATGAAGACGAGCACTCGATCGAGGTGCAGGTACCGTTCATCAAGTACCGCTTTCCCCGGGCCCGGATCGCCCCGGTGATGATGGGCGACCAGAGTTACGCGGCGGCAACCGGGGTTGGTGAGCGTATCCTTGCTGCGATCAAAAAAACCCGCCGTGATGTACGGATCGTTGCCTCCAGCGACTTCTCGCATTATGTGCCGGAAGAGAAAGCAAAGGTGGACGATCTCTTTGCCATCGAACCCTTGGAGCACCTTGACACGCAGGAGTTCTACCGGAGGATTGCAGAACGGCGGATAACTGCCTGCGGGTACGGGCCGATCACGGCGATGGTGACTGCCTGTGCCGGGCTCGGGGCCACGAAAGGAACCCTTCTCCGGTATATGACCAGCGGTGAGATGAGTGGCGATCATGCGAAAGTTGTCGGCTATGCCGGTATTGCGGTGATCTAGGGTGGCAACATGGAGTGCGCCGGGCAAGGTCTTCCTCTTCGGGGAGCATGCCGTGGTCTTTGGCAAGCCCGGAATCGCGATGGCGATCAAGCCCCGCGTCTATGTCACCGTGCGGAATACCAAACGGGCAGCCCGGGCCAAATCCCCCTATATCGACAGCTGTTTCGAGCAGATGGGCGTTCTCGGAAGCGTGTACATCAACTCGCAGATCCCGAGTTCATCGGGACTCGGGTCGTCGGCTGCGGTGACGGTTGCAACGCTCTCGGCCATCAACGACGAGTTCTCGCTCCACAAGACCCGCGAGGACATTGCCAACATGGCCTTTGAGATCGAGAAGGCGGTGCAGAAGGGCAGGGCGAGCCCCACGGACACCACGGTTGCGACCTACGGTGGCATTGTTCTGATCACCGGGGGATCCCGGCGGATCCTGCCCCCGCAGAACATGCATCTCGTTGTGGGGGATTCCATGGTCTCGCACAGTACCTCGAAGATGGTCGAGCAGGTGGCCAACCTGAAGAAGACCAACCCCGCGATTGTGGACCCGGTGCTGGACGCGATTGAAGGGGTCAGCCTTGCCGCGATCCATCATCTCCACGATCCCCGGGAACTCGGGCGGTACATGAACATGAACCACGCCCTCCTCGAGGTACTCGGGGTGGGTCACCCGCAACTGGGCCGGATGGTGCTCGCCGCCCGGTCGGCCGGGGCGTTTGGCGCCAAGATCACGGGAGCCGGCGGGGGCGGGAGCATGATCGCCCTCTGCCCCAAGCCCCTCAAGCACCGGGTGGCAAAGGCGATCGAGGCCTGCGACGGGCGGGCGATCGTCACCGGCATCGACACGGAAGGCGTGCGTAAGGAGAAGAATGTCTGAAGGGGTAATATTAAAACTCGGCGGGAGCATACTTACTGATAAGAGCGCCGACTGCGCAATCAACCGGGAGAGCCTTGCCACCATCGCCGCGGCCGTTGCGGGGGCAAAGGCAGACGGGATCGTCATCATCCATGGTGCCGGTTCCTGCGGTCATCCCGAGGCCAAACGCTACCACCTTGACGTGGGCGCTGATCCCGGGAAGACCGATGGTATCTATGTCACCCACCGGGCGGTCAGCGAACTCAATGACGCGGTGGTTGCCGCTCTCCGCGAGAAGGGCGTTGCGGCTGCCGGTGTCCACCCGTTCCACGTGGCGGTGGCAGAGAATGGCAGGCTCATCGGGTTCGAGTGCCGGCACATCAGGAAGATGCTTGCTCTCGGGATGGTTCCCGTGATCCACGGTGACGTGGTGATGGACCTTACCCGGGGTGCCTGCATCGTCTCGGGCGATCAGCTCGTGCGGTATCTCGCATCGTCCCTTCAGATTAATCAGGTCGGGCTCGCCACCGATGTCCCGGGCGTGCTGGATGGAGCCGGGCGTGTGGTGCCGGTGATCACCCGGCACACGGTCGCATCGATCCATATCGGCGACTCGAAACACACCGATGTTACCGGTGGCATGAGGGGGAAGATCGATGAGCTGCTCGGCCTTGCTGATGCAGGGATCGGGTCAGACATCTTTCACGTCTCGCGGGTGGCGGACTTCCTTTCCGGGTCTGCACACGGCGGGACGAGCGTAAGGAACGAGGAAGAGGCAGACTGATGAACAACAAGGTGCGGTTCACATCATCGCGGAAACTGGAACACCTGCGCATCTGCGCCGAGGAACCGGTCGAGTGCGGGGATGCCGGCTTCAACGATATCCGGTTTGTGCACAATGCCCTGCCGGAGTGCGACATGGGCACGATCAGCCTTGATGCCCGGTTCCTTGGCCGTTCTCTCTCGTCCCCCCTCTTCATCTCCGCGATGACCGGGGGTCACCCCGGGACAAAAGACGTGAACGCCCGGCTCGCCCGAGCTGCCGAGCGGTTCGGCCTTGGCATGGGGGTCGGCTCCCAGCGGGCGGCTCTTGAGAACCCTGAGCTTGCGGACACGTTCGCCGTGGTCAGGGACGAGGCACCGCATGCGTTCCTTGTGGCCAACATCGGGGCCGTCCAGCTCCGCGAGCACGGCATCGAATGGGCGGAAAAGGCCGTCGGAATGATCAAAGCCGATGCCCTTGCGGTTCACTTGAACTTCCTCCAGGAAGCCATCCAGCCGGAGGGCGACCACAACGCTGCCGGATGTTTTGCGGCCATCGAGGAACTCTGCCGCGACTTCAAGACCCCGGTCATCGTCAAGGAGACCGGGTGCGGGATCTCAGGCGCCACGGCACGGAAGTGCTGGGGTGCGGGTGTCCGGGCCATCGACATCGGCGGCTGGGGCGGGACGTCCTGGGCTGCAGTCGAGAGTGTCCGGGCCGGCACCGGCACGAGCGCACAGGACCGGGCGCTCAAGAGCCTTGGTGAGGACTTTGCCGACTGGGGTATCCCCACGGTGGTCAGCCTCGCGGAGGTGCTTGCAACAGGTGGGCCGGTCATCGCCTCCGGGGGAGTCCGGAGCGGCCTTGACATCGCAAAGGCACTGGCGTTTGGCGCCGACCTCTGCGGCATGGCCCTCCCGCTCCTGAAGCCCGCGATGGAGAGCGACGAGGCGCTTGCCGGTGCGATCGAGGCAATGCACCGGGAACTGACGGCTGCGATGTTCCTGACCGGCTCAGCGGGGATCGTTCACCTCCGGTCGGCACCGGTGTACCTTACAGGAATCACAAGGCAGATGATCGATAAGGACAACCCCGCACGGATCCGGCGGTAACCGGATCCTGTTTCAACGGGATTTTTTTAAAAAAATACCCGTCAGATTTGATTTAGGAGATACAAAATGGATATAGAAATTATCGCCGTGGGAGGATACGACGAGGTCGGGCGGAACATGACCGCGGTCCGCTGCGGAAAAGAGATCGTCATATTCGATATGGGGCTCCGCCTCGACCAGATCTCGATCCACGAGGACATAGAGATCGAGACGATGAGTGCCTCGGATCTGATCAAGCTCAAGGCAATCCCCGATGACACGGTACTGAACCCGAACGACGGGACGGTCATTGCGATCGTCTGTTCCCACGGGCACCTCGACCATATCGGGGCGATCCCGAAACTGGCCCGGCGCTACAATGCCCCGATCATCTCCACCCCGTACACCACCGAACTGATCCGGCAGGAGATCGTTGCTGACCCGAAGTGCGGCGTGAACAACAAGCTGCTGGCGCTCAAGGCCGGGCAGCGGTTCACCCTCTCGCCCACCCTTGCCCTCGAATTTGTCCGGACGCAGCACTCGATCATCGATGCGGTCATCCCGGTGCTCCACACCCCGGACGGGGCCATCGTGTATGCGCTGGACTTCAAGTTCGACCGGACCCCGGTCATCGGGGAAGCCCCGGACTTTGCCCGCCTCCGCCAGATCGGTAAGGAAGGCGTGCTGGCGTTGATCGTGGAGAGCACGAATGTCGAACGCCGCGGAAGATGCCCGAGCGAACGGATCGCCCGCGACCTTGTGCGGGATGCGATCACGAGCTACGAGGACGACAAGAACGCGCTCATCGTCTCGACCTTCTCGTCGCACATCGCCCGCATCAAGACGATCGCGGAATGCGCCCACGAGATCGGGAGAAAACCCGTGCTCCTCGGCCTCTCCATGGAGAAGTACTCGGTTGCGGCCGAGCAGATGAAACTCGTCTCGTTCCCCGAGACCACGAGCGTGTTTGGGAACCGAAGGACCGTTGATCGCACCCTGAGCCGGATCATGAAGATGGGGAAAGACAAGTTCCTGCCGATCGTCACCGGTCACCAGGGAGAGCCGGGCTCGATCCTCACCCGCATGGCCATGGGGGATACCCCGTATCAGCTGACTCCGGGTGACAAGGTGATCTTCTCTGCAAATATCATCCCGAACCCGCTAAACTTCGGCCAGCGCCATCTGGTGGAGGCCCGGCTCGGGCTTGCCGGTGTCAGGATCCTGGATGACCTGCACGTGAGCGGTCATGCCTACCGCGAAGACCACTTTGAACTGGTTCAGTCCCTGAGCCCCCAGCACATTGTGCCCGCCCACGGGAGCATGAAGATGACCGCCGCCTACTCCCAGTTCGCCGGTGAACTGGGATACACCCCGCATTCCACCGTCCACGTGATCAGGAATGGCGAGCGTCTCAAGATCACGTAACGAGGAATTGCTATGTCAGAATTATCACCGTATCTCACGTTTGTTGCCCAGCAGATCGATCGCATGATCGATACCCTCTATGTCGGTAAGGCTGGTGAACTGAACAAGGCCTCCGCCCATCTCCTTACGGCGGGAGGCAAGCGCCTCCGTCCCGCTGTCGTGATGCTTGCGGCAGATGCGGTGAAGCCCGGCAGCTCCGGCACACTGATGGAAGCCGCCCTTGCCCTTGAAGTGACCCACACCTTCACGCTGATCCATGACGATATCATGGACGACGACTGCCTGCGCCGGGGCGTCCCGACCGTGCACACGAAGTGGGACATGCCCACCGGCATCCTTGCCGGGGATGTCCTGTACTCCCGTGCCTTTGAGCATATCTCGTCTGTGAAGGCAGAGGACGATGCCAAGGTCCGGGCCATCCTGTTGCTTGCCAAGGCCTGCGCTGACATCTGCGAAGGCCAGCACATGGATATGTCCTTTGAGCACCGCACCGATGTGACGGAAGCCGAGTACATGGAGATGGTGAGGATGAAGACTGGCGTCCTGTATGCCGCGGCCGCCGGGATCGGGGCAACGCTTGCCGGCGGTACGGAAGCGCAGGTGAAGGCCCTCTACACCTTTGGCCAGAACACCGGTATTGCGTTCCAGATCCAGGACGATCTCATCGATCTCCTCACACCCTCTGAGAAGAGCGGGAAGGACCAGGCCTCGGACCTCCGCGAGGGTAAGCAGACGATCATCATGATCAAGGCCCGGGAGAAGGGTCTCGATCTGCTGAAGTACAAGCGGGAGCTTAACGCAGCCGATATCAATGCGGCAATCTGCGAACTGCACGAAGCGGGTGTGATTGAGGATGTTAAGAAGATCGCGTCAGACCTTGTCGCGGACAGCAACAAGCATCTCTCGATCCTCTCCCCCTCAAAGGAACGCCAGCTCTTGATGGACGTTGGCGAGTTCTTTGTTACCCGGAGCTATTAGGATGGCAGGGGACGATCCAAAAGAGCAGCTCTTTTTGTGCGCACTCCAGAATGCCGTGAAGCACGGCGGGGTGCCGCAGGCAGGGGCGGTCATCGGCATGGTGATGGGTGCCCACCCGGAACTCCGTGCCCGGGCAAAAGAGGTTCAGGCCCTTGCAAAGGAAGCGATCGCTGACGTGGCAAAACTCTCTCCCGAAGAGCGGGTGGCGACCCTCCAGTCCCGTGCACCGGAGATGATTACGGCCCTCTCGGAGAAGCACGAGAAGAAGACAGGGCTTCCCGAGCTTGAGGGATCGGAGAACGGGGTTGTGATGCGGTTTGCCCCGAACCCCTCGGGCCCGCTCCACATCGGCCATGCCCGGGCCTCCGCCCTCAACGACGCCTACGTGAAGCAGTGCGGCGGCCGGTATATCCTCCGGATCGAGGACACCGACCCGAAACGCGTGGACCCCGAGGCCTATGAGACCGTGATGGAGGACATCAGGTGGCTGGGCCTTGGGATCACCGAGGTCGTCACGCAGAGCGAGCGCCTCCCGATCTACTATGATCTCTGCAAAGAGCTGATCGAGCGGGGCGGGGCGTATGTCTGCACCTGCGACAACGAGCAGTTCAAGGAGCTCAAGAACAAGAAGATCGCCTGCCCGTGCCGTGACCAGCCGGTGGCAAAGAGCCTCGAGCTCTGGCAGAAGATGCTGACCCACGGCTTTAAGGAAGGCGAGGCCTCGGTCCGGATCAGGACCGATCTCAACCACCCCGACCCGGCCATGCGGGACTTCCCGGCGTTCCGGATCCTCGACGCTCCTCCGCACCCGAAGGTGACGGCGCACGTATACCCGCTGATGAACTTCTCGGTGGTGGCTGACGACCACCTGCTCGGCGTCACGCACGTGATCCGGGGCAAGGACCACATAGCCAACACCCGCCGGCAGCGCTACATCTTCGATCACTTCGGCTGGAAGGTGCCGGTGTACCGGCACTATGGCCGGATGGGCATCGAGGGCGTTGTCCTCTCCACCTCGCAGATGCGGGCCGGGATCAAGGAAGGCACCTACACCGGCTGGGACGACATACGCCTTGGCACGCTCCGTGCCCTTGCCCGCCGCGGCATCCTGCCCGAGGCCGTGAAGAACGCGATGATCGCGATCGGTATCGGCGACGTGGACATCTCGTTCTCGTGGGACAACCTCTACGCCGAGAACAAGAAACTCGTGGACCCGACCGCGAACCGGTACTTCTTCGTGCCGGATCCGATCGAAGCCCGCATTGAAGGCGCACCTGCCCACACCGCCCACGCGCTGCTCCACCCGAGCGATGCAGCCCGCGGGTCACGGACACTGGAGTTCACCGGCTCTGTCCTTATCCCGAAGGTCGAGCTCGTGCCCGGCACCGCGATGCTCCGGTTAAAAGATCTCTTCAACGTGAAGATCGCATGGAACGGCGACACCACCTCCTTCTCGTACGGCGGGGACTCGCTGGCCGATGCCCGGGCGGCAAAAGCGCATATCGTCCAGTGGCTGCCGGCACAGGCAACGGTGCCCTGCACGCTCCTCACGCAGGAAGGGGAGATGAAAGGGGCATGCGAACCGGCTGTACGCTCGGAACAGGGGAAGGTTGTCCAGTTCGAGCGGGTCGGGTTTGTGAAGATCGATACGGTCGGTGCTGATGGGGTACTGGCGTACTTCACGCACAAATAACCCGTCACATTTTTTTAAAACACCGGCTCTTCTGGAGACAGCTGGTATTTTATGTCAGGTTTTTAGTAGTATTCCTGCTCTCAAACAATGACGGACCTGGCAGCCAAACAGATCAATACAATCCACCAGACCGTGATGAATAATCTCGATGTAATTACTTCAGGGGCAGAGAATGAAAAGGCCAAGATTATTGCTGAGGCAAGTGCACCGAAGGAGCACGATGCGTGCGACGCGGGCGGCGATAGATAAGCGACACACAGATCGCAACAGTCATTCCGCAGATATGAAGAACAGTCGAAACGGGGCATCTCCGTTGCACTCGTTTGGCCCGCTCTGGTTCATTGATACCCTCATTGAAAAATGGCTCCCGTCCAATCATTGATTATATTGGGGTTGTGAATAACTCTTTGAATTGAATGAAGAGGAAAAATGATGATTGAAGGTATTATTCAACAGATCGATAAAAGGCAAGATGAAATATTATCAAATCTGGATTCTGAAAGCATTGCAGTTTACTCTTTTATAAAAACTGAATATGCCCGAGGAGATATTCAAAAAAATTACGTATTTCAATTTGTTTTTAGAAGATTTTATGGATTAGACAATGCAGGGCTATCAGATGAAATGAAAACTCATTTTTTTGAATTATTTGCAGAAAAACAAACGAATATTGGTATTATTTTATCTGATCTGTATGAGATTCCAAGGATAGATAAAAAAAAGTCGATGCAATTTAGTTTTGCAACCAAATTACTGCACACAATTGATAACAGTAAGCCAATTTATGATACAGAAATTGGCTCTCTTACCTATTCAAAACCAAAACCTTCCGATAAAAACACACAAATCCAAAATTACATTGAATTGTACAATAATCTCGAAAGATTGGATGCAGAATTGTTGAAAGACGAGAAAATACAAAGGGTCATTTCCGAATTCAGATTAATATTTCACGTTGATAGGGAAAAAATATCGGATGTTAAAGCGTTGGATTTTATTATGTGGTCCTTAGGAAAAATCAATAAAAAGTAACTGTCCAGGAAGTTGGTGGTTCGATTTATCCGTATGAAAACACCCCTGTTCATAACCGTAATCATAGATTCGTATTTTCACACACCGGTATGAATCACAACAGTAATTTGCTGAACCGTTTATCATAATTCATGGGAGATCGGGCAGAGCAATATATCAATGAGGGTGCTGAGTATGCCAAACTCGGACAGTACGCAGAAGCTCTTGCCTCTTTTGATAAAGCGATTAAGATCAATCCCGATGATGCCGACGTGTGGGTTTTTCGCGGTGTCGCTCTTGGTGACCTCGGTCTGTATGAAGATGCGATCATCTCTTTTGAAAGGGCGATTGCGATTAACGCAGATTACACGGATGCATTGTTCTTTCGCGGAGTTGCACTAGGCATATTAGGACGGCATGAAGACGCGGTTGCTTCTTTTAGGAAAGTCTTGTCCATCAACCCAGAATATCCCGAGGCACGAAAAAATCTGGAGATTGTCCTTGAGCAACAAGAAAATGAATTCCATCATGACAGATCACGAGTGGATCATGGGGCTAAACCTACCTTTGAACCGGATTTGATACAAAATCCCCTCGTTCCTTGGGCTATCGGTTATAAAATACAGAACCGCTACGAAATCGTTGATATAAAATCGGGCGGCATGGGGATTGTCTACTTTGCCCTCGATCATGAATGGGATCAGATTTTTGCAATCAAAACATTTCAAGAGCAATATCTTTGGGATGAAGATGCCATCCAGCGATTTACAGCAGAAGCAGAAATATGGATAGATCTAGAGAGACATACTAACATTGTTTTTGCAAGTTTCATTCAGAAAATCGAAGGGAAACCTCTGATATTTTTAGATTTCATAGACAGCGGAGATCTGAACCAATTCATCGGCAAATTAAATATTGAGGAATCTCTGGATTTTGCAATCCAGTTCTGTACCGGCATGGAATATGCCTATCAAAAACTGGGAGTTATCCACAGGGATATAAAACCAGCAAATGTGATGGTGCAGAAAGACTCAAGGTTCAAATTCGGATATGCATACAAAATCACTGATTTTGGGTTGGTAAAAGTTTTAAGCGAGAACCCGTTTGATGAATCTGTTAGAGTTTTGACGGGTATGGGGACTCTTCCATTCATGTCTCCGGAACAGTGTCCGGAGCGGATTCAGGAAAAATTCTCTTTTAATGGACAGGTAACAACAAGATCAGATGTCTACTCCTTTGGAGTAACTCTCTATTTACTTTTAACCGGGAAATTGCCTTTTGTTGATATGGATGAAATTTTCACAAAATATCCTGAAAGACCAACCCATCTGAACCCGGAGATCCCGGAACATTTGGATTCATTGATTCTCAAATGTCTGGAGAAGAACCCTAATAATAGATACAATGATTTTACTGAATTGAAATTTAATCTGATAAAAATTTTCAATAATAATACTGGTAAAAATTATGAGGTTGTGGGGGGGAAAGAACCATTTTCAGAAGTGGATTGGAGCAATAAAGGACTTGCCCTAGACACCCTTGGAAAATATCAGGAAGCAATAAAATGCTATGACAAGGCCCTCGAAATTAATCCCGCACTTACTGATGTATGGAGCAACAAAGGAAATACTTTTAAAAATCTTGGAAAAACCCGGGAAGCAATTGGGTGCTATGATAAGGCACTTGAGATAAATCCTAGAAATGTAGAGGCGTGGTGCAACAAAGGGATTGCCCTAGGCACCCTTGGAAAATATCAGGAAGCAATAAAATGTTATGACACGGCCCTCGAAATTAATCCCAGACATACTGATGTATGGAGCAACAAAGGAAATGCCCTTGCTAAACTTGGGAACTTTCAGGATGCAATAGAATGCTCCAATCATGCACTCCAGATTAACCCAAGAAATGATGTCGCATGGTACAACAAAGGGCGTGCGCTTTCCATTTTTGGAAAATATCAGGAAGCAATAGAATGCTCTGATCATGCACTCCAGATTAATCCAAGAAATGCTGCCGCTTGGTACAGCAAAGGAAATGCCCTTGCCAAACTTGGGAAACTTCAGGAAGCAATAGAATGCTATGACAAATTCCTCGAAATAAACCCCAGAGATGTTGGTGTGTGGAGCAACAAAGGAAATACTTTTAAAAATCTTGGAAAATCCCGAGAAGCAATTGGGTGCTATGATAAAGCCCTTGAAATAAACCCAAAATCTGAAAATGCGTGGAAAAACAAAGGGATTGCCCTTTACGACCTAGGAAATTTTCAAGAAGCAATTGAATGTTTTGAGAAGTTTATTGAATATGCTCCCTCGCAAGATGCTTCACTTGTTGAACAAGCAAAGCAGATCATTAAGGAGTTGAGAGGATAATGCAGAATAACCTAATCAAGAAATTAAAAAGAGGAAATTAATGGTCAGATTATCTGCTGGAGCAAATTTGGCATGGGTGATTGCAGTTTCTGAAACATCCCAGGCCAAGTATCAATACATCGAGAAGGAACAGGTGCTTATCGGAATATGCAGTCTGGAGAAGGCAGTCGCACCCGGGACTTTAAAGGATGTAGATCCATCCACGATCCAGGCATTACGATCGGAAAACAATGCGATAAACGATCTCCTAAAAAGTTTAAATCTCGACCAAGCATCGATGCGTCGTGCTCTCCGTGATCGTGTAGGTCAAGGAAATTACACCCACACAGAAAAGACAATTCACAGAAGTGAGGCCTGCAAGGAATGTTTTAATCGTGCCGACACTCTTGCCAAAAAGCGAGGCTCCGAAGAAGTTAACTGCCTTGATCTTTTTGCGGCTATTGTGGAAAAACCCGGGTCTCCTATTGACAAAATTCTAAAATTAAACGTAAATACAGAAAACAATGAGAAAGGCGCCGTCTCTAAAAAAGAACCAGAAGCAACAAATGCGAATGAGAAATCCAAAACAGAATTTTTAGAGATATATGGAACCGATCTTACAAAACTGGCAGAAGAAAAAAAACTGGAACCCCTTATAGGCCGGAGGGATGAACTTCTCCAGGTAATACGCACGTTATCAAGGGAGCAAAAAAGCAATCCTCTTATTATAGGGGAAGCGGGCGTAGGAAAAACTGCAATTGTCAGAGGTTTAGCCCAGAGGATTGCCGATAAAAATATCACTCCCGCTCTTAGGGAAAAGCGATTGATAGAGTTAAACATGGTATCTCTTGTGGCAGGCTCAAAATACCGGGGTGAATTTGAAGAAAGACTCACAAAACTCATTCAGGAGATAAAGGAAAACCCGGAAATTATCGTTTTTATTGATGAGATCCATACAATAGTTGGGGCAGGAAGTGTACAGGGCGGTTTAGATGCGTCAAATATCTTGAAACCTGCTCTTGCCCGCGGTGAGTTAAGCGTTATTGGTGCCACCACCATCGCAGAATACCGCAAATATTTTGAGAAGGACGCGGCCTTAGAGCGCAGATTCCAGCCCATCACGGTTGTTGAACCTAGTATCGATGATTCGATTTTGATCCTGAATGGATTAAAAAAGAGATCCGAAGAGCATCACAAAATAAAGATCACCGATCCTGCGATCAAAGCGGCAGTTGAATTGTCGGTTAAATATTTACCAGACAGAAGATTGCCGGACAAAGCATTGGACCTTCTGGATGAAGCCTGCTCAAGAAAAAAGGTTCCACAATTGAGTATGGTGGGGGATTTCGAGGAAAATTTTGGAACGGTTGTCTATGAAGATATTGCCGAAGTGGTTGAGAAGTGGACCGGAATCCCTGTACTGACTAAGGAAAACGAAAAGGAAAGACTCCTCAAAATGGAGGATTTATTAAAGGAAAGGGTAATTGGGCAAGACGATGCAATCAGGAAAATTGCTAAAAAGATTAGGATAGCAAGATCCGGCTTGCAGGATCCCGATCGTCCGCTCGGTGTTTTCCTGTTCTTAGGTCCAACAGGTATTGGGAAAACAGAAACTGCAAAAGCATTGTCATCGTTTTTGTTCGGTTCAGAAGATGCAATGACTCGATTGGATATGTCAGAATACATGGAGAAACATTCCGTTTCCAAATTGGTGGGAGCTCCGCCCGGCTACGTCGGATATGATGAAGAAGGGCAGCTTACCGGTGCCTTACGGAGAAAACCATACTCTGTTGTTCTTTTAGATGAGATCGAAAAAGCTCACCCTGAAGTATTTGACATATTCCTGCAGGTTTTTGATGCTGGCCGATTAACCGATACTAAAGGAAGAACCGCAGATGCGAAAAATGCAATTTTTATCATGACCTCAAATCTCCAGCTTTCAGACAATGTGTATGAAAGGGCCTATGGAATAGATGGAGATAACGAGGCAGGGACCCAAAGGATCCTTAAGGATCTAACAAGGATATTCAGACCCGAATTTGTAAACCGTATCGATGAGATCATTGTTTTCAATCACCTGAAACAGGACGATATACAAAAGATTGCGGAAATCATGGTGGGGAAAATAAAAAGCAGAATGTCAAAAAAAGGTATGGATTTAAAAGTAGAAGGGGATGTGATAGGTTATATTTCAAAAGAGGGCTATGACGAAAACTTCGGTGCACGGCCCTTACGCAGAGCCATTGAAAGGTTGCTTGAAGAGCCTCTCAGCGAGGATGTCATACGCGGTGAACTGAAAGACGGAGATAAAATAGTTGTTAAAATGGTGGAGGGTAAAATCTCTATTGAGAGGAAAGGGAAAGATGTCACTTAATGAAGTATTCACTGCATTTGGAATAAATCAGTAATGCTCAAAATTTTCGATCCATAACTCTTATCTTCATACACACACCCTTTCGCTTCTGGTGTCAGCGCCCGCCCCATACCAATTGTGAAAACAGGTTTGCGGGATTGTGTGGAGCAAGGGAGATGCGTTGCTGTCTGGCCGAGAGCGGCCCATTTTTCGCACCGGGCGAGTGCATTGATATATCGGGATGAGTTTTTTATTGATGACTCGTGCGGTGCGATTGAGGCTGGAATTATTCTGATCAAAAACCCTATCATCTTTTGGATGATACTCATTGGTACGTATGTTGAAATTAGCCAATCAGGTCATTGTGCTTGATCGCCTCAATATCAACGGTCGTCTTCATCGTCTTTCCCGGGAACTTCAAATCACCGTAGGGCACACTGAAGATCGACTCACCCTGTCAAACGATGAGTTCGGGCTTTTGGTTTCAGCACCAACCCTTGAGGAAGGTATTGCGGGGATCTCGGATGAGCTCTCAATGCTCTGGGAAGTATATGTTGCCGATAACCCGGCGCACCTTACAAAAGATGCACTACGGCTTCGTTCAAACCTTAAGTCCCTTGTTGCGGCCGGTGCTGGTTCTTGAGGAGCTGCAAGACCCGCGATATCGCGGCCGCACTCCTCAAAAAGGGATTTAACGAGCGATCATCCCATCACCAGATCTTTTATCTCTGCATTGACGGGAAGATCTCCGGGGTCCACACGTTCCTGAGTCACGGGGTGAAAGAGTACAACGCGGACCTGCTCGCAAAGATGAAGATCCAACTTCAACTGTCCGGAAAAGAATTGGACGATCTTATCCGCTGCCCGTTATCGGGTGAGGATTATGCGAAGTTGCTGATCGAGCGTGGGATTCTCATAAAAAATAATTGAAAAACAAATGGGACGGGTTTTTTACCTTTTTGTGAGAAGTTCTGGTTTGATTTAAACGTGTCAGATCTCCCCCTTTCTCCGACGTAAACTTCCGACCCCCGCCAGACCCTCCATAGCGGCCGCCGGGCCTTGGATCACCCCCCTCCACAACCCAAACCTCATCCTGCCGCCCGATCCTCGATTTAAACAAGCTCTAAACAGGCCGGTTTTTTCGCTCGCAAAACCTCCGGATAAGCAAACGGGGCCTGATGCGGGATTTCCCGTAAGACTCCCCGCAAAAACCCGCCTAACAGGCCGGTCGCTGAATACCGGAACGAGTTAGACGGGGCTTATTGCGGGCCCGGATGGGTCATTTTTACCGATCCGGGCAGGTGAGAGTACTGACACTCTCAAAAAGAGGTGGTTATCCTCCTTTGTCTGAAGAGGGGGCAGATCCCAGGGGGAAAAGTCCCGGCAGACCCGCCCTATCCGGTACCGGTACCGTCCTGAGGCGCAGCCCCCGTACTTTTTTTAGTATTCCCGCTCTCTATCTATAGACAATCATGACCGGCGGTGAATGCGTGGACGGTGAAGAAGGTGCAAAAGAGTCTCGCGAGAAGCTCGTCTTCCACAGTCTCTGCGTGGACTTCCTCATCCTGGTACCAGAGACGATTGCCGTCGTCCTCTCGGGGTCTGCCGCGCTCCTCTCCGATGTCTTCAAGTATGCCAATGAGGTGCTCGCCACCCTCTTTGCCCTCCTGATCATACGGCGGATGAAAGCCGGCGGGAAGTTCACCTACGATTACGGCATGGGCAAGTTCGAGACCCTGACCCGGGTCATCACCGGGGGCGTGATGGTGGTCTCCATCTGTATCCTTGTCCTCTTTACCATCCAGCGGCTCATGCATCCCGAGAAGTTCGAGATGGTTGCCGCCTATATCGGTATCCCGCTCATGATCATCGCAAGCATTGCCGATTACCATCACTGGCAGACCTACCAGCACCGTTCAAAAGAGGACCCCTCGCCGATCATGGAGTCACAGTGGCGCCTCCGGCGGGCCAAGACCTTCTCCAACCTGCTCCTGCTCTTCGCGCTCTCGCTCTCGGTCATCTGCATCCAGTACGAATGGGCGCATTATATCGACCCCATCGTCTCGTTCATCATCATCGGCTTCCTCCTGCTTGCCGGGTACCGCGAGTTCTCGTCCTCCTTGCCGGATCTCTTTGACAAGACCCTGGATGAGGAACTCCAGCTCGTCATCCTCCAGGAACTCTCTTCATCCTTCGACAAATACAGTGAGTTCAACGGCGTCCGCTCGCGCCGATCGGGGAGCAGGATCTACATCGAGATCTTCCTCGGGTTTGATCCCGAGCAGCGGATGGGGGATGTCCAGGACTTTGCAACCTCCCTCAAACGATCCCTGGAGCTCAAGATCGCCGGTAGTGTCGTCTCTGTCGTGCTGAGCCACGGCTGAAAAAGACCGGGCGCTCGCCGTACGATCCGTGTACTCTGACGGACAACTTCACAATTTTTATGCCTGTTGCCCGTGAGAATGTACTCTGCTTATGGAGTGTGCAGGGACGGCGGGGTGTCAAGCAAGCGGTGGGGGCGCCCTCTCGCCTTCAAAACAGCGGACGGTTTTCTCCAGCCTCTGTTTTGATATCGGGCTCTGGATCCCGGAGATTATCGCGTTCGTCCTCTCCGGCTCCATCACGCTCTTTGCCGATGTCATGAAGTGCGGCAACGAGATCCTAGCCACGTTCTTTGCCCTTTTGATCCTCATGAGGATGCAGAAGGGCGGCCAGTACCAGTACGATTACGGGATGGGAAAGTTCGAGACGATCACCCGGACGATCACGGGCGGGGTGATGGGAGTCTCGATCCTCATCATCACCTTCT